>Ga0137409_10006981_pt1 | contig 11643 bp, 9 predicted proteins | sample CZODoug1_16funga_FD_122059 | JGI IMG/M metagenome (GOLD analysis project Ga0137409, IMG submission 122059) | Vadose zone soil fungal communities from Angelo Coast Range Reserve, California, USA - CZODoug1_16fungal (Hybrid Assembly) | ecosystem: Environmental > Terrestrial > Soil > Vadose zone... | reverse complement strand
CCGCGCAACGCGCCAAAACCCTATGCCGGCCGCGGCTGGGTCGCCGCCAACAAAGTCGGCGCCAGCTACGCCAACGGCGGCACCCGCATGGGCGGACTGTTCCAGGCGCCCTTCACCGATGCGACGTGGACGCAGGCCACTCGCAAGCTCGGCGGCGCGCTCGATACCGACGGCGGACCGAAGCGCATCCTCGCCTGCAGCGGATATTGGGGACTGGTGGAAAGCGAGGACCGCGTCCGCGGCTGGTGGCGCGGCCTGTGTTCCAACCAGGTGACGAACTGCAGTTAGTCGCCCCGCCTTCGGGCGGCCGATCGCCGCAGCCCATGCTCGTTGACGGCGATCCGTCGCAAGAACACAATCGGACGTTCAGGTCGGCTCCTTGAGCTCTCCCCGCATTTCGCCAGACGAGGTCCAACATGCTGGCAGCTTTCCTTTCGCAACACTCCGCTTCGAAGCGCAAGCTCGCGGCCGTCATCTTCACGGGCATGATCGGCTGGTCGGCCGGATCGGGACCGGCTGGCGCGGAGACGAAACTCAAGCCCGAACTCGCGAAATGGAAAATCAGCGAGCCGTTCGAGAAGAACGAGGAAGCCCGCATGAACCTCAGCGGCGCGGCCTGCGTGCCGACCACGCCAAAATTCAAGTCGTGCTTGATTGCCAACGATCAAAAGAAATACGCACAGTTCTTCTCCATCAACGACACCACGCTGAAGCCACGGAAACGGAAACTCATTCGTCTTTCCGACGAGAAAAAGGACCCGGACGCCGAAGGCGTCGCCTATGCCGACGGTTCTTCTATGTGACGGGTTCGCACGGCCGTAGCCGTCACGGCGATTCCGATAACGACTCAAGTTACGCTGTATTCCGAGTTCCGGTCGACCCCACAACAGGCGTGCCGAAATTCGCGCCTGACGAAGACAAAGTTGTCGGCGTTGAATCGTCGTCGCGATTGCGCAAGGCGCTGCGCAAAGGCGAATTCATCGAGAAGTTCTTCGACGAACCGCTGGCCGAGGGAGGCATCAACATTGAAGGGATCGCGGTCAGGAACGGCCGCATGCATCTGGGATTGCGCGGCCCGTCGCTGGATGCCCGGGCCTTCGTACTCAGCGTCGATGCCGAAGCGGTCTTTACCAAAGGCAGCGATCTCAACAGCAAGGTGACGCCGCTGCAACTCGGGCAGGACACCGGCATTCGCGATCTGGCAGCCGTCAACGACGGCATTCTGATCCTCGCCGGCCCGACGCGCGAGGAAGCCGTGGCCTATTCCGTCTGGCTCTGGGACGGCGCCGGCACGACGGCGAAACCGCTGGCCACGCTCGATCTGAGCACGGTGGCCAGCGGCGCCAAGGCCGAAATTCTGCTGCCGCTGGAGGAAGACGGCGCCAGCATCCGCGTGCTCGTCATGTTCGACGGCGTCGAAAACGGCGGCGCCACATCATTCAAGATACCGCGCTGAGTGACGCGCGAAAGCTGAAATTCGCGCACTGCTTCCAAGGTCGTCATCACCAGGCTTGCCCCGGTGATCCACGACTTCCTTCAATTACGAAGCAAGAACTGGATGGTCTGGTCATCTAGCGCGAAGACGCGCTTCTGCCCGGCCATGACGAAGAGTGAGGCTAAACTCAATCTCTCACCCCAGATTCAATTCCTTGAAGAAATCATTGCCCTTGTCGTCGATGATGATGAAGGCCGGGAAATCCTCGACCTCGATGCGCCAGATCGCTTCCATGCCGAGTTCGGGATATTCCACCACCTCGACCTTCTTGATGCAGTGCTCGGCGAGGTTCGCCGCCGCCCCGCCGATCGAGCCGAGATAGAAGCCGCCGTGCTTCTTGCAGGACTCGCGCACCACGGGCGCGCGGTTGCCCTTCGCCAGCATCACCATCGAGCCGCCGGCGGCCTGGAACTGGTCGACGAAGGAATCCATCCGCCCCGCGGTGGTCGGACCGAATGCGCCGGAGGCATAACCCTCCGGCGTCTTGGCGGGGCCTGCATAGTAGATCGGGTGGTTCTTGAAATAATCCGGCAGCGGCTCGCCCTTCTCCAGCCGCTCGCGCAATTTGGCATGCGCGGAGTCCCGCGCCACGATCATGGTGCCGGTCAGCGACAGCCGCGTCTTGATCGGCTGCTGCGAGAGCGTCGCCAAAATATCCTTCATCGGCCGGTTGAGATCGATCTGGACCACGTCGCCGCCGAGCGCCTGCTCGACCGCCGGCAGATATTGCGCGGGGTTGCGCTCGAGCTCTTCGAGATAGACGCCGTCCTTGGTGATCTTGCCGAGCACCTGGCGGTCCGCCGAGCAGGACACGCCGAGCCCGATCGGCAGCGAGGCGCCGTGACGCGGCATCCGGATCACGCGCACGTCGTGGCAGAAATATTTGCCGCCGAACTGCGCGCCAACGCCGAGCGACTGCGTCATCTTCTGGATTTCCTGCTCCATCTCCAGATCGCGGAAGGCGTTGCCGTCGGCCGAGCCATGGGTCGGCAGCGCGTCGAGATAGCGCGCGGAGGCGAGCTTGACGGTTTTCATGCAGAGCTCGGCGGAGGTGCCACCGATCACGATCGCGAGGTGATAGGGCGGGCAAGCCGCCGTGCCGAGAGTGAGCACTTTCTCCTTCAAATACGCCAGCAGGCGGTCCTTGGTCAAAACCGAAGGCGTGGCCTGGAACAGAAAACTCTTGTTGGCCGAGCCGCCGCCCTTGGCCATGAACATGAACTTGTAGGTGTCGTCTCCTTCCGCGTAGATCTCGCACTGCGCCGGCATGTTGTTGGCGGTGTTCTTCTCCTCGTACATCGACAAGGGTGCCACCTGCGAATAGCGCAGGTTCCGGCGCAGATAGGCGTCGCGCGCGCCTTCGGAGAGCGCCGCCTCGTCCTCGCCGTCGCTCAGGACATTGCAGCCCTTCTTGCCCATGATGATCGCGGTGCCAGTATCCTGGCACATCGGCAGGATGCCGCCGGCGGCTATATTGGCGTTCTTCAGGAAGTCGAGCGCCACGAACTTGTCATTGGCGCTGGCCTCCTTGTCGTCGAGGATGTTGCGCAGCTGCTGCAGATGCCCGGGCCGCAGATAATGGTTGATCTCGCCGAAGGCCGCCTCCGACAGCGCCCGCAGCGCCTCGCGCGACACCACCAGCATGTCCTTGCCCAACACTTTCTCGACCCGCACGCCCTCGGCCGTGATCTTCTTGTAGGGCGTGGTGTCCGGCCCAAGCGGAAACAGCGGCGTGTGCTTATAAGGCGGAACGGGCTTTTGCTGGTCGGGAAAGGCGGTGGGAGCGTTCATGGATGGGCTCGCGGGTTTTCGAGGGGCGGACGGCCCCGGCAAGGCCGTCCGACGATGGAACGGTTCTAAGCACTTTTCCGACAAAAGGAAGGTTCTGCGCGCCTCCTGATCCGGCAAAACCGCCGAGCAGCCGCACGGTGACCGAGCGGCCACATCCTTCGCTTCTCGGACAAAATCCGGCTAGTTGCCGAAGCCAGTCATCAAACGCCAAGAGGGAAACGGCCATCGAGGGCAGACTCATGGTTTCATTCGCCGCGGCGGCGGCTGTCCGGGAATCGCGACGTGTTTCTTCGCTTGAGCCGCGCGCGCCGGGCCGTGTCGCGGGCGCCGCAGCCCTCAACCTTCCGCGGCATCCTGTCCGCCGCAGGCGAACGCGACATGATCGCGCGCATCTATTGACGCCGCGCGGCAGGCCTTGCATGAAGCCTCCGCGCAGGCTTCAATCGTGTGGGGGTATTTGATGATGAAGATGTTGCGTCGACATTCCTTGCCGGGCGCGGCGACGTCAGGCCTTGCCGCGGCGTTCGCGCTCGTTGCCGCGTTCACAGCCTCCCCCGCCCGTGCCGACCGCTGCGACGATCTCGCAGCCCAGCTCAAGAACCAGATCGACGGCCTGCGGGTGGGCCAGACCGCCGCCAATTTGATCTATCTGGCGCACCCGAAAGCCCACGAAATCACGCTCGGCTGCTCGGGGCGCAACGTCTCCAACCAGCTGTTCGCCAAGGCCGACCGCAAACCATCGGCCGCCTTCATCGATCTGGTCGGCAGCGCGGCGGCGATCATCTTCACGCTGCCGAAGGATTACATGGTGACGGGCGCGAGCCGCTGCCTCAAGCGGATGGGCCTGTTCCGCGGCGACGACGTCTCGATCCGCTACCGCCGGCTCGACATGCGCTGCAGCCGGACCAAGACCGAATCCTCGATCACGATCTCACGCAGCAGGGACCAGTAAGCGAGAGGCGCTCAGGGCGGGGGCGCGGGGTCGGTCGTTCTACGGATCCCGGCCGAGATCTCTGCGTCAGCCGTTCACCATCCGGCGGATCGGCGGCGAATCGTTAAATTCTTAACGATTGGATTCAGACGGCGTTGAGCGCCGCCCGGTCAGGGTCGGACAAGCACAACCAGGAATCCAAGCCATGAGCATCTCGACTGTCGCAGGTTCGACGCCGCCTGCCCCGCCGCCCCCGGTCGCGTCCAAAACCCCGGAGAAAATTCCGGACAAGGCGCCGGAGGTGAAAAGCGATACCGACGCCAACGACGCGGCAAACGCCTATCAGCCGCCCTCGCCGCCTCCGCTGCCGCCTGGACAGGGCACGCGCGTCGACCAATTGGCCTGACGCGCCGCTTTCAAAAACAGCGCGATCCCTTTCCGCGCCGATGCACGATGACGTCAGGACGGCGTCATCGCGCCTCGGCGCGTTGCGCGTGATCCCGCAAGCCCGAGGGCATGCGTCTTGCGGATCACGCCGGCGCCCCCGGCCACGCCCGTGACGAAAACCGCGCGACGATCCGCCTTCCAAATCTGCGGCTCCGAACCATTCGAGCGCGCAACTCCGCCCGCGATGGAATTGCCCAGCTGCGGCCGCCGTACAATCTGGCGCGATTCGGATAGCCGGCAGAACTTTGCATGCGCCTGCCGGGCGCCTGCGACCGCGCGATCAGCAGCAAGATTGACCTGCGTTTCATCAGCATCCAGCGCAACCTCCCGTCGCCACCGCGCCAGTGAAGAGAATTTCTTTTCACCAACGGCGCGGCCGGACGGTCTGCTCTGCCGGCGTCGGGCCGGCGCGCGGTTGCATGCCGGTGGGCCGAGGTCGTGGCGCCGAATGCCGGTTGTATTGACGGCATCGATCTCCCGAAACTTGCCATGAAACTTACCATGAAACTTGCCATGCCGCCGATCGACGCACAGAACCGGTCGCGCGACTAGGTCTGCAGCGAACTGCGGGCGCTTTTGTCCTATTCAAATCGTGAGCATACTGTCGAAATTAGATTAATGTGCTTTCCGCCAAGGTGCGATTGGGAATATCTCCTGGCGACCGGTGTTGTTTGACGTTGGCACTTGCATGGAGTTGTCGAGACATTGTCCCGAAGCTGCCGAGCGACGACACCATACTGTGACCTGTTCATTGATAAGGCCAAGCTGTCGATCTCAACTTTTCTCACGTCGCGGAACCCGTCCTGTCGAGCAGTCCCCGCGTCCGAACCGGGTTTCCACGCTACAAAAAAGGTTTTGCCTCTTGACTGACGAACCGATGAAAACGAATGCGCCGCTGTTGTCCCTCATTGGGGATATTTACGACACGACGTTCGACCAGGCGTTGTGGGACGACACGCTGCAGCGCGTCGTTGACTACACCGGCGCGCAAAGCTGCGCCTTGGTGACGAAGAGCGCAACCGGCGAGATTCGCATTGCGCATCAGGTCGGCATCACCCCTCACTTCCTGCAGACCTATCTGGACCACTACGGCCAGCTCGATCCGACCCAGGCGATCCGGCTCTATGACGTCGGCAAGATCCACAGCACCGAGGATTGGCTGCCGATGGAGGAATTCCGCAAGGGCCAGTTCTACCAGGAATGGCTCCGTCCGCAGCGGCTGGAGGACGCAGCCAGTGTTCTGCTCGACAACAACGCCGACGGCTTTTCCTATTTCTGCCTGATGCAGGGCGAGCTGGTCGATGACAATCTGCGCCGGGTCCTGGCGCCGATCGTGCCCCATCTGCTCCGGGCGGTGCTGATCGGAAAAACCCTGCACCAGCAGACCAGGATCGCCTCGCCGATCGAACACACTCTGGACGAGCTCAAGGCGGCGCTGTTTCTGCTCGATGCCACCGGCAACATCACCCACACCAACCAGAGCGGCCACGACATCCTCGACCGCAAGGATTTCCTGCGCGTGGAGCAAGGCCGGCTCGTCGCCACCGATCCCATCCTCAACCGCATCCTGCGCGAGGCGGTCATCGCCTCGATCCTGGGCGACGGCGCGACGCGGAGCGAGAGCATCGCGCTGCCTTTCGTCGCGCATGACGGCGAGCGCTTCGTCGGCCATCTGCTGCCGCTCACCTCCGGCCGCCGCCGCAACACCGGCGTCGCCTACGACGCCACGGCGGTCCTGTTCGTCAACAAGGCCTCGCTCGACGGCACGGCTGCGTCCGACATCATCAAGAAGATCTTCAGGCTCACGCCGGCCGAAGCCCGCGTGCTGCTCGCCGTCGTCGAACTCGGCGGCGTCTCGGAGACATCCAGAAACCTCGACATCGCGGAATCGACCGTCAAGACGCATCTCGCCCGGATCTTCACCAAGACCGACACCAAGCGCCAGGCCGACCTCGTCAAGCTCATCGCGGCTTTCTCTCCGCCGGTCAGGAGATGAACGCGCGGAGGCCGCCTGCAGCGAAATAGGTCCGCGCTGCGCGCTCCCGCCGCGTTGACCAATCTCGATGATACGCCGCTCTCGATGAACACCCCGCGTTGGCAAAGAGCGTGTCGGGACCTGTCCAACACAGACGGCAAGGGCGTCGTTCGCTACGCGTTTGCGCGACTCCGTGGGCGAGCAGCCCGCTATTTGTCCAATTCCGGATAACGCCGAAAGATGCCGTCCTGGTTGAAGGCGATGCGGCGATCGCTTGCGAGATAGGCCCTGATGTTCGGCCGCGCGGCGACGCGGTCATGCAGTTCGACCAGGCCGGACATCCTGCGCTCGAACGCCTTCATCCGCTTCGGGAAGGCATAGCGCAGTCCCTCGACGATCTGGAACAGCGACAGATCGATGTAAGCGATCCTTCGCCCCGTGAGATAGGCGCCGCCATTGTCCCGCAACAGCTTCTCGAAATAGCCGAGATATTTCGGCACGCGTTCCTTCCAGAATTCGTCGGTGCGTGCCTTGGCCGCCCCGCGCTGGTCCTCGTAATAGAGCGAGGGCCCGAGCGGGTGATGGGTGTCGTGGATTTCCAGGACGAAATCGGTGACGGTCAATTGAAGCTGATGCACCCACAATCGCCCCGCTTCCGTCTTCGGCGCGAGCCCATGGCGGGCGCCGAGATAGAGCAGGATGTTGGCGGTCTGCCCGATCACGAGCTTTCCCGCTTTCAGAAACGGCGGCGCGAAGGGCGGCGTGCCGCGCTGCGCCATCATCTTCATCATCGCCGCCGTGCCGCGCACGCCGCGCGCGACATCGTCATAATCGGCCTCCGCCTCTTCCAGCGCGAGGCGGACATATTCGCCGCGGCCCTGAATGGTAGGCCAGTAATAGAGCTCGTATTTCATCAGCTATACCCGCGATCCACCCTTGGAAGCATAGCAAGTGACGCAACCTCCGTCATTCCGGGGCCGGCCGAAGGCCGGAACCCGGAATCTGGAGATAAAGAGGACTCACTTCGAGATTCCGGGTTCGCCGTCCAAGTCGGCTGCTGCCGACTTGGACCATTCATAAATGCCGAGCTCGGGTAGACCCGAGATCGGGCGGTGCGCCCCGGAATGACGTCGTCAGTTCGCGGCAAAACAGTATAACAGGCCGTCGCCGCCGGTGCTCTTGAGGTCGGCCTGCGAGCAGCCGCCGTCATTGCCGCGCGAGGGATGCGACGAATTCCAGGATTTCGAGGCGTCGTCGTCGCGCAAGCCCATGCGATCGGAATGGCCGAGCATCGCGGCACCTTGCGTCGAGCTCGTCCAGTTCTTGCAGGTGCGGTCGGTCTCCGGCGTAAATGCGGTGCCGTCCGCTTGCGATCCCGTCAGCACGTCGTGACGGTTCGGCGTGTCGCCGCGGCCGTTGATGACCTCGCCCTTCTCGCTGAGCGCGCTCTGCTTGGTGAGGCCGTTGGCGCTGTGTAGATCGGCGACGTCCTTGGCGACCACGGCGCCCTTGGCATTCTTCCACGGCCCCTTGCCGATGCGATCGCGCGCATTGACGGCCGGCGCGCCGTCGGCGGCCTGCGTCGAGAGGTAGGCGCGCCAGGTCTTGCCGCCCGCTCCGGCCGCCTGTGCCAATGTCTGGCAGTGATTGTCGGCGCCGGCGAGCCCGCCGAGATTGCCGCCATTGCCGATGCCGTTGCTGGTCAGGAAGAAGCTGGTATCGGCCGATTGCGCCTGCGCGCTTGCGGTAACCGATATGGCCGCAACGGCGAAGCATGCCGGCAAAATGATTCGAACGAAGCTATTCATCGAAGTCCTCCCAGTTTTTTTGGATCGTTTGTCATCAACCCACCACAGCAAGCATTATTCCGGTGCAGGACGATGAACGCTGCACCGCGTCCGGAACAAGTGAAGCCGTGCCAAGACAAAGAAAAAGGCGCCGCGGAACGAGCCGCAGCGCCTTCATCGTCATTGTGCAGGCGATCAGCTGGTCTGCTGGATCGCCGAGAGTTCCCAATCGGCGCCGCGCCGGCGGGCGAAGGTCCACACTTCGGTGGCTTCGGTCGGCGTTTCGCTGCCCGAGACCAGACGGCCGGTGGTGCGCTCCGTGGTCTTGTCGACCAGCGAGAACCGCATCGCCACGCTGGCGAAATCGGTTTCGCCTTCGCGCCAGGCTTCGGCGAGGTCGCCCTGCAGCAGCTTGACGTCGGTCACCTTGTTGAGGTCGTTGCGGGCCTTGTTCTCCTCGAGATCCTTGGAGAAGTAGGACACCATCTCGGGCGTTGCCAGCGTATGCAGTTTGGCGACGTCCTCGTTCGACCAAGCGGCCTGGACCTCACCGAGCAGACGCTCGAAGGCTTCATAGTCAGCCGGCTGGATTTCCAGCGCCGGCTGGTTCGATCCCAGCCCAAAGCCACCGAGGCCGGAGCGGAAGCTGGTCGGGGCGCCGGGGCCTTCGGCGGCAGGAGCAGGTCCCGCCGCGTAGGCGGAGGCGGGCGTATGGCGGCGCTGCCACCACGACATTGCCAGCCGCACCACGATGATGATCAGGCCGACCTGCAGCAGCAGGCCGATGATCGACGACAGGCCGCCGAGGCCGGAGAACAGACTGCCGCCGGTCAGCATGCCGAACAGGCCGGCGCCAAGGAAGCCCATGGCGAGACCGCCGAGCATGCCCCCCATCATTCCGGGCCGGTTGAAGAAGCCGCCCTTGTTGGCCGCGCCGGCAGCCGCCGGGGCGCCCATTCCGGGGCTGCCCGGCTGGGTGAAGGTACGGCTCATGGGCTGCGCCGCGCCCGGCGCCGTGGTGGTGCTCGGGGGCGCCGAAAAGGTTCGCGATCCCCGCGAGCCGGAACTGCTGCCACCGCCGACGCGGGCGTCAGCCTCCGAGATCGCGATCGCCAACGGGAGCGCCACGGACAGGACAACGGCCAGTGCCCGAATAATTCCGCGCGTGCCTTGCGAGAAATTCATGTGTTTTTCCTCAGTCCCCAGGATGGGGAAGCGCCCCTAACATGGGCACAGATGCCTAAAAGTGAAGCCACTATCGGGAACCGCGGCTGCGGCCCTCAGTCGCGGGGATGTGACGATTTGGCAGGGGGTTAGCAGCATTTCTGCAGGGAGTTAGCAACAATTACGAGGTGTGGCGGGCGCCCTCACCCGCCCCGGCAAAACATCTGCCGTTCCACGGGCGCGAGCACGACAATATCCAGAAACGACCCCCACGGAACAAGCAGGTGGGAAACCCCGAGCTATGCGCCCTGAACGGCCTTGCGCGCCCCCGACCCGATGGCGGAGCCGAGTTGCCGCAGCGCCAGCGCATTGAGCGGAAATTCCAGCACGATATGCGCCAGACTGAAGGCCAGCAGCACCGTGAAACCGAAGCTGTAGTCATAAAAATAAAGAGCGGTCGAAGCGGTGCTCGCCGCCGCAACAAGCGCGAGCCGGCCCCTGCTCATGTTGTTCCAGCGGATCACCTCGGCTTTGATGAACCAGTTCAGGTAGTGATAGGTGTAGATGAACGCGAGCAGGCTTGTCAGCCGGGTGTCGAGCTGCAAATTTCGGATCCCCAGGAATCGCCCCAGCGCCGGCGCCACGTTGGCGAAGTAGTCGTGCGCCGCCTTTGCGAATGACGGGATCAGCGTCACGGCCGAGGGAGGCGCGATCAGTATAGTCGCAATCGCCCCGACATAGAGCGCAACCAGCAGCCACTGCACCCTGGCCCCGGAACGGTAGGCGCCGAGCGTCATGAACACCAGCGTGAACAGCGAGACGTGGATCAGCGTCGGCAGCAGAATGCCGAGCACCGCGATCGACAGCCCGTTCGACAGCATGATGGCGGTCAGCGCGATGGCCACCATGAACACCAGCATGCTCTGCAGCGCCGTCGTGGTCGCCGCCAGCATGGCGCACACCACAAAGGCGGCCCACATCACGAAACCGAACCAGGACGCGTCGGCGATCAGCGCGGCGGCAATGGCGACGAGCGCAAGGAATATGGCAACGCCGACATGCGGCAGGAAATATTTGCGGTCATGCAGCCAGGAGATTTCGGTCGCATAATGCGCCGGACCAAGCACGACGTATGACAGCAGCAGAAGCTCGAACGGGACGAGATAGCTCACAGCGAGCGCAGCGAGCATCAAGGCAAGGTGCGCCGCGTCTGTGATGCGCATGGTTGGACCGTCCGTGTCGAGCGCGGCAACAATAGATCAGAGGTTGTAGTGGAAGCAACCGTCATACCGCCGCGAGCCTGGACACTGCTTGCCGGCCGAACTCACGTCGCCGTCATGGTTTCCTTCACCTTCTCGACCAGCGCGCTGAGCGCGAACGGTTTCGGCAGGAAGGCGAACTGCTCGTTCTCCGGCAGGCTCTTGTCGAAGGCTTCTTCGGCATAACCTGAGACGAAGATGATCTTGAGGCTAGGATTGCGCTTGCGCATTTCGCGCAACAGCGTCGGGCCGTCCATTTCCGGCATCACGACGTCGGAGACGACAAGATCGACCGCGCCGTCCTTTTCGTCGAGCGCCTCCATCGCCTCGATGCCGTTGGCAGCCTCGATCACGCTGTAGCCGCGCGAACGAAGGCCGCGCGCATTCAAGGAGCGCAGGCCATCCTCGTCTTCCACCAGCAGGATGGTGCCCTGCCCGGTCAAATCGGGCCGCGGCTTCGGCGGCTCGGCTCCGGCTTCCTTTGCCGCCCCGTTCGTGGCCTGCGCTTCGGGCTGGGTCTCCAGTTCGGCACGATGGCGCGGCAGGAAGATGCGGAAGGTGGTGCCCTCGCCCGGCGTAGAGTCGACGTAAACAAAGCCACCGGTCTGCTTGACGATGCCGTACACCGTCGAGAGACCAAGCCCGGTGCCCTTGCCGACCTCCTTGGTCGAGAAGAACGGTTCGAAAATCTTGTCGACGATGTCGGCCGGGATTCCGGTGCCGGTATCGGAAATGTCGATCCGCACGTAGTCGGCCGCCGGCATGCCCTTATGGGTGAGCTGGGCAGCTTCATC
>Ga0137409_10006980_pt1 | contig 11643 bp, 11 predicted proteins | sample CZODoug1_16funga_FD_122059 | JGI IMG/M metagenome (GOLD analysis project Ga0137409, IMG submission 122059) | Vadose zone soil fungal communities from Angelo Coast Range Reserve, California, USA - CZODoug1_16fungal (Hybrid Assembly) | ecosystem: Environmental > Terrestrial > Soil > Vadose zone... | reverse complement strand
CTGCGCAATCTCGATGCAAAGTATCGGGGCTCCATCCATCCGGCTGAATGCCTTGAGATTGCCCCCGTCATCGAGAACCGCTACGTTCTCGCTAACGCCAATTTCTCTGGCTTTCGCCACAGCTGCATCAACCATTTTCTGTGCCAGCTCAGAAGAGATGCTGTATTTCTTGACCACGCTAGACATTGGAGACCTTCCTTTAAGAGCCTTCCTGGACTTATCTAATCGTCAATTTTTCTTCAGGTTGGATATGCTCTGCTATCTCGTCTACCCGCTCGGGATGGAACGCAACATGCCCCCTGATCTGCATAACAGCACGAAACGGATCCTCGTACGACCACGCCGCATTGACGGCCTTCTTTCCTCCAACGGAAACGCTATAGTAATTGCAATCGCCTTTATAGGGACAGTAGGTAACGTGATCGGTCCGCTCCAATTGGGAAAAGTCAACGTCCGCACATGGAATGTATTGAACGGGCGGATACGCAGCTTCACGGAGCGTCAGGGCGTTGCCAGTATCTGCAACCACGCGGCCCGCAACGGATATGACAGCCCGAGCGGGATTGCGCTGGATGGATATCGGATGATCCGGACCTGGAAGTTTGAGCTGCTTATCTTTCATGTTTCTGTCTCCTCTCTGCCCGTGCTAAGCCCTTTGAGGAACTGCGTGACGGGCTCAAGAAACAGCCCCGAGTATTGGTAGTGCGCACCGTGCGTGCAGTTATCCGTAACAAATCACCTCTGGAGTGAGAGCTTGAATCACCCCGCGAGCATCCCCCCATCCACCGCCAGGGATGCACCGATGATGTATGAGGCCTTGTCAGAGCCAATGAACACGATGGCATTTGCAATCTCTTCGGGCGTTCCCATGCGCTTGGTAGGAATGTGTGCCTCGAGGAAATTTGCTTTGTTTTCCGGCGTTTGCGCAAAGCGGTTGAACATCCCCGTTTCCGTCGGACCAGGGCCAACGATGTTGACACGAACGCCTGTTCCGGCGAGTTCGATAGCCGCAGACTTCGTGATGCCTTCGACGGCATGCTTGCTGCCGACATACACCGCTGCGGTCGGGCCGCCGACCTTGCCGTACGAAGACGAGATGTTGACGATGCTGCCTTTGCCTTGCCGTAGCATGGCCCGAATCTCGTACTTCATGCACAGTAGTACACCAAGCACATTCGTGTCGAAGATGGCTTGATAGCTCTCGGGGGTTACATCGGCAGCCGAACCGGGAGTGCCGACGGTGCCAGCGTTATTGACAGCAATGTCGAGGCGACCGAAACGAGCGATGATCTTGTCGACGAGGTTTTTGACTTCCTCTTCATGCCGCACGTCGGTGCGCACAAATTCGGCCTCAGTACCAAGGTTGCGCAGTTCAGTGGCTAGCTTCTGACCTTCATTGTCGTGTCGACCGGAAACAACGACGCTCGCTCCGTCATGCGCGAAGGCCAAGGCCGTGGCGCGACCGATGCCAGTCAGTGCGCCTGTAATCAAAACAACGGGTGAACTCATAGCTACTTCCTCCTTGATCTGGAACCCATGCAGGTCAGGCATGACTGAACGTCCGCCAAAATCCACTATGGAATAACTCAGATCATCTTGTTAGATTACGAATTTCGCTGGTGGTAGCGCCGTTGAAGCATACTTTGTTAAGCTGGGAGCCATGCTTCAGAGATATGGGGCGAGGGAATGGAATTACGACATTTTCGTTATTTCGTCGCGGTCGCCGAGGCGGGAAGTCTGACGGTGGCAGCAGAGCAAATACTTCACACGTCACAACCTTCGTTGAGTCGGCAGATTCGAGATCTTGAGGAGGAGGTAGGTGCGCGACTCTTGACACGCCGCGCTCGCGGCATCGAACTGACACCGGCGGGTCGCGCCTTTCTCGATCACGCCCGCTCGGTGCTATCGCAGGTTGAAGCGGCAGCCGACGCTGCGCGCCGGGTCGCTCATCCCGCCAAGCCATGCTTCACGATGGGCTTTTTGACTGGACACGAATTAACTTGGATGCCCGAAGCCTTGCAGATCTTGCGCGACGAACTGCCTAACATTGACGTGATGATATCGAGTCAATACTCGCCTCTGCTTGCGGACAGCCTTTCGAAAGGAAAAATCGATGCGGCCTTTCTTCGGCGGGAACGAGGAGTGCCAGAGTTGGCGTTTCGTCTTCTCGTCAAGGAGCCCTTGGTTGTGATCTTGCCTGGTGACCACCGTCTCGCTGCGCTCAAGGCCGTCAGTCCGAGGGATCTGGTGGGCGAGACATTCGTGGCCGTGTCGAACACGGCTCCTGTACTGCGTGTGGTCATCGACAATTATTTAAAGCGCTCCGGAGTCAATATCACGCCGCAACATGAGGTGGACCACATCGCCATGGCAATGTCCCTAATAGCATCGACGCGTGGCGTGGCGCTGTTGCCCGCTTACGTGCAGAACTTTCTGCCCTCGTCTGTGACGAGTCGTCCTCTCAAGGGAGATACGCCGACGATCGATCTGGTCCTCGGCTACAAAAAGTCCAACGAGTCTCCCATCCTAAAGCTTTTGCTTTCGAGATTGGACGAGTTGGTCGCTCGTGTCTCGAAGAAGACCCGCTAAAATTCCGCGGCTCAAGCTATTCGTATCGCAAGGAAACCATGGGATCCACCAGGGAGGCCCGCCTGGCTGGCAAATAGCCCGCCAGCCCCGCAACAACCAAGAGCACAGCAACCCCCGCCAGCAGACTCACGGGATCGCTCGCCTGGAGCCCGAAGAGCATGCTCTTGACCAGGCGGTTACCCGCAAGCGCCACAGGAACTCCGATGGCTATGCCCAACGCGACCAGCCAGAGACTCTCCCGCATCACCAGCCACAGTACTTGGGAACGTTCCGCGCCGAGCGCCATGCGAATGCCAATCTCGTTCGTGCGCCGTGTGACGACATAGGACATCAGGCCGTAGATCCCGATGCACGAAAGAAATACCGCCAGCAGCCCAAAGAATGTAGAAAGCTGGGCGACCAATCGTTGATTGGTCGTCGACCGCGCGACTTGTTCGTGGAGTGTCATCACATCGGAAATCGGCAGGGTGCGATCCACGTCGTGAATTGCCTGCCGAATGGCGGCAACGACCACGGCGGAATCTCCGGTATGCCGCACTTCGAAGTCATTGAGGTACCGCACATTTTGTGTGTACGGGAGATAATCACCGGGCTGCGGATCTTCCTCGAGGCTGTTGTACTTCACATCCTTCACTACGCCGATTACTTCGATATCGCCGGCATTCTGCGGGCCGCCGCGGCCATAGTGCCGGCCGATGGGCGAACCGCTCGGAAACAGCGTGCGCGCCATAGTCTCTCCGATAACAGCAACTTGCTGCGAAGTTGCCGTATCCTGAGGCCCAAATGTGCGGCCAGCGAGGAGAGGAATTCCCATAGCGGCGAAATAGCCCGTGCCGACGGCGTTGTGATGCACGCTGGTTTCGCGATGGCCGGACAGATAGCCCTGCACCCAAATGCCGTTATTCCACGTGCCCTCATTGAACGTGAAGATCGAAAAGCTAGCAGCGCGCACTCCGGGAAGACTGCTTGCGCGCTCTTCAATTTGCCGGTATATGCCGGTCAGACGAACGTCTTCCTTGTATCCAGCAGAACTCGCATCCACGCGTAAACGAATCACATTTTCCTTGTTGAAACCAGTGTCGACATTCGTGAGATTCATCAGACTGCGGACAAACAGTCCCGCGGCCACCAGCAAAACAAGCGAAAGTGCCACCTGCGAAATCACCAAGGTCTTTGCCAGCGGCCCTTTCGCTGACGCACTGGGCTGGCTCCGGCCGTCTTTCAGCGAATCCGTAAGGTTCAACCGCGTCGCACGGAACGCGGGAATCGTTCCAAATAAAGCCGCCGTTGCCAGCGTGACCCCCAGGGTGAATAACAGCAGGCGCATGTCGATCGGCACATTCAATTGAAGCGCGTCACGCCCGTCGGACACCATGCGCACCAGCAGATGACTCGCCCCGGACGCAAAAGCGACGCCAAGCGCACCTCCGGCGAACGCCAGCACCAGGCTCTCCGTAAGGAGCTGCCGAATCAACCGGGAACGCCTGGCGCCGAGAGCCTGACGCACCGCAAGCTCTCGCGCTCGCGCCGTGGACCGCGCCAGCAGGAGGTTTGCGATATTGGCGCACGCGATCAGGAGCACCAGCCCAACCACGGTCATCATGATCTTCAACGGTTCGGAGAACTCCCAGCGCAGCCGGGAGAAGCCGGTGGCCATGGAGTTCAGCTCCACGCGGGTCTTGTCCAGCTTTCGAAGATTCTCCTCAGTCAGCGGCGCACCGGAAAATCCGCGCAAGATCTGCTGAAAGAGCAAATTCGCATTGGAATTTGCCTCTGCCATGCTCACGCCAGGCTTCATCCGCGCCATCAAGTGCAGTGACTCGAACATGTTGTCGGAATAGCCGTCCCAGCCTGGTGGAATTTCCTTTTGCATTGACAAAGGGATCCAAATGTCCGCCGCTTCACCGACTCTCGTCCCAAAAAACTCCGGAGGAGCGACGCCAACGATCGTAAAGACGGTCGATCCAATCGTGAGTTTCTTCCCGAGTACCGAAGGATCGCGTGCCAGACTGCGTGCCCACCATGCATGGCTGACCACCGCGACCGGATGTCCGCCCTTTGTTCGGTCATCCTCGTCCGTAAGCGCGCGCCCGATCATGGCTTCGACGCCCAGCATGGGAAAGTACGTTCCAGACACAAGCTGGATGTTCATGGGCTCCGCATCGTTGCGCCCTTCAACCGATCCGTGCGCCCGATCTGTCATGCTGAAAGCCGCGGCTACGTCCGAGAAAACTTGATTCTTCTTCTGCATCTCGCGATAGAAATGATAGGAGTAGAGCCAAGGATTCGGAAACCCATCGCTAATCCCTTGGTCGAGTCCATTGCCGAACAGAACCAGCCGGGCCGGATCCTTCACCGGCAGTGATTTAAGCATCACCGTGTCCATCAGGCTGAAGATTGCGGTGTTCGCGCCGATCCCAAGAGCGAGCGAGAGCAACGCCACCAGCGTAATCCCCGGGCTACGAAGCATCGCCCGCGCGCCGTAGTTGACGTCCTGCACCAGCTCTTCGAGCCATTCCCATCCCCAAGCCGTGTGGCTTTTCTCTCTCAACACGGTGGGGTTGCCAAACCGGCGCCGGGCGGCGGCGCGCGCATCTTCTGCCGTCACGCCGGACTCGATCCGTTCCTGCTTGCGCAGCTCCAAGTGCAGGCGCATCTCCTCTTCGAGGTCCGCATCAAATTGACGACGATGGACAACCATGCTGAGCCGTCTCGTAAGCTCGCGCAGCCATTTCATGACGGAGTTCCTTTCAGACCGCCTCAATCACACGCGTGATGGCTCCGATGACGCGTTCGAACTGCGACATCTCGAGGGCCAATTGTTTCCGGCCCGCCGCGGTCAGCTCGTAGTAGCGCGCGCGGCGATTCCCAGCAGTCGTACCCCATTTTGCGGTTACCCAACCCTTGATGAGCATTCGCTGCAGCGCCGGGTACAAAGAGCCTTCCTCGACTTGAAGAACGTCATCCGAAATCCGCTGAATAGAATTGGCGATTTCATACCCATGCATCTCGCCCGAGCGCGCCAGAGTCTTCAGGATCAGAAGATAGAGTGTTCCAGGAGGAATCTCGTCTCGATGCAATGGAGCACCTCTGCCATAGTTAGACTATGTCAGCGGTGAGTGGTTAGCAAGCTTTATCAATTCAGTCCTCACCCGGCTGCAAAGAAAGGGGCGTCCGCCGCGGCGGGCGCCCCGCGTCGGTGATGTTCAGCCCGCGATGGAATTAGGAGCTGGCGTCCTTGATGTCTTCGTGGGCGCGCTTTTCGGCGGTTTTGGCTTCGGCCCTGGCGTCAGCGTCCGGCTTGAGCAGGCGAATCGCTTTGACGAGATTCACGGGCTTACCGTTCTCGGGCGCCTTGCAGGCGGAGGCGTTGCCGCTGGACTGCACGGCGGTGAGCTCCCACTTCAAGCAGGTAAACCTGATTTTGAGATTGTGGCTGACGTGGAGGGCCGCGACGCAATCGTTGAGACTCTTGAATGCCAGGCAAGCGTCGTTGAGGCTCGTGCGCGGCGGCAGGATAGCCTGCAACTGCAATGCGAGCTTTTGGTTCTGGTCTTTGTTGGCCGCGAGCTGCTCGGTGGCGGTTGGGCCCTTCTTGATCCAATGGATCGGATTGAAGGACTGCGCTGCTGCGCTCGCAGCTCCCAGGAAAAAACTGGTTGCCAGGACTCCCACGATTATCATTTTGGCTTTCATTTCTTACCCTCCGTTGGGCGCTCCCGCAAAACCCGGATTTCGCGGCTGATCTGAGGGAGCACTTTGCGAGCCGCAGTGCAGAGTTCCGCGAATCTTGCGGACTGCTCACCGCCAAAGGGATGAGCGATGGCGGAGCGGCGCGCGTTGCAATCACAAGGGAAGGGCTGGCTTCTCTTGAGAGCGACTCGGCGTTGAAGAGCCGCACTTGAGGCAAGTAGACCACGATGGCGGCGGGGCAGCGAGTCCGGCGAAGTGCGGTACTCCCCCAATGCGTTATCCCTGTCCGAATGAGCAGGTTCGCGGAGTGTGACCTTGGGGGGCTGAGGGCTTGATGCGCGGAATTCAAGGAATGGGGATTGGATAAGAGCGGCACGCGCCCTTCGGAAAGGATTCAAGCGGTTTCCGAAACGCGTCTCCCGAACGGCGCTGCAGGGGCCTTAGCTTGCTGTTATTCTGGGATTGCAATGGGGATCAAAAAGGCAAAGCTTGACGTGGCCGTCAGAAGGGCTGCGGCGATCATTCAAGGTCACCTTAGCACTTTGCCGCCCGCTGAGGCCAAAGCCATGCGCAAAGACCTCCACAAGCTAGCTGTCAAGTCTTCCCGCTCCGCAAGTCGCGGAAAAGTTTCACGATCTCGGCGAAGCGCGGGTCCTCGTCTTTTATCCCGCGCTTCCGCAAAACCTGCATAAACTCCCGCTCATCCCCATATTTGAAAAATGTTCCGGAGATCGCGCAATAGCGCATTCATTTCCGCTCGCGTGAGTTTGTACTTCTCGGGCATGGGTACGGGTGGCGCAGATGCCACTCATTCCTTCCTCTTGCAGCGAGATGCGAGGAGAGAATACCACTGTTATAATTCATCGGGGAGTAACATGGCGGGCAGGCCCATCTTTGCAAAAACCCGCAAGGATGGGCCAACGCGCGAACTCGGTGCGGCTTTCTGGAATTCTCTTGCCGATGGAGGAGAAAAAACCATACCCTCGTGGAGCCATTGGAGCAACGGCTATGAAAAGGGTACGAGCGGCGAAAACTCCCAGAGTTCTCGTGGTCGATGTTGGGGGGACGAACATCAAGATGCTGGCGACCGGGCAAAAAGAGGTGCGCAAGATTCCCTCCGGGCCCACGATGACGGCGGGCAAGATGGTGCGGGTGGTTAAAGAATGCGTGAAGGATTGGAAGTTTGACCGCGTATCCCTGGGATACCCCGGGCCGATCATAAACGGACATCCGCTACGCGAGCCGCATAACCTGGGGGGCGGGTGGATGAGATTTGATTTCAGCAAGGCTTTTGGATGCCCCGTGAAGATACTCAACGACGCGGCGATGCAGGCGCTGGGCAGTTATAAGGGCGGGCGCATGCTTTTTCTGGGACTTGGGACGGGGCTGGGATCGGCGATGATTGTGGATGGAATGCTGGAGCCGATGGAGCTGGCACACCTCAGCTACAAGAACGGGAAAACTTACGAAGATTATCTCGGCCTGCGCGGGCTCGAGCGATTGGGGAAGAAGAAATGGCGTGGGCACGTTGCGAAGGTTACGAAGAAACTCAGGACCGCGCTGGAAGCCGATTACGTCGTCCTGGGCGGGGGAAACATCAAGAAATTGAAGAAGCTGCCTGACGGCGCACGGCTAGGCAGCAATGAAAATGCGTTTCTAGGCGGATTCCGGATGTGGGAGAAATAGGGGAGAAGGTATGGCAGCGGTGTCGAGGATGAGCGGGGCGAGTGTGAGCGGGGCGCACGGCGGGATCATCGAACCGGTGATGGTGCGCATCCCGGAGGGCTGGTTCGGGATGGGTTGCGAGACTGGACGCGATGATGAGAAGCCGGTGCACCGGGTGTGGGTGAATGCGTTCGAGCTGGCGACGCACCAACTGACGAATGCGGAGTACGGATGCTTTCTTGCCGCGACAGGTGGTGCGCCCCCGCCACAGTGGAATGATTCGAATTTTAATGATCCGCGGATGCCTGTCGTCGCGGTGTCCTGGGATGAGGCGACAGCGTACTGCCAATGGCTGAGCCGCGCGACGGAGAAAGCGTATCGCTTGCCGACCGAAGCCGAATGGGAACGCGCGGCCCGCGGCGGCGTCGAGGGTTTGCTGTATTCGTGGGGGGACGCGCCTCCAGAATTTGTTCCTGATTACGCCACGCGGTGGAAGAATGGCCCGGAGCCGGTGGGTTTGTATCCGCCGAATGCGTATGGGATTTACAATCTCGGCGACAACGTTCATGAATGGTGCGCGGACTGGTACGACGACGGCTACTACGCACACTCTCCGGAACGAAATCCGCAAGGGCCTCGGAGTGGCAGCCGCCGTGCTTCGCGTGGCGGGTCCTGGCGGCACCATATTAAGGTTACGCGAACCGCGGCGCGCTCCAGCATTCCGCCGGAGTTTCAATACGCGGACTACGGATTCCGGATCGCGCGGGGGTAGACGCCCGGGCCAGCGGCGCCTCCGACGCCATGGACCTCGCGGCCTGACCGGGATGAAGCCGGGCAGAACTGAAAAGCGCGGGAAGTATTACAATGGAGAGACGGGGCCGTAGCTCAACTGGATAGAGCGAGAGTTTCCTAAACTCTAGGTTGGCGGTTCAAGTCCGCCCGGTCCCGCCATGACTTGCGCAAGAGTGCGCTAGTCCACCGGCTTGACATCCTGCATCAGCGCGAAAAAACCCTCGGCGAGCGTCGGATGTATGTACACGGCACCCTTCAGGAGCGTGTACGGCTGCTTCGAAAGCATGAGCGTACCGAGAATTTGCACGAGCTCGCCGCCTTCGGTGGCCAGGATGGAAGCGCCGAGAACGCGGTCGCTCGAAGCATCGACGACGACTTTCATCAGGCCGGCGGTTTCGCCGCGCTCGATGGCGCGGGCGACATGCGTCATCGGGCATTTTCCAATTTTCAATTTGTGACCTTTCGCGCGCGCTTCTTTTTCCGTCATGCCTACACCGCCGAGCTGCGGATCGGTGAAAAGGCAATACGGCACGAGACGATTTTCTGTTGAAAGTTTTTTCCCTTCGACGAGATTGCCGTAAACAATTTGGAAATCGTTGTAGGAAATGTGGGTGAAAGCGGGGCCGCCTTTGCAATCTCCCAGCGCCCAGACGCCGGGGACGGTGGTCTCGAGGCGGCTGTTTACTTTGATGAAGCCATTTTTGTCCGTGGCGATGCCGGCGTTGTCGAGACCGAGCTCGCTGGTGTTTGGACTGCGTCCGGTGGCGACCAGGAGATGGGAACCGCTGACACTCGACGCGCCTGCAGAGCCTGCGTAGAAAAGCGTAACGGCGTTGGGCTTACCTTCGGCACGCGAGGTGCGCGCGTTGAGAACGAATTGAATTCCTTCGGCTTCGAGCGCCTTCTGGAGTTCGGCGGAAATTTCGGGATCTTCACGCCCAACAATTTGCGGGCCCATATGCAAGATGGTGACGCGGCTGCCGAAGCGGCGAAACATTTGTCCAAATTCGAGCCCGATGTAACCGCCACCGAGGATCAGGAGGTGTTCGGGAACGGTAGTGAGCCGCATGACGGATTCGTTGGTGAGATAGGGAACGGTTTCGAGGCCGACAATCAGCGGGATACTCGGGCGGGCACCGGTGTCGATGAAAATCTTTTCGCTTTCAAGGGAATCCTCGCCGACCTTGAGCTGATGTGCCGCGACAAAACGCGCGTGGCCGCGATAAAGGCGAAGTTTGGGGCGCTTGTCTATTTGTTTTTGCTGGCCGTTACGGAAACTCATGACGACTTCGTCTTTTTGGGCGACGATTTTTGCGAGATCGGCGCTGACGTTTGAGGCGTTGACGCCCCAGCGCGCGGAGTTTCGCGCGTAGTGGGCAACTTGGGCGCGGTGGACCATCGTTTTGGTCGGCGTGCAGCCAACGTTGATGCAGGTGCCACCAAGATCTTTTTCTTCAATCAGCGCGACGGACCATCCGAGGTCGGCGAGATGATGCGCGAGGGGATTACCGGCCTGGCCTGAGCCGATGACGATTGCGTCATATTTCATGAACGGCCTCCCGAGAAAAGACGAAACAAGACAGTACATCGGATGCAGCGGGAGCAGACTAAACCTTAGAGATATTCTCAGAAATGGCGAGCGATGGAGTGCAAATCTTAGAGCGGAACCTAACACGATGGAATTGGTCTGGATTGTGCCAGAAGCAGAGAAAAAGTATCAAGAAACTGCCCGAGATGAGAAGATGCTGTTGATTTCGCCAGGGTTATACAACTTCTCGGACGACCACCAGCCGCGCTGGCGCTTCGCGAGGTGATTCGTGGGACAAGCACTGGATGTGCACCGGCTGCACTTCGCGTTCACGATCACGTTTCATTACATTTTTCCGCAACTGACGATGGGCCTCGCGCTGCTGCTAGTCTATTTGAAGACCAAAGCGCTGCGCACGGGCGATGAGCACTACAACCGCGCGGCGCGATTTTGGGGACGGATCTTCGGAATCAACTTTGCTGTGGGCGTGATCACGGGCATTCCGATGGAATTCCAGTTCGGGACGAACTGGGCGGCGTTTTCGAAAGCGGCAGGCGGCGTGATTGGCCAAACGCTGGCGATGGAAGGCGTGTTTTCCTTTTTTCTGGAGTCGAGCTTTCTGGGATTATTTTTGATCGGCGAGAAAAATAAGGCCTCTATTATTGCTGCGAATCTTCGGGAAAAAACAATAAGCACGATTCCAGGAGTGGAAAACGAATTGCTTCAGAAAGAAAGAAATATAAAATACAATATCGCGCGACTTGATGTTCAGAGCGATCAGGCAAAGGATAATAAGGTTCTTGAATCACTTGCCAGTGAAAAAGAAAAATATGAAATAGAGTTGTCGAGGTTGCAAAAAAACTTTGAAAAAAACAATCATTATTACAACTCAAGTACGATAATGATTTTCCGGGGGTGAAGGAATTGCAGCAACATCTTACGGGTAAACAGGCGGTTGTCAGTTTTTATACAACCAATGAAGCCATGCATGTATTTGCAGTTACCCAAACTTCGTTTACATATATCCGTATTGATGCAGTCAGTGAACTGCAACATGCTATTCAAGATTGGCTGAAGTTGTTAAAAACAACGGAGAATGGCAGGAAATTCGCAGGTGAAAAGACCGGCAGTTTCATATATGATCGCCTGATAAAACCAATATCATCCATCGTTACAGGAAAAGATGAATGGATCATTATACCTGATGGCATTCTTTATTTTCTTCCTTTTGAGTCTTTGCCGTCTGGTAAAGATTCAAAAACCTTATTGGAAACAACAACCATCAGCTATCAGTTTTCTTCCAGGTTTATAATAAATCAAAACGGTGAGGATAAAAATCAGGATGGATCCTTTAGTGTGTTGTCATTTGCTCCCTT
>Ga0137409_10006979_pt1 | contig 11644 bp, 9 predicted proteins | sample CZODoug1_16funga_FD_122059 | JGI IMG/M metagenome (GOLD analysis project Ga0137409, IMG submission 122059) | Vadose zone soil fungal communities from Angelo Coast Range Reserve, California, USA - CZODoug1_16fungal (Hybrid Assembly) | ecosystem: Environmental > Terrestrial > Soil > Vadose zone... | reverse complement strand
CGGGGATCCGGGTCCAGGCGGCGATCCAGGAAAACCAGGTGCGCGTGAGCGGGAAGAATCGCGACGATCTGCAGGCGGTGATCGGCTCGCTCAAGGGCCAGGACTTCGGACTTGATCTCCAGTTCACGAACTATCGCTCGAGCTGAGTCGGCTCCCAGAGGGGCGATCGCGGTCCTGCTTCTCGCGCTGGGTGCGCTCGCGTGGGCGGCGCCGGCGGCCGCGCGGACCTGGCCCAAGCCGGAAGGCCTGGTCAGCGATTTCGCGAAGATCATCGATCCCGCCTCGCGCGACTCGATCGAGACGCTGGCGAGTGAGCTCCGCGAGAAGACGGGGGCCGAGCTTGCCGTCGTCACGCTTCCGGACCTCGGCGAGGACGACATCGCCGCCGCCGCGGTGGACCTCTACAAGGCGTGGGGGATTGGAAAGAAGGGAACGGACGAGGGGGTCCTGATCCTCCTCGCCTGGAAGGAACGCCGGGTCCGGATCGAGGTGGGTTATGGGCTCGAGGGCATCCTTCCGGACGGGCTCTCTGGATCGATCATTCGCCGGGTGATGGCGCCCGAGCTGGCCCAGGGTCACGTCGGAACCGGCCTCCTCCGCGGCGCGCAAGCGGTCGTCGGCGTGATCGCGAAGGACAAGGGCGTCACGATCACGGGCGCTTTGCCCTTGCCGAGTGAGGCGCCCGAGGGGTCCGGGACTCCGCCCGGGGCGGTGATCCTTGCCGTCCTCGTGGTGCTGATCCTGAACGCCCTCTTGCGCGGATCGCGGCGCAGGATGTACCGAGGATGGCGAGGGCGCGGCGGGCCGGGCGGCTTCGGCGGTCCGTTCGGCGGATTCGGAGGTTTCGGAGGCGGACTCGGTGGTGGGTTTGGCGGCGGCGGTGGAGGTTTCGGAGGATTCGGTGGAGGCAGAAGCGGTGGCGGGGGCGCGAGCGGTGGATTCTGATCGTAGTGCTTCACACCCTGGCGGAGGCGGACGTGTGGCCTGACCGGTTCGATCCGAGGAAGGCGGCCCGGCGCGCGGTGGACGCGGCGCTCCGCGCCACCGGAGAGAAGCTGCGGGGCGCCACCCTCTACGGCAGCGTGACGACGGGAGAGTTCCACCCGACCCACTCCGACGTGAACATCGCGTTCGTCTTCTCCCAGTTGGGCACTCCCGAGCTGGCGGCGCTCCATGGCGTGCATCGCGATTGGCAGCGCGCCCGCGTGGTTCAGCCGCTCCTCATCGCGGAGGACACCCTGCGCCGCTCCCTCGATTCCTATCCGCTGGAGTACCTGCTCATCCGCGAGCAGCGGGAGATCCTCCACGGTACGGATTTCTTCGGCCCCCTGGTGCTGGACTGGGCGTCGCTCCGGCTCGAGGTCGAGCGCGTGCTGCGCGCCCAGGAGCTTGGGCTGGGCCTGAGCTACGTGGCGCTCGCCCGGACCCCGGGCGGAGCGCGCGCGTGGGCGATTCAGGCCAGCAATGCGCTCGCGGCGTCCGCTTCGGGCCTCCTGCGCCTCACCGGCGAGCCGGTTCCGCGCGCGCGGCGCGCCATCGCCGAGCGATGCGCGGCTCGCTTCGGCGTGGACGGATCGGCGTTCGCGAGACTTCTCACCATCCGCGACCGGAACCGGGAAAAGGTCGAAGCGACCGTGCTCCTCGATTCCGCCCTGACCGTACTGCATCAGCTTCTCGATTCGGCCGAGCGCATCACCGCTCCGGCCGGCACCGTCTAGGAGGAGGAACGAGAAATGGCCTCAGGCCGCAGTCCCTGGATCGCCGTGCTTCTCGTGCTCGGCGCGCTGCTTCTGATCGTGCTGTTCGTGGCGGGCTACGTGCGGACCACCTTCAACGAGCTGGTTTCGCAGCAGGAGCAGGTCCGGACGGCCTGGTCCCAGGTGGAAAATCAGCTCCAGCGCCGGAACGACCTGATCCCGAATCTGGTCGAGACGGTGAAGGGCTACGCCAAGCAGGAGACCACCATCTTCACCGCGATCGCCGATGCCCGTGCTCGCATCGGAAGCGCGCAGACCATTCCGCAGAAGATCGCCGCGAACCAGCAGATGGAGTCGGCCCTCGCGCGGCTCCTGGTGGTCGTGGAGAACTATCCCGTGCTGAAATCGAGCGAGAACTTCATGCGTTTACAAGATGAGCTGGCGGGGACGGAGAACCGTCTGGCGGTGGAGCGCATGAGGTACAACGAGATCGTCCGTGCCTACAACATCAAGATACGGCAGTTCCCGTCGAACCTGGTCGCGTCCGCGTTCAATTTCGAGCCGATGCCGCTGTTCGAGGCGACGGCGGGAGCGAAGACCCCGCCGGCGGTGAAGTTCTAGCGGAGGGAGATCGGGACTTTTGGTATAGTCCGCGGGCCGCGGCGGTCACGTCGCGGCGAGAGTGGGAAGGGCCTCCCTCTGGAGGCCCGGGAAGTCGGTGGGTGGGCGCCGCGAGGCGCCCCACGAATCCGACACGGCCCCGCCACTGTGAGCGGTGACGAGAGCGGCATGAAGCCACTGGGCTGGCCCGGGAAGGCGCCGCTCGAGGATGATCCGCGAGTCAGGAGACCGGCCCACTCTCTCGAATTACCACGTCCTTCGAGAGGGAGGACCATGGGACCGCTCGCTTCGCTTCTCCGCCGCTTTGTCTTCGTAGCCATTCTCGTAATCGCCCCATCGCTCGCGCAGGCAGCATTCGAAGAAACGCACTCGGCTCCAGCGTCCGATGCAGGGCCGGATCCTGGCGCCCCTCCGCCGCCAGCTGCGCCGGCACCCGTGCCGCCCACACCCGAACATCCGCGCTATCGCCTGGAGCCGATCGTGATCACCGCGGACCGCGTCCCGATCCGGCTCGACCGCATTCCCGCCGATGTCACCGTGATCGCCCCGGAGCGCCTGGAATCGCGGCGGCCGCTCCTGATCGCGGACGCGCTCCGCTGGGTTCCCGGCATCGACGTGGAACGCTCGGGCTCCGTGGGCAAGCTCACCGACGTCCGCCTTCGCGGCGCCGATCCGCGGCACACGCTCGTCCTCTTCGATGGCATTCCGCTGAACGGGCCGTGGCTGGGCATCTTCGATTTCGCGGACTTCATGGGATCGGGGCGGAATCAGATCGAGGTGTTCGGCGGTCCGGCCTCCTCGCTCTACGGCTCGGGGGCCGTGGGCGGGGTCATCCAGATCCTGAGCACGCCCGATGCCCCGGCGCCGTCGCGGAGCCTCTTCGCGGAATACGGTGAGAACCGCACCTTCCGCCAGGGCATTCACTGGCAGAGCCCCCTCGGCGAGACCCGCGCGGGGCTTTCGCTCTCCCGCCTCACCTCGGACGGACAGGGGCCGCGCGACGCCTACACCGGACTGAACGGGCAGCTTCGCGTGGACGTTCCGGTCGGCGGGGATCGCCTCAAAGTGAGCGCGCTCGCGACCCAGGGGGAGAAGGAGCTTCCCTACGACTTTCTCTTCGATGGCGCCGACACAACACTTTCTCCCTTCGGCTCGCTCAAGGAGATCCGCGACCCCAACAATTTCGAGAAGGATCGTGTGCTCGCCGGCAGCGCGACCTACGAGCGCGGTCTGGGGGCGCGCGCGGTGCTCGAGGCGGAGGTCTCGGGGTTCGCGGGGCAGATCGAGAACCGGAATCCTCCGAATGGCTCCTCCACGACGGATTACCAGCGCACGCAGCTGGACAACACGCGCGGCATCGCTTCCCTCCGCGCGAGGGTCCATGCGGCGGAGTGGGCCGTGGGAATCCTCGGGGCCGAGTACCGCGCCGAGAGCGTGAACCGGCTCGACGACTCGAACTCGGGCGGGTTCGGTGGCGTGACCGATGTGGCCGAGGACGTCCAGAGCCGGGCGCTCTACGCTCAGAGCCATCTCGAGTGGCGCGATCGAGTCCTCCTGGATTCGGGAATCCGTCTGGAAGATCACTCGAGATTCGGGTCCTACGGCGTGCCGCGTATCGCGCTGGCGATCGGGATCCGCGAAGTGGGCCTGAAGGTTCGCGGAGGCTACGGACGTGCATTCTCCGCCCCCACCCTCACCGATCTCTACTATCCGGGCTACGGATCACCGACGCTCAAGCCCGAGCGGTCCCGGACGTGGGAAGCGGGCGCGGACGGCTCCTGGCTCGAGGGGCGCGTCACCGCGAAGGCCACGTGGTACACGACGCGCTTCCGCGATCTCATCCAGTCCAATTCGTTCTTCGTGGCGGACAACGTGGGGAGCGCCCGGATCGAGGGGGAGGACTATTCCGCGCGATTCGCGCCGATACAGCGCCTCTGGATCGAGGGGCGCGCCGCGCATCTCGTCGGCAAGAATCTGGTCACGGGAGCGAGGCTCGCCAAGCGGCCCTCCTGGCGCGCGGGCGCCTCGATTCAGGGCGAGCCCGCGAAGGGGATCGTCGCGATGGCGGATTGGTGGTGGGCCGCGTCCATGCTGGATCCCTTCGTCTTCATCGACTCGGACGGGCGCGTGCTGGCCGGCGACACTCCGGAGCGCGCCTCCCTGGATCTGGGTGTGAACGCATCGCTGGACCGCTGGATCCCGGCCGATCTCAGGCTCCGGCTGGAGAATGCGCTCGACCGCAAGTACGCGGACGTGAAGGGATTCCCGGCGACGCGCCGCGCCTTTCGGGTGGGGCTGACGCTGAATCCGTAGCACTGGGACGCAGCCGAGCTCCAGTGGTAGATTTCGGTTCTCGTAGTAGTAGCCACCGGACCGGAGCCCATGGCCGGAAACCCAAACAAACCCCATGCAAAGCCGAAGGCGAAGGCGGCTCCCCGCCGTGTCCCGTGGCTCCTCTGGCTCGCGGCGATCCTGGCCCTCACCTTCGCCGTCTACGTGCCGTGCCTGGACAACGAGCTCACGAGCTGGGACGACAATGGGTACGTGACGGAGAACGTCCTCGTCGCCCACCCGAGCTTCATCGGCCTCATGACCGTGCCCCAGTGCGGGAACTATCACCCGCTCACGATGGCCTCGCTCGCGCTGAACTTCAGGCTTTCGGGATTGAATCCGGCCTCCTACCACTGGCTCAATCTGCTGCTTCATTTGGCGAATACGGCCCTCGTCTTCTTCCTCGTCCGTGCGCTCTCCGGCGAAGGGGTCTGGACCACGGTGGCCACGGCGCTCTTCTTCGGCATCCATCCCATGCACGTGGAATCGGTGGCGTGGGTCGCGGAACGGAAGGACGTCCTCTACGCGTTCTTCTATCTGCTCGCGCTCCTCGCGTATCTCCGGTTCCTCGATACGCGCCGGCCCGGGTGGCGGGTCCTCACCTGGTTCGCGTTCGTCCTCTCCGTGGCGTCCAAACCCGCCGCTGTCGTGCTGCCGCTCGCGCTCGTCGCCCTCGATGTTTACCGTCGGCGTCCCGTCACCCGAGGGGCCGTCCTGGAAAAGGTGCCCTTCTTCTTGGTGTCCATCGTCGGGGGTCTTCTCACCGTCCACGCGCAGCGTTCCGCGGGCGCCATCGTCAGCCCGCATCTGTGGACCTTCTTCCAGAAGATCCTGTTCGCCTCCTACGCGACGGGGGTGTACGTCGTGAAACTGTTCCTCCCGTTCTCGCTTTCCGCCGTGTACCCGTACCCCGACCTTGACCGCGGGCCGCTCGGCCCGGAGTTCTACCTCGCGTTCGTCGCTCTCGCCGTTCTCCTACCGGCGCTCGTGTACCTCGTTCGTCGTCGTCGTTCGGCCCTCTTCGGAATCGCGTTCTTCTTCATCAACATCATCCTCGTGCTCCCCTTGCTGCCGATCGGCAACGCCATCCTCGCGGAGCGCTACACGTACGTTCCCTACATCGGACTCTTCGTGGCGCTCACGGGGTGGCTCGACGAGCGTCACGGTCCACGGTGGGCCGGAGCGACGGTGCGGCCCATCCTGGCCGCTGCGCTCTTCCTCCTGGCCGCCGTGTCCCTGGTGCAGACCTGGAAGCGCTCCGAAGTCTGGCGGAGCTCCGACACGCTCCTGAACGACATGATCGAGAAGAATCCGCATCGAATCTGGTATGCGTACTGGGGTCGCGGGAAGGGGCGTATGGAGAAGGGACGGAACGAAGAGGCGCTTGCGGACTTCAACGAGGCGCTGGCCCTGAAGCCCGATAGCGAGCCGATGTGGCTATACAAGGGGAATCTCCTGGCGGAGCTGAACCGGAGCGATTCCGCCCTGATCTGCCTCGAGCGCGCCATCGCCCTCAAACCGGACTACACCGAGGCGATCAGCAACCGAGGGAGCCTCAAGGCGCGGATGGGAGACACGCCCGGAGGGCTCGCCGACCTCAGCCGAGCCATCGCGCTCGATCCGAGATTCCGGGACGCGTACCTCAACCGCGCCTCCGTGTACGCGAGGATGCACGAATACGCCGTGTCCATCGCGGACCGCCAACGGGCCATCGAGCTCGACCCTTCCAATCCCACCAACTACCGGCTGCACGGATCGATCGGGGTGTCCCTCCAGGTGCTGAATCGTCCGCGGGAGGCGATCGTCGAGTTCGACGAGGCGATCCGATCCACGCCGCCCAGCGACCCTCGTCTCGGCGAGTACCATCTCAAGCGCAGCGCCGCTTGGTGGGCCCTTCGGGATTCGGTCCGGGCGCGGAGCGATGCTGGAGACGCTGTCCGGGGCGGCGCCTATGTGGAGCCTGCCTACCTGCGAAGCCTCGGTCTCTGACCTCGATCCGAACGGCACCCTGGGTGAAGACCGCTTGAATGCCGCCTGCAAGTCCTTGCCGCGTATGCGATGAGGTTTGATCCGCGGCAAATCCGTAGTACACTGGGCGACGGTATGTCCACCGCCATGGCCACGACCTACGAGAACCTGACCCTCGAGATCCGGGACCGCGTCGCGCGCGTCACGGTCAACCGGCCCAAGGTGCTGAACGCCTTGAACGAGAAGACGGTGCGCGAGATCCACGCCGTCTTCTCCTCGCTGCGCGAGAACCAGGACGTTGGGGTCGTGATCCTGACCGGCGCGGGGGAGAAGGCCTTCGTCGCGGGCGCCGACATCAACGAGCTCGCCGTGATGACGCCGCTCCAGGGCGAGGCGTCCTCGAAACTGGGCCAGGAGGCGCTTCGAGAGATCGAGACCCTGGGGAAGCCCGTGATCGCCGCGATCAACGGCTTCGCGCTGGGCGGCGGATGCGAGCTGGCGCTTGCCTGTCACATGCGCTTCGCCTCGGAGAACGCGAAGCTGGGGCTTCCCGAGGTCGGGTTGGGCATCATTCCCGGATACGGGGGCACGCAGCGGCTCCCGCGCATCGTGGGCCTGGGTCTGGCGCTCGAGCTCATCACGACCGGGAACATGATCGACGCGCAGGAGGCGCTCCGCATCGGCCTCGTGAATCGCGTCTTCCCGCAAGCGGAGCTGATCCCCGCATGCGAGAAGATCGCGCAGACGATCCTGAGCAAGGGCGCCCTCGCCATTGGGTACGCGCTGGACGCCGCCATCCGCGGCATCGAGACCGACCTGACGCAGGGCCTCGAGCGCGAGGCGGGTCACTTCGGGCTTCTCGCCGCGACCCACGACATGCACGAGGGACTCAAGGCCTTCCTCGAGAAACGGAAACCCAACTTCACCGGCGCCTGAGCGCCCGCCCCGAACCTTCCATGGAACGCGTCGCTGTTCTTTCCGCTGTCCGCACACCCATCGGGCGTTTTCTCGGCGCCTTCGCCGAAGTCACCGCGGCGGAGCTGGGCGTTGCCGCGACGCGCGCCGCTCTCGAACGCGCCCACGTACCGGCGAGCGACATCGACGAGCTGATCTATGGAAACGCGCGGCAGGCGGGCGGGGGCCCGAACCCGGCGCGCCAGGTCCTCGTGAAGTCGGGCATTCCACAAGAAAGGGTCGCGTTCACCGTGAACCAGGCGTGCGGCTCGGGGCTCCAGGCGATCATCCTCGCCGCCGAGCACATCCGCGCGGGGAAATCGCGCTACGTGCTGGCGGGAGGAACCGAGAGCATGAGCCGTGTGCCGCACCTCCTCGACCGGGCGCGCACCGGATACCGCCTCGGTAATGCCCAGCTCATCGACGGCATGTACCGCGACGGATTCCTGGATCCCATCTGCGGCATGCTGATGGGAGAGACGGCGGAGAAGCTGGCGGACCAGTACAAGATCGGCCGCGACGAGCAGGACCAGTTCGCGCTCGAGAGCCAGCGCAAGGCCGGGTCGGCGATCCAGGAGAAGCGCTTCGAATCGGAGATCGCGCCCGTCAAGGTGGCGGGACGCAAGGGCGAGGTCACGGTGACGGCGGACGAGCACCCGCGCGCCGACACGACACTGCAAGATCTGGCGAAGCTTCCTCCCGTGTTTCGCGAAGGGGGCACCGTCCACGCGGGCAACTCCTCGGGGATCACGGACGGGGCGGCATCGCTCGTGCTCGCGGCGGAATCGGCGGCGCGTGAGCGCGGGCTCACGCCGCTCGCGTGGATCGGGGAGAGCGAGGTCGTGGGCGTGGACCCTTCCATCATGGGGATCGGCCCCGTGCCGGCGACCCGAAAGCTCCTCGCGCGCACCAAGCAGAAGCTGGCAGACTACGATCTGATCGAGCTGAACGAGGCCTTCGCGGCTCAGGTGCTCGCGTGCGACCGCGAGCTCCACTTCGATCGCCAGAAGCTCAACGTGAACGGTGGCGCGATCGCGCTGGGGCATCCCATCGGCTGCACCGGGGCGCGCATCGTGACGACGCTGATCCATGAGATGAACCGCCGCAAGCAGAAGCGCGGGCTCGCGACCCTGTGCGTGAGCGGCGGACTGGGAATCGCGCTCGAGATCCAAGGAGGAAGCTAGAATGGCCGCGTTCAAGCGTGTCGGTGTGGTGGGCTGTGGACTCATGGGCTCGGGGATCGCGCAGGTATGCGCGCAGGCGGGAATCGAGACCCTGGTGCGCGAGATCGACCAGCCGACCTTGGACAAAGGGTTGGGCAGGATACGAAAATTCCTCGAGGACGGGGTTGCCAAGGGAAAAGTCCAGGCCGCGGACAAGGACAAGATCCTGAGCAATATCAAGGGCACGACCAAGCTCGAGGACCTGGCCCCCTGCGAGCTTGTGATCGAAGCGGCGGTCGAGAACATCGCGGCGAAGCGCGAGGTCTTCTCCGTCCTCGACAAGGTGGTGAAACCCGATGCCGTGCTCGCCAGCAACACCTCGTCTCTCTCCATCACCGAGATCGCGGCGGCGACCAGCCACCCCGATCGCGTCCTGGGGCTTCATTTCTTCAACCCCGTGCCGCTCATGAAGCTGGTGGAGATCATCCGCGCGCTTCCCACCTCGGATGCCGCGTTCGAGCGGGCCAAGGAATTCGTGGAGCAGATCGGAAAGACGGCGGTCGTCTGCAAGGACACCCCCGGATTCGTGGTGAACCGGCTCCTCGTGCCCTACCTCCTGGATGCCGTTCGCCTGCTTGAATCGGGGATCGCTTCGCGGGAAGATATCGACAACGGCATGAAGCTGGGCTGCGGTTATCCCATGGGTCCCTTGACCTTGCTGGATTTCGTGGGCCTTGACACGACCTACTACATCGCCAACATCATGTTCGAGGAATTTCGCCAGCCCCATTTCGCCCCTCCGCCGCTTCTAAAGAGGATGGTGCTGGCGGGCTACATGGGGCGGAAGTCCGGACGCGGCTTCTACGAGTACGGGAAATAATCCAAGGAAAGCGGGCAAAGCGATGGCGCGCGAAGAGATCGTGATCTTGAACGGGGCCAGGACCCCGATGACGGAGTGGGTGGGCGGCCGCGCCGGAAACGGCAAGCCGGGCGGCGCGCTCAAGGATGTTTCCGCGATCGATCTGGGAGCGGTGGCTTCCAAGGCCGCGCTCGAGCGCTCGAACGTGCCGCCCGATCTGATCGACCACGTCGTGATGGGGAACGCGCTCCAGACGAGCGGCGACGCCCTCTATGGCGCGCGGCACGTGGCGCTGAAGGCGGGGGTGCCGATTCCGATTCCCGCGCTCACGGTGAACCGTTTATGTGGAAGCGGGATCCAGTCGGTGATCAGCGGGGCGCAGATGATCCTCCTCGGGGAAGCCAACTTCGTGCTCGCCGGCGGGATCGAGAACCTGAGCCAGGCCCCGTTCGTGATCCGCGGGGCGCGGAGCGGGATCCGGCTGGGGCAGGGGGCGCTGGAGGACTCGCTCATGGTGGCGCTCCGCGATTCCTACTGTGGCTGCTACATGGCCCAGACCTCGGACAACCTGGCGCGGCGCTACAAGATCACCCGCGAGGAGCAGGACCAGTACGCGTTTCGCAGCATTACCGAGGGCCGGCGCGCCATCGACTCCTGTCTCCTGAGCAAGGAGATCGTGGCGGTGACGCCTCCGGGACGCGACGCGAAGCCGGTGGAGAAGGACGACCACTGCTTCGAGGGCGCGACGCTCGAGGGGCTGGCCAAGCTTGCTCCCGCGTTCGGGAAGGAGAGCTTCGTCACGGCGGGAAACGCGAGCGGGATCGTGGACGGCGCCGCGGCGATCGTGATCACGAGCGCCCGCCACGCGGAGAAGCGCGAGCTCCAGCCCATGGGCCGCATCGTCTCGTGGGCCACAGTCGGGGTGGATCCGGATCAGATGGGAATCGGCCCCGTTCCCGCGACCCGGGCGGCGCTGAAGCAGGCGGGGCTCACGGTCGAGGACATCGATCTCTTCGAGATCAACGAGGCCTTCGCGGGCCAGTATCTCGCGGTCGAGAAGGAGCTGGGGAACCCGCGCGAGAAGACGAACGTGAACGGCGGCGCGATCGCGCTGGGACATCCCTTGGCCGCGACCGGGACGCGTCTGATCCTTACCCTCCTCTACGAGCTCAGGCGGCGGAAGAAGCGCTGGGGCGTGGCGACGGCCTGCATCGGCGGAGGCCAGGGCATCGCGGCCGTGGTGGAAGCGATCGCGTGAAAAACCCGAGCGAGCGGGATCTCATCTACGACTGGAACGTGGGGGATGCCCCCGAGGCGCGGCCCCCCCGGCGCGTCCAGGTCGTGGACGAGACGCTCCGCGACGGGCTCCAATCCCCCTCCGTCGCCGATCCTCCCATCGCGGAGAAGATCCGCGCCCTCCACTATCAGGCGCGGCTCGGAGTGCACGGGAACGACATCGGACTTCCGGGGGCGGGACCGCGGGCCAAGGAAGCCGCGCTCGCCCTGGCCCGGGAGATCGTGAGCGCGAAGATCGCCATCGAGCCCTACTGCGCGGCGCGCACCCTCAAGGCCGACATCGATCCCATCATCGACATCTCGCAGAAAGCGGGACTCCGGATCGAGGCCGCGACCTTCATCGGCTCTAGCCCGATCCGACAGTACGCCGAGGACTGGGACCTGGACCGCATGCTCCGCCACACCGAGGAGGCGGTCACGTACTCGGTGCAGCACGGCGTGCCGGTCATGTACGTGACCGAGGACACCACGCGCGCGCGCCCGGAGATCTTGCGCAAGCTCTACACGACCGCCATCCAGTGCGGGGCGCGGCGCGTCTGCGTCTCCGACACCGTCGGGCACGCCACGCCGGAGGGTGCCGCGCGCGTCGTCCGGTTCATGCGCGACGTGGTGGATGGGACGGGCGAGAAGGTGGGCGTGGACTGGCACGGTCACCGCGATCGCGATTTGGGGGTCGCCAACGCGCTCGCGGCGCTCCTCGCCGGCGCCGACCGCGTGCACGGAACGATCCTGGGCATCGGCGAGCGGGTGGGGAA
>Ga0137409_10006978_pt1 | contig 11647 bp, 7 predicted proteins | sample CZODoug1_16funga_FD_122059 | JGI IMG/M metagenome (GOLD analysis project Ga0137409, IMG submission 122059) | Vadose zone soil fungal communities from Angelo Coast Range Reserve, California, USA - CZODoug1_16fungal (Hybrid Assembly) | ecosystem: Environmental > Terrestrial > Soil > Vadose zone... | reverse complement strand
GAAGTGATAGACAACGAGCTGGCTCCGTTTGCCGAAGAGGTCTGCGAGTGAGTCACGTCCTTGCGGACCATCGAACACGTACTGCTTGTCAACCCGGGCCCAGGGGAGCGCGCGACGTTCGCGGCTGAGCTCTTCGCGCGCGCGCGTGAATTCCTTTTCTCTCAACAGGTGCGCTTTGCGCGCCTCAATCCACTCTTCACGGGAAACGATCTTGTGTTGCGACATGGCGCACCTCCTCCAGATCAATTCGCGTAGCTGTACTTCGGCTGCCACCCGGCCGAGCCACCGGGCAACAGGTCCAGGAAGTGCCAGACGCTGCAGAAATCGTCACTCACATCGAAGCCGGTATCGGACACGCGCAGGATCTTCTCGCCCACGCGCCTGAAGACGGACACGCCGGGCATGAACTGACCGTTGCGCCGATAGCCCATGTCCTCAGCGAATCCCGGCCCGTCATAGCTCACCATGCGGAACTTCCAGCCGCGGCTGCGGGCGAATTCGCATTGCTTGTCCGGCGGGTCGGGCGAAACGACGACAAAGGCCGCCCGGTTCTGCAAATGGTCGATTACGCCGTTGAACCCGTCCGCCCACAGGGTGCAGTGACGGCAGCCGGCGCCCATGTTGTGGATCACGAACAGGTATTCCTGCGTGCCGAAGAGGTCTGACAGGCGCACCGCGCCGCGCTCGCCGTTAAACGCGTAGTCCTTGACGACTTGAGGCTCGACGGAATCCTGCACGCTGCGCATCTGCTTGCGCAGCTCGCCGATCTGGCGGCGAAAGTCGGTGAGCTTCTCGCCAGCTTCGCGATAGTTCATCCGGGTTTCCCTGTGCGGATACGCTTGGGCGCAGTCCTCGACTTGCGCCGCTTGCCCATACGAGCACCTGCGACCGGCGCGCGGGCATCTCGTTCACGCTCGATCTGGTCGAGCCAGTACGCCAGCCTGTCGAATTGCGCCTGCCAGTGCTTGCTGTAGCGATTGAGCCAGACGGCGGCGGCAAAGATCGGCCCGGCATCGATGCGACACAGGCTCACCCGTCCGCTGCGCTCCTGGCGTACGAGGCCCGCCACGACCAGCACCTGGATGTGCTTGGACACCGCCTGCAGGGAGATATCGAAAGGCTCGGCGAGCTGCGACACCAGCTGCTCGCCCTCACCGAGGCGCACCAGGATCGCGCGACGCACCGGATCGGAGAGCGCGGCGAACACCGCGCTCAGCATCTCCTCGTCGAGACTGGCCGGCGAAGTGTCGGGACTGACGAGACGGAGTCGCACCTGGGGCATGGACTGACTATCAACTGGTTAGTTGATATTCAACCATACAGATGATCGATGGTGCAAGGGCCGTCGGCGCCGAGGCGCCGCGCTGCCCTCGCCTGCCGGAAGGATCAGCCGTTGGCGGCCTTGAGAACGCGTTGCGGCTGGGAGACGCCGTAACCCTGTGCGTAGTCGACGCCGAGGCCGCGCAGCATCTGGATGATCTCCTGGTTCTCGGCGAACTCGGCGATCGTCTGCTTGCCGGTGAGGTGCCCGATCTCGTTGATCGAGCGCACCATCTCGCGGTCGATCGGGTCGTGCAGGATTTCCTTCACGAAGCTGCCGTCGATCTTGAGGAAATCCACGGGGAAATGCTTGAGATAGCCGAACGATGAGAGTCCCGTGCCGAAGTCGTCGAGCGCGAACTTGCAGCCGAGCTCCTTCAACGCCTGGATGAAGCGATTGGCCTGCGAGAAGCTCGCCACCGCCGCGGTCTCGGTGATCTCGAAGCAGATCTTGGTGGCATCGAGGCCGCTGCGATGGAACTGGTCGATCACGAACGGCAGGAACTTGTCATCGCCAAACGACTGGCCCGACAGGTTGATCGAGCACAGCGCCAGCCGCTCGCGCTCGTCGGCTTCCGACACCAGCCAGCGGAAGGCATTCTCGATCACCCAGCGATCGATATTGGGCGTGATGCCGTAGCGCTCGGCTGCGGCAATGAAATTGTCCGGCGCAACGATCTTGCCGTTCTCGTCGCGCATGCGCAGCAGCAGCTCGTAGTGAGCTCCGGTGTCCTGGCGCTGCAGCGGCAGAATCGTCTGGCGGAACAGCTCGAAACGCGACTCCTCGAGTGCGTTGTTGATGCGCGCGGCCCATTGCATCTCGCGCCGGCGGCGCATGAGGTCGATGTCGTTCTCTTCGAAGCTGTGCACGCGGTTGCGCCCGGCTTCCTTGGCGGCGGCACAGGCGCTGTCGGCGGCGCTCAGGATCGAGGCGACGTCCTCGTTCTCGGCAGCGATCGGCACCACGCCGATGCTCGCGCCGAGGCGGAAGGTGCGTTCCTCCCACACGAAACGGAAATTGCGCACCGCTTCACGCAGCGATTCCGCGGTCCGCAGTGCCTCATCCAGTGAGCAGCTTTCCAGCAGCAGTCCGAACTCGTCGCCGCCCAACCGCGCCAGTGTGTCACGCCAGCGGATCTTCGACTTGAGCAAGGCACCGACCTGCCCGAGCAGCGCATCGCCAGCACTGTGGCCGCAGGTGTCGTTGATGATCTTGAACTGGTCGAGGTCGATGTAGCAGACCGCGTACGAGGTCTCGCGCGCCTTGGCGCTCTTGAGCGCGCGCTCGAGGCGGCTCTCGAACTCGCGCCGGTTCACCAGGCCCGTGAGCACGTCGTGGCTGGCGTGGTAGCTCAGCCGGCGATTGAGCTCGCGCGATTCGCTCACGTCATGGAACACGAGCACCCCGCCGCACATGCCCCCCTGCCCGTCTCGAATTGGCGCCGCGGTGCTCTCTACATAAAGCTCGTTGCCGTCGCGGCGGATCAGGAGCATGGGTCGCACAGACTTGATGGAACGCGTGCGGCGGATCGCCACCGTCATCGGGTTCTCGAGCGGCTCGCAGGTCTCCTCGTGGAAGGCGCGGAAGATCTCGTCGATCGGCCGGCCCTGGGCGTCCTCGAGTTTCCAGCCGGTCAACTCCTCGGCGACCGGGTTGATGTATTCGACGTTCGAATGCTGATCGGTGGTGATCACGCCATCGCCGATCGACTGCAAGGTGATCTGCGCGCTCTCCTTCTCGCGGAACAACGCGTCTTCATACAGCTTGCGCTCGGTGATATCGAGCTCGGTGCCGACGAGCCGCAGCAAGCGTCCACCCTTGTCGACGCGCGCCTTGGCGCGGCTCACGACCCAGCGCCACTCGCCGCTCCGGTGGCGCATGCGGTGAATGCTCTCGAACATCGGCGTCTTGCCCGCGACGTGATCGCGGATCGCCGCCTGCACGCGCGACATGTCGTCGGGATGGACCAGCTGGCGCCAGTCCGGGGAATTGTTCATCTCATCGTCGGCGTAGCCGAGCATGCCCTTCCAGCGCGGCGAGAAATACACGCGATTGTTCTCGGCATCGAAGTCCCAGATACCGTCGTTGCCGGTGAACATCGCCAGGTCGGTGCGCTCCTGCAGGCTCTTGAGGTGCTTCTGCACGCGCATGCGTTCGAGTCCCGACGCAAAGCTCGTGCCTATGAGCTTGAGGAGCAGATGCAGGTTGACGTCCCAGCCCTCGCGCGCCTGGGCGGCACACAATCCGAGAAATCCGCACACCTTGCCCTGCACGGCGAAGCCGACCATGAGCAGTGCGCCGATGTTGAGCTGCTGCAGGCGCGCGCCCTCGGCCGCCTGCTCGCGTCTCACGTTCGCGGTATCGCGAATCTCGAGGATGCGGGTGTGTTCCAGGCGGCTGCGCAGCCACGGCAGAGCTTCGAGCATCTCGCCCTTGAGCACCTCGGGCGTGCACTGGGTGAACATGCCCTTGGAGACTGACAGCGATTCGACATATGCGCCCTCCTCATCGAACAGCGCGATGAGCGTAGCGTCGGTGTGAGTCGCTTCGCGGAGCGCGTCGAGATTCTGTCGAATGCATGCCTCGGCAGTCGTCTCGGTCATGCTCTGAAAATCGACCGCGATCTTCGTGCAGGTGACGTCGAGGCCGAGCGAAAAACGTGTGTTGGAACGGGCCCAGAGCTGGGGAGAGAGGATGTCAGAGGCCGTCAGTTCACTGACTGGTTCGGGCGGCACTGTTCCCATGGCCATTCGCGCTCTGTCTCCCCCAAGGCCGGTGAAGTCTGTCAGCTTGGCGAGTCCGGATGGCGGACCTGCCACACACTTTCTCCCCGACTTCTTTTGATGAGTTGCGTTGCATTCTGTCATGAATTTTTAGGAAAGCAAGGTAAGCGGCTGATATGGAAGGCCATGTCAGCATTCCGTCAACCGATCCGAGGGGGCCGCGTTATCCCCCTCGCACGGAAGGTTCACGGGAGGATTTGCCATGCTTTTCTCTGCTTTCCTGAGCCGCGCTCGCGCGGGCCTGCTGCTCATCTTCGCTCTGGTACTTGGCGGCTGTGGCGGTGGCGGAATGGATTCGACCGGCACGACTACGCCGCCTTCGCAGGCCTGTAGCAGTGGCTCCGACTGCGGCCCGCTGTTCGTCTCCATCACTGACGCGGATGGCGATTTCCTCAGCTACAGCGTCGACGTCCTGTCGTTGACGTTGAAGAAGGCGAACGGCGCCTTGGTCGAAACTCTCCCGGTGAGTACACGCGTCGATTTCGCGCAGCTCGTCGATCTCACTGAATTCGTCACTGCAGCGACGATTCCCAACGGTACCTACGTCCAGGGCACGATGCGGCTCGACTACACCAATGCCGATGTGAGTGTCGAGGTCAACGGCGAGCCGCGCGCCGCGACCATCGTGGGCGCGAACGGTCAGCCGCTCGGGGTCGTGAACGTCGACATCATGCTCGACAACCGCAACCACGTCGTGATCGCACCGGGCCGCCCTGCCCTGCTGCAGCTCGACTTCGATCTCGCGGCTTCACATACCGTGGACACGACTACGACACCAGTCACCGCAGTTGCCGAGCCCTTCATCGTGGCCTCGCTCGAACCGGTCGATCAGAAAGACCTGCGCGTGCGCGGACCATTGGTGAGCGTCAATTCGGCTGGCAACAGCTATCTCATCGACATGCGTCCTTTCAACCTGCGTGATGCGCGCCTCGGCCAGTTCACGGTCCACATCACTGGAAGTACCGACTTCGAGGTCGACGGGCAGACCTTCACGGGTGCTGCTGGCCTGGATGCGCTCGCGCAAACGGGCGTCGGCACAGCCACAGTGGCGTTCGGCACGCTCGATGTTCCCAATCGCACGTTCACCGCGCAGCGGGTGCACGCCGGCACGAGCGTGGCCGGCTCGCAGTTCGACGTGCTGGCGGGCAACGTGACGGCGCGCAACGGCAATACGCTGACGGTGCGTGGCGGAACGATGATCCGACGCGCTGGCAGCGTTACCTTCATTCGCGACGACATCACACTGCTCGTGGGCTCGGAGACCGCGGTAATCCGCGATGGCGAGATGGGTAACGCACTGGGCGCCGAAGCCATCTCGATCGGCCAGCGCATCCGCGCCTTCGGCACCGCAACCGAGAGCAACGGCGAGGTCACACTCGACGCACAGCAGGGTCGCGTGCGGCTCGAGCTCACTCACCTGCTCGGCGCCGTGAAGTCGACGAGCCCAGGCAATCTCGCGCTCGATCTCGACAGCATCGATGGCCGCCGCGTGAGCATCTTCGACTTCACCGGCACGGGTTCCGCTCCGGACACCAATGCCGATCCCACCAACTACGAGATCGTTACGGGCAACCTGGACCTGAGCCGCCTCATGAACGACTCACCGGCGCGGGTGTTCGGCTTCGTCACCCCGTTCGGTGCGGCCCCGCCCGATTTCGCAGGGCGCACACTCGTCGACTTCAATGACGTGCGTGCGCTACTCGGCATCGGTTGGGGATTAAGTGGCACGACGACGCCCTTCCTCAGCATCGATGCGCAGGCGATTGTCATCGACAACGCCAATGCGGGCATCGGGCTGCGGCACTTCATCGCCATCGGCCCGCGCCTCATCGACATCGAGACATTGCCGGTAGCGCCGACGATCAAACCGACGACTGGCAATGGCCTGTATGCGATCGGTCAGCCGCGCCGCGTCGAAGTCTTCAGCGACTTTGGCGAATTCACCGCGCGACTGAGCGAGAAGCTCGCGGCGGGCGGCAAGGCACTGGGCATGAATGCCGGCGGCAAGTTTGACGCGGCGTCGAGCACGCTCACGGCCAATCATGTGAACGTGATACTCACGGCGACGAATTGAAGAAACAAAAAATGGGGCGGGCAACAGCTGTTGCCCGCCAAGGCCGGGAACCTTTCGCCTCTCTTTCGGCGTCTCAGTCGTCGAACTCGTTCTCGCCCTCGAATTCGAGTTTTCGTGCCAGCAAGGTGCTGCCCTGGAGCGTGCCGGTGGCGTCCACCAGGCGACCCGCTGCCTGCGAGAAGAACGTAGCAGCGTCAACAGTGCCGTCGCCTCCGTCTGCGAACTCGGTATCGGCACTCGAGAGCACTGTTACTCCGAGAATGGAGAGTTGCGGTTCCGCCACGTTGGCCGCAGGTCCGCTCAGCCTGATCCTGATCTGACCGTTCTCCTGCTCGACATCCTTACGCTCGACACGCCGCGCGAGAATGCTGTTGGCGGCGGTACCGGCGGTGCCGCGCACCTCGACGAAATCACCGGTGTGGAGTGAGCCGACATTGAACGGGCGCAGCTGTGCGTCGGTCTTGTCCTCGAAACGTGTCTCGGCGCTGGTCTGAATAGTGATGCCGAGTACCGTGAACGTTCCGGCGGTTGCATCCACGCTGTCGACCGCGGCCGTTACCCTGAGATCAGCTTCGTCCTGGAACTCGATCTTCTCCGCCTGCACTACGCCGTTAACGATTTCACCCTCCACCTCGACGCGCACGTTGAGCGCAAGATTGGCGCTCGTGCCGTGCTCGAAGCGGGTGTTTGGCGTGCTCGTCACAGCTTGGCCGTTGACGTCGAAGTCGGTCGGTGAAACGAAGCGGGTGATCAGGCCCTCGATTTCCGCGTCATCGTCGTTGTCCCCTTCCATGTCTTCGTGCTTGCCTTCGACTCGCGTCGCCAGCAACATGCCGTTGGCATCGAGTTGTCCCTTCACCTCGACGATCTGGCCATTGGCCGGCGCTCCGCCCGGCAGGTTATCCAGCTGCGCAGTGCTGTAGTCGATAACCAGTGCGCCAATCTCAAAGCGCTTCGCCGCTGTGTCGACGTTCGCGACCTGACCGGTGACCTCGAAGGGCTCGCCGGCGTCCTTGGCCTCGATGCGCGTCGCTTGAATCACGCCAGCCGCGTCGCGAAAGCCACTGACCTCGACGATCATGCCCAGCGTGAGTCCGGCGAGAGATGCGGGCTGCAAGTCGTGATCGAATGACGTTGCCGCATCCACCCTGACCGACTGGCCGAGCACCACGAGCGAGCCTGCCGCCGCATCGATCGACTGCACGGGCCCCTCCACGGCATCGTCGAAATCGATCGATGTCGCTGTGCCGTGCTGTCCGTCCGAATCCATCCGTCCGGACACGCGCACGACCTGCCCGACTCGCAGCTCCGATTCAGAGGCGCTGCGGCCGTCCATCGTGATGTTGGCCCCTGCGGTCGAGAATTCGACCCCGTTGACGAACACGCTTCCAAAGCCGCTGATCGTGCCCATCGAGACGATCGGCGCCGTCGTCACCGGGCTGGTGCTGTCGCCGCCGCCCGAACCGCTGCACGCGGCGATTAGCAATACCGCCGCGGTCGCCAGCGCACGGCGTGTTCTGATCCAGATCCTCATGTTCGATACCTCCAGGCTATTGATATTTCCCGGCCTGAGATGGCGGTCCCTCGCCTTGCACCTTTTCTAGTCCTCGAATTCGATTTCGTCGGCGACGAGAACACCGCCAACCAGTGCGCCCACGGACACCAGGCGCCCGTTCGCCTGCGCAAAGAATTCCGCCGCCGTCATGGAGTCCGGGAACTGCGTGCCCGCATCGGTCTGGATCAGGACGCCCAGGATCGTGAAGGCGGGATCCGCGACACCTTGCACCAGGCCGCGCAGCTCGATCCGGCTACGCGGTTCATCGCGTTCGACGATGGCGGCAACGATGGAGTTGGCGACCGGGCCGCCACTGCCACGCACCTCGACGTAGTCTCCAATTCGCAGCTGCGCGAACCCGAACGGGCTCACGGGCTGTGACAGCTTGTCCTCGAAGCGCGTCAGCGAATTCGTCTGCACCACGACGCCGAGCGCCGTGAAGGAGGAATTCGTCGCGTCTATCGAATTGATGGACGTGGTAAGTCGGATCTCGGTCGAACTGCGGAAAGAGACCCTGGTGGCCGCCAGCGCGCCGTTGTTGAACATTCCGTCCACTTCGACCTTCACATTGAGAGCCAGGTCGGCGGCGGTCCCGTTGTCGAAGCTCGTGCCCGCCCCCGTCTGAACGCGCTGACCGTCCACATCGAAGTCTGCGGTCGAGGCGAATCTGGTCACGTAGCCCTCGATACGAGTCGTCGCGCCGTTGCCGGGCTGGTCCTCGTCGGCAAGCTGCACGCGTGTAGCGAGCAGCGCGCCGGCAGCACTGAAGGTCGTGCCCTTGGCCTCGACAACCTGGCCGACTGCAGGCGCGCCGCCCGGCAGATCGTCGAGCGCCGCGGCGCTGTAATCCACGGACAGGGTGCCGATCTGAAAAACCTTGAGCACGGTGTCGACGGCCGTGATCGTGCCCGTCACTTCGTACTCGCCTCCCGACGCGTTGCGTTCGATGCGGGTCGCACGCAGGTAGCCCGAAGCGTCGAGGAAGCCGCTCACCTCGACCACGTCGCCGGCGTGCAGGTCAGCGAGCGAATTGAGTCCGGAATTGAACGAGGTGGCACCATCGACGTACACCGTCCGCCCCATGGCGACAAAGCTGTTGGTGGCGAGGTCGATGGAGAGGACCGGTCCTTCGAGCTGATCGACCACCGTGACGCTGGTCGCGCTGCCGGTGCGGCCGTCGGAATTGATCTGACCGGCGATGGTGACCACTTGTCCCACGCGCAATTCCGATTCGGATGCGCCGCGGCCATCGATCGTGATGCTCGCGCCCGTGGTCGAAAATTCGATGCCGTTGACGAAGATGCTGCCGAAGCCGGTGATCACGCCCTGCGCGAAGCCGGTGCCCTCGATCCCGGCGAGGTTGTTGGACCCGCCACTACCGCCACAGGCGGTCACTGCCAGCAGTACCGCAACCAGTGCGGTCCGCGCTCTGTCCATCGCGCTCATTTCGCTCTACCTCTCAGTGATACGTCTTCAATGTGGTACACACCGGCGCCGAGACGGAGGGCGTTGTCCGCATCGTCCGTTCCCGCCTGGTGCTGCGTGAGCCAGTCATCGACGCGTTCCAGGAACGCCTGGCCCTCGTTCTCGAGGAACTGCCGGAACGCCGGGAGTGCGTGCCGGTCAACGCGCAGGCTCAGCGCGCGCCGCTCGAAGCGCGGCGCATTGACCTTGTCACGTGTCAGGTTGTGCTCGAGCGTCGCTCCGATGTCCTGCAGAACGCTCGCCCAGAGTCGGATCTGGGCCGGCTCCATCGGCCGGGGCAGAAACACACGCTTGCTGGCGCGAATCCGCCCGTCGGGCAGCCGCGCGATGGCATCGCCGCTCTGCAGTTCCTTGAGCAGCGCGCCCGGAGGAATATCGCCGCCGTAACGCCTCGCGAGTTCCGCAAAGCTCAATTCGCCGGCGTCGATCTCCAGTGCACGCGGTTCACCGTTTGCGTCGCTGAAGTCGCGGTCCTGGTGCCAGCCCGAGAGCACGCGCGAGGCCTTGCTCATGTATCCGGCTTCGGGCTGCGGATCGAACTGGAGGCGATCTCGCTGGCGCCGCACCTCGCGCCGCGTCATCCCGGTGAGGATCGCAACCCGCGATACGTTGGTGGGTCGACCGCGAATACCGAACTCGGTGGTCGCGACATGCACGAACGCACGCCGCGCAACTTCGGAGAATTCCTTCCAGGTCACCCCGCTCTTCAGCAGCAGGCGCGCGATCGGAACCAGCAACGTCCGAGAGCTCGAAAGAATAAGGCCCTTTATGCCGCCAGAATCCATATGTGGGACAAACTATCCCACATGTGGTGCAAGTCAACCCTTTGGCGGTCTGTAAATGACGACACGGTTGTCGTGGCCGCGGCCGGCGCAATCAGGATCTGGCGGCCCATCAATGAGATACCAGGTCTCCCGACTCGCCTCGCCGACCTCACGGCGGCCCTCGGAAACAGCAAAACAGGGTTGCAGTTGTGAGCCTGGAATGAGGAGTTGGCGTCCGGCCGCGCCATTGAGCCAGCGAGCGGCATCGTCGGCCTCCGCCGGGGCTTCGCGCCAGCGGCTGTGACCGAAGTTGACGCTCGGGCGTTCGAGGTTGAGCAGGAACTGTTCCTTGTATGCAAGGAGTCCCAGCTCGCGCGCTGGATCCGCGAGCCGATCGAGCTCGGCCACGAAGCGGCGCGCCGAACGCGTGGTGTCGATCTGGGGGATGATCGCGAAACTGTGGATGATCCAGAGCAGGCCGAGCGCCCAGGCACTGGCGACTGCTCCACGCCCTGCTCCACTCGCGAGGTACGCAAATCCCGCCGCCACAGCGTAGATCGCAAGCGGCGCGATGTACTTGAGTCCAACGTCCTCGCGTAGTGCGGCAGCCCGCTCCGGAGCGATCCATTGCAAGTACACGAACCCGCCCGCGGCCAACACGATCAGTAGCAGCGCGAACGCCGAGCCGAGTCGTTGTACGTCAGGTCGTTGCCACAGCCCTCGCAACCACTCGCCGGACGCGAGCGCAACGGCCGGCAGCGCGGGAAGAATATAGAGATCGCGCTTGCCTGCACTGACGCTGAAAAAGAGCAGCACAAGCACAGCCCAACCGAGCAACAGCAGGATGCGCAGGTCGCGCTCGCGAAACTGCCTCGCCCAGCGTGGGATCAGCCACGGCAGGAGCAGCACCAGCGGCAGCCACATCGTCAGGATGACAGTGAGGTAGTAGTAGAACGGCTGTTGGTGATGCCACGCCGACGCATAGCGCGTGACGGTCTGGTGAAAAAGAATCTCGTCCCGGTATGCGCGCAGCGCCGGATCCTCGCTCGCCGCAACTCCGATCAGCATCGGAACCAGCCACAGCGCGATGGCCGCGAAGAACGCAAGTGGCGCCCAGCTCCAATGCGCAACGGTTCCCGTCAGCACCGGCACGGGCCACTTGCGCCAGCGCGCCCACGCATATGGCAGCAGAACCAGGAGCGGCAGAAACCCGACGCCCTTCGTGATTACGCCGAGGCCGGCCGCAAAGCCCCCGAGCGCGTACCACCCCCAGCCACGCCGGAGCAGCAGATGCCGCAGCAGCGCATACAGCATCACGTCGTGCGGCAGGATAGGGGGCAGCTGCAGGGAGCCGTACAGCACGGTCGGGTAGCGCGCCGCCGAGAGCATTCCCCAGCCGACCAGCGGCATGATGAACATCAGCGCATAGAGCAGAATATGCGAGGCCCTGGCAGCCAGGCGCTGCACAGGCGGAAGCGTGTCAGGCAGCGGCGGCGGCTTGTTGGTCAGCCGGTTCACGAGGCGGATCACCACGAGAACGAGGATAGCGATCCCGAGCGGCTTGTGGATCGCGACAAGAAATGCGTAGCGTTCCGAGAGCGAAGCGGCCATGCCGACGCCGATGAACAGCATCACCAGGACCATCACGGCCATCAGCCAGTGGAG
>Ga0137409_10006977_pt1 | contig 11647 bp, 9 predicted proteins | sample CZODoug1_16funga_FD_122059 | JGI IMG/M metagenome (GOLD analysis project Ga0137409, IMG submission 122059) | Vadose zone soil fungal communities from Angelo Coast Range Reserve, California, USA - CZODoug1_16fungal (Hybrid Assembly) | ecosystem: Environmental > Terrestrial > Soil > Vadose zone... | reverse complement strand
GACGGTATTGCATAACTTCGACTGTCGTGCCTCGGACAGGACAACACCGGCCTCGCGGTTTTTCAGGCGGGAGCTCCCGGACCTTTTTGAGACAGTGTTATCACAGATCGATGATTTACGACGGCCTCGTCAACGCCAGCAGGACCTCGCGATAAGGGATTGAGGCTACAGAGTGTCCCGCGTTACGTGGATACCCCCGTGCACGAAAAGCTCACAACGGCAGGAGCGCACCCATGAGCATCAAACCGAAAGTCGCCCTCTCCCAGGATTTTTTACTGAACCTGGCGAGGCTGCCCGCCGCCGTGCAGGGGAAAGTGCTGAAATGGGCCATCCGCTTCCAGACCGACCCCACCGCCAGCGGTTTTCACTACGAAAAGATCCGTGCTGCTCGGGATCCCCACCTGCGGTCCGTCCGCATCGACGGGGACTGGCGGGGGATTGTCTTCGTGCCGCCCAGGAGTGACCTGTACATTTTGCTATACGTAGATCATCATGACGAGGCCTATCGCTGGGCCGAGAACCGCAAGCTGGCCATCAACCCCGTCACCGGGGCCATGCAGGTGGTGCTGGTGGAGGAAGTGAGCGCCCCGCATGAGCCAGTAGCACCGGCGGCAAGGCGGTCAACCTCACGGCGGACTTCGATGAAGACGGCTGGCCCGATATCTATGTTGCCTGCGATTCCACGCCCAGCCTGCTGCTCATGAACAATCACGACGGCACTTTCCGCGAGGAGGGCGTACTGCGCGGGGTGGCGCTGAGCGAGGACGGAATGGAGCAGGCGGGCATGGGGGTTGGAGTTGGAGACTACGACCTCGACGGCCACCTGGACTTGTTCAAGACGCATTTCGTCGACGACACAAACGGGCTCTATCACAACGACGGGAAGGGAAATTTCGAGGACGTGACCCGGGCGGCTCGCATCGGCGTGGAGACCCACTACATCTGCTGGGGAGCCGGCATCGTGGATCTGGACAACGATGGATACCCTGACCTGTTCATGGTCACAGGCAATGTCTACCCGCAGGTGGAAAAAACGCTCCCGCAATATCCCAGCAAGACGCCCCGCGTGGTGTTCCGCAATCTGGGCAATGGAACGTTTGAGGAATTGGTGGAGGAAGCCGGCCCTGGAGTAGCGGCTGCGCATTGCAGCCGGGGATGCGCGTTTGGAGACTTCGACAATGATGGAGACGTGGACATCCTGATCGTGAACCTGAACGAGCCGCCCTCGCTTTTACGGAACGACCTCGTTCGGACAGATCAGCGGGGAGCGCACCACTGGCTGAAGCTGAAGCTGGTGGGAACGAAATCAAATCGAAGCGCCATCGGAGCTCGCGTCCTGGTGCATTACGGACGCAGAGTGCAAGTGCAAGAGGTGCTGAGCCAGTCGAGTTTCTATTCCGTCAATGATCCGAGGTTGCATTTCGGCTTAGGCGCCGAGAAGACTGCGGACATCGAAATTCGGTGGCCGAGCGGACTTCTGGAAAAGTTCAAAGCCATCGCAGCCGACCAGTTCATCGTTATCAAGGAAGGAGCCGGTCTGCTTCCTGCCCTGGGGTGGGTCAAGAAGAGCTGAGGAGCGGGCAGCACTCTATATTCGACATATTCGACCGACCGTCAGGCCCGATTTCATCCGAAGCGGGAAATGGTCGAAGGCCCGACCTCTCTAAAGTTCTTGTTTTCAATATGTTCTGAATGCTTTATCTAATATTCAGTATGCATTTCTTCCGTTTTCTGCTTGACATGCTCGATTGGGGAGGAGTAATGTCGGCACGTTTCGATCTAGTCCAAAAGAGTTACGGTATGAGAAAACGTTATCTCAAGTTGGGTCTTTAGGGAAAACGTTTACCTGTCAATCTCTGCAGGGATCGTGTACTCACGAAAACTGGCGGGGAGAAAATTCCAATCAGGAAATGGCGAAGGGTGGCAGCCAATGAGCAAGGCAACATTCGTAGCGATGCGAGCCGGCGTTGTTCTGGGTCTGACAATCTTCTGCGCGAGCCTTTGCCAAGCGCAGTTTACCGGCAACCTTCAGGGGATCGTGAAAGATCCGAGCGGCGCTGGTATTCCGAAGGCGACGGTGCATTTGGTCAACGTCGGCACGCAAGTCTCTGCCGATGCCATCGCCGATGGCGCGGGGAACTACCGATTCTTGAGCCTCGCTCCAGGCTCCTACAAAATCACGGCCGAAGCAACTGGATTCAGCAGGTCTGTGACCGACGTTACTCTGCTGACCGAGCAGACTTTAAGTGTGCCAATTTCCTTGCAGGTCGGTTCGACAACGGAAGCCATCACCGTTACCGCCGAAGCTCCACTGGTCAATACGGCCGAGACCCGCAATCAACTGACCCTCGAAACGGAATCGCTCTCTTCTCTCCCGCTGGCGGGCCGCAGTTTCATCTCCCTGGTTACACTTGCGCCCGGAGTGAGTGGATTGGGAACGATGGGCGGGGGCACTCCCGGCGGCGGCGGAACCCCCGGATCGGGTGTGGACAACTATTCCACCGAAACCGCAGTCGATGTCAGCGCCAACGGCCAAGGCACCGTATCCAACCAGTTCATCATCGATGGCCTGAACGTCACCAGCAGCATCCGGCAAGGCGTTCTGAACCTGACTCCCAACCCCGACACGATTCAGGAGACCAGCATTCAAGTCAACACCTTTTCGGTCGAGTACGGCGGTGGCAGCTCGATCCAGATGTCGAGCACCACCAAATCAGGCTCGGACCAATTTCACGGCTTGGCTAGCGACTATTTCACCTATCAGAACATGTTGGCGAAGTTCTCGCTCCCTGGGGCTGCCAAGAAATACGCTCCCTTTCATAGCAACAATCTTTCCGGCGCCATCGGCGGCCCCATCATTCCCCACCACCAGTTCTTCTTTTTCTTCGCGATCGAACCACTGCGCTCATCCACGTCCACGGGAGGGGCAACCATTAACTCGCCCGACCCTGCGTTTGCTACCTGGGCAGGACAGAATTATCCCAACACTTTCGGCACCAAGATCCTGAATACCTATGCGCCCAAGGGCTTGACGACCGGGAGCGTGCTGAAAACGGCGAACGATATCTTTCCGGGTACGTGTGGGACGGCGGCGACCAACAACTTGCCCTGCTCCACGCCGATGATCGACTCCGGTGTTTTCAACTCATCGAATTTCCGGAACGGCACGCAATATTTTATCCGGGTCGATAAATATTTCAGGAATGACCGCGTCTATGGCAGTTTTTTCCGCACGCTGCTGGACTTTGGCGGACCCGCCGTCATCCCCCAGTTCTCTTCGACCAACCACAATTGGGAACGAGCCTTGCAGGTGAACTGGGCACACACGTTCAACCCCACCACCTTGAATGAAGTGATCTTTGCCCAGAACCGCATTGAGGGAGTGCAGCACCAGACGGGCGATTTTACCGTTCCCTCGGTGGGCGCATCTGGGATCTCCAATCTCGACGGCTTCGGCGGTTTTTATGGCCAGGGCTTTGCGCAGGGCGATTTTATTCAGCACAACTACCACTGGCGTGATGTGCTCACGCATGTGCGAGGCGCGCATGCATTGAAGTTCGGTTACGAGGGATGGTTTGGAGACGACGTGGAACCCTTTCAAGGGCCGTGGTCAACACCGAAATTCCAATTCGATAATTTACTAAACCTGGCCCAGGACGCGCCGCACACTGAAGGTGGCGTGATGTATAACCCGATTACCGGACAGCAACAGCTGTGGAATTGGAACGCTGCTTCCAGAACCTGGGGAATTTTTGCCGAAGACACATGGAAGGCAAGGCGTAACCTGACGGTGACCCTGGGCTTTCGCTATGACGATCAAGGAAACCCGTACTCGCGGAATGATTCGACGGTATTCGGCAACTTCTATCTGGGCTCCGGAGCAACCTTTGAGGATCGGGTAGCGAACGGATCCGCGAAGCCCACCAAGAACGCTCTCCGCCAGTCACCCAAGGGCTACAACCCGCGCGCCGGGTTCGCATGGGATGTAACCGGACAGGGCAACTGGGTGGTGCGCGGCGGAGCTGGCATCTATGCCAATTGGCTGTCGCAGGCGAATGTGCAGGAGGAATTCCGGGGCAATCCACCGGGTCTGATCATGCCAACCTTTTTCGGTGGAACCGGAGCCAATTCGCCGGTTTTCACCCAGGGCACCGGTAGCAAACCTCCTTTTGGATTTACCTATCCACCCCTGGCTGGCACCGCCATCTGCCCTGCAGCACCCTGTCTGGATGCTAAGGGAGGAATCCCGGGGGCCTCGCCCGGAATCGGCGGCATCAACCCCAACTTGACGTCTCCCACGGCTTATATTTATGCCGCCACACTGGAGCGAAAGCTGGGCAACAACCTTGTGGCCAGCGTTCTCTACAGCGGATCGCACTCTACCAACCTGGTCGCCAATGGCAACCAGGCTGGCACCGTCTCCTATGGGTCCGACATCAATGCCAAGCCGGGGGATTTGTTGGTCAATCCCAATCCCACAAGGCTCAATACGAGTTTTGGTTCGATCTCTTATGCAGACAACGATCGCGTTGCCAACTACAACGGCGTGACCTTTGATGTCAGGGGACGTGCCAAGCGTGCTTTCTTTGATGCTTCCTACACTCGCTCCAGTTCCAAAGACGATGCGGGCACGGGCGGTGCCGGCATCGGTAGTGGCTCGTACCCGACAGCACTGAACCCGCACCAATTCTACGGACCCTCTCCGTGGGACGTTCCCAACCGTTTCTCTCTTACTTTCAACTACCAGCTGGCTGGATTGAACAGTGGGCACGGGGCTGCTGGGATCTTGACCAAGGGTTGGGGAGTGAGTGCGACCAGTATCTACCAGACGGGGTATCCGTTCACCGTTTTAACCACGGCGCCGTTTAGCGCGGGTGGGGACTACAACGCGGATGGGGACAAGTTGGATTTTCCGGACGTCACCAGTTATCACGAAGCCACGTCTCGGAACGCATACCTAACCGGAGTCTTTACCTCAGGACAGTTCACCGCCCCAGCACCGGGCACGAACGGCAATGAGAAAACCCAGCAGTTTCGCCAGCCAAGCTTTTCGGAGACCGATCTCACCGCCTATAAGGACACGCAGATTTACGAACGCCTCAATCTACAGTTGCGGTTTGAGTTCTACAACCTGTTCAACCATCCCAACTTCTTTCTCGATAGCAACCTGGCGAACGGCTCGTTTGGGCGAGCCACCGGTCAGCAACTGCCGCGAAATTGGCAGATCGGAGCTAAGTTCACGTTCTGAGCAGGTTCCGGCTCGCTGACTCGATACCGGCCCCGCCTCTTCCAGGGAGGCGGGGCTTTTTGTTGTCCGCGGCGGCATGAAGTATAAAGGCAGAGGTTGGGAGAACGGCGCAGCCGATGATTGCATTGCACGCGATGCGAAGGAGATGCAGGCTGCTTGCGGCGATGTTCTGTTTTTCGTGCCTGTTGTGGGCACGAGGGGCGGAGCCGCCAAGCGCGACGACGCAGACGGCAGCAGACCGCTTCGCTCCCATCGCCTCAGCATTGCAGAACAAGGAATTTGCCAGGGCGCTCGAGCTGCTGGGCCCAGCGCTCCAGGCTGCGCCCGGCAGCGCGCAGTTGTGGATAATGCAAGGCGTGGCGTATTCAGGGCAAGGGCGCTCGAAGGATGCGCTGGCGGCATTTCGTAAAGCGCTTAAGATCGCGCCCAACGATCTGCGGGCCTTGGAAGGAGCGGCACAAATCGAATACGAGAACGGGACCGCGGCGGCGGCACCCCTGTTGCAGCGTGTGCTGCGCTTGCGACCGGGGGATCCGGTGACGCATGGCATGCTTGCGGTGGTGGAGTACCGGCAGGGAAATTGTGAGGTTGCTACCGGGCATTTTGAGAAAGCGGGGAAGCTGTTTGATGGGCAGGTTGAAGCGCTGCATGCGTACGCGACATGCCTGGTGAAGCTGAAGCAATTCGATCAGGCGGCGGTGGTTTTTCAGCGCGCGGTTGCCGCGAAACCGGACGATCAGCGGGAGCGGCATCTGTTGGCGGCCATTCAACTGCTGGCGCAGCAGCCTCAGGCCGCCCTGGTTACGCTCGGGCCGCTGCTGGCGGGTGAGCATCCCCACCCCGAAAGTCTGGAGCTAGCTTCGGCGGCGTATGAAAGCGCGAAGCAGACACCGCAGGCGGTTGCCACACTGCGGCAGGCAATCCTTTTGGATCCGAAGAATGTGAATCTCTACCTGGACTTCGCCAACCTCTCGTTTGCCCACGAATCATTTCAGGTGGGCATCGACGTAATCAACGATGGGGTGGAACTGCAGCCGCAGGCGGCGCCGCTTTATTTTGCGCGCGGCGTGCTTTACGTGAGCCTGGCGCAATATGACAAAGCGGAGGCTGATTTCCAAAAAGCGTACGAGCTGGACCCCAGTCAGTCCCTCAGCGCGGCGGCGCAGGGATTGGCGGCGGCGCAGGAGAACGATCTGGATCGCGCTCTGACCAAGGTGCAGGCGTCCCTGGCACAAAAACCAAATGATGCTCTTTTGCTTTATCTACAGGCGGACATTCTGAGCCAGAAAGGCGCAGAACCGGGCACGCCGGAGTTTGAAACAGCGATGCGCTCGGCAACCAAAGCGGTCTCATTGCAGCCGACGCTCGGCGCGGCCCGGGGCGTCCTGGCGAAACTCGATTTGCAAGCGGGACGAAATCAGGAGGCCGTCGAACAGTGTAGAAAGGCCCTTGAAAGCGATCCGAAGGATCAGACGGTCGTGTACCACCTCATCCAGGGGCTGCGAAAAACCGGGAAGCAGGACGAGATTCCAGCGTTGCTGAAACGGCTGGCTCGGCTTCGTGAACAAGCTACCAAAAAACAGAGAGAGCGCTCCCGGTACAAGCTGGTGGAGGACGACACGCTGCCCACCGAGAGCGCCCAACCCTAGGCTGTTTTGTACGGCTGGATCGAACTCGGCCTTCCCTTTGCGAATCGACTCTCAACGCTTACCCCCAACCGCCAGGAAGTTTGGGCAAGCGATTGCTCAGAGATCGTCGACGGGCAACTTGCTCCGGGGTGAGGGGAGTGGCTTGCGCCTGACCTCGACGCAAGCAAGCGGAGGATCGGCAGTGGGCTCAGAGCCGCTCCAACGTTCAAGTTTCTTCTTGACACCGTGGATTGACAGGGTGTAATGTCGGCTCCGTTCGCCGTCGTGCCAAGAGGCTAGCCCTGATGAGAAAACGTTTGCTCATTGTCTTTGTCTTGATGAAGTAAACGCTTACTAGAAGAGCCCGCCGGGGAGTGCTCCGTTCCGGGTTCGTAGGGCCAAATTTGAGGGAGAGGGTGCGCGTATGAGAACAGCAGTCTTCGCGACGGTTCGAACCGGGGTCCTTTTCGTCCTGGTTCTGGCCTGTGCCAGAGTTGGTTATGCGCAATACAGCGGGAACGTCCAAGGGGTCATCTCCGATCCGAGCGGCGCCGCCATCAACGGAGCGACCGTCACGTTGCGCAACACTGATACCGGAGTCGCGCTCAACGCCACCACCAGCGATTCGGGAAACTACCGTTTCAGCAGCCTGCCGCCGGGACCCTACCTCGTCACCTCGGAAGCCAAAGGCTTCCAGACAACAGAAGTGAAGTTAACGCTGGGTACAGCCCAGACGCAGGGAATCAATCTGACGTTGCCTGTCGGCGGGACGAGTCTGGCCGTAAGCGTAACCGGGGAAGCGCCTCCGATCGACATTGATGAAACACGGTTGGAGACAACGCTTTCCGCCAGTACGGTGCGCGATCTCCCTTCAGCCAATCGCAATCTATGGGACGTTCTGGCGGTAACGCCGGGCGTGGTGGGAGCGGGAGCCGGAGTCGGATAGCATGATGAGTGTCCGGTACAGGCCGCGCCGCCCTCGAGGCCGAGGTTGACGCGCGGGGCGTCAGCATGAACCGCCCGGGCTTGCGGGGCGCTGACGCGAAGCTGTCGGTTACCTGTCGAGCCTGCCTTGATCGTTCTATTTTGGGTTCGTGACGCCGTAGTGATCGGCCACAAAGTTGCCAGGGTTGCCATAGGTCACCGGGCGGGTTCGTTCAGGCAACATCGTGCTGTTCCAGGCTTCCCAATCGCTCTTGAGGCGATCGAAGATGTCTTTCCGCCGATCCTTCAGATTCGCCCGCTCGCGCGGATCCTGAACGATATCGAAGAGGAACTCGTTGCCGGCAATTTGGAGATATTTCCAGTCGCGATCGCGGACCGCGCGCTGCCCTCCACCGTAATAGCGCCAGAACAGTTTGCGCGGATGCGGCGACCCGCGGCCGGTCAGCGTCGGCAGCAGGTTATCGCCGTCCGGCGGATAAGCGGGGTCCGGCTGGACGCCGGCGGCCGCCAGCAGCGTCGGCATCCAGTCCATCGAGATCATGACCTGTTCGGAAACCGATCCCGTCGCGACTCGGCCCGGCCAGCGCACGATGGCCGGGATGCGCAGGCCGCCTTCGAGAAGTTCTCCCTTCATGCCGGTGAATGGCCATATATTGGAGAACCGCTCGCCGCCGTTATCGCTGGTGAAGATGACGATCGTGTTTGCGGAGAGTCCGTGAACGTCGAGCGCCTGCAATACCCGGCCGATATTGCTGTCCAGGCTTTGCATCATGGCCATGTAGGTCTTCTGCGTGCCGCCGTCGCGGTGGAAGAGGCTCTTGATCCGCTTCGACTCGGCCTCGTCGTCCGGACCCTCCCAAGGCCAATGCGGCGCGGTGAAATGGAGACTGAGCAGGAACGGCTCTTTCGATCTGGCGTAGCCTCCGATCGTCTGTACCGCCCTGTCGCCGAGCAGATTCGTCATGTAGCCGGCGCGATCGACCGGCACCTCCTGCTCGAAGAGCGGGTCCGACGACTTGCTGCCGTGATTGAAATAGTCCGCGGCGCCGCCGAAGATACCGAAGAATCGATCGTAGCCGCTCTTGAGCGGGCTGTAGTCCGGTAGAAAGCCGAGGTGCCATTTGCCGACGAGTGTAGTGCCGTAGCCCGATTTCTTAAGGAGCGAGGGCAGGGTCGGGTGGCCGGGTGGTAGGCCGACGCCTTTCGGCGTCGTTGCATTGATCGGTTCCTCCAGGCCCACTGGTAGCCGCATTTGATAGCGTCCGGTAATCAGCCCCGTGCGTGTCGGCGAGCAACTCGCGGAATTCGAATATCCCTGCGTGAACTTCAGTCCCTCGATTGCCAGACGGTCGACGTTTGGCGTCGTGTAGTCACGCTGGCCGTAGCAGCTCACGTCCGCATAGCCGAGGTCGTCCGCCAGGATGAAGACGATGTTCGGCTTGACGGCTTGTCCCCGACTTTCTCGGCTGAATCCGAGCCCCGCCAGGGCCACAGAGCCTGCGGCGGTCGCCTGGATAAATCGGCGACGGGTAAACGTGCTCTGAACATGCCTCATATGGTCCTCTCTGCTGGTAGATGACTCACCCATTCCGTCCGCTCGACGGAGCTAGCTCTTGCACAAGCCCTTTGGCGTCCAATCGCGTGCCGGGGTCGTAGGAGGTTGAGATGAATCGTGCAAGATGAGGACGAGCGCACGGCGCGTCTCGGTGCCGGTGGCAGTGAGATGCATCGGCGGACCGCCCGGCACGATGACATGAGCGCCTCCTGCGCGCCCGACCATCTTGCCTTCGGGAGTTTCCAGACAGGTTTCTCCGGACAATGTGTACCAGGCCTCTGGGCCCGAGTGCCGGTGTGCGGGCGCGGTCATGCCTGGCGTGAAAATAGCCTCCATGTACTGCGCGGAGTATTTTGCGTCTGCGCTCACCGGCAGCGGACCGATTTCTGCAACACGCTCGCCGCTGGACGGACGCCACCCGGCCACGTCGATCGTGAGCAGCCACACTTTTCCCAGTGACTCAACAACCGTTCCGCGCGATCCCTTGGCCGCCTCCGCCGCGGCGCGCGTCGGATAAATATCCAAATGCCAGAAGATCGGCCGTTGCGGCAACTGCCCGAGCGATGCGCTGACCGTGATCCAGCACCCGAGCTCACCCGTCCGCTCGCTGACCGGTCTGCAGATCTGCGCCAATGCCTGGTCGCACACCACAAATGTCGCCGCCACGCACGCTATAGCGGTCAGAGCCCCACATGCACGGCGCCACGACACCTTATGCCCGAGTTTTTCTTCATTCATAGCGATTGCCTCCCGTCCTGTTCGCTCGTCGGACTAGCGGATCTAGCTTTTGCACAACCCTTTTGGCGTCCAGTCGTGTGCCGGGATCGATGGAGGTTTCGACGAGTCATGAAGGATGAGCACGAGTGCGCGCCGCTGCACCGTGCTGGTCGCCGTCAGATGCATCGGCGGACCGCCGGGGACGATAACATGCGCACCTCCCGCGCGCCCGACCATCTTGCCCTCGGGGGTTTCCAGACACGTTTCTCCGGACAGCGCATACCAAGCTTCAGGACCCGGGTGTCGATGTGTCGATGATGTCATCCCCGGTGTGAAGATCGCTTCCATGTAAACCGCTGTGTATTTTGCGTCCGCATTCACTGGGAGTGGGCCGATTTCCGCGACACGCTCGCCACCGGACGGAGCCACCCGGCCTCGGCGATGGTCAACAGCCAGACCTTCCCAAGCGAATCGACCACGGTTCCACGCGGTCCTTTGGCCTTCTCCGCTATGGCGCGCGTCGGATAGATATCCAAATGCCAGAAGACCGCCGGTCGAGACAGTTGGCCCAGCGGCTCGCTCGTCATGATCCAGCATCCGACCTCGCCCGTCCGCTGGCTGACCGGATTGCATACCCCGAATTGCGCGAAGGCTTGGGTACATGTCGCAATTGCCCCTACCATCAAGAGGACAGCAGTTAATTTGCTATGCACACGTCGTCGTGATGCTTCCAGTGTCGTCTGATCCATAGTGCCTCCTACACCTAACGTTCCCAGTAACCGGCGCGCGCAACGCAACCCATGCAAGGCACGGCGCTCCCGCGCGCGTCCGTGTTGACTGGGCGGTTAGCCGTATATCGCAATGATTTCAGCACAAGCCTCCAAGATTCGTGGGCGGAACCGCGCCTCAACCTTGGCCAACTTTTCGTCGATTTCCAGCAGCGCCTTCGACGACCAGTGCAAACGTTCGTTTCCAACAGGAACACTTCCCGGAATGCTACTCAAGAACTCGGCAAAGACGGGAAACTCGGTCGCGGCCTCCGGCCCCAACCACCCAAGGATTTTCTTGATCGTGATGCTGCCAACACCCAGTCCAACTTGCAATGAAAGTATCGCGCGAGCCGCAGAGACGAGTTTCTTCGCGTTTGCAATGCGCTGCTCCGGTGTCATACGGCTAACGTTCGCGCCCACGCGCGGGCGCGCGAGGTCGTTGACCGAAGTGCACCGCCTCTCGCCCGTCGCGGTGGGGCGCGCTGTTAGACGGCACCGACTCTTGACAGAGCAAACTAGGCTCCCTTTTTGACCCTAACAAAAGTACCATCTTCCAAACGGTATCGTCTCTATTTCGGATCCTGTTTGTCGGACCAATTGCTTTTCTTCCACCACTTCCAATCAAGAAACAGGCCGCAAACCATTCCAAGGCCGGCAAACCAGCCTCCAGCCCCGACACAATCAAATTCGGGTCCCGCAAGCCAGCAAACGGCCAATGCCAGGGCTATCCCTAGCAATAGTCCGATACCAGCGCCTCCGATTTCCATGTATGTGCCGTCTAACG
>Ga0137409_10006976_pt1 | contig 11648 bp, 10 predicted proteins | sample CZODoug1_16funga_FD_122059 | JGI IMG/M metagenome (GOLD analysis project Ga0137409, IMG submission 122059) | Vadose zone soil fungal communities from Angelo Coast Range Reserve, California, USA - CZODoug1_16fungal (Hybrid Assembly) | ecosystem: Environmental > Terrestrial > Soil > Vadose zone... | reverse complement strand
CATCAGTGGCGCAGTTTTTTCCTTTGACAGGTTCCACAACCTGATCCTATCGCCGGTTACGGTCAACTTCACATTGACCGCTGACGGTCGAGATTTATTTTCCCGTCCAATACCGTCTAACAATGGAGTGGCTTGGTTGCGTGTCAGCTCAGGCAGGGCGGCAGGAACAGTCCAACTGATGGCCTCCACTGGTGACATCAAGGTCCGCCGAGTAGTGCGGCAAGTTGCATCTTCGCCGTGCAATCTGCGCATTAAAGCACAACGCACCAAGAGCAATATTGTGGTGGAGACTGATCCGGTGCGCGACTGCTCGGGAAATATGGTGCCGGACGGCACGATCGTCACCTTTACCAGGACAGCTGTTGACGGAAAAAGCACCGTGGATGTGCCCATAAAACAAGGTGTAGCGCGGGCCCAGATGACGCCATCAGCAGGAGCAGTCATCTCCGTTGCTTCCGGCGTGGTGATGGGTAATCCCATAAGCATCGGCGAACGGCCATGAAAATCATATTCAAAGAAATGATGCTTCTGCTTATCGCGACGTTTGTCGTAATGACTATTTCTCTCCTTGCCCAAATATCTACGTCCGCGTCGTTGCCTCGTGTGGAATCGGACTTCAGAAAGGCGGCTCCGCGCGCGGTGGAAGACTTGACGCAACAAAGCATTACCCGCGACTACGGCTTTGCCTGGGAACGCTTGGATCGTGCGCTAAGTTCCAATTCTCCCTGGCTGCTGGAAGCATATTTTGTCGGACCGGCGAAGGTTGGGCTGGCGAACGCAATTGCCGGCCAAGAAAGCTCAGGGATCCAGTCCCACTATCTCAAACAGGACCACAGGTTCGAAGCGGTTTTCTATTCGCCGGAAGGTGATGTGATGGAGTTGCATGACACGGCGCAATATGACCTCCAACTGGTTGCTGACGGGAAACATATTCAAGATGAGCACGTAGTCCTGCACTACGTGGTGCTCATGACGCCCGCTGCGGACCGATGGGTCGTCCGGCAAATGCAGGCAGTGCCTCAGTTCTGAGCAGACCGGAATCGTCGCAACAGGTTATTACAGGATTATGGACGGGAAAAGGGGGCCGCTTGCGGCCACGCATTCTAAGTCGGAGCAGAACCATCTGGCGCATGATGCCGGGCGAAACTTATTTGGACTGAAGACTGCTTTTGCGCCTCTGTTCCTTTCTGTGGTAATGCTGGTAAGTTGCCCCAAACCTGAGATCCACTCTTTAGCGCGTCAAAGCAGCCAGCTTTCCCAAAGTCCAACCAAGGTTCTGGCCGTCTATATGCCATGGTTTGGGGATGTGAGCCATCTTGACGTGGGATATTCAAGCCACGATCCTCGGGTCCTTCGCCGGCAAATCGAAGCGGCCCGCAACGCGGGGATCTCGGCGTTCCTTGTGGATTGGTATGGCGATCGGCGTCCATTTTTGGACAAGGGCTTTCGGCTTCTGCAACGAGCGGCAAAAGAAAAGCATTTCCAGGTCGCGTTGATGTACAACGAAACCGAAAACGATGCAGCCAACGCCACAGACGATGCGTTTGCAGCCTTGCTCAAAGCTTACACAGACTACATCGGTCCTCAAGCTCCGGACCGAGACGCCTATCTAACGTACAACGGCCGGCCTGTGATTGTCATTTTTCCCAAACAGGGCCACACAGACTGGAACCTTGTGCGCGAACGAGTGAATCGTTGGGCCGTACCGCCTCTCCTGTTCTATAAGGACGAGCCTCCTGCTGAATTCGCCGGTGCCTTTGACGGCTACTATGCCTGGATCCACCCAAGCGGTAAAACATGGTCTGCTGACGGGAGTGATTGGGGCAAGGAGTATTTAGAAGCTTTCTACAAAAACATGAAAGGAAAATACTCTGGCAAGCTCGCCATGGGAGCAGCCTGGCCCGCGTTCGACGATTCGAAGGCGCCCTGGGGTCTCAATCGCCACATAGATGCCCGGTGCGGAAAGACACTGGAAGACACCAAGCAGCTTTACCACAATTACTATGACAATTCTGCGCCGTTGCCCTTTCTCTTGATTGAGACATGGAATGACTACGAGGAGGGCACAGCCATTGAACACTTCAAAGCTGGCAATTGTGCGGGAAGTGCTCCGGGCAGATAAATCGCGTTGCCCGGGTGCGGATCGGCGTGAAAGAAGCCGTCCACCAGGATCATCTTGAGCACGGCATCCGCACCGCGCGCGGCGAGCACCTTTCGATCGAGGCCCGCCTTGTCGATGGCTGCCAAGTCGTTGCCGCGGATGCCCTCGATGTGCTCCTGCACATTCATAGTGCTGCTCGTCCACTCCCAGTAGACGCGTGGGACGAGGATATCGAGATCGTCGGCAAAGTTGCGCGCGAAGCGTTCCGTGTTGCGTGCCTCCAGCGCGAGATCAAGCTCGCGCTCGAGCGAGGCGCGCAGTTGGCCTACGACCTGCACTGGCTGGTAGCGACGCACTTCGGGTATTTCGTGCTCGACGAGATGGGCAAGGTGCTCGAGGATTCTGAGATCAGCGTCGACCTTTGCCTCGATTCCGGGGCGGCGAATCTTTAGGATCACCGGCGTGCCGCTGGCGAGTGTGGCCCGGTGTACCTGCGCGATTGAGGCGGCGGCGTAGGGTTCGCGCTCAAGATTGCCAAACACCTCAAATGGCGAGCGGCCGAGTGCCTGTTCGACCTGCGGCAAGAGATCGTCGAACGGGACCGGCGCCACGTCGCTGTGCAGCCGGGCGAGCTCAGTGGTCCACGCCGGCGGCAGCAGGTCCTCTCTTGTCGAGAGCATCTGGCCGAGTTTTACGAAGATCGGCCCGAGGTGTTCGAACGCGAGCTTTGCGCGCTGCTGCGGTTCGAGATGCGCGACTTCACTCGCTTCCCCCCACTGCAGTACTTGTCCGGCGCGCTCGAGCAGCGTAGCGATGCCGGTGCGACGCACGAGGTCGCCGAGCCCATGCCGCACGAGGACCGAGCTGATCTCACGCAAGCGGGGCAGCTCGCGGGCCGTACTGAGCAACCCGGAGACCATGGGTTGACCTATTTGCCGTTCTTCGCCTCGGTTTGGTCGCGCAGCGCATCCGCGACGCCGGCCAGCACGCCACTGGCAAGCAACGCCATGCGGACGCTTGCACCGCGCATCGTCGCGAGCCCCGGAGTGGCACTCATCCCGCTGGCGAACTCCCCCATCATGGTTGCGACACGGGCGCTCGTCTCCACGCCGACGTTTTGGGCGTGAACCGCAAGCTCCATCATTTCGCGGCGCAGGTTGCCACTCATCGCCTCGGCGACACGATTCGCTGCAGCCATGTAGTCCTCTTCCAATTTCCTCAGACTGACCAGCGCTTCCTTCAGGTCATTGTCAGTGAAGTCCTTCCCCCGCGACACGAGTTGCTGGAGAGCGCCGTGCGTTGCGCTAGCGGACTTCACGAGCGCCTCGTCAAGTCCCCTCACTGCATTGGCGAACAGTTCCCGGGCCTCGGCACCGCTAACGGCCGCGTTGCCGGGCGTTCGACCGATCACGGCACGGACAATGTCTCTGACGGCCTCGGGGTCGACCCGGCCCTGCTGCAGAACCTGGCTCGTCAGCCCTTTAACCCGTTGTCGGATCGCTTGGTCTTCGGTCTCGGGAGGCGCGGCATCTCCCGCCGATGTGGTCTCGGGCATGTGATGCTCCTTGCTGGTGGTGTTAACAAATCAGCTAGTGGCCCAAACGCGAAGTGGCGCCACGTCCCGTTCCGAATGATTGATGCGAGCTAATGACGATGAGTTGCACGCCTCCATTGGCGAAACGTATCGGGGCAATATACTTTGGTTCGATGCTCCAAAGTCGGTGGGCGAGCCGGCATTACCGCGCCGCCCATGTCGGCAAGCCGCGCCTTGATCTTGGAATTTCCTTATTGAGCTTGTCGACGATCTCGGCGGGTGTGTTCTTGGGCGCACCCATGTGCCAAAACGTAGCCCGGTACAAACTCGCCCATGGTTGGAAGGTCAGGCAGCGGCTCTGAGCGCGTTGCTTCGCGATGGCATATGCATTCGGCAACCAATGTACCGCGCGGAGCTGCGAGAGCGGTTGGAACAAGCCGAGCATGACGTATGGAGTGTTCCGCGACCCGACCATTTCTGCGGAAGCTCTCCCAAAGTCATTTGTTATTTCTATATAATGTTTTGGTTTGTAGGAGCGGCCGCTGCGGCTATTGCGCTGCCCTTATGGGTTGTTTCTGAACTCGGCGCCTTACTGAGATAGTGGTTCAATCGCGTAGGATGTCATGATGGTCGCTCGCGACGAGGACAAAAAGCTCGATGCGGTGAGAAAGAAAAGGCTGTCAATATTTGCCTTAGCCGCTTTGATTTTCGCAATAGCCGGACTGATAGCTCTGTGGTTGCTCATAATCGCCGGGTTATCAGCTCTTTGGTCGCTCGTAATCGCCGGACTGGCAGCTCTTTGGTCCCTTCTAATTACTTTAATGCGCCGCTGAAAGTTGGAAAGTTTTAGCTGCTTCCGAACGTTCTAGGCTGCCCGGTGCTTTCTGGTCCGCAGCCACATGCTGCGCGACGGCTGCGGCTTCAAACTGGCCGCCGATGGTCGGGACATCACGTGCCATCCAGGCTACCTAGGCCACTCCATTCAGAGGACGGTGCGCTATACGGCGCCGGCGCCTGATCGGTTCAAGAATTTGTGGAAGGACTAGCGAACGTACTCAATCAACGCGCCGATCCGAGGTCGGCTTCCGGAATGCGGAAAACGTATATTCATTGTGAGTTCTTCGCGTTTTGACCGATACTGTCGAAAAAGTCTCCGCAAAAGAAATGTGGAATTAGAATTTGAAACGAACGAATCCGGGCCATATGGATTTTTGAATCAAGATTGCACGTTGGCTTCCGATCTTGAACCAATGTTGCTACGAGATTCCTGAAAATTCCTTTTTCGACAGTATCGACCCGGAGCTGACATCGAGCCTTTTTTGCGGAAGTTAGCTGGATCGAAGCGATGTGATCTTGCTTCCAAACTTTTCGGGCACGCTCTCTGGTAGCCCCGAGCGACGGAGCCCTGGGGCAGTGCGTGAAGTATCGGCGAAGCTGCGCCCGTAAGGCGGTGCCCTGACGGGCCCGACTCCAAGGCCGCTACGATCCCTTGCACCATCCGATCCCGGATCGCAGGAATCGAGAGGACACGGACCTTGCCGCCATCCTTCGGTATCTCCTGGCGCCGGGCCCGTAAAGGGGCGGTCCCCCTCATCAGGGAGGGCGCTCGCCTTAGCAGCAAGCGGCTGCCCACTTCACGTAGTGGAAATACACGGTCCGGCTAGCCGGGCGCTTCGAACCCCGTGCGACCGAGATGTCATTCCGCTTAAAGCAGTTGGGTCGCGATCGGGCAGGTCATGCCGCGCCGGGGCCGTGTCAGGCGCCTAGGTTGCCTCCCCCAAGCTTCCCCTTGAAGCGAAGTTCGAGTTAGGCCTAAGCAATCCATTGCCTATCCTACAACCGTACCTTTAAGTATATTACTTACTATATACCGTTCAATAATACCATCACCATCCAATAATACCTAAAAAAACCAAACTATTCAGTGGATTACTTGCAGAATACTACGCCGCCGTTGCTCACCTGTGACGGTGCTTCGGCCTTCCTCGCGGTAGGCTGCAACCCGTGGGCCTGCACGGGCGGGCTGCATGCAACCGAAGGGGGCTCTTATGCGGAAGTTGCTTTTGCTTGGACTGGGTACGCTCGCCGCCATGATGCTCGGGGGTGCCGCGCAGGCAGCGGACATGCCCGTGAAGGCGCCACCGATGGCGGCTCCGGTCATGTACAACTGGACCGGCTTCTACATTGGCGGCCATATCGGCGGGGCCTGGGCCGACCGAAATGGCAACCATCGATTCGATCGGGACCACAACTGTATTTCGGGCGAGTGGTCGGGGCTTGTCTGCTTCGAGGACCACGGGCACGGGCGCAATGACGGCAACTTCATCGCCGGCGGCCAGGTTGGCTTCAATTACCAGATCGGCCAGTGGGTGTGGGGTGTCGAAGGCCAAATATCCGCGGTGACTCATCAGAATAACGATGACGAATGCGGCTTCTTCACGTGGGGCGCGGTGCGCGATCACATGTTCAACTGCCGCAACCGTGGTGATTGGGTCGCGACGATAGCCGCGCGCCTCGGCATGACGTTTGGCCAGACCGGCAACTGGCTGCTCTATATCAAGGGCGGCGCCGCTTTTGCCGATGCTCGCTTCGACATGAGGCGCAGGGACGACTGTCCGTGGGCTTGGTGCAACAATGATTCTAACTTCAACAACAATGACGACACGCGAACCGGCTGGATGATCGGCGCGGGCGTTGAATACGGGGCTTGGGGTAACTGGTCCTGGAAGCTTGAATACAATTTCATGGACTTCGGTAATAACAATCACCACTTCGACAACGTTATCACGAGCTGTCAATGCAGCCTTAGGCACGACTTTGAGAACGACTTTCAGGTCCATGTCGTAAAGTTCGGCCTCAACTACCGCTTCGCTCCCGCGCCGGTGGCCGCTCCGGTCGCTGCGCGGTACTAACTTCCCCCTCAAGTCCCTTCAAAGGGACTTGCAACTCTAAGGGCCAGTTTCGCGCTGGCCCTCTTTTATTTGGTCTAGGTAGCAAGCATGAGACGCCGGTCACCTATAGGGCGACGATGGTCGCGACAAGTCTGCATTAGCCAACCCGGGACAGCAAAGGAGGTCCCCCAGAGGCGCTCGTCGCGGTGGACTCAATATCGTTGTTGCGATCCGAGTGAGCACCACCGCCTTCAAGGTGGAGCTCAACGCCATTCCTCAAAGTCGGCTCATCCATGTATCTCCGCCAATACTTGATTCTCGGAGTGACCGACCCGCGACTTTCTGACTCAGTAAGAATAAGCGCGTTCACGCGCATCTTTGACGAGCTATGCGCGGCCATGACGCGGAGAATGTTCATCGCAACAGTTGCTAACTATTCGCTGATGGTGCGAATAACACTCGTGGTCGGGCGGTCGCTCACGGTCGGCAGCTTCTGGTCCTTGAGGATCAGCTCGTCATAGGACGCAATCGTCTTGATTGAGTCCTTCGGCTTCATGAAGACGACCTTGTAGCCGCCCGCCTTGAGGTCATTGAGCAGGTCGGACGCCGCCGCGGCGGTTGCCTGCTGGAAGTCGTGCATCAGCACGATGCCTTTGCCGAACTTCTTGAGCTTCGCCATCACGGCCTGGCGGACCTGCTCGGGCTTGCGCATCTTGAAGTCGAAGGAGTCGAAATCGGTCGAGAAGATCGCCACGTTGCGCTGGCCCATATAGGTGATCAGCTCTGGCGGATGCTTGAGCGCCGGGAACCGGAAGTAGGGCGCGGTCGGTTCCCCCGCGGCCCAGCGTACTGCGCTGACGCCCTTCTCGATCTCGTCCTTGGCCTCCTGTGTGGACTTTTTCGACAGATCGATGTGCGACCAGGTATGGCTGCCGACCGCGTGCCCGGCGGCCACCACCTGCTTCATGATGCCGGGCTCCCACATCGCGTGCTTGCCGACCGGAAAGAAGATTGCCTTAGTGCAGTGCTCGGCGAGGGCGGCGAGCACAGCCGGCGTGCGGCGCGGCCACGGCCCATCGTCGAAGGTCAGCACCACCTCGCCGGGCTGCAGGAAGTCGTGGCTCTTGAAGTGCTCGAATCCGAAACCCGGTCCGCCGGTGGTGTCGACCTCGACCACCCGCCCGACGCCGAGCGCGTTGGGATTGCCCGGGCAGGATGCGTTGGCGGTGGGTGCTGGGGGTGCAGCGGCTGCGGGCGCCGCCGGCCGGGCGGGGGCCTGAGTGAAGAGCCCGCCGCGGCTCGCGGCGGGCGCTAGCGTAGTGATTGGGCTTGTGGCCACGGGCTCGGAGGCTGGGGCGGTACTAGCGCCGGACTGGGCCACGGGAGCCAGGTCGGCGATCGTCCGCTCATGCAGAATGGCCCCAAATACCGCCACAAACGCCACGATTACGAGCGTGCAAGCGGCCGCTATCAAGCGCATGGCTGCCTCCTTAGGCCCCTGGGCGCCCCATGAAACGCATCATAACGAGGTCAATCCGAAGGCGAGTCAAGGTCGTAGGACCGCCCATCCCTCCTCAATTTTACCGCTGCAGCGGGCCGGACGCCCACAAAACAATCCCGTGGCCAGGACGACTTGCTAGCCGAACTTGTCGCGCCAGCTTGGTTGTGCGCCTGCAAACGGCAGCGGGTGCGCTCGTTCGCACCCTTAATAGCTATCCGTACGCGCAATCTGTCCCGCGGTGGGTTCTGCTTTCGCATCTTCCCCGAGGCTCACCTCCTCAAGGAACCACCCCACCGGCCGCCGGTAGATTTGCGCCAGCCTCGCAACGATCACTGCGCTCACGCGATTGTAGCCAACCTCATATTTGCGGATCTGCTGATATGTGACGCCGACCGCCTTGGCCGCCCGGTATTGTCGAATGTTGGCGGAGATCCGGGCAACGCGCAGACGCCGTCCTATCTCGCGATCAATGAAGTCGGGTTTGTGTTTCATAGCGCCACCCCAAGAAAAGCAAAGCAGGGCCGTCGCGGCCCCGCCACTAGTCTACGAAACGACGTATGGTACCTGCCGGAGCATGGTTCACTGGATCGGGAACAGCCAGCTCAGGCGACCCTGGACGGAGTCGACGTGTGCGCGGCTGGTGCCGAAGCTGACCGGCCGTCCGCTGCCGCCGGAATCATCGATGAACGAGACCGTGCTCTTCGGGAATTCATGGTGGCGATAGAGCACACCGAGGAGCACGTTCGGCGTCATCTTCCAGTCGAAGCCAGCACCAACCACCCAGCCCAGCCGCGTGTCGCCCGTTGAGGAGGCAAAGGTATTGGTGCGGGTGCCATCGCCCGCCACACTGACCGTTTGCGTCAGGGCCAGCGTCTTTTCGAAGTGACCAACCGCAGCGCCGCCGGTGTAGTAGAGCAACCAGTTAGGCCCCATGAAGGTATTGGCAATGCCGAACTTGCCGCGGATGTCGGCGAGCTGGTCGATCTTGCTGCTGACAGCGACCGAGCGCGTGACGGTTGCGGCCACGGTCGTCTCAGTGAGCGCGACGGTCGTGACTACCACACCTGGAATCATCACCGTTGTGGTGGGCACGATCCTGATGACATTCTCCAGGTCGGACGTCGTCGCGCTCAGCGACTTTTTCATGCTGGTCCAGTCCCAGCTACCTTCGATGCCGATTACCCAGTTACCCCATTGCTTCTGTACGCCCGCGAAGCCGCCGCCGATGAAACCGTTCGACTTGAGCCGGTTGCAGTTGTCGATCACGCAAACGCCCATGTCGAAGTCGGGCTGAATCAGTACCGGCGTGCCATTGAAAATCCGGTCGGCGCTGGTGCCGAACAAATTGTTGAGCGGGGAGACCGGCGTATTGAGGTTCTGACGTCCCCAGGCGCCCCCAGCCGCCACACCCGTGTAGACTCCCGACCAGTCCGGCGGCGGCGGCGGCGGTGCCGCTTTTACCGGCATGTCCGCCGCGAACGCGGGGACCGCGACCGTAGCCAATAGAATTCCCAGAATTGCCCCATTTGCCCTGCGCATGAATTCTCTCCGCTTGCTAAAGGGAGACCACGCCCTAATGCGCGCCCCAGTAGTAGCGGTACTTTTATGTGTGTGTGGGAATGAGTCGGCCGTCGCCGACTACCGCAGTTGTGATTGATTCTACCTGTCGCAGAAATAGCCCAGTCAATTATTGTTTATTGTTCACTATGATACCGTCTGTTGATATCCTGATACCACAAAAGAGGCGCGGATCGAGCTCGATAACAGCTAATAAATCAAATATTTCAAATGTTTAAAGAGATATCCACAGCTAAACTGACGGAGTCGTGCGTTTATTGAAATGCAACTATAAAGTTCGGCGTTGAGACAAACGAGACTGTAGCCCGTGGCCGTGACGCGAATCACCGAGCGGCCGCCAATGGCTATGCTTACAGACAACTTAAGCGCGATTTCTATTTAGTCGACCGGCCGCGCGAACGGGTTCGGCGCTACCTGGAACGCTACACTGAAAGGCGTGAAATTGGGGTCGAGGCCCCGATCGAGACGCTCTGGGCTCTGGTCCAGATCGCGGCGTCGCCGAAATTCGACGGCCTTGGCGCCGCCGGGACGTACCAACGACGCCCAAGGCGACCGCGTCGCTGACAGGTGATTTTTTGGAAGTCCTGGTGCCGCAAACAGGATTCGAACCTGTGACCCCGTCATTACGAACATCGTGATCGGATCGTCTACCGAGCAGCCTCGTCTCGTTGATCGTATGGAACGCCACCAACGAGTTGGACGGCACGCTCGGCAGTGGACCACCGCGGGCACCGGACAACAGATGGAACGATCCACTGCCCTTTTATGTGCATCGTTCAAGTCAAGGTTCCGGTTGTGTCGGCGGGACCATCCGGTGGGACCGAATCCGGCAGTACCCAGGCTGATCACGCTTGGAGCCTCATGCACCCATGGCGTCGATTAATAGAAAGAGGAAAGGGTGGTCGCTCTGACTTTCGTGGGACTCCTTGGATCGAGGGGCAGCATGTCGGCCGGTTTGTCACGGCGGACTATCGCACACACGAGCCAGAGGCGCCGCCACCGAACGGAGTGCAAATAACTCGTCGCTCCCGATGTCGCAAACGCTCAATACGGGCTCTTACGATCCCGCGCGTTTCACATTCACGCCGCGCTTGACGATGTATTCGTTGCCGTCCATGGGCGCGATGTGCGGTGGATCTCGATCGAGATAGGGTCTTCCAATGCCATATTGCGCCCCGTGCTCGTCGATCCACTTCCACAACAGCTCGGTCGTGATCCATCGTTCAGCCCGTGTTGCACCCTTGGTGCTCACGACATCGGCGGCGAGTCCGTGGCCATAGCCGCCGCGCCGGCTGCCGCCATGGTATGAGCTGTCGGATGCCGCCTTCTTGCCGCTGGCGATCGACTGCCGATAGTCATCGCGGAAGCCGCTCGTAATCCCAGGCGCGAGTCCGGCGTCGTCAGCCGCGCGCATGAGCTGGTAGAGCTTCAGCCTGAAGCTCCGCTCCATGCCGCCGATGACGTATTCCTGCATCAACATGCCGCGTTTGTCCGCCGCATCGGGATCCTTCCAGGTGAAGTCTTCATCGACAATCTTGGTACGCGTCTTTGTGACGGTCCGTTTCTTGCCCTTCTTGTTCTTGATCGTCACGTTGAAGCGCTCCTCCACCTTGATGGTGTCGATCTTCCGCGCCCGTACATAGAGCGACCAGAGATATTGATCGATGCAGTCCTGTGCGAGCGGGCACTCGTCCAAAGGTTCCGGCGCGGTCACTTTGGGCAAGCTCACGCTTGCGTCCGGTGAGGTAACAGCCGCGAGCTTGAAGGCTGGCTCAGCGAACTCGGGGGCCGACTGAGCGAGCACAATATCAGTATCAGGCCGAGCGACCGCGACCTCTGGCCGGACGACCGCAACAACTGACTGGGCATGCAGCGCATCGGTACCCGGCTGAGCAGCCGCGGCTTTGACATCTCGGTCAAAGTTCGTAGGGCCGGCATAGAGCAGAGATGCCAAGCTGCCCCACACGAAGCAGTGAAACCCACGTCGGAGACTCATGGTTTCCCCCATGCAAGCAAAATGGCACGCTCGGGGCGAAGATCAGA
>Ga0137409_10006975_pt1 | contig 11648 bp, 13 predicted proteins | sample CZODoug1_16funga_FD_122059 | JGI IMG/M metagenome (GOLD analysis project Ga0137409, IMG submission 122059) | Vadose zone soil fungal communities from Angelo Coast Range Reserve, California, USA - CZODoug1_16fungal (Hybrid Assembly) | ecosystem: Environmental > Terrestrial > Soil > Vadose zone... | reverse complement strand
GAGAGTCGACGGCTCAATCCGGATGGGCATCGATCCGTTCGATGTCGCCACCGTGAGAACGCCGTCCTGCAGGCTCTCGACGGTGCCGCGGATGTGTTCTGGTTTCTCCGGCGCTTGACGACCGGCTGCCTGGAGCAGGACCGCCGCGCAGAGCAACGCGGGAAGAGCTGCCCATCGAGCATCAATTTCGTGTTTCGGTTGCTTGCTTGCCATGATTTCTCCCCGCCATCCTGACTTCGGTCGAGACAGCATTGGCACGTGGTTGTTTCATCGGGCTTTTGGGCTCCGTCGCGCTGCGAGAAAGCAACGCACGTGCCATCCGACGTCGCTTGAAGCGCAGCTGGAAGCCGATGAAACACCGGGCGCCGCTCGAGGCAGATCCGTGGCTTGGGGTGCTCCGGCAGACGTGCCGCCCGCGACGGCGATCCGAGCCGGCCAGCAGGCCGGTAGGCAGGCTTAACTCTCCGGGAGAGGTCGAGCATCCCAGCGACGCAAATGGCGATGGACAAAGCGTCGCGCCACGCCTTGTCTCTCGCTCCGGCTCGTCGTTTGGAACGCCCCTTTGATCAGTTACAACCTGGTTGCTGCCCGAAATCGATCACTCAACGCGGCGTGCGCACTTGCGTGTCCGGCACTGCCGCACGGTTTCGCCGAGCGCGTTGAAATCCGGAGCTCGATCGTGTTCATCAACATGTCGCGGATGCCAATTCCCACGCTGCGTCTGCGAAGTCACTCGGTGCCTCTTCGGGGAGGTTGTGCCCGGCGCCCTCGATTACCCGGTGCCAGCGGGGCCCTCTGAACTTCGAAGCGGATGATCGGCGCGCCCTGACCGCATGGCTCCAACTGGTGCGTGATCTCTCGGACAAGTTCCGATCGCCCGGATCCGATCAGTCGGACGGTGGACTGCTCGCCATCCCGACCCCCCTCGATCTTCAACGTCATCGGTCGCCACCTCGTCGTCCATCAAGTTGCCGACCATAGTAAGCCAGGCGCCAAGGCCTGTCCGAGGATAGGCGCTCTGAACAGCGAGGAGTAACCGAGCCCGCCGTTCACGCCGTTCCCGTCATCGCAGCAGCGCGATCCTGGGCGAGAAGTGGCCGAATGGCGGCCCGGCGTTCAACGCGCTCGGCGAAACCGTGCGCAGTGGCGCACTCGCAAGTGCGCACGGCGCGTTGAGTGATCGATTTCCGGCAGCAACGAAGTTGTATCTGATCAAATTGGCGTTCGAGACGACGAGCCGTAGCAACAGAGAAGGCGTGGCGCGACGCTTGCCCATCGCCATTTGCGTCGCTCCGATGCTCGACCACTCCTGGATACTGAAGCCCTCCTACCGACCTGCTGGCCGGCCCCCGATCCACGCCGCGCAACCGGCTGCGCTTCAAGTGACGTCGGATGGCACATGCGTTGCTTTCTCGCAGACCGACGAGCCCGAACGACCGATCAACACGATCGCGACCCGATCTGTTCTTCGTGCGTCGAGCCCTGATTCCGAGGAGAACAAATGACGAAATCATTGTTGCTGTCGATGCTCCTGTGCGGCGCAGCAAGTGCCCAGCAGACGCCGAACAAGACTGTAGTCCTCGTCCACGGCGCCTTCGCTGACGGATCGAGCTGGGACAAGGTCATTCCGCTGCTACAAGCCAAAGGACTGCGGGTCGTCGCGGTGCAGAATCCGCTGACTTCCCTTGCCGATGACGTGGCGGCCACCAAACGCGTCCTCGACGAGCAGAGGGGGCCCGTCGTCTTGGTCGGTCACTCGTGGGGAGGTACCGTGATAACCGAGGCGGGCGCCGACGACAAGGTATCGGCACTGGTGTTCGTGGCTGCGTTCGCCCCGGACGTCGGTGAATCGTCGAACGACCTCGGCAGCGGCGGCCCGCCGCCTCCGGGAGCCGCCAACATCCGGCCGGACAAGGCCGGTTTTCTCTATCTCACGCCCGAGGGCGTCGCGCGTGATTTTGCCCCCGATCTCCCGGCTGCGCAGACGAACGTGATGGCAGCCACGCAGGGGCCGATCTTCGGGAAGGCGTTCGACGAGAAAGTGACGAACGCCGCCTGGAAGATCAAGCCCTCGTGGTTCATCGTCGCGGAGATGGATCGAATGATCCAGCCCGAGCTCGAGCGCGCGATGGCGAAGAAGATCGGCGCCAGCATGACGGCGCTGCCGACCAGCCACGTGCCAATGCTGTCGCGGCCGAAGGAGGTCGCGGCAGTGATCCTGGCCGCGGCGGGAATCGGGCCATCGACCGTACGTAATCCACCTGCACGCCCAACCAATTAAGCCATCCAAGGAGATTCAAAGTGTCTGAACAAATCAGGGCAACAGCGGAAGTCACGAAGCAGGTATATCTTGCGCGGCGCTCAGACCATTACTGGCGCGTCACGATTGATCATCCGCCGCTCAACATCTTCGGTCCGGACACCATTCCGCAATTGAATGAGATCATCACGGCGCTTGAAACTGACAAGCACGTCAAAGTGGTCGTCTTTGACAGCGCCGTGCAAGGGTTCTTCCTGACTCATTACGACTTCCTTGCGCGGCTCGAGGATACAACCCGTCTACCACCCGGACCGACAGGGCTGCAGCCTCTGCCCGACATGCTGGTACGGCTGAGTCGTGCCCCGGTCGTGTCGATCGCATCGATCCGGGGCCGCGCTACCGGCGTGGGAAGCGAGCTGGCCCTGGCCTGTGACATGCGCTTCGCCAGCCGCGAAAAAGCCATCCTGTCTCACTTCGAAGTCGGGGCTGGTGTGGTGCCCGGAGGTGGCCCGATGGCACGGCTACCGCGCCTGATGGGACGAGGACGCGCACTGGAAGTGCTTCTGGGGGCCGACGACATCCCGGGTGACCTGGCCGAACTCTACGGATACGTAAACCGGTCATTGCCGGATTCTGACCTCGACGCGTTTGTCGAGTCCCTCGCAACCCGCATCGCATCGTTCGACAAGCAGGCGATCAGCGAGACCAAGCGCTTCGCCGACGTGGCCAGTTTGCCGCCTGACTTCGAAATCGCACCGGAGTGGGATGTGTGCCTTGCTTCGATCGCGCGGCCGGCCGCGCAAGAGAGGATCAGGATGTTAATGGAGCGGGGATTTCACCGACCGGGTGATGTGGAAGACCGCTTGGGATATTACGTCGGCCAACTCGGGCGCTAAGCGTCTCAAGAACATTCCAGATGTCACATCATGGGCCGAGGGACAGATAAGGCAGGTTCTGTCGTCTCGCCCTCCTGCTCCCTCCTCGCGATCAGCCCTGGCAGAGCGCGGCGGCAGCGCACCACTCTCCGCCGCGCAGCGGCGGGGCGTGTGCGGAGGCGTGGCGCCGCCTCCGCCCCCGTGCGGCAGGGCCCACTTCTTCGCAGTGTTCGCGCCGGGTCCTTGCTCTGCGCGCTCGGGAAGGGCGTTCTTCACGCGTCGACACCGCCTGGTGATACGCGACCTCGATGTTGATGTAAGTCCTTGTCGAACGCGACGCCCGACTCCTTCTTGAGCCGCGCGGCCGCCCTTTTGGCGCCGTCCTTCAGGCTCTTCGAGGTCGGGTTGGTCTCGGGCTTGACGCCCAGGCGCGTGGCGAGGGCGACGGCCTCCTTCACGCCCGCGCTGTGGTCGTCGACCAGCCTGCGGGGCGAACTGCTTGACCTCCGCGTTCTTCGTCTTCGACGGGGCGAGCTTGCCGCGGTCGATGTCGATGTTGTGCGCGGTCAGCGCGATGTCGGCGATCTGCGGATCGGTGGGGGCGCGCGAAATGGCCGAGGTGAGCCCCGCCAGGCCGCGACGAATGCCGCGATGGAGCCCTGATTCGAGAGGTCGAGCGCCTGCGACCCGCATGCGATCCGTGCCGATGTCGCGCGCGACCCTCATCCCGCCGTCAACATCGCGGACCGCGAGCGTGACCTCTGCGTCCGCGCGGGCGAGCGCCCGGGCGCAGCCTCGACGCCGATCCCGGACGACGCGCCGGTGACGATCGCGCGCTTGCCGGACAAGTCGACGACGGCGATGACCTCGGCAGCGGTCGACTTGGCAGCCGAATGGAATGGAGACTCGACATCTGCGCAGTTCGTCTAGCGCGCGGCGCCGGCGCCCAATGGATCGCTCCGTGCGCGGGCTCCAATCGCGTCGATGCTGAAGGCGCCCGCGCCCTTTGCGAAGACGATCAACGCGCCGCCGGCGATGGAGAGGTTCTTGAGGAAGTTCACGATCTGGATCTGCTGTTCGTTCGCGGGGGCGAACCAGAAGTTGTGGAACACGAGCGTCACGGGAACGAGGAAGACCAGCAGGGCGACCGCAGCCCAGCGCGCCTTGAACCCGAGGACGACACCGATGCCGCCCACCAACTCGAGAACGGTCGCGATCACGAGCAGGATCTCCGGGACGGCCTTACTCGCGGCATAAGCGACGGTCCCGTGCCAGGCGGCGAGCTTTCCTACTCCGCTGATGACGAAGATCAGTCCGAGCGCCACGCGCCCGACGAACTGCGCCCACTTCGAGACTGCGTCCATTGTGCCTCCGTTCGCGGCCGAGGACTGCTGAGGGACGTGCACGCGATGCGGAATCGGTTTGTGCAACCAGTGCGCCAGCCTCCATTCGTGGAGATCTGATCCGGCGCCCCTCGGAGCTCGCCTTGGGCATCGCGATGGTCCCGCGCTGTCCGTGATCAATCTCCGACGTCGCTGCCCTGAAGCGATCGCCTGCGTTCAGGATCCGTACGGATCAGTGGATGCTCCCGGGCCGTCCGGGACCTGGCGGTCGGTTGCCAGTGCCACATCTGCGTGAGTCGACCTCCTCAGTTCAGCCTGCTCGTTCAGGGGCGCTGATCGATTCCGGAGACGTTGTCGGATGCCCGGTCAACAGGCAATCTTCGGCCGGTACTTCCTCAGCCGGTCGAGCAGCGCTCCGCGGCTCAAGCCGAGGCGCCGGGCGGCCTCGGCTTGATTGCCGCCGGCTGCCGTCATCGCGCGGCCGATCAGGGTGCGTTCCACCGTTTCGAGGTATTCGCGGAAATTGATTGTTCCGTCCGGCGCCTGTTCGCGGTCCACGGCTGCGGCCTGAGTCACCTCGCGAGCGAACCAGCTCTCATTGATCAAGACGTCCGAGCTGCCCGCTGCGATCGCCCAGCGCTCGATGACGTTCTGGAGCTCGCGGACGTTTCCTGGCCAGGAGTAGGTCCGCATCATCTGCAGCGTCTTGTCGTCCAGGCCGCGGACTTCTCGCCCCAGCTTGCTCTTCTGCGTGCGCAGGAAGTGCTCGATGAGCACTGGGATGTCCGATGGTCTCTCCCGCAACGGCGGAACGTGGATGGGAAACACGTTCAGTCGATAGAACAAGTCGCTCCGAAAACTTCCCTCGGCGATGGCAGCCCTCAGGTCGCAATGGGTCGCTGCGACCACCCGCACGTCGGCGCGGATCGGTTTGTTGCCGCCCACCCGCTCGAACTCGCGTTCCTGCAGGACCCGCAACAGCGCGATCTGCGTCTCGGCCGGGAGATCGCCAATCTCGTCGAGAAAGATCGTGCCGCCTTCCGCGAGTTCGAACCGCCCGAGGCGTTGGTGCAGCGCTCCCGTGAACGCTCCTCGCTCGTGGCCGAACAATTCGGATGCGATCAGCGATGGCTGGATGGCAGCGCAGTTGACGCTCACTATCGGCCGCGCCGAGCGGTGGGAGCGGGCATGGATCGCGTGCGCGATCCTCTCCTTGCCCGTCCCCGTTTCGCCGAGGATGAGGACCGTCGAATCGGTGGGCGCCACCATCGCTACCCGATCGATCACCGCCTTGAAGGCCGGGCTGTCGCCGACCACCTGCTCGGAAAGCCTTCGCGGAGCCCTGCTCCGCGCAGATGCTCCCTTCGGGGAGCGCGCGATCCCTTGCCGGATCGCGGCCAGAAGCGCGTCGCCGTCGAGAGGCTTCGTCAAGAACTCCAGCGCGCCGGACTTCATCGCCCGCACCGACGTGGGGATGTCGCCGTGACCGGTGATGAAGATGACGGGCACGTGGACCTCGGCGCTGGCGAGCTCCTGCTGCACGTCGAGACCACTGAGCCCGGGCAGGTTCACGTCGAGCACAAGACAGCCGGGGACCTCGTCCCGGCATCGGTCGAGGAGCTCCCGCGCACTTGCGAACGTCTCAACTCTGAAATTCGCCGAATGAATCAGGCCCTGGACCGATTCGCGCACCGAGACGTCGTCGTCGACGACGTACACAGCAGCAGATGCATCGCTCATGGGGCACCTCGCCTTGGAGACCACGCGAAGCATCCACGCGCAGGGAACAAAATCCATTACACCTTGGTATCGGCAAGAACCGGAGGCGACGTCCGACGCCGGTGATCCGATTAACGTCGGAGTGCGCGCGTGACCGCATCGAGCAGGGCGGATTCGCTGAACGGCTTGAGCAGACACTCGATCGCGCCGGCCTCGAGCAGCCGGAGACGCAAGGTCGCGTCGCCCTGAGCCGTGATGAAGACGATCGGAATCGTGCTTCCACGGCGCGCCAGTTCCTGCTGCAGAGCGGGTCCGCGACTCGGACGCGGTGCTCGTATAGTATCGGCAGCGACGATTCGGGGGTGCGCGATGAGCACGCCAACCTGCGGCGAGTCGAACGATGCGGCGGCGCCGCAGGCCATTCCCGTCGTCTTCGTCGTCGATGACGACGTCTCGGTGCGCGAGTCGGTCGAATTGCTGGTGCTCTCTGCGGGCTGGCGGCCGCAGACATTCGCGTCCGCGCGCGACTTCCTGGCCCGCCCGCGAGTCGTGGCTCCGAGCTGTCTGGTCCTCGATGTTCATCTTCCGGATCTCAATGGGCTCGATCTGCAGGAGCGTATCGTCGATCGGATCGACATGCCGATCATCTTCATCACGGGTTACGGCGACGTTCCGATGACGGTCCGGGCAATGAAGGCCGGAGCGGTCGAGGTCTTGACGAAGCCATTCAACGAGGACGTTCTGCTGGGCGCCATTCAGCACGCACTCGAGCGCAGCCGCACCGCGCTTCGTCAGGAAGTGGAGATGCGAGCGCTCCGCCAGGACTACGCGTCTCTCAGCCGTCGGGAACGGGAAGTGATGGCGCTGGTCGTCAGAGGCCTGCTCAACAAACAGATCGGTGGCGAGCTCGGCATCAGCGAGATCACTGTAAAGACGCACCGAGGCAGGGTGATGCGCAAAATGAAAGCTGGATCTCTCGCCGATCTGGTCAACATGGCCGCGAAACTCCGTCTCGCAACCGGGCATTCCTGAGTCGACCGCCGCTGATACCAAAGTATCATCGACACGGAACATCGATTGACGGATGGTCAGACCGGGCCAGGAGGACCGCAGTGGAGACTCAGTCCAACAGCGCTGGCGGTGAAAACGCGCGAAACGAATCAGGCCTTTCGACCGAGGCTGTTCTCAACAGTCTCAAGCTGATTTTCGCCGGGGCGCCGCTGTCCGAGGTGCTCACCATCATTGCTCGATTGGTCGAAGCTCAGCGCAAAGGGATGTTGTGTGCCATCTGGCTTCTCGACAAGGATGGAAGCCATTTCCGCTGCGCAGCGGCGCCCAGCCTTCCTGCGGCATATATCGCAGCGGCTGGGGGCCTGACTGTCGGCCCGAGAGGCGCGTCCTGCGGCACCGCCGTTTATCGGAGAGAGACCGTCTATGTGTCAGACATCCTCACCGATTCACTCTGGGACGACTATCGCCACCTCGCGTTGCCTCATGGTCTGCGCGCATGCTGGTCACGACCTCTGCTATCGAGCGGAGGTGCGATCCTCGGCACTTTCGCTCTCTATTATCGTGAGGCCTGTCACCCTCGTACGAGCGACGTGCAGTTGATCGAGAATGTCAGCCACATCGTTGGAATCGCAATCGAGCGCCACATGAAAGAGGAGGCATTGCGGCGCAGCGAGGCGCGGAAGGCTGCCATCCTGGATTCGGCACTCGACTGCATCGTGACCATCGATCACGAAGGCTGCATCACGGAGTTCAATTTGGCCGCGGAGCGGACCTTCGGCTACCGCCGCGACCAGGTGTTGGGCAAGCGTCTGGCCGACATCCTCGTTCCGCCGTCACTTCAAGACAAGCATCGCCGCGGATTTGAGCGCTACCTGGCCACCGGCGAATCGCGATTACTCGGCAGGCACGTCGAGATGACGGCGGTACGTGCCGACGGACGGGAAATCCCCGTCGAGATCGCGATCACACGCATCTTGCTGGACGGGCCACCCTCCTTCACCGGCTACCTGCGCGACATCACCCAACGTAAACAGGCCGAGGAGAAATTGCGGCGAAGCGAGGCATTTCTCGCCGAAGCTCAACATCTCAGCTCGACAGGCAGCTTCTCCTGGCGCGTCGCGACGGAAGACATCACCTGGTCAGCTGAGCTCTCTCGGATTTTCGATCTCGACGCGCCGCTGACACTCGCGCGGATCCGTACTCGAGTCCATCCGGAAGACCTCCACGTCTTCGACGGCGCGGTGGACTGGGCACGAGCCACGGGCAACGATTTTGCATGCGACTATCGGTTACTGATGCCCGACCGCGCGATCAAACACGTGCGAGTCGTCGCTCGCGCGACCCGGGATCAGAACGATCAAATGGAGTACATCGCCGCGGTCCATGACGTGACCCAGAGCAGGTTGTCGGAAGAGGCACTCGACAAAGCGCGCATGGAGCTCGCACGCGTGGCCCGGGTGATGAGCCTCGGAACGTTGACGGCGTCGATCGCGCACGAAGTGAACCAGCCGTTGTCAGGGATCGTCACCAACGCCAACACCTGTCTAAGGATGCTGGCCGCCGACCCTCCAAACGTCGAAGGTGCGCGCGAGACCGCACGCAGAACCATCCGCGATGGCAACCGTGCGTCTGAGGTGATCGCGCGATTGCGCGCGCTCTTTAGCAACAAGAGCACGGCCATGGAATCCGTGGACCTGAACGACGCTACGCGAGAGGTGATTGCGCTGTCGTTGAGTCAACTTCAGCGAAATCGAGTGATTTTTCGGACCGAGCTCGCGGAAGATCTTCCGACCGTCAAGGGCGATCGGGTGCAGCTGCAGCAGGTGGTACTGAACCTGCTTCGAAACGCGTCAGACGCGATGAGCGCCGTCGACGATCGTCCGCGGCAGTTGCTCATCCGAACCGAGCGAGACGATGGACATCGCCTGCGCCTGAGCGTGCAAGACACGGGCGCCGGCTTCGATCCTCGAACGGTGGACAGGCTGTTCGACACCTTCTACACGACGAAGCAGGACGGAATGGGAATCGGCCTCGCTGTCAGTCGCTCGATCATCGAGCGCCATCGTGGCCGCCTCTGGGCAACATTGAACGATGGTCCAGGCGCGACGGTATCCTTCTCCATTCCTCTCGATCCCGACAGCGTGTCAGATGACCACAGCGTTGGCGGCATTCGGACGGCTGCTGCGGCGAATGCGCCACAGGTCATGAGGAACGCATGAGCCTCACCCGTTTCCTGGTGTCGGTCGTCGATGACGACGAGTCCGTGCGCGAGTCGCTTCCCGATCTACTGAAGGAGTTTGGTTTTGCGGTGCAGGCGTTCTCGTCCGCGGAAGAGTTCCTCGCTTCCGATTACGTCGATCAAACCAATTGCCTGATCCTCGACATCGCGATGCCGGGCATGACCGGACCCGATCTCCAACGGGAATTGAGATTTCGTCGGAAAGAGATCCGGGTGGTATTCATCACCGCTCATCGAGACGAGTCCGTCCGGCCGCGAATGCTCGAACTAGGTGGCGTGGAGTGCCTGTTGAAGCCGTTCAGCGACACGGCCTTGCTGAATGCGGTGAACGACGCGCTTGGAATCCACTGAGCGGGCCGGCGCGCGCCTCTACCTGTTTCACAAGAACCAGGAGAGGTCGAAGCGCATCTGCGCCCCATGATAAACTGGCTCATGACGGACGACGCCTTCTCCGCCCGCGTGGCCTTCTTGACCCACGGGCAGGTCACCTCCCAAGGCCTCGAGCCACACGACGACCTGCTGGCCCAGTTCCCGTTCCTCGGAGTGCCCGACCGATCCGATGGTCTTGGCGCCGGCTCTATTGCGTGACTCATTCGTAGCGCGGCGCCGCCGGAAACAGCTCTCATTTGCGCAGTCGGCACGCACGCACGAGCGAAGGCTGCGCACGACGAGCGACTCTCGCTCACCTGCGCGAGCGCCTAGCGCCGGAGACTTTCGAGGAAGTCCGTGAGATGGTCGTCTGCGAGTGGCCGGAGTCCTTTCGGTTCAGGCGAAGTCAACGGAAGCGACTCTGGGGACGGGGGATGGCCACTTCTCTGGTTCACGGACCGGTCACGTTGAAGCGAGGCAAACTCCGCACCGGAAGGCCAGCCATGAACTGCGCCTTCATCGCGTGGCTGCTCGTCGCGACGCGTGTTCGCGGAGATGTCGCTTGCGGTCACGATGGGCTTGCCTCGCTTTGAACGGCCCGAGTCGAGCTGCACCAGTCGCCGTGAGGGTGATCAAGATCCGGGCCACCCGCGCTGGGTTCCAGTCAGGCGCGCCGCCGGGTGGCTGTCACCACTCTGGTGCGCCATTGGCACGCGCGATGCTCTGGGCGTCGCACGGGGCAGCGACCGGCCCTCAGGGAGGAGCTAAGCGTCCTGTAATTGGGAAAAACTCGATCCGGCGTCTCGGCGCCCCAAGGATGGCTCGACGGCGCGGACGGTCCGGTTGGGGGAGGGGGCCAGCTCAGCCTGCGCCTTGCGTAGTGGCTGGCCCGAGCAGGAGCTACGCGCCTCGGCGACGGCATGAACTCCCCGGCAGCAGGTTGAGATCCACTGTTCCTGATCTGGAAGAGTGTTTTGAACTTGCTGGACGAACCGGCACTCCGCAACCGCATCCCATCGGCACAAGGAGGAACACCCCATGCAACTCGCCTCACTGATGCTGATTGCCGCTTCGTACCTGGTCGACAGTTCGCACACTACTGCTGGCTTTGCCGTGAAGCACATGATGGTTGCAACGGTTCGTGGTCAGTTCGATACGGTCGCGGGCAAGGTGGAGATCGACGATGCTGACCTCACCCGCTGCCGCATCGATGTCACCATCGAAGCGGCATCGGTCGATACCCGCAACGCAAAGCGCGACGAACATCTGCGCGGCGCCGATTTCTTCGACGTGGCGAAGTATCCCTTCATCACCTTCAAATCGAGCCACTTCGAGAAGGCCGCTGACGGCAGGCTCCTCGCGATCGGGAACCTCACGATCCACGGGGTGACGAGGCCGGTCACCCTGACCGTCGACTCGATCGCGCCGCCTTCCAAAGCCCTGTCGGGCAATACGGTCCGGGGCGCCTCGGCGACCGGCAAGCTGTTCCGCAAGGACTTCGGCTTGGTCTGGAACAAGACCTTGGAAACTGGCGGTGTCGCCGTCGGCGACGAGGTGGAGTTGACCATCGACGTCGAGTTCGTGGAAGAAACGAAGTCCGCCGCAAACTAGAGTCGGCTGTGCGAATTTCGCCGCCGAAGGGAGAGCGAAAACCGGGCGCGCTCGCGAAGGTGGCGCGAGCGCGCTGACTACGCCGAGACCCAGAACGGGCTTCGCCAGTCACGCAGCGCTTGCAGGAAGACTCGCATCTTCTCTGGCAGGAACTTGCGCGTGGGATACACGGCGTGAACCGACACCGGCGGCGAGCTCCACTTCGGCAGGAGGCGCACCAA
>Ga0137409_10006974_pt1 | contig 11649 bp, 14 predicted proteins | sample CZODoug1_16funga_FD_122059 | JGI IMG/M metagenome (GOLD analysis project Ga0137409, IMG submission 122059) | Vadose zone soil fungal communities from Angelo Coast Range Reserve, California, USA - CZODoug1_16fungal (Hybrid Assembly) | ecosystem: Environmental > Terrestrial > Soil > Vadose zone... | reverse complement strand
TCGACATCATCGTGCCGCGCGGCGGCAAGGATCTGATCGAGCGCGTGATGCGCGAGTCGCGCATTCCCATGATCAAGCACCTCGACGGCGTATGCCACGTCTACATCGACGAAGGCGCCGATCCCGACAAGGCGATACGCATCGCCGACAACGCGAAGACGCAGCGCTACGGCGTGTGCAACGCCATGGAAACGCTGCTCGTCAACGAAAAGATCGCCGCGAAGGTGCTGCCCCGGCTCGCGAAGATATACGCCGACAAGGGCGTGGAGCTGCGCGGCGACGAGCAAGCGCGCAAGCTGGTCGCCGCGATGAAGCCCGCCACCGAGCAGGATTGGTACACCGAATACCTGGCGCCCATCCTCGCGGTGCGGGTGGTAAAGGACCTCGACGCAGCGATGAACCACATCGCCAAGTACGGTTCGCAGCACACCGACGCGATCGTCACCGAGAACGAAGCGAGAGCGAAGCGTTTTCTGCGCGAGGTCGACTCGAGCTCGGTGCTGGTGAACGCCTCGACCCGCTTCGCCGACGGCTTCGAATACGGCCTGGGCGCCGAGGTCGGCATTTCGACGGACAAGTTGCACGCGCGCGGCCCAGTGGGCCTCGAAGGCCTCACTTCGCAGAAATTCGTGGTGTTCGGCAGCGGCCAGGTCCGCACCTGAGGCAGGCCTGGACACCTCTCCCGGCCGCCGCAAGGCTCGCTCCCCGAAAGTGCGAAGCGCAACAGCGCTCGCTCCGATCGGCATCATGGGAGGCACCTTCGACCCGGTGCACTTCGGGCATCTGCGCCTCGCGCAGGAGGCCGCCGAGATCCTGGGCCTTGAGCGAGTGCGCTGGGTGCCCGCCGGCCGGCCGTGGCACCGCGCGCAGCCCAAGGCGCCCGCGAGGCACCGCCTCGAGATGGTGAGGCTCGCCATCCGCAGGAACGCGCTGTTCGAGCTCGACGACGCCGAGATCCGCCAGACTTCTCCCGGCTACACCGTCGAGACGCTGGCGCGGCTGCGCAAGACACTCGGCACAGATCGCCCCTTGGTGCTGCTTCTGGGCACCGATGCTTTCCGCAGCCTGACCTCATGGGAGCGTTGGCGCGACCTGTTCGAGCTGGCGCACATTTTCGTCGCACAGCGCCCCGGGCATTCGCTCACCCCGGGCGGCATGCCCGCGGCGCTCGCCTCGGAATGGCGCAGGCGCGCCGGTACGCCCGACGCCCTGCGCGCGCGCCCGGCTGGCAGCGTGGTCACCTACGGCACCACCGCGCTCGACATCGCGGCAAGCGCCATCCGCGCCCACTTCGCCCAGTCCAGGAGCCCCCGCTACCTGCTGCCCTCGGTGGTTCTCGATTACATCCAGGCGCACCGCCTCTACGCCAAGGAGAACGGCGCGCACCGATGACGGCGCATATCCGCAAGCTCCAGAAGGCCGCGATTGTGGCACTCGAGGACATCAAGGCGCGCGAGATCGAGGCCTTCGACGTCGCCCACCTCACCTCGATGTTCGACCGCGTGATCATCGCGAGCGCCGATTCCGCACGGCAATTGAAGGCGCTCTCGAGCAACGTCCAGGAAAGGGCCAAGGCGGCCGGCGGGCGCGTCTACGGCGTCGAGGGGGAGGACGGCGGCGAGTGGGTGCTGATCGACCTGGGCGACATCGTCGTCCACATCATGCAGCCGGCGGTGCGAACGCACTACAATCTGGAGGAGTTGTGGGGCCAGCCCAAGCCGCGCAAACCGCGCGCGAAGCGCAGCCCGTCCCCGGCCCAATGAAGCTGCTCGTGGTTGCCGTGGGCGCGCGTATGCCGGGCTGGATCGACGAAGCATTCAACGAATACGCGAAGCGCATGCCGCGAACCCTGAAGACCGAGCTGATCGAGATCCGCCCCGAGTCGCGCTCGAGCGGAAAAACCGCGGAGCAGCTGATGCGGGCGGAGGCCGCGCGGATCGGGCGCGCCGTGCCTCGCGGAGCATTTGTCGCGGCGCTCGACGAGCGCGGGCGCGAATTCACCACGGCTGAGCTCGCGCGCTGGCTGGATGTCCGGAGGCGGGACGGCAGCGATGTCGCCTTCCTCATCGGCGGCGCAGACGGCCTCGCTCAGGACGCAAAACGCGATGCGGGAGCGGTGCTGCGGCTTTCGGCGATGACCCTGCCCCACGGGCTCGCGCGCGTGCTGCTCGCCGAGCAGCTCTACCGCGCCGCGTCCATTCTGGAAAACCACCCTTACCATCGCGGATGAGCGCGGTTCCGCCGAAAATCTATCTCGCCTCGCGCAGCCCCCGGCGGCGCGAGCTCCTCAAGCAGATCGGGGTGGCTTTCGAGGTGCTGGTCCTGCGCGACCACCCGGGGCGCAACGTCGACGTCGACGAGTCGCAGCAGCCGGGCGAAACTCCCGACGACTACGCGCGCCGCGTCTGCCGGCTCAAGGCCGAGGCCGGCTGGGAGCGGGTCCTGCAGCGCCGCCTGCGCAAGTTTCCGGTGCTCGCGGCCGACACCGTCGTGGCCGTCGACGACATCATTCTTGGAAAACCGCCCGATCCCCCGCACGCGGTGAAGATGCTGCGCCTGCTGTCCGGGCGCGAGCACCGCGTGCTCACCGCGGTCGCGCTGAAGCTCGACGAGCGACTGGAGCTCATCATCAGCGAGTCGCACGTCCGCTTCGCCGAGCTTTCCCAGGCCGACATCGAAGCCTACGTCGCGAGCGGCGAGCCGCTCGACAAGGCGGGCGCCTACGCGATCCAGGGACGTGCCCAGGCGTTCGTCGTGGAGCTGCGCGGCAGCCACTCCGGCGTGATGGGCCTGCCGCTTCACGAAACGACTCAGCTCCTCAAGACCTTCTAGATCGCGGTATCCTCGTCCCTGCCGTGGCCGAGGATATTTTGATCAACTGCACCCCGCAGGAAACCCGCGTCGCCGTGATGCAGGCGGGCGTGCCGCAGGAGCTGCACGTCGAGCGCGCGGCGAGCCGCGGCCTGGTGGGCAACATCTACGCCGGGAAGGTGGCGCGGGTGCTCCCCGGCATGCAATCGGCTTTCATCGAGATCGGCCTGGACCGGGCCGGCTTCCTGCACGTCGCCGACATCTGGGAGGAGCGCCAGAATGCGCAGCTGAGCGCCGCACAGGCGAAGCCGATCGAGCGCATCCTCTCGGAGGGCCAGGCGCTCCTGGTGCAGGTGCTCAAGGACCCGCTCGGCACCAAGGGCGCCCGCCTCTCGACGCAGATCTCGATCGCCGGGCGGCTGGTGGTCTATCTCCCGCAGGATCCGCATATCGGCATATCGCAACGCATCCAGGACGAGACCGAGCGCCAGCTGCTGCGCGACAAGCTGCAGCAGCTCCTCCCCGCGGACGAGACCGGAGGGTTCATCATCCGCACCGTGGCGGAGAACGCCACGGACGCCGAACTGCGGGGCGACATCGAGTACCTGAGAAAACTGTGGCACGGCATTCGCGGTCGCGCGTTCACCGCGCACGCGCCGGCCCTGCTCTACCAGGATCTGTCGCTGGCGCAGCGGGCCCTGCGCGACATCGCCGGCGAGAGCACGGGCCGCATCCTGATCGACTCGCGCGAGAATTTCCAGAAGCTCGGGGAGTTCGCCGGAGAGTACACGCCCAAGGTGCTCGAAAAGCTCGAGCACTACACCGGCGAGCGGCCCCTTTTCGACCTCCACAACGTCGAGGACGAGATCGAGCGGGCGCTCTCGCGGCGGGTGGAATTGAAGAGCGGCGGCTATCTCATCCTCGACCAGACCGAGGCGATGACCACGGTGGACGTCAACACCGGCGGCTACGTCGGCACGCGCAATTTCGACGACACCGTCTTCAAGACCAATCTCGAGGCGGCCCAGGTGATCGCGCGCCAGCTGCGCCTCCGGAATCTCGGCGGCATCATCATCATCGACTTCATCGACATGGAAACCGCGGAGCATCGCTCCGCGGTATTGGCCGAGCTGAACAAGGCGCTCGGGCGCGACCGGACCCGGATCACGGTCAACGGATTCACGGGGCTGGGGCTGGTCGAAATGACGCGCAAGCGCACCCGCGAATCGCTCGAGCACGTCCTGTGCGAGACCTGCGCGACCTGCGGCGGACGCGGCGTGGTGAAGACCGCGCAGACCGTGTGCTACGAGGTGTTGCGCGAGATCCTGCGCGAATCGCGCCAGTTCAATGCACGCGAGTTCCGCATCCTCGCCTCGCAGGCCGTCATCGACCTGTTCCTCGAGGAGGAGTCGCAATCCCTCGCCATGCTCGGCGACTTCATCGGTAAGCCGGTGTCGATGCAGGTCGAGACGAGCTACGGCCAGGAGCAGTTCGATATCATCCTGATGTAGCCATGGCAAAAGAAAAGCTCTCGGCCCGGGAACAAGCGCTGCTCGCCGAAGCGCGCCGCGAGGCTGCTGCGCGCAGCGGAGTGCCGGGCGCCAGGCCGGCTGAAGTCTCGGGACCAGCTACGCCGAAGGCGAAGCCGGCGCCAACCCCGAGTGAGCGCCTGGCGCAGCTCATGGCCGAAGAGCGCGCCGCGACCCAGCAAAGAAAGATCCGGATGCGGCGCTACGGGATAGCGATCTCGGGGACGATCGGCGCGCTCTTCGTTCTGTGGCTGCTGCGCGCGTTCCGGCCCCGCCGCTGACACGGGATTGGCAACCGGGAAGGGCCCGCGAAAGCGGGCCTTTTTGTTTGGAAGAACTCCGCATCAATCCGCGTACTGCCCTGCTTTCTTGATTATCGGTCCCCATTTGGCTATTTCCGCTGCGAGTATTTTCTGCAGCGCTTCGGGCTTGGCCCGCTCCGCGCTCACGGGTTCCGCACCCAGCTTGGCGAGGTTGGCCTTGAAGTCCGCGTCCTTGACCGAGTCCTGCAGCGCCGCGTTCAAGCGATCCAGGGCGGCCTTCGGCGTGCCCTTGGGGACATACAGGCCGTGCCACACGACGACCTCGAAATCCTTCAGTCCCTGCTCGGCGAGCGTCGGGATATTAGGCAGCGAGGGCACGCGCGTCTTGCTGGTCACGCCGTAAGCCTTGACCTTGCCGCCGATGATCTGGCCGGTGGTGTTGGTGGTCTGGTCGCACATCAGGTCCACCTGGCCGCCGAGCAGGTCGTTCATCGCCGGACCGGTGCCCTTGTAGGGGACGGTGATGAGATCGGTCTGGATCGCGGTCATGAACAGCAGCCCGCACAGGTGCGAGGCGGCGCCCAGTCCGGCGTTGGCGTAGCTGAGCTTGTCCTTGTTCGCCTTGACGTAGGCGAGGAACTCCGTGAAGTTGGCCGCCGGGAAGTTGCCGCGGGCGATGAGCGTCATCGGCACGTCGGCGACTTCCCCGATGTACTCGAAGTCCTTGAGCGGGTCGAACGTGAGCGTGCGATAGAGCGAAGGCGCGGTCGACATCCCGATGTGATGCAGCAGCACCGTGTAGCCGTCGGGAGCGGCCTTGGCCGCGCGCGCGGCGGCAATGGTGCCGCCCGCGCCGACGACGTTCTCGACGATGACCTGCTGCTTGAGCGACTTGCCCATCACCTGCGCGAGGTTGCGCCCGAGCGTGTCGGTCGGCCCTCCCGCGGCGAACGGGATGTACAGATACACGGGTTTCGTCGGATAGTTTTGCGCGTACGCGCCGGTCGCCGCCGCAATAGCCGCCATTCCCAGCCAGGTAAAACCAGCAACTCGTCTCATTTCCGCTCCTCGAGTGGGTCTAGTTATTTATTCGATCACGCCCAGGCGCCCGTTGTGCGAGCCCATGTACCAGAACCGCCCCTGTGCATCGACGATCGCCTTGCGTATGCCGACGTTCTTCGACGGCAGCCTGAACACCTGGAATTGCCCGGTCTTGGGATCGAGCATCGCCACGGTGTCGGTTTGAATCTCGTTCGCGAACACGCGGCCCGCCGCGTCGACGGTCACCGCGTACGGTCCGCCGCGCTCGCCCGCGGGCATCTCGTACTCCTTGACGACTTTCGCGGCAGCCGGATCGATGTGCGCGAGCTTCCCGTTGCCGTAGAGCGTCACCCACAGGCTGCCGTCAGGGGCGGTTGCGACGCGACGCGGCATCGATCCCGGACCCATGTAGAGCTCGGTCACCTTCCCGGTCTTCGCATCGACGATCCCCATCTTGTCCGCGCCCATGCGGCACACCCAGACGCGGCCCATTTGATCGAGCGCAAGGCCGTAGGGGCCGCCCGACATGCGGTACTCGGTGATTTTCCCGCCGGGGCGCTCGAGCCGGCCGACGTAGCCGGACTGGCTCGTGAACCAGATCGTCCCCGCGCCGTCGATGACGAGGGTGTGCGGGCTGCCGCCCGAGGGCGCGCGGTGCTCGATCACCTTGCCGGTCGCCGTGTCGAGCTCGCCGATGGTGCCGTTGCCGTTTCCCGTGTACCAGACTTTTCCGGTGGAGTCGACCAGAAGGCCGTGCGGATGCGCGCCGGCGGGAAGATCCCATTCCTTGAACTGGTGGGACTTGGTGTCGAAGCGCGCGATGCGGTCGGCGTACATCACCGTGATGTAGATGTTGCCGTCCGGACCTATCGCGGGATCGCGCGCGAACTTCGGCGTCGGCACCGGCCACTCGGAGATCTTTGCGGAGAAGTCTCTCGTTCCTGGCGTGATGCCGTAGTTCGAGCCGCCGGCGAATGCAGCTAGGGGCAGCAGCGCGATTGCTAGGAGAGCGCAGCGTCGCATAGGAAATCCGGCTCTTTGAATCTGGCGCGCCCGGCGCGAATCGAACGCGCGACCTATGGCTTCGGAGGCCATCACTCTATCCCCTGAGCTACGGGCGCGGGGAGGCAAATTATACACCCCGAGATTCGGCCGACCGCGGCGCCGAGAGTAGCGTGTCGATCAGGTTCATGGTCTCTTCGACCGAGCTCGCGTGACGCAGGTACTGGCCGACGCTCGCGCGCAACACACCGTAGGCCCGGAAGCGATCGATCAGCGCGGTGAACGGCTCCCAGAAGCCGTCGGTGGCGCATAGGATCACGGGCTTCGCCTGCAGGCCCAGATCGTTGAGCGTCAGCATTTCGATCAGCTCGTTCAGAGTGCCGATCCCGCCGGGAAGCGCGACGAAGAGGTCGGCCTCATCGGTCATGCGCTGTTTGCGCTCGGCGAGCGATTCGACGATCACCAGCGTGCCGATGTTGTCGGCGGCGCGCTCCGGCCTGATCAGGCGCCGGGGCATGATGCCCAGAACGTCGCCCCCCGCCGTCGCCGCGGCGCGCGCGGCGACGCCCATCAGGCCGCGGCCGCTGCCACCGTACACGAGCCGCAGGCCACGCGCGGCGCAGGCCGCACCGAACTCGGCGGCGAGTTGCTGCGCCGGAGCGGGAAGGCCCTCCGCGGCGGAGCAAAACAGGCACACCGAGCGGTTCATCGGTCTTCGAGAATAGCGCGGCAAGCGCTATAATGCGCGCTTTTCTACGCTCGCCCGAGGCAGCGCGATGAGCGGAAACTCGCACGAATCCCCGATAAGAACCCCGAAGCAGCTGGTCATTGTGCTGGTGCTCGCGTTCGTCGTCCCGATTGTCCTGATCGTGCTCCTGTCGCAGCTCGCAACGAGCGGCAGGATCTTCGACAAGGACAGCCCGGCGATGTCGCCAGGGGAGGTCGCGAAACGGATCAAGCCGGTGGCCGACGCCGCCGTCGGCGCGGCGGCCAGCGGCGGAAAGACGCTCAGGACCGGGGAGCAGGTCTACCAGGCGGTTTGCACCGCCTGCCATTCCACCGGGGTCGCGAAGGCGCCGAAATTCGGCGACAAGCGGGACTGGGGCCCGCGCATCCGCGACGGCCAGAAGGCGCTGGTGCAAGTGGCGCTCAAGGGCGAAGGCGCGATGCCGCCGCGCGGCGGCGCGTCCGACCTCAGCGATCTCGAAGTGGAGCTCGCGGTCGTGTACATGGCGAACGCCGGTGGCGCGAAATTCAAGGAGCCCGCGGCTCCCGCTGGCAAGAGTGCCCCGGCCGTCGCGGACGGCAAGAAGGTGTACGAGTCGACCTGCATCGCCTGCCACGGCGCGGGCGTGGCGAACGCGCCGAAATTCGGCGACAAGAAGGCTTGGGCGATGCATCTCATGCACGGCACCGGGCATCTCTACGAGAACGCCCTCAAGGGCCTGGGCGCGATGCCGCCCCGGGGGGGCAACCTCACGCTCTCCGACGCCGAAGTGAAGGCCGCGGTCGACTACATGGTCAAGGCGGTGAAGTAGCCGGCCGCGTAGCGGCAGGCCCCACCCGCCGGCGGCCCATGATCGATCACCTCGATCACATCGTGCTGACGACGGCGCACACCGAGCAGTGCATCGACTTCTACACGCGGGTGCTCGGCATGAAATTCGAGCGCTTCGGCGAAAGCCGCATGGCGCTCAAGTTCGGCGGCCAGAAAATCAATCTGCACGAAAAAGGCCGGGAATTCTCGCCCAGGGCGACGCTGGCGGCGCCAGGCACGCTGGACGTCTGCTTCATCGCTGCGCTGCCGCTGAAGGAAGTGATCGCGCGGCTGGTGGCGGCGGGCGTGCCCATCGTCGAAGGCCCGGTCGCGAAAACCGGCGCGACCGGGCCGATCCGCTCGGTCTACGTGCGCGACCCGGACGGCAATCTGCTGGAGATTTCGGAGCAGGCCGGTTGAGCCTGCGTTGCAACGGGAGCGGGGGCACACCAGAGGAGGGACGCCATGAGACTCACGCAATTCGCAGTCGCAGCAGCAGCGCTCGTTCTGTTCGCAGCTGAGGTAGCGAGCGCGCAGGCGCAGCAGCCCATTATCGTCAAGTTCAGTCACGTCGTCACCGACGACACGCCCAAGGGCAAGGGCGCCCTGAAGTTCAAGGAACTGGCGGAAGCCAAGACCAAAGGGGGCGTCAAGGTCGAGATCTACCCCAACAGCCAGCTCTATAAGGACCGCGAGGAGCTCGAGGCGCTGCAGCTGGGCGCGGTGCAGATGCTCGCGCCCTCGGTATCCAAGTTCGGGCCGCTGGGCGTTCGCAAGTTCGAGGTGTTCGACCTGCCCTACATGTTCGCCGACGAAAAATCGCTCGAGCGCGTCGTCGAAGGCCCGGTGGGAACGGGACTGTTCAAGCTGCTCGAGCCCAAGGGGCTCAGCGGCCTAGCCTACTGGTTCAACGGCTTCAAGGAATTCACCGCCAACAAGCCGCTCAAGAAGCTCGACGACTTCAAGGGCCTGAAGATCCGCATCCAGTCCTCCAAGGTCATCGAGGGCGAGATCAAGGCGCTCGGCGCGATTCCGCAAGTGATGGCTTTCTCCGAGGTCTACACTGCGCTACAACAAGGCGTCGTGGATGGCGAAGAAAATACGCCGTCCAACAAGTACACGCAGAAAATGCACGAGGTGCAAAAGTACATGACGATGTCCGACCACGGCGTGGTCATGTATGCGGTGGTCGTGAACAAGAAGTTCTGGGATGGACTGCCGCCCGACATCCGCAAGAACCTCAATGAGGCGATGGCGGAATCAACGAAATACGTCTGGGACATCGCGAAGAAAGAAAACGAGGACGCGCTCGCCAAGATCAAGGCCGCCAAGACGACCGAGGTGTACGTGCTGCCGCCTGCCGAGAAAGCCGTCTGGCGCAAGGCGATGCTGCCGCTCTACCAGCAGTACGAGGACGTGGTCGGCAAGGACACGCTGCAGGCGATCGAGAAGACGGTCGCGGAATCCGCGAAGAAATAGCCGACAGAACGCAGCGGTCGAACGCGGCCGGCCGCCGCTCAGGCCCTCATGCGCACCTTCAACCGCGTCCTCGACCACTTCGAGGAATGGATCGTCGCGAGCTTCATGGCGCTCGCGACGATCGTCATTTTCATTTCCGTTCTGCACCGCTACACCGCCGACATCCCCTGGATCTGGGAAGTCACGCAGCACCTAAGTCTCACCTGGGCGCAGGAGCTGTGCATCTATCTCTTCATCTGGATGGCGAAGTTCGGCGCCGCCTACGGCGTGCGCACCGGGATTCACGTCGGGGTCGACGTGCTGGTGCGGCTGCTGGCGCCGCCGAAGCGGCGCTTCTGGATCACCTTCGACCTGCTCGCCGGGGCGTTCTTCACCGGCGTGATCGCGGTGCTGGGCGGCCTGTTCGTGTGGCGCATGATGGGCACGGGGCAGGTCTCGCCCGACCTGGAGCTGCCGATGTGGATCGTCTACCTCGCGGTGCCGCTCGGCTCCTCGCTCATGTGCTACCGCTTCCTGCAGGTCGCCTGGCGCTTCCGCCGCACCGGCGAGCTGCCCTCGCACCGCCAAGCGCATGTCGAAGGCCTCGAGGAATCGCGCGCATGAACGGCTGGATCATCTTCATCCTGCTGATCCTGCTGATGCTGACCGGGATGCCGATCTCGATCGCGCTCGGCCTCACGGTGCTCTCCTTCCTCTTCCTCATGACCGACTTGCCGGCGGAGCTGGTGTCGCAGCGCCTGTTCACGGGCCTGGACCAGTTCGCCATCATGGCGATCCCCTTCTTCATCCTCGCCGGGACCTTTCTGACGCACGGCGGCGTGGCGAAACGCATGATCCGCTTCGCCACCGCGCTGGTGGGCCATTTCCACGGCGGGCTCGCCATGGCGGGCGTGTTCGCCTGCGCATTGTTCGCCGCGGTGTCGGGCTCGAGCCCCGCGACGGTAGTGGCGATCGGCACCATCCTCATCCCGGCGATGGAAAAGCAGGGCTATCCGCGCAAGTTCGGCGTCGGCTCGATCGGCACCGCCGGAGCGCTCGGCATCCTGATCCCGCCCTCGATCGTGATGGTGATCTACTCGGTGTCCACCAACACCAGCGTCGGCAAGCTCTTCATCGCCGGCATCGTGCCGGGCATCCTGCTCGCCGCGATCCTCATGGGCATCACCTGGGTGGTCGCGAAGCGCAACGACTATCCGCGCATGCCGCGCGCCAGCCTGAAGGAAATCTGGGAGTCGTTCTGGAACGCGATCTGGGGGCTGCTCCTCATCGTTGTCGTGATCGGCGGCATCTACGGCGGCGTGTTCACGCCCACCGAGGCCGCCGCGGTAAGCGCCGTCTACGCCTTCGTCGTCGCGGTCTTCGTCTATCGCGACCTCAAGCTCTCCGACGTGCCCAAGGTGCTGCTGGCTTCGGCGAACATGAGCGCGATGCTGCTCTACATCATCACCAATGCGATCCTGTTCTCGTTCCTGCTCACTTCCGAGAACATCCCGCAGGCGATGGCACAGTGGATCATCGACAAACACCTCTCCACCTGGATGTTCCTGCTCGGGGTGAATATCCTGCTTCTCATCGCGGGCAACTTCATGGAGCCCTCCTCGATCGTGCTTTTGCTCGCGCCCATCCTTTTCCCGGTCGCGATGAAGCTCGGCGTCGACCCGATCCATTTCGGCATCGTCATGACCATCAACATGGAGGTCGGCCTGATCCATCCCCCGGTGGGCCTGAACCTCTACGTCGCCAGCAACATCGCCAAGATGGGGCTCACCGAGACCACGGTGGCGTTCGCGCCCTGGATCGTGGTCATGGTGCTGTACCTGCTGCTCGTCACCTACGTGCCGCAGATCGCGACCTGGCTGCCGAATCTCATCTACGCGCGCCCGGGTTAAAAGCTCGTCGACAAAGGGGGCTATGCCCCCTTTGTAATCCCCCAGGTCAGACTCCGCTAAAATGACTCGGTGAAGCTCGCCTTCATCGCCGATCCGCT
>Ga0137409_10006973_pt1 | contig 11650 bp, 9 predicted proteins | sample CZODoug1_16funga_FD_122059 | JGI IMG/M metagenome (GOLD analysis project Ga0137409, IMG submission 122059) | Vadose zone soil fungal communities from Angelo Coast Range Reserve, California, USA - CZODoug1_16fungal (Hybrid Assembly) | ecosystem: Environmental > Terrestrial > Soil > Vadose zone... | reverse complement strand
GTCAAGCAAAGTTGACTAAATCCGCCCCAGTCACAAGGTTGCAAGGCCATGTCTTCAGCAGCGGTTCGCCGCGTCCTCGTCGGGCTCCTCGTCGCCAACCTGGCCGTACTCGCCGCCAAGGTATCGGTCGGTGTGGTCTCCGGTTCGCTCGCCGTCCTGGGCGACGCGCTGCACTCCTCCGTGGACGCGATCTACAACGTGCTGGGGCTGATCGTCGTCCGCGTGGCCGCCCAGGCGCCCGATGAGAACCACCCTTATGGCCACGGCAAGTTCGAGTCGCTCGGGGTGCTCGCGGTGGTCGTCTTTCTCTCGATCACCTGCTTCGAGCTGGTGCGGGGCGCGGTGCAGAGGCTTGCCGGCGGAGGCCACGCGATCGAGATGTCCGACCAGGGGCTCGCCGTGCTGGTCGGCACGCTGGGCGTGAACGTGTTCATCGCCTGGTACGAGAACCGGCGGGGGCACGAGCTGTCGAGCGAGCTGCTCATCGCCGACGCGGCAGCGACCCGCACCGACGTTTTCGTCACGATCGGCGTCCTGATCGGCGTGCTGTTCGCACGCCAGGGCTACCTGTGGGTGGATCCGATCATCGCCATCGCGGTGGCGATCCTCATGGTGCGCGTTGGCTACCAGATCTTCGCACGCACCGTACCGGTGCTGGTGGACGAGCGGGCCATCCCAGAACGCGTCATTCGCCAGACGGCGCAGGGTGTGGACGGTGTGAAGAGCGCCTACGACATTCGCTCCCGCGGCGGCCATGGCGCCGGCGTGCGCTACGCCGAGGTGACGATCGCCGTGGATCGCGATGCCAACGTCGCCGCCGCCCACGCCATCGCCGACAAGGTGGAAGAGCGCCTGAAACAGGAGCTCGAGCTCAACACCGTCACAGTGCACGTCGAGCCATGCTGACGTCGTCCACCGCCGAGCGGCTCGCGGCGACCCGCGCCCCCCGTCCCTCCCGCTCGCTCAAACAGGAGTATCAGGAGTTCATTCTGCAGCGCATCGAGGAGTACAAGAACGCGATCCCGCGCGGGGACCTGCTCCAGATCGGGGACGAGGCGGTGCGCGAGTTGCAGGCGAGCGCCCAGGATCAGTACCTGCTCACCGAGGTGCTCCTGCTGGAGCACGTGGACCGCATCATCGCGCGGCGCCTGCGGCTGCCCTCATTCCCGCGCTGGCGCCAGAAGCACCGCGCCCTGCGCGAAGCACAGCGCGAGCCCACCCACTGGGGGCTGGACCACGCGCACCCCATCGTTGCGTGGGCGCCGCGCCTCGAGCCGGGCGACCTCGTCGTGGTGGTCGGCGCCGCCGCCCTGGCCGAAGCGCTGTTTCTCGCGGCGCACGACATCGAGGTATTCCTCGTGGACCAGGACCTTGGCGCCATCGAGGCAGCCGAGGGACGCGCGGTGACGGAGCAGCTCGCCGGCGTGCTGCAAGCGCTCGTGATCAGCTTCGGCAGTTGGTTCCCCGACCTCTCGCCATCGCTCGTCGTGCTCGAGCCGAGGAGCCTCGCCGACCTTCGGGCGAAAGACCGCGCCGCCCTGATCGCGGATCTCAAAGCGCGCACGCGCTCAGGCGGCGTTCACATCGTCCTCTCGGCCGGCGCGCCGCGCGAGGTGATCCCGCTCGCGCCTGAAGCGCTGCAGGCGCTGTACAACGGGTGGCAGCTGCAACGCAGCCGCCGCTCCAAACGCAGCGGCTTCACGGCCACCAAGCCCCCGCGTCAGCTCGACACGGCGTCGAGCGTGTCCGAATAACGACACCGACCTGACAGGTACTTTGTAAGTTGATGTAGGACTGCAGGTTGTGGACGAGACGCGGTGGCAAGCTGCTTGCCCTTAAGCGTGGCATGACCAGCCTCCCGCTAGTACTCGACGACGAGCCGATGGGGATCATCCTGCGCGCCGGCCAACAGGTGCTGCGCCCCGCGAAGATCTGGGCCTACTGCTGGTTCACCGACGAAGGGGAGAACGGGGACCACACGCACCTGCACCTACCGGTGGATCCTCGCTGATTTAATCGCACTCTGATGCACGACGGGGCCGGCGCATAGCGCCGGCCCCGTGCGTTTTTCCCCCACTCGTCTTGCGACTCCCCTAGCGGGCGATATCTATACCTGTATGGCGACGCTCAAGATCGACGGCCGCTCCGTCACCGCGGCGGAAGGTCGGACCATCCTCGAGGCGGCCAAGGCCGCCGGGATCGACATCCCGGCGCTCTGCTGGTACCCGCAGCTGCCGATCGTGGGCAACTGCCGCATTTGCCTCGTATCAGTCGAGGGCCAGCCGAAGCTGCTCCCGGCGTGCGCCACCAAGGTCGCGGACGGCATGGTCGTCACGACCGAGTCGCACGCGGCGGTCGAGAACCGTAAGGGCGTCCTCCGCCTGCTGCTCGAACGCTATCCGGCGGACCATCTGCGCAACGGCGGCCGCGCCAACCCGCGCAACGAATTCGAGGGCTACGCCGTGCGCTACGGCGTGACGCCTACGCTGGTCGAGGCCCGCGACCTGCCCCTGCGCTCGGGCGACGAACGGCCCGGCGACCCGATGATCCGCCACGACATGTCCACCTGCATCCTGTGCACGCGCTGCGTGCGGGCGTGCGAGGACATCCAGGTCGTCGGCGTGCTCGACGTGGGGTTCCGGGGCGAGCACGCCGAAATCATCGTCGGCGCCGACGGTGATCCCGACAAGGCGGGGTGCACCTGGTGCGGCGAATGCGTCCGCGTCTGTCCCACCGGCGCGATCTTCGAGGTGATGCCGCGGCAGCGGTTCGCCCCCGAGCAGATCCGCCACCCCGACCGGGTCGTCCGGGCCGTGTGCCCGTACTGCGGCGTGGGGTGTCAGGTAGACCTGCACGTCGCCGGCGAAAAAGTCATCCGCGTCACCTCCCCGAACATCGAGCTGAACACCCCCAACCAGGGCTCGACCTGCGTGAAGGGTCGCTTCGGCTATGACTTTCCCCAGCACCGAGATCGGCTGACCAAGCCGTTGATGAGAAAAGGATGGAAGAGGGAGGGCGAGCGCTGGGTGTGGCGCGGCGCGACGGGCGTGGAACGCCGCGGTGGGCCGTGGCGCAGCATCGAGGGGGAGGGCCAGCAGTCCAAGCCCGGCACGCCGCCCCGCGCCACAGGGAAATCGGTGCGCGACCTGCCGCTGCTCGAGCGCCTCGACCAGGACATTCGTGACCGCGTGGCCACACCGGCCGACTGGTACGAGCCGTTCCGGGAAGCCACGTGGGAGGAGGCGCTCGAGCTGGCCGCCCAGGAGCTGTCACGCATCAAGCGCGAGCGGGGCGGCGACGCCCTGGCCTGTTTCTCATCGGCCAAGTGCTCGAACGAAGAGAACTACCTGATGATGCGCCTGTTTCGCGGCGCGCTGGGCACCAACAACGTCGACCACTGCACCCGCCTGTGCCATTCGACCTCGGTGGCGGCGATGCAGCGCGCCATCAATACCGCGGCCGCGTCGGGCTCGATGCGCGAGATCGAAGAGGCGTGCGACGTCATCTTCATCGCGGGCGCCAACACCACCGAGTCGCACCCGGTGTTCGGCGCGGCCTTGAAGCGCGCGCACGAGCATCGCGCGACGCTCATCGTAGCGGATCCACGGCGCACTGAGCTGGCCGGACGCGCCGACATCCACCTCCAGATGCAGCCCGGCACCGACGTCGCTCTCTACTCGGCGATGCTGCAGCACATCCTGGCGCAGGGTCTCGAGAACCCGGCCTTCATCGCGGCGCGGACGCACGACTTCGACAAGGTGCGCGCCGCGGTGCAGGCCTTCACGCCGGACAAAGCCGCCAAGGTCACCGGAATCCCGGCCGAACGCATCCGCGGCGCGGCCGAGATGTACGCCCGCGGTCCCAACACCAGCACGCTCTGGGCGATGGGCCTCACGCAGCACGCCAATGGGACCGACATCGTCACCTCGCTCCTCAATCTGATGTTTGCTTGTGGAATGATCGGCCGCTGGGGCGCCGCGATGCTGCCGGTCCGCGGCCAGAACAACGTGCAGGGCGCCTCGGACGTGGGCGCGATTCCATTCGTCTACACCGACTACCAGCCGGTCGGCGACACGGCGGTGCGAGCTCGTTTTGCCAACGCGTGGGGGGTCGTGCCCGAATCGCTGTCGCTCAAGAAGGGCCTGATGGTCACGGAGGTCGTGAAGCCGGAGAGCGGGATCCGCGGCATGTACATCATGGGTGAGAATCCCATCATCTCGGACCCCGACATCGCGCACGCCGAGCACTGGTTCCGCGAGCTCGAGTTCCTCGCGGTCCAGGATCTGTTCCTCACCGAGACTGCCCGCTACGCCGACGTGGTCCTGCCCGCCTCGAGCTTCGCCGAGAAGACCGGCACATTCGTGAACACGGAGCGGCGCATTCAGATCTCCCACAAGGCGGTCGACACGCCGGGTCAGGCGCGCGGCGACCTCGAGATCCTGATCGATCTGTCGAGCCGGCTCGGTTTGGCGACGCCGTTCCGCACAGCCGAAGACGTGATGGCCGAGATCGCCCAGGTGACGCCGAGCTGGGCGGGCGTCACCTACGCGCGGCTCGAGGGCGCCGGGCTGCAGTACCCCGTACCGACCAGGGACCATCCCGGGACCGCGTTCCTGTTTGCGGACGCGTTCCCCACCGCCGACGGCAAAGCGACCTTCGTGCCGGTCCTGTACACCGACCCCGCCGAGCTACCCGACGACGAGTATCCGTTCGTGATGAACACGGGCCGGCAGTTGTACCACTGGCACACGGGCACAATGACCCGCCGCGCCTCGGGGCTCGACTCGCGCGAGCCCACGGCGATCGTCGAGATTCATCCCGCCGACGCTGCCGAGCTGGGCGTCGCCGAGGGCGAGCTGGTGCGGCTCACGTCGCGGCGCAACTCGATGGTCACCGCCTGCCGCATCTCGGACCGAGTCGCGCGCAGCCAGGTCTTCGTCCCGTTCCATTTCCGCGAAGCGGCGGCCAATCTGCTCACCAACCCGATCCTCGATCCCTACGCGAAGATGGCGGAGCTGAAGGTCTGCGCGATCCGGATCGAGCCCGTGATGGTTCCGGCGGCCGTCTAGCGATGGATCTCGGCCTCGCGAAGCGGGTGGCGCTCGTGTGCGGCTCGACGCGCGGCATCGGTCGCGCGGTAGCGAAAGCGCTCGCCCACGAAGGCGCGCGCGTCGCGGCCAACGGGCGCACCGCCGAGTCGACGCGTCGGGCCGCAGAGGAGCTGTCGGCGACCCCGTTCGCGGCGGACGTGAGTGTGCCGGAGCAGGCCGAGGCGATGGTGCACCGGGTGGCGAAGGAGCTGGGGCGGCTCGACGTGCTCTTCTGCAATGCCGGGGGTCCGCCCGCCGCACCGTTCAAGGATCAGCCCGCCGATGCCTGGCAGCGCGCCATCGAGTTGAACCTGCTCTCGACGATCCATTTGGCTCGAGCAGCGGTGCCCATCATGCGCAAAGCGCAGTGGGGCCGGATCATCTGCCTCGTGTCGGTCGCCGCCAAGCAGCCGTTGCCGGGGTTGATCCTCTCGACCACGGCGCGCGCCGGCGTTTTGGGGTTCTCCAAGGGGCTCGCGGATGAAGTGGCCGCAGACGGCATCACGGTGAATTGCATCTGTCCGGGCTTCATCGCGACCGAGCGCGTCGAGGAGCTGACGCGGACCAAGCCCGAAATGATGAAGCAAATGCTCGCCCAGATACCGATGGGGCGCATCGGCAACACGGGCGAGCTCGCCGCGGCCGTCGCGTTCCTCGCTTCCGAAGCCGCCAGCTATATTACCGGCGCCGTGCTCCAGGTGGACGGCGGGTTCACGCGTTCGATCTTCTAACCCGTCCCCCTTCCCCCTCGCGTCCCTTAGGGTCCCTCATCCCGGTGCAAATGCAAGCGATCGTTAAGGAGAAGCGCGCCCCCGGCTTGACCGTCACGACTGTCCCCAAGCCGTCACCGGGGCCGGGCGAAGTGCTGATCGCCGTGCGACACGCCGGCGTGTGCGGCACCGACCTCCACATCGCCGATTGGGACCCCTGGGCGCAGGGCCGCATCAAGCCGCCGCTCGTCATCGGTCACGAGTTCGCGGGCGAGATCGCAGCGCTCGGCGATGGCGTGACGGGGCTGCGCAAGGGCCAGCTCGTCACCGCCGAGGGACACATCGTCTGCGGCCACTGCCTCCAGTGCCGCACCGGCAACAGCCACATCTGCAAGAACACGCGCATCATCGGCGTCGATCGCGACGGCGCATTTGCCGAGTACATCGTGATGCCGACCACCAACGTGCTGACGCTGTCGGGCATTCCCACCGAGGTCGGCGCCATCATGGACCCGATGGGCAATGCGTTTCACACGGTGCTGACCGCGGAGATTCCCGGCAGCACCGTTTTCGTCGTGGGATGCGGCCCGATCGGCTGTTTCGCGGTTGGGATTGCCCGGGCCGCGGGCGCGACGAAAGTGATCGCGTCCGACGTGAATCCGAAGCGCCTCGCACTCGCGGCAACAATGGGTGCGCACGTGACGATCAACGCCGCGCAGGACGACGTGGTGAAGACCGTGCTCGCCGAGACGGGCGGCGAAGGCGCAGACGTGGTGTGCGAGATGTCGGGGGTCCCGTCGGCGTTGCATCAGGCGTTCGCCGCCGTCCGCATGGGCGGCCGGGTACAGCTGCTCGGCATTCCCAAGGGCGAGGTGCCCATCGACTTCGCGAACGAGATCATCTTCAAGGGCATCACCATCTACGGCGTCATCGGCCGGAAGATGTACGAGACGTGGCACCAGATGCGCCGCTTTCTTACCGGCGGGCAGTTCGACCCCCGCCCCGTCATCACCCACAAGTTCCCGCTCGCGAAGATCGACGACGCACTCGCCGCCATTCGGTCCGGCGACGCGGGGAAGGTCATTCTGGAGATCGCATGAGCTTTGTCGGGCAATTGGAAACCGAGCTGGCGCAGTTCAAGCGGGAGGGAGTCTACAAGCGCCTCAACTACCTCGACTCACCCCAGGCCGCGCGCGTCAAAATGGAAGGGCGCGGCGAGGTAGTCATCCTCTCGTCGAACAACTACCTCGGGCTCTGCAACGCCCCGGACGTCGTGCAGGGCGGCAAGGACGCGCTGGAGCGCTGGGGCGCCGGCACCGGGTCGGTCAGGTTCATCTGTGGCACGTTCACCGTGCACCGCGAGCTCGAAGCGGCGCTCGCGCAGTTCGTGGGGTGCGATGCGGCGCTCAGCTACGTGAGCTGCTGGAACGCCAACGAGGGACTCTGCCCCACCCTGCTGGGCGAGCAGGATATTGTGATCTCGGACCAGCTGAACCACGCATCGATCATCGACGCGATTCGACTCGCCAAGACCATCACCAGGTGTCAGACCGCCGTCTACAAGCACTCCGACATGGCCGACCTCGAGGAGAAGCTGAAGGCGGCAAAGAGCGCCCGGCTGCGTCTCGTGTTCACCGACGGCATCTTCTCGATGGAAGGCGACATCGCGAAGCTGCCCGACATCGTCGCCCTCGCCCGGAAGTACGACGCCGTCGTCGCCGTCGACGACTCCCACGCCACCGGGGTGCTCGGCAGGTCCGGCCGCGGCAGCGCCGAGCACTACGGGATGCTGGGCCAGGTCGATATCATCACCTCGACGCTCGGCAAGGCGCTGGGCGGGGCCGCCGGCGGGTTCACTGCCGGGCCCGCCGTGCTGGCCGACTACCTCACGCAGCGGTCTCGCCCCCAGTTGTTCAGCAATGCGCTGCCGCCCACAGTGGCCGCCAGCGCGCTCGCGGCGGTGCGCCACGTCGAGCGCCACCCCGAGCTGGTCACCAAGCTGCACGAGAACGCCCGCTACTTCCGCGAGCAGCTCGTCGCGCTCGGTTTCAAACCTCTGCCCGGTGAGACACCGATCGTCCCGGTGATCCTGGGCGAGACCGCCAAGGCGATCCAGATGAGCGAGCTGCTGCTCGGCGAAGGCGTGTTCGTGACCGGCTTCGGCTATCCTGTTGTCCCACAAGGACATGCGCGGGTGCGCTGCCAGCTGTCGGCGGCTCACACGCGCGCCGACCTCGACTTCGCGCTCCGCGCCTTCAAGAAAGTGGGCTCCAAACTCGGACTGATCTAATGACCCTACTGTTGCTGGCGCTGCTCCAGTCACCAGCCGCGAGCCTCGGCTTCGAGCCTGGGGCCGACTCCATGCTCGCCGATTGGAAGCAGGTCTCGACGTACATGAACGGCCTGGCCCAGCGTAGCCCCTATGTCCACGTCGACACGTTGGGCCGCACGACTGAGGACCGGCCGTTCCTCCTGCTCACGATCACGTCGCCTGCCAACCAGGCGCGGCTCGCGGCCATCAAGCGCGGACAGAAGCTCCTCGCCGACCCGCGGCTGCTGACCGATACGCTGCTCGCGGAGCTCCGGGCCACCCAGCCCGCGGTGATCCTGATCAGCAACAACATTCACTCGACCGAGATCGCGTCGAGCCAGATGGGAATGACCCTCGCCTACCGGCTCGCGACCGACCCGGCCCTGACGCCTCTGCTCGACTCTCTGGTCGTGCTGATGATTCCCTCGATGAACCCCGACGGCCTCGATACCGTCGTGGCGTGGTACCGCCGCTACAAGGGAACGCGCTACGAGGGCGGACCGCTCCCCTGGCTGTATCACAAGTACGTGGGCCACGACAACAACCGCGACTGGTTCATGGTGACGCAGGCAGAGACGCGGCTCGTCACCCGCATGCTCTACACGGAGTGGTTTCCAGAAGTCGTGTATGACGTGCACCAGATGGGCCAGAACGGCGTGCGGCTGTTCGTCCCGCCGTTCCAGGACCCGGTCAATCCGAACCTCGATCCGGCCCTCGTAGCCGGGATGAATCTGGTCGGCGCCCAGATGGCCTCGGCGCTGTATGATGCCGGATTGACCGGCGTCGCTCACCAACAGAGCTACGACTTGTGGTGGCACGGCGGGTTCCGCTCCACTCCGACGCGGCACAACATGATCGGGATCCTCTCCGAGGCGGCGAGTGCGCGCATCGCCTCCCCCCTCACGCTCCCCGCCGACTCCGTCCGGCAGCCGCCACGGGGCGTGAACTACCCGGGACCCTGGCCCGGCGGCACCTGGCGGCTCGGGGACATCGTACGCTACGAGCTGATCGCGTCGGAGGCGCTGGTGCGCCTGGCGGCGCGCGACCGGACCAGGTTCATCGACCGGTTCGTGGCGCTCGGCCGCCGCCAGATCGACGCCGGACGGGCCGGACATCCCTTCGCTTACATCCTCCCTCCGTCCCAGCGCGATCCTGAGGCGTGGGCCACCCTGGCGAACGTCCTGCTCGCGGGCAGGGTGGAGGTGTGGCGGGCCGCCGAATCTTTCGACGCGGGGAACCGGACCTACCCGGCAGGATCGCTGGTCGTTCCGATGGCCCAGCCGTTCCGGGCGCACGCCAAGGACCTGCTCGAGGTACAGCGGTACACGCCCGTGAACGACCGACCCCCCTATGACGTCGCCGGGTGGACGCTGCCGTTCACGATGGGCGTTCGGGCGGACGTCGTCGACGCGCCGTTCACCGCCAACCTGGTGAAGGTCGACAGCGTCGTTCCGGTGCCGGGCCGGATTGAGGGGACAGGAGAGATGTTCGTGCTGCGAAACCGCAGCAACGGAGAGTCGCGCGCCGTAGCTGCCCTGCTCTCCGCGCGACAGTCCGTGACGATCTCGGGCGACAGTCTCATCGTGCGTGGCGCGCAGGCCCGCCGCATTCTCGGCGAGCAGGCCGCGATGCACGGCTTCAGCGTGACGGCGGTGCCCGTCGCACCCGTGACGGGCAAGACGCTACGCCAGCTGCCCCGCATCGCGCTCTATCAGCCGTGGACCGGCAACATCGACGAGGGCTGGACGCGGTGGGTTTTTGAGCAGTATGGAATCACTTATGCGACAGTTCACGACAGTGATCTCAGGCTGGGGAAGCTGCGGCAGCGATTCGACGTGCTCGTGCTACCGAACGAGAGCGCGCGAGGCCTGCTGCAAGGCGTGGACTCGACTCGCATTCCACTGCAGTACGCAGGTGGCATGGGAGACGCGGGGGCGAACGCCATTTCGGAGTTTGTTCGGGGTGGGGGCACGCTCGTCTGCCTCGATGGTTCAAGTAGTTTCGCGATCTCAAGGCTTAACCTCCCTGTCGTCAACATCCTAGGTGGGGAGGCATCTGGTCCTCAGGTCTCGCTTTTTTACGCTCCAGGCTCTATTTTCGGGGTGGCTTTGGGGGGGGGTCGGGGGTCCCCGGTCACGGTCGGGGTGCCCGACTCACTGGACATCTACTTCGAGAACAGCGCCGCTTTCACGGTCACGGGCACTGCCCGGGCGCTGGCCACGTATCCCGCGGAGCCTTTGCGCTCCGGGTACGCGCGCTTCCAGGAACGGCTCGAGGGCAAAGCGGCGCTGGTCGAGGTGCCTGTTGGCAGCGGGCGGGTGATCCTGTTCGGGATGCGGCCGCAGTTCCGGGGCCAGACGCACGGCACCTTCAAGCTGCTCTTCAACGCGGTCCTGTTGGCGGCCCCCTAGGGGAGGCCGTGGGAGGGAGTCCGATGAAGCGGCTGGTTCAACTTCTGGCGGGCGTTGTGGGCGTCGCGATTGCCGTGAGCCCTGCAGCAGCGCAACGGTCCGACAACCTCGAGTTCAGCGGGTTCGGCTCGTTCTGGCGCTTCGACCGGGCCTTCGACCTCGCGACCCGGCCAGGCGGCGGCGTGCGCGTCGGCTACAACCTCAGTGACCGGGTTGGTCTCGAGGTGGTCGGCGACTACGTCAAGACGTTCAATAGGACCACCCTGGCGGACGTGAGCGTGCAGGCCCTCAGCGCGAACCTTGTCCTCACGTTTCCGATGGGCAAGCGGTCGACGGTCTATGCCACCGGCGGGGTCACCCGCGCCATCTTCGGCCTGCCGTACGACTTTACCGAGAACATGGTCGACGGCGGCGTCGGCGCACGCATGTTCCTCGGCAGGCGCGTGGCGCTGCGGGTAGACGGGCGAGCGATGTACACGCCCAACACGAAGCTGCCGGGCGGGACCTGGGGCGGCCAGGTGGTCGGCTCGGCCGGTCTCTCGTATTTCTTCGTCCCGCCGCAGCAGGGCCACGGCTACAACAAACTGTACCAGTGGTACTGGGGCGCGCAGGGCGGGGCCTTCGTGTACAAAACGAACCTTCAGCCGTATTACTACGATCCCATAATCGGCGGCCACTGGCTCATCACCGCACGCCGCACCGCGCTATACGTCGCCTACGAGCAGTCGCTCTTCTTGACCGACGCCCAAGCGGTGATCTTCGACCCGGCCTCCAGTGGCTGCACGTCGATCCCGGGTGCCCAGTGCCGTGACGTGACGTTCCACGACATGCGCCGTCTCATGTTCGGCGTCCTCGCCTTCCCCGCACAGAAAGTGATCGAGCCCTTCGCGGGCGGTGGGTTCGCGCTGATGCAGGCCTTGACCCCCGTCGTCGAGTGCACGAGCTGCACCAACGCGGAGTTCGTTGCAGCGGATGACCGGGCGCATGAGGCGGCGAGCAAGGCGTTCTTTTGGGTGATGGGAGGCCTGCAGATCAATTACTCGACCAAGTAGAACGTGTTCGCCCATTACCTGATCACGTCCAGCGCCGCCGGGTTCCTGATCCAGGGCAACACGCACACGCTCCAGG
>Ga0137409_10006972_pt1 | contig 11650 bp, 6 predicted proteins | sample CZODoug1_16funga_FD_122059 | JGI IMG/M metagenome (GOLD analysis project Ga0137409, IMG submission 122059) | Vadose zone soil fungal communities from Angelo Coast Range Reserve, California, USA - CZODoug1_16fungal (Hybrid Assembly) | ecosystem: Environmental > Terrestrial > Soil > Vadose zone... | reverse complement strand
AGCGGCAGGAACTCCATCGCGAAGCGCACGCCGTCGAGCTCGCGCCCGGGAATCGGCAGGTCGCGCGGCTGTTCGGCGCCGCCGGAAAGCACCACGGCATGGAACTCGGCGACGATTTTCTCCGGTGCCACGGTTTCCGCCGCCCCGTCGGTGACGCCCCTTCCGGGGCGGGACTCTCCGACGAAGACGCTGGCACGGAACACCACGCCCTCCGCTTTCATTTGATCGACCCGGCGGTCGATCAGCCACTTTTCCATCTTGAAATCGGGTATCCCGTAGCGCAAAAGACCGCCGAGCCGGTCGCTTTTTTCGAACACGGTGACGTCGTGCCCGGCGCGCGCGAGCTGCTGCGCGCAAGCGAGCCCCGCCGGCCCCGATCCCACCACCGCGACTTTCCTGCCAGTCTTGCGCGCGGGCGGCTGCGGCCTGACCCAGCCTTCCTCGAACGCCTTGTCGATGATCGCGCGCTCGATCGACTTGATGGCGACCGGGTCGTCATTGATGCGCAGCACGCATGCTTCCTCGCACGGAGCCGGACAAATGCGCCCGGTGAACTCGGGAAAATTGTTGGTGGAATGCAGCGTCTCGATGGCGCGCTGCCAATCCTGCCTGTAGACGAGATCGTTGAAATCCGGAATGATGTTGTTGACCGGGCATCCCGTCATGCAGAACGGGGTGCCGCAGTCCATGCAACGCGCGCCCTGGACCTTCGCTTCTTCTTCGGTGAGGCGGAGGATGAACTCCCGGTAGTGCTTTTTCCGCTCCTCGGGCTCCTGGTGCGCCTCCTCGAGCCTCTGGAACTCGAGAAATCCCGTGATTTTCCCCATCTACGCCGCCGCCTTGCGTTTCGCCGCGGCGAGCTCGCCGAGGGCGCGCCTGTATTCCTTGGGGTAGATCTTCACGAAACGCGCGCGGTAGTCCGCCCATTTTTCGAGGATTTCCCTGGCGCGGCGGCTGTTCGTTAGCTTGGCGTGCCGCTCGACGATCTCTCTCAGGATCGCCTCGTCTGCTTGACCCTTGTGCCAGAGCTCGCACGACATCTTGCCCTGTTGCTCGGACTCGGCAAGGACAGGCTCCAGGTCCACCATCGCGGTGTTGCAGCGCTTTACGAATTCACCGGCGAGGTCGAGTACATAGGCGATGCCGCCGGACATTCCGGCAGCGAAGTTGCGTCCGGTGACGCCCAGGACGGCGACAGTCCCCCCTGTCATGTATTCGCAGCCGTGGTCTCCGACGCCCTCGACGACGGCAGTGGCGCCGGAGTTGCGCACGGCGAAACGCTCGCCGGCCACGCCGCGGAAATACGCGTCCCCGGCGATCGCGCCGTAGAGAACGACGTTGCCGGTGATGATATTTTCGCTCGGTTCGCCGCGGAACTTGGGCGAAGGCGAAACGATGATGCGCCCGCCCGAGAGGCCCTTTCCGCAATAGTCGTTGGTATCGCCGATCAGATCGAGGGTCACGCCTTTGGCCAGGAACGCCCCGAAGCTCTGGCCCGCGGACCCGGCAAACCGGGCGTGGATCGTGCCATCGGGCAACCCCTCGTGCCCGTAGCGCCGCGCGATCTCGTACGAGAGCATCGTGCCGACGGTACGGTTGCCGTTCCGGATCGGCATGTCTATCGAAACCTTTTCGCTGTGCTCGAGCGCGGGCCGCGCAAGCTCGATCAGCCGGTTGTCGAGGGCCTTCTCGAGCCCGTGATCCTGCTTTTCAGTGTTGTAGCGCGCGACGTCCGCGGGCATGTCGGGCATCTTGAAAATCCGCGAGAAGTCGAGGCCTTTCGCCTTCCAGTGCTCGACGCCTTTCTTCATGTCGAGCAGTTCGGTCCTGCCGATCAGCTCGCTGAACCTGCGTACGCCAAGCTGGGCCATCAACTCCCTTGCTTCCTCGGCGACGAGGAAGAAGTAGTTCACGACGTACTCCGGCTTGCCGGAAAACTTCTGGCGGAGCACGGGGTCCTGAGTCGCGACGCCGACCGGACAGGTGTTCAGGTGGCATTTGCGCATCATGATGCAGCCGCTCACGACGAGCGGCGCGGTCGCAAACCCGAATTCGTCGGCGCCGAGGATCGCGCCGATCACCACATCGCGGCCGGTCTTGATCTGTCCATCCACCTGGACCGCGATCCGGCCGCGCAAGCGGTTGAGCACCAGGGTCTGCTGCGTCTCCGCGAGGCCCAGCTCCCAGGGCGTGCCCGCGTGCTTGATCGACGACCAGGGCGAGGCGCCCGTGCCGCCGTCGTGCCCGGAAATGGTGACGTGGTCGGACTTGGCCTTGGACACGCCCGCAGCCACGGTGCCGACGCCTACTTCCGAGACGAGCTTCACCGATATGGATGCTAAAGGGTTCGCGTTCTTCAGATCGTGGATCAGCTGGGCCAGGTCCTCGATCGAGTAGATGTCGTGGTGCGGCGGAGGCGAGATCAGCTCCACCCCAGGAGTCGAATAGCGGATCTCGGCGATGTAATCCGAGACCTTGCGCCCGGGCAGCTGTCCGCCCTCGCCGGGCTTCGCGCCCTGGGCGATCTTGATCTGGAGCTGCTCGGCGCTTGCGAGATATTCGGCAGTCACCCCGAAGCGCCCCGAGGCGACCTGCTTGATCTTGGACTTGAGCACATCGCCTTCGCGCAACTCGATGTCGCGCGCGACGCGGTTTGCTCCGAGGCGCGAGCGCAGCGTCTCGCCGGCCTTCACCGTCGCGTAGCGGTTGCGGTCTTCGCCGCCCTCGCCGGTGTTCGACTTTCCGCCGATGCGGTTCATCGCCACCGCGAGTGTGGTGTGCGCTTCGACCGAGATCGAACCGTGCGACATGGCGCCCGTGGAAAAACGCTTGACTATCTCCGCTGCAGGTTCGACCTCTTCGATCGGAACGGGTTTCACGCGATCGAGGCGGAATTCGAACAGGCCGCGGAAGGTCATGTGACGCCGGGACTGGTCGTTGATGATCGCCGCGTATTCCTTGTACGCCTGGGGCGAATTCTGCCGCGCGGAGTGCTGCAGCTTCGCGATCGCGTCGGGCGTCCACATATGCTCCTCGCCGCGCACGCGCCAGGCGTACTCGCCCCCCGCGTCCAGCATCGACTGCAGCACCGGGTCGGCGTCATCGAACGCGGCCTTGTGTATGCGGATCGCTTCCTCGGCGACTTCGAACACGCCTATGCCTTCGATCGACGAGGTGGTCCCCGTGAAATACTTGTCCACGAGCGACTTTGCGAGGCCTACCGCCTCGAAGATCTGCGCGCCGGTGTAGGACATGTAGGTCGAGGTCCCCATCTTGGACATCACCTTCTTCAGGCCCTTGCCGATCGCCTTCACGAAATTCTTGATCGCCTTTCTGCCGTCGAGGTCCGGGCCGAGCTGGCCCTTCGCCGCAAGATCGAGCAGCGTCTCTAGGGCGAGATACGGATGCACCGCCTCGGCGCCGTACCCTCCGAGCAGGGCGAAGTGGTGCACCTCGCGCACGGAGCCCGTTTCCACCACGAGACCCGCGCTCGTGCGCAGACCCTTCGCCACGAGGTGCTGATGGATCGCGGACAAGGCCAGGAGCGCCGGGATGGCCACGCGTTCCCGCTCCACGAGCCGGTCGGAAATCACGATGATCGAGTAACCCGCGCGCACCGCATCCTCGGCCTGCGCGCAAAGCGACGCGAGGCGCGCCTCGACCGCCTCCTTGCCCCACGCGATGGGGTAGGTGATGTCCAGCTCGAGCGAGCGGAACTTGCCGCCGGTGTAGCGCTCGATGTGCCGGATTTTCTCCATTTCGAAGAAATCGAGCACCGGCTGCGACACCTCGAGCCGGAGAGGCGGGTTCATCTCGTCGATGCCGAGGAGGTTCGGCTTCGGTCCGATGAAAGACACCAGAGACGTCACCAGCTCCTCGCGGATCGGGTCGATCGGGGGGTTCGTGACCTGCGCGAAGAGCTGTTTGAAGTAGTGGTACAGCGTCTTGTTCTTGTCCGACAGCACCGCAAGCGGCGAGTCGTTGCCCATCGAGCCGACGGGTTCCTCGCCGTTCGTCGCCATCGGGGTCATGATGAACTTGATGTCCTCCTGCGTGTAGCCGAAGGCCTGCTGGCGGTCGAGCATACGCACCGAGCTCTTCAGCGGCGGGATCTTTTCGGTCTCGACCTCGTCGAGCTTGACGCGGATACGCTCGATCCACTCCGCGTAGGGTTTCGCGCCCGCGAGCGTGTTCTTGAGCTCCTCGTCGTCGATGATCCGGCCCTTCTCCAGATCGACGAGGAACATCCTGCCGGGCTGCAGGCGCCACTTCTTGACGATTTTTTCCTCCGGCACGGGCAGGCAGCCGCATTCCGAGCCCATGATCACGAGATCGTCCGCAGTGACGATGTAGCGCGAGGGCCGCAGGCCGTTCCTGTCGAGCGTCGCCCCTATTTGGCGCCCGTCCGTAAACGCGATCGAGGCGGGTCCGTCCCAAGGCTCCATCATCGCGGCGTGGTATTCGTAGAACGCGCGCCGCGTCGGGTCCATGAGCGTGTGGTTCTCCCAGGCCTCGGGGATCATCATCATCATCGCGTGCGCGACCGAGTACCCTCCCATGACCAGGAGCTCGAGGGCGTTGTCGAACGAGGCGGAATCGGATTGCCCGTCGTAGATCAGCGGCCAGATTTTCTCGAGGTCGCGGCCGAGAACCGGGCTCGAGATCGCGCCCTGGCGCGCGCGGATCCAGTTGACATTGCCCCGCAAAGTGTTGATCTCGCCGTTGTGGCAAATCATGCGGAACGGGTGCGCGAGGTCCCACGAAGGGAAAGTGTTGGTCGAGAACCGTTGGTGCACGAGCGCGAGCGCGGACTCGACGCGTGCGTCCTGCAGGTCCTTGTAGTACTGGCCGACCTGGTGCGCGAGCAGCATGCCCTTGTAGCAGGCGGTGCGCGCCGACATCGAGGGAACGTAGAACTCCTTGCCGTGCGCGAGCTTGAGCGCCTGGATCGCGTGACCCGAGCTCTTTCTGATGATGTAGAGCTTGCGCTCGAGCGCGTCGGTGACGGTCACTCCTTTGCCTCGCCCGATGAACACTTGGCGTATCACCGGCTCGATCCGTTTCGCCGGTTCCGCGAGGTCGCTGTTGTCCACGGGAACGTCACGCCAGCCGAGCAGGACCTGGCCCTCGTCCTTGATCGCGCGCTCGATCTCGTACTCGCAGGCAAAGCGCGAGGCCGGGTCGCGCGGCAGAAAGACCATGCCGACACCGTATTGGCCCGCGGGCGGCAGCTTCAGCCCCTGCCTTGCCATGACTTCGCGCAGGAACTTGTCGGGGATCTGGATGAGCAGGCCCGCCCCGTCCGAGAGCTTGGGATCCCAGCCCACGGCGCCGCGGTGAGTGAGATTGCGCAACACCGTAAGACCTTGCTCGACGATCGAATGCGATTTCTTGCCCTTGATATGGGCGACAAAGCCCACGCCGCAGGAGTCATGCTCGTTGGCGGGGTGGTACAGACCCTGGGGCTCGTTCAGAATCACGCTGGGTTCGGACGAATGATGTTTGCCGGCGGCGAGACTTCCTTATCCCGCACTTCTCGGGGCCGTGCTTTTGACTATACCTGTGTTTCCTTGCTGCCTCAAGTGCTTAGAGCAGCGGGTGGTGTCTCGAGACACTACCGAGCAGCGTTGCGAGGCAGCAATTCGAGGTACGGCCAGGGCTCACTTAGGCAGCGAGCCGCGAAAGCGTGTGATCGATCGCGCCAGCTGGCACATCGGCGCGTAGCAGCGCCACTCCCAGCCGCTCCAGCACAACAAAATGGACGCGGCCCCCCTTTGCTTTCTTGTCGAGGCGCATCAGTTGCTGCATGCGCTCAGGTGAAATCCCTCTTACGGCTGTAGGAAGCCCCGCGCGCTCCAGCAGGGAACGGACGCGAGCGGAGTCGGCCTCCGAGAGAAGCCCGAGCTGACGCGACAGGTCGGCCGCCATGACCATCCCGGCCGCCACGGCTTCGCCGTGCAGCCAAGCGCCGTAGCCGAGGCCCGTTTCGATGGCGTGGCCGAACGTATGGCCGAAGTTGAGCAGCGTGCGCAAGCCGCGCTCGCGCTCGTCCTGGCCGACGATTTCGGCTTTGATCGCGATCGAGCGCACCACCGCATGTTCCAGCGCCTCCGGATCGCGCGCCAGCAGGCGATCGAGATGCGCCTCGATCCAGCCGAAGAACGCCGCATCGCGGATCAAGCCGTGCTTGATCACTTCGGCGAGCCCCGAGCGCAGCTCGCGCTCGGGAAGGGTTTCCAGGGTTCGCATGTCGGCCACGACCACTTGAGGCTGATGGAAAGCGCCGATCATGTTTTTCCCGAGCGGGTGATTGATCGCGGTCTTGCCGCCGACCGACGAATCCACTTGGGCGAGCAGCGTGGTCGGGATCTGAACGAAGGGCACGCCGCGCTGATAGGTGGCGGCGGCGAATCCCGCCAGATCCCCGATTACACCGCCCCCCAGGGCTATGAGCGTGGTATCGCGAGCGCAGCGTTGCTCGAGCAGCGCATCGAAAATGCCATTCAGGGTGCGCCAGTCCTTGTGCTCCTCGCCGTCGGGAACGACGATGCGGACCACCTCCACGCCCTCACGGGCGAGCACACCGGCAACGCGCTCGAGATAGAACGCCGCCACCGTGGGGTTGGTGACGACGGCTACTTTCCTTTGCACCAGGAAAGGAGCAATGAGGTCGGCCCGATCGAGGAGCCCGGCACCGACGTGAATAGGGTAAGAGCGCTCCCCGAGCGCTACGCTGAGAGTTTGCATGCTTCGTCGAACCGGGCGAGGACCTGCGCAAGCAAAGGGCCGATGCCCTGGAGGCCGGTCTCGATCACCAGGTCCGCAACCTCCCGATAGAGTGGATCGCGCACGGCGTAAAGCGCCTCGAGCCGGTCGCGCGGATCGCCACCCTGCAGCAGCGGTCGGGACTTGTCGGCGCGGGTTCGCTGCCACAGTACCGGCGGAAGCGCGTGAAGGTAGATGACGAAACCGCGGGTCCTGAGATTGTCGCGATTGCGGGGATCGAGCACCGCGCCGCCTCCGGTAGCGAGCACGACATCGTTCAGTGCGGTCAATTGCTCGATCACCTCGGACTCGCGCTTGCGAAACCCGGGCTCGCCCTCGATATCGAAGATCACGGCGACGCGCACCCCGGTCCGTGCCTCGATCTCGCGATCGGCATCGTAGAACGTCTTGCCGAGGCGCTTGGCGAGCTGGCGGCCGACCGTGGTCTTGCCGGCGCCCATCATGCCCACCAGGAAAAGCTTGCGGTTCGTCTTCACGGGGATATTGTAGCAACCCACCCGTATCGGGCCCGAAAGCAAAAGGCCGGCATTGCCGGCCCCTTGAGAGTTATGCGATTGTTGAGCGTCAGCGCTGGCTTAGGATGCGCTGCTCGACGATCCGCGGAGTGATGAACACCAGGAGCTCGGTCTTGTTGTCCGAGCGGGAGTTGTTGCGGAAAAGCACTCCGAGAAAGGGCAGGTCCCCGAAGAACGGCACTTTGGTAATCGTGGTCTGCAGGGTCTGGGTGTAGATGCCGCCGATCACGACCGTGCCGCCGTTTTCCACCAGCACCTGGGTCTGGACGTGCTTGGTGTCGATGGCGAAACCGGCGTTGGTGCTCTGGCCTACCGAGTCCTTGTTGATGTCCAGGTTCATGATGATGTTGCCGTCGGGCGTGATCTGCGGCTTCACCTTGAGCGCCAGGTTCGCCTTGCGGAACGAAATCGAGGTCGCACCGCTGGAGGTCGCCTGCTGGTAGGGCAACTCGGTTCCCTGCTCGATGAGCGCTTCGACGTTGTTCGCGGTCATCACCCGCGGGCTCGATATGATCTTGCCCTTGCCGTCGGCCTCCAGAGCCGAGAGCTCGAGCTGAAGCGCTCCGGTCAGGCGATTCGTGATCAACAGGGCGATGGAGCCCGCGGCCAAGGCGTTGCCCACCGGCGCCGCCGGCAAGTTGACGCTCAGATTGTCCGGGGTCTTCGTCGTTATGTTCCCGCCACCCGGGGGGAACAAGTTGGGAAAGTCGTTCAGCGTCCCGCTCGTGGTCACGGCGATGCCCGACTCATTGATGCCTATCGGGCTCGGCCCCGTGCTGGAGCTGCTCTGCCCGATCGGTCGGGCGACGTTGCCCAGGCGCACGCCTAGATTCTTCGCAAACGTGTCGTTGGCTTCGACGATCCGCGCCTCGATGAGCACCTGCTGCACCGGGACATCGACTTGGCCGAGGAGCTTCCGCACTTCCTCCAGCCGGACAGAGACGTCCTGAACGAACACCTGGTTGGTGCGAAGGTCGACCGAGGCAGCACCCCGCTTGGAAAGAATGCGCTGCTGGGGATCGGCGAGTAGCTTCGCGAACGCGTCGGCCTTGGCGTAGTTGAGCTGGAAGGTTTCGGTCCGCAGAGGCTCAAGCTCGGTGATCGCCGCGGAGGACTCCAGGGCGAGCTTTTCCTTGGTCGCGAGCTCGTCGCGCGGCGCGATCCAGATCACATTGCCGTTCTTGCGCATGTCCAGGCCGCGGGTCTGAAGGATGATATCGAGCGCCTGGTCCCATGGGACGTCCTTCAGGCGCAGCGTGAGGTTCCCGCCCACGGTGTCGCTTGTGATGATGTTCAGGTCGGTGAAGTCCGCTATGACGTTCAGCACGCTCCTCACTTCGACGTTCTGGAAGTTGAGCGACAGCTTCTCGCCGCTATAGCCGCTGCGCGAGCCCTGCACCAATTTGTTGGGATCGTACTGGATCGGTTTCACCTCGAGCACGAACTGCGTGTCCGTCTGGTAGGCATTGTGTTCCCAGAGACCGCGCGGTTCGATCACCATACGCACGTTGTCGCCCTGGGGGAAAACGCTGAAGGTCTGCACCGGGGTTGCGAAGTCGACCACATCGTAACGCTTGCGCAGCACATCGGAAACGCTCGTCTTGAGGAAATCGACGATTACCGTTTGTCCTTGCTGGCGGATATCCACGCCGGTCGACGTGTCCGAAAGCTCGACGACGATTCGCCCTTCACCACCGCGTCCGCGTCGGAAATTGACGTCCTTCAGCGCGTGCTGAAGGTCCGTTCTGCCTTCGGCAAAACGCGCCGCTGCGCCGGTCGCCGCCTGCTGCGCGCCCCCCGTGGCGGCCAAGGTGATCAGCAGGCTGCTGCCGTCGATCTTGGACTCGTACGGAACCATGTTGCGCAAATTGAGCACCAGTCGCGTGCGCTCGCCCGCTTGCACCACGTTCATCGAGCGCAACACGCCCTCGCCGATGTCCTGGCTGTTCCGTCCCAAGCCGTTGGTCGTATCGGGAAAATCGAACGCGATCCGCGCCGGATTGGCGATCGTGAAGCTCCCCGGGGCAGATTCAATCGGGTTCTTCAGAGTCAGGCGAATCAGCACCTGGCCGCCGCTTTGCGTGACGTCGAAATTTTCGATGCTGTTTTGCTGCGCCGAGGCGACCGACACGAGCAGGAGCAGCCCGAATGGGCAAATCGCCGCCTGAATAAATCTTCGCGCGAGGACATGGTTCATTATTTCCCTCCTCCGACTTCCTGCAACTGCAGGGTGCTCTGACGTTCGGTCCAGTCGCCCACCGCATCCTGGATGAGCTCACGCAGCTGGATCTGGCTCTCGGTAATCGTGGTGATAAGGCCGAAGTTCTGGCCCATGTAGTTGCCGACTTTCACGCGGTACAGGCCCGTATCGGCCTTGACCAGCGCAAAATTCGCCTTTCTCTGCTGCAGCACGCCGACCATCTTCAGCGACTCGAGCGGATAGGCCTCGAGGGGTTCTTTCGGCCGGTTCAGATCGGGTTTGAGCCCGCCACCGCCACCGCTGCTCGCCGATTTCGTGACCAGCTCGATTTTCGCGCTGCTGAAGGGATCGGGTTGATCGAAAGCCTTGTAGGGTACCGGCTCGTAGGGCTTCACGACGGGCAGGGGGTCGATCCTCCCGCGCAGATCCTTGGTCTTTTCCTTCAGCTCGGACTTGAGGTCGCCGAATTCCTCGCCGCCGCACGCCGCGAGCAGCAACCCGAGCGCGATGGCGGCGACCGCCTTCATTTTTTGCCCGCCTTGACGCCTTTTGCCGCCCTGCTCTGGGCCGCCACTTCCTCCTCGTCCAGATAACGGAAGGTCTTCGCCGTGACATCCATAACGAGCGAGCCGTCTTTTCCTCCCGTCAGGCCGATATCGTTCAGGGTGACGATGCGCGAGAGCTGTCCGATATCGCTCGCGAACTGCCCCATATCGTGATAGCTGCCCGCGAGCTTCAAGGTGACCGGCAGCTCCGCGTAGAACTCGCGTTTGGTTTCTGCGGGAGCCGGCTTGAACAGCTCGAATTGCAGGCCGCGACCGAGCCCAGCCTGGTTGATGTCCACGAGCAGCGCGTCCATCTGCGACCGGTTGGGAAGCTGCCTCAGCAACGCGCCGAATGAGCTGTCGATTTCGCGCAGCTGCTGACGGTACAGATCGAGATTGATCGCCTGCTGCTGCTTCGCGACGTATTCGTCCTTGAGCTTCGCTTCCTGTGCACGCCCGGCCTCAAGCGAGTCCATCTCTTCCTGCCAATCGAGGAAGTAACCCAGCACGATGATGCCGATCAACACCCCGAGCAGCAGCATCGCCTTGGGTACCGGCGGCCATGCGCCCGGATCGCGCGTGTTGAGATTCTTGAACTGTTCGAGAAATCTCTTCATCGGGTCTTTAGCCTTTGGCCGGAGCGGCCTTGGGTGCGGCCTTACCCGATTTGCCGGCAGCTTCGCTCTGGGTCTGCTTCAGGCTCACGTTCATGATGAATTCGGAAACGCGCTTGTTGCTTACGAGCACGGCTTTGATCTCGACCAGATCCGGGTTCTCAAGGTAAGGCGACGCCGCGAAATTGCGCATCAGCGTCGAGACTCGCGCGTTGGATTGCGCGTAGCCCACCATGTTGATTTTCAAGCCGGTCTGCTTGATCGCCTTGAGGTAGACGCCATCGGGTACCTGTTGAACCAGCTCCTGCAACATATAAACGGCCTGGGCACGGTCTGCCTGCAGGCGCTCGATGATCTGCTTGCGCGCGAGCAAAGCCGCGATCTCGGTTTTGAGCTTTTTGATCTCCTCAATCTCCTTGTCGAGCCTTACGTTCTCCCTTTTGAGGAATTCATTGCGGTCGCTTTGCACGGCGATATATCCCGCAATGGTCAGGTGCACGGCCCCGACGATCAGAAGCCCGAGCACGGCCACCATGCCTCCCAGCACGCCAAGATGCTGGCGCTGGGCCTTGCGGCGCGCCTCGCGCCACGGCAGCAGATTGATGCGAATCACGGGTCAAATCTCCGCATGGCCAGTCCGCAGGCGACCATCAGCGAGGGCGCGTCCGCGACCAGTTTCTTTAGCGAGACGCGCGGCGAAATCGCCATGCTCGCGAAAGGGTTGGCAACCAGCGCGTTGATCTGGGTGCGGCTCTGCACCATCTCGTCGAGCCCAGGGATCACCGCCGAGCCTCCTGTGAGCAGAACGTGCTCGACCGAGGTGTACTGAGTCGACGTGAAGAAGAACTGCACTGCCCGCTGAATTTCCAGCGCCGCGTTCTCCATGAAGGGGCGCAGCACTTCCGTCTCGTAATTCTCCGGCAGCCCCCCGGAGCGCTTGGCCGCTTCGGCTTCCTCCAGGCTCATGCCGTACACGCGCATGATGTCCTG
>Ga0137409_10006971_pt1 | contig 11651 bp, 8 predicted proteins | sample CZODoug1_16funga_FD_122059 | JGI IMG/M metagenome (GOLD analysis project Ga0137409, IMG submission 122059) | Vadose zone soil fungal communities from Angelo Coast Range Reserve, California, USA - CZODoug1_16fungal (Hybrid Assembly) | ecosystem: Environmental > Terrestrial > Soil > Vadose zone... | reverse complement strand
CTTCGCAGATGGCCACCACGCGGTGGGCCCGCCGCAGCACCACGGTCTCCAGGGCGCGGCTGACGCGATAGCGGAGGGAGCCCTCGGTGAAGGTGCCGTTGTTGACCGCAGCGTCCTCCCAGAAAGTACGGACCTCGTAGACGACAGGCAGCCCCAGACGTCGCCCCGCCCAGAGCGCGGGCAGACCATTCAGGGAGGGAGAATGGGCGTGGATGAGATCGACACCCTCGGCGCGGGCGACGCGGATGATACGGGCGGCCATCCGGATCATGAGCAGGAGTTCGCGCGCGAAGGGCAGGCGCCCGCCCATCTGTCCCGTTCTGTAGTGTGTGATCCCGTCCACCCGCTCGCGGCCGTCGGTTTCCGTGCCCTGCTTGGGCGACGTCAGGACCACCGGATCGAGCCCCAGGCGCTTCTGGAAAGTCACGATGCTGCGGCTCCGATAGCTGTAGCCGCTCCCGATGGGCAGCGAGTGGTCGAGGACGTGCAGCGCGCGGGTGGGCGGCCGGCCGGTCATGGGCGCGCTCCCAGCGCCACGTGCCGGCCATACAGCGCCACGTAGCCGGCCAGCATCCGCTCGAGGCCGAACTCTTCGGCAGCCCGCGAACGGCCGGCGGCGCCGTGAGCGGCCGCGCGGGCGGGATCGTCGAAATAGGCGGTGAGGGCGTCGGCCAGGAGCTCGGGTCGGCGGGGCTCGATGAGACAGCCCGTCAGTCCGTCCCGAACCAGCTCGACGTTTCCTCCGACGCCGGTGGCGATCACGGGCAGTCCGGAGGCCATGGCCTCGAGAATGGCGTTGGATATGCCCTCCCCGATCGACGAGAGGACGAAGACGTCCAGAGCGCGGAGGACGAGGGGGACATCGTCCCGCTCGCCGAGGAGCCGGACGCGGTCTCCGAGCCCGAGCTCGCGAACCGTCGCCTCGAGCTGCGGGCGTGCGGGACCGTCGCCGGCGATGACGAGCGCGTGGCGCCCCTTGTTGGCCCGGGCAAAGGCGCGGAGGAGCCCGACCTGGTCCTTGACCGGGTCGAGTCGGCCGACCGTGCCCGCCACTGACCAGTCCACGGGAATGCCCAGGATCCGGCGGGCCGCGGCGCGATCGCCGGGCGCATAGCGCTCGATGTCCACGCCGTTATAGATCGTGCGAACCTTCCGCGCCGGGATCCTGACCTGCTCCACGAGCCAGCGGGCCAGATCGCGCGAGACCGTGACAAACTCACTGACGAAGGGCGACAGAAGACGCCTGATCTGCTGGCGGCGCCGGTTCCGTCCCTCCGGATCTGCAGCCTCTCGACCGTGCTCGCCGTGAATGACTGCGGGTACCCCCGCGAGCCGGGCGCCAATGATGGCGTCGATGCACGTCCAGTTGCGCGTGTGCACGATGTCCGGGCGAAGCCTCCGGAACAGGCGAGCCATGCGAACGGCATTCCAGCGATCCGGACGATGCGCGTCGCCCATGGGGAAGACAGAGACTCCCGCCGGGACGCGCCCGGCGAGGGGCCCCGAGCTCGTGGGCGTGACCACCGATTGCTCGGCAAGCGGGATCAGGTGCTGGACGAGGCGGAGCGCCACGCTCTCGAGACCGCCCACGCGGAAAGAGGGAATGACCTGGACGATGCGTGGCCGCGCCGCGGCATCCCTGAGGGAGGCCGAGCCCACCGCACGAGGTACTCGCGCCGATCCGAGCGCGCTCATCTTTCGACCTGCTCTCGGTGAAGCGCGGCATATATCGACGGGGCCAGGCTTTCCACGATCGCGCGTTCGTCGGCTCCCGAGAGGCCTGTCCCCAGAGGAGTCGCGATCCGAACCAGTATGGAGTCCACGCCTCGGGTCAGGATAAGCTCCCGCATCAGGGCGAGGCGAAAGCGATACTCACCTCCGTAGATACGGTTGCCGATCTGGTGCCAGTAGGCAACGAGGAGCCGGCGAGAGTCCTGATGGTGGATGATCACCGCAGGCAGGGTAACCGACGTGGCAGGGGATCCGGGCAGCGACAGGCCGAACGAGACCGGCTCGATGAGGCTGACACCGTGCTGTGGGTAGATCTTGTTCACGGAGGCCCGGCGCGACTCGACATCCTGACCGACGAAGAGGGCCACGGACACCCAGGCAAGCTGGCTCCCGTTGCGATAGGTCCTTCTCACGGAAAGCCTTTCATTGGGGTCGACGGGCAAGATCTCTTCCGGAATTCCCTCGGCGCCCGTCCACGCGCCAAACGCCATGGGGAGCGCGAACAGCGACACGGGGTTCGTGGCGCCCTTGACCGCGGGAACTCGATGAAGGACGACGGCGCTCACGGCAAAGAGCAAGAGGATCACCCCGAGCCTCCAGCCGGTTCTCATGAGGACTCTCGCGCCCGGACGCGCACGAGCAGCGTGTCCAGGAGGACGAGGAGGAGCACGGTGGCGAGAAAGACGCTGGTCCCATTGAACTTGTGGATCACGTTGTTGAGGGCAATGGCGCCGAAGTAGTAGACGCTGATCGAGGTGAGAATGAGGCGGATGATGTTCGAGAGCAGCCCGAGGGGGGCGGCGGAGATCGTGAGCAGCACTCGGATCCAGGTGGGGCGGGACTGCATCTGGGAATAGGCCGCGCCGAGCGCCAGCAAGGCGGCGATGGCGGGGACGCTGCTGCAGTCGTCGGCCACTTCGAGCGTCATGTTGGGAAGATGAAGCATCACGCCGTCCCGCAGCACAGGCACGCCCAGCCATCCGAGAGCCTGCGCGGTTATCCCCGCGTCGAACAGCCGTGATTGGTAGGTCAGGGCTCTCAGCGTCAGATACGGCAGCGGAACCATGAAGGCCAGATAGGCAATGGCCACCCATGATTGACGGGTGACCTGACCGCCCATGAGGAACAAGACTGCCCCGAAAAGCACGAGCGGGAGTGACAGCCTCGCCACGAATGGCTCGCCGCCCAGCGACCCGACGACGAGCATGGCCAGGGCGAACACGATGAGGGGCAGACCAAGGATCGAACCCTCGATGGGCGCCTGAGCGAGGAAGTGACGCCGGCGCCACAGGAGGTAAGCGGAGATGACGGGCACCGCGAAGCCATGCGAGAGGCTGGGAAACTCGCTCCACTCGGCGGCCATGCCGGCCACGAGCGGCGCATAGAGGACAAGGACTCCCAACACGGTCACGCCGAGGGCAAGCCACGCCAAGCGACCGTTCACGGGTCGGGCCCCTGCCTGCACCGCACCGTTGGAGGCCACGATGTCCGTGACAACTTTTTCCGGTGCCGCCACGCCGTTCACGACTGCTCCTCCGGCAAGAGCAGGGTTACCGTGGTGCCGCGACCCTCCAGGCTGGCGATCTCCATGCGGCCACCGTGGGACGTCACGATTTCCCTCGCTTGATAGAGTCCAATGCCCCATCCGCCTTTCTTGGTGGTCTGGAAGGGCACGAACAGCGAGTTCCGGATGAACGCCTCCGACATTCCGCACCCCGTGTCGGCGACGGCGCAGGCGACCATGCCGTCCTGGCGCGAGGTGCTGAGGGTGATCGTGCCCTCGCCCTCCATGGCCTCCACCGCATTCGTGATCAAGTTCTGCAGAACGCGCTGGATGGCGTCGGTATCCCCGCGGACGCACGGCGCGGCGTCGAGATTGAGCACGAGACGAAGGCGCGGATTCAACGGGATCGACGCCACCGTGTCGCGCACCAGCTCGTCCAGAGGCACGCTCTCGAACTCGAGCTCGCTCGCCGCCTGGCGCGTGGAGAGCCGACCCACGAGCTTTTGCATGCGCTCGACCGTCCGCGTGAGGGTCTTCAGGGCATCGACCCGGAAGGCCGGATCGTCGAAGTGCTGCCGCGCATTCTGGGTAAGCATGGACAGGGCCGACACCGAATTCTTCAGATCGTGGATGATGAACGACGAGAGCCGGTTGAAGCCCTCGAAGGCACGGGACTGGGCGAGGCGCTCCGAGAGCTGCACGGTGGCCGTGGCGCTGGCCGCCTGCTCCCCCAGCGTGGTGAGGAGATCGAGATCTTCTTGCGTATAGGGGGTGTCCGTCTGCTCGGTTCCGACGAGCAAGACCCCCACGAGGCGTCCATGCGTACGCAGAGGCACGGCCACCACGAGCCCCGCGCCGAGAAATACAGTCGCGCGATCATATCCGAGGTCTTCCACGCGCCGCGCCTCATGAGCCTTCTGGCGGGCCAGGAAATCCTCGGACGTGGCTTCCATCGTCTTCGGAAGGGGTCCTGCGTTGAGGACGGTATGCAGGCGGAGGGTGCCGTGGGTCTCGTCCGCGAGGTACAGGGCCGCCTTCCGCGTGCCGATGGTATCGCTCACGCTGCGGAGGAGCTGGGTGGCCAGACCATCGAGAGTGACCCGGGCCGTCAAGTCAGCCGTGAAGGTCCGCCATTGCTGGCGATAGTCGTACTTGTCCGCGTAGAAATGAGTGCTGATATACCGCTTGAATCGCCAGCGCAGGCTCTCCGACAGGGCGAGGGCGGCCAGACCCATGACGGCCACGAAGACGACGAGGGTGCCCAGGAGCGCCGCCTCGGGTATGCCCAGCGCATTGAGCAGCCATCCGGCGGCGCCGGCCAGGAAGAGGTACGAGCCGCACAGACCCACCACGATGGACTGATAGACGAAGTGGCGAGAGACGGTGAGGTCGACGCCGAGGGCGCCCGACCTGAGAAGGCCGACCGCGACAACGAGCTCGCCGATGAGCAAGGCCATCGTGCCGATGAGAAGGTTTTGCCGATCCAGGACGTGGAAGAGCAAGGTTTGGCTGAGCAGATAGAACCGGACCACGAATATTCCCCCCAGCCCCAGGGCCAGATACTTGAGACGCCACCGCACCGACCCGCGAGAGTTTCGCAGAGATGGCTCGAGGCCATAGAGCACCGCGATGGTGGCGAGCAGCTCGATAGCGACGCCAACCTGACCAGGCAGGCTGAGCTCGCCATGGCGGAATGGGCCCGGGGCGTTCAGCACGAAGATGAAGGGCGAGAAGACATTGACGCCGGCCGCGACGGCGAGCCCGATGCTTCCCAGCGAGAATGACACGCGCCAGCCGTGGGGAATCGTCGCATCGGCGTTGCGGGCGGACAGAAAGGCGAACAGGCACCAGGGGATCGGCGTCAGGAGGCTGGCGGATTCCAGCGCAGTCATCCACCGGGCATGGGCCTCGGGCGTCCACGCATGCTCCAGCAGCGCGTACACCACCGCGGATTCGAGGGCAAAGGCGACCATGCCAGCGGCAAACGTGGCATGTCGCAGCCGGCGCGGTGGCCAGAGCAGCGAGATTCCCCCAAGGACCAGGCTGACGACAACCGCGATGAGAGGGGCGGTGTCGATCATGCCTTCACGCCCACGATCCAGTAGGCCTGCGGGGCCAACGCGCGAAGGCCGGGCACCGCCTCGAGGGCCCGGGCCACCCAGGGCCGCCCGAGCGCGCGCTCCCAGCTCGGCAGGGAGCGTGGAGGGAGCAGGATACTGAGCCGGCGGAGGGGTTGGAGGCCGCGGGAGGCCATGGACTGCTCGACGGCCCCCGGCGAGCCGTAGCGCAGCCGGGTTGGCTGGCCGCGGAGGAAGGCGGCGAGGCGGCGCAACGTGGCCGGAAGACTCCACGGATTGAGGGTTTCAACGACCGCCACTCCCGCCGGCTCGAGAATACGGGCGATCTCCCCAAGCGCCGCCTCGGGCTTTTCGAGCGCCTGAAGCACGCCGATGCACGCAACCACTTGAAAGCTTCGATCCTGGAACGGCAACCCGGACGCATCGCCTGCGACATATCGCCCTGCCTGCTGCAGGTCCGCCGCGACGGCCCGGCGGATGCTCGGCAAGGAGTAGTCGAGCCCGATCACGGGATGTCCGCGCTTGGCGAGGAGCCGGACATAGGTGCCGGCGCCGCAGCCGAGCTCGAGCGCGCGCGCGCCCGAGCGGACAAGGCCCCCGTCGAGAAGGCCCTCGAAGGTGGCCACGCGGCGACGGAGCCCCGCCGCGGACCAGCCCGAGACGAGGTGATCGGGCTCATGCCGAGTGGCGAATTTCTCGAATCGACCCTTCCACTGCCGCTCGAAGCCGGTCATGGCGTATCCACGTACTGCCGGTGCCAGAGCTCGAGGACCATGAGCGCCCAGATCTGTGAGGCGTGGCTTCGATACCCACGCTGATGATCGTCCCAGAGGCGCTTGACCGCCTCCGGGCGCACGTATCCACGGCCCGCGGCCCGGGTCGAGAAGAGCAAGTCCCATGTCATGTCCTTCAGCTCGCCTCGGAGCCAGCTCGTCAGCGGAAGCTCGAATCCTTGCTTGGGACGGTGCACAGGGATGGCGGGAAGGCGGGACGCCACGTGCTGCTTGAGCAAGAATTTCGAGACGGAGCCGCGGAACTTGAGGTCGTGGGGCAGGCTGGCCGCGAACTCGATGATCTTGTGATCGAGCAGCGGGGAGCGCACTTCGAGCGAGCAGGCCATGCTCATCCGGTCCACCTTGACCAGGATGTCGTTGGCCAGCCAGGTCTTGAAGTCCACGTAGAGCACGCGCGAGAGCGGATCGGCGTCGCGCACCCGCTCGAAATGCCGGGTGAAGCCCGCGAAAGGATCGTGGTGACGGGCCTGGGCGAGGAATTCCGGGGCGCAGAGCGCTCGCTTCTCCTCGTCGAGGAACAGCGACATGTCGTTGAAATAGGCGCGCTCGAATGATTGGCCGAGGTTCGAGAGCACGAGCTTGAGACGAAGGGGGCGCGGGATGCGGTCCGAGCGCGGGTAGAGTCGCCCCAGAGGAGCGAGCACGCCGCGACGGACGGGACTCGGGATCAGCCTCCGGAGCCGCTGCTCCAGCCGGTGAATGCCGTAGCGACGCTGGTAGCCGGCGAAGAGCTCGTCACCGCCGTCACCGGACAGCGCGACCGTCACCCGCTCGCGCGCCGCCCGCGACACGTAGTAGGTGGGCAGGGCCGAGGAATCCGCGAAGGGCTGGTCGAGGTGCCAGACGAGTCGCGGGAGGTCGGCCATCGCGTCCGGCTTGACGACGAGGGCGTGATGCTCGGTGCCTAGCGCCTCCGCGACGGCGCGCGCGTGCTCGAGCTCGCTGTGGCTGCGCTCGGCGAATCCGACACTGGTCGTGACCACGGGCCGGGTGGACTGCCGCGCCATGGAGGCGACGACCGCGGAGGAGTCCACGCCCCCGCTCAGGAAGGCCCCCAGGGGGACGTCCGCCATCATCCGCATCTTCACGGCTTCGTCGAAGAGTGCGGAGAAGGCCTCCGCCGCCGCGCCGGGTGTGGCCGGCCCCGTGGGATCGAACACCACGTCCCAGTACTCGTGCAGCCGGGCGTGACCACGCTCCCAGACGAGGATGTGGCCCGGCGGGATCTGCTGGATGTCCTGGAAGATGGTGCCGGGCGCGGGAATGGTCCCGAAGGTGAAGTAGTCGCTGAGCCCCTCCGGGCTGATCCGCCGCTTGAAGCTCCAATCTTGGAGGAGGGCCTTGATCTCGGAAGCGAAGACCAGGCGTTCCCCGTCGGCGTGGTAGTAGAGCGGCTTCTTCCCGGCGCGGTCGCGGGCGAGAACGAGGCGGCGGTTCGGCTCGTCCCAGAGAGCGAAGGCGAACATCCCGCGCAGGCGCTCGACGAACTTCAACCCGAATTCCTCGTAACCGTGGACGATGGATTCCGTATCGGAGCGCGTGGCGAAGGTATGGCCGCGCCCTTGGAGATCGCGCGCGAGCTCGGGAAAGTTGTAGATCTCGCCGTTGAAGACAACCGCGAGCGTACGCGTCTCGTTGTAGATCGGTTGGTCGCCGGTCGCGAGGTCTATGATGCTCAGGCGCCGGTGTCCCAGCCCCACTCCGGGCCCGAAGTGCGAGCCGTCGGTGTCAGGTCCGCGATGACGCAGGACGCCCGTCATGCGATCGAGCAGCTCTCGATCCACGGGATGCCGGGGATCGGTGAAGACGAAGCCCGCGATGCCGCACATGGCTAGGAGGCCTCTCGCGTCGCGGCGGGCCCGCGGTCCGCCCACTGCCGCATCCAGAGCTCGAAGCAAATGAGTGACCACAGGCGCGCCGAGCAGTCGCGGCGCCCAGAATCGTGGGTGGCGAGGAGAGACTCCACCTCGGAGGGGCGGAAGAGGCCGCGCTCGCGCGCCTGGGATCCCAGCAAGACGTCGCGCGCCATGTCACGCAGCTCTCGCCGGAACCACGCGCCCAGGGGTACGCCGAAGCCCATCTTCCGGCGCGTGAGGATTTCACCCGGAAGATCCTGCGCCATCGCGCGCTGGAGCAGATACTTCCCGCTGCCATTCCGAAGCTTGAAGGTCGACGGAACGGTGGCCAGGAATTCCATGAGCCGATGGTCGAGGAGAGGCACCCGCGATTCGAGCGAGACGGCCATGCTCATGGCGTCGACCTTCGCAAGGATGTCACCGGGCAGATAGGTCGCGAGGTCGATGTGCTGGAGCGTCGACACGTAGTCCGCCGTATCACCCTCGGAGGCGAGGCGGGCGAAGAGCGCCGGGCTCGAGGCAGAGCTCACCGGTGCGGCCAGGTCATCGGACAGGAGGCGCCGGAGCGTCTCGCGGCGCTGGTACGTGACGAGCCGGAAGTACCGCTCGAGCGGCCCGGCCCCGAGCATCCCGGCCAGCGCCTGTCCCGGCGCCCCCACGGGCAGGAGTTCGGAGGCGAGCTTCAGCAACGGTCGAGTCAGCCGGCCCGCGCCCCGGTCGAAGCGCTCATGGAGGGCGAGAGCACGGGCATAGCGCCGGTAGCCGGCGAAATTCTCGTCGCCACCGTCGCCGGAGAGCGCCACCGTCACGTGCTCCCGGGTGATCTTGGAGACGTAATACGTGGGAATGGCGGAGGAGTCGGCAAAGGGCTCATCGAAATGCCAGGCGAGCTTGGGCAGGACCTCGAGCGCATTGGGCTTCACGACCAGCTCGTAGTGATCGGTGCCGTAGCGCGTGGCCACCTGGCGCGCGAACCGAAGCTCGTCGAAATCGGCCTCGTCGAAGCCGATGGAGAACGTCCGGATGGGCGTGCCAGATGCCTGAGCCATCAAGGCCACCACGGTGCTCGAGTCCATGCCGCCGCTGAGAAAGGCGCCGATGGGCACGTCGCTGATCATGTGGCAGCGCACGGCATCGGTGAGCTCCGCGCGCAGGCGCTCGACCCACTCCCGCTCCGTCACCCTGACATCGGGCACGAACCGGAGGCTCCAGTACCGGGACACCACCGGCTCGCCTCCGTCCAGGGACAGAACGAGGGTGCTGGCGGGAGGAAGCTTCCGGACGGCCGTGAGGATGGTTCGGGGCGCGGGCACGTAGTGGAAGGTCAAGTACTCGCCGAGCGCGTCCAGATCCAGGTCCCGTCTGACGGAAGGATCTTCCAGGATCGCCTTGATCTCGGAGGCGAAGAGGAGGCGACGTCCGTCCCAGGCATAGACGAGCGGCTTGATCCCCGCCCGGTCCCGGGCGAGGACGAGGCGACGGGCGCGCTCGTCGAGAATCGCGAAGGCGAACATGCCCCGCAGCCGCTGCACGCACTCGGGGCCGTGAGCCTCGTAGGCGCGGAGGATCACCTCCGTGTCCGATGTCGTGCGGAACTTCGCGCCGCGCGCCTCGAGATCACGCCGCAGCTCGCGGAAGTTGTAGATCTCGCCGTTGAACGTGATACGGATCAGGCCATCGTCGCTGACCATGGGCTGGTCGCCCGTGACGAGGTCGATGATGGCCAGGCGCCGGTGACCGAGCCCGGCGCTCCCGCGACAGACGATGCCGTCGCCGTCCGGTCCGCGATGGGCGATCACGGTGGTCATGGAGCGGAGAAGCGCTCCGTCCACGGGACGGCCCGTGACATCCACGATGCCGGCGATGCCGCACATGGCTAGGCGAGCCCTCTCATTTCACCCGCTCCCACTGATGGGGATAGTGGATGTACCCGGTGGATTCGCGCGACCCGGCGGACTGGCCGTTGACGGTGAGCCGGGCCGCACGGCGGCGAAGGTCGTAGTAGCGCTTTGTCCCGGGGTCGAAGACATGCACGTCGATCGTATAGACACCCTTGTTGAAAAGGAGGGGGCTGAGGGTGAGACGCAGGACGCCCCGCTCGACGGGAGAGGTGACCGTGATCACGTCCGGGTCGGTCAGGAGGCCACCCAGGTCATGCCCGTGGAGATCGTGGATGGAGATGCCGAAGACGGCGCCCGGGACAGCCCCCGCCGCCGTATACGCGATCTCGATGGCCACGGTGTCCTCACGATGGAAGCCGTTCTGGGGCCGCTCTCCCTCGTCCGCGATGGCCACATCCAGGATCGACAGGGATGAGTTGGCGCGGCCGGACGGCGTGTCGTGGTGACTCTCCTCGGCGCTCATGTCGGCGGCCACGTGCTCGAGATAGGCATCCACCACGGAGTCGGGATCTCCGATCATGCGCACGGTGCCGCCGTCGATCCACAGCACGATCTTGCACTGCTCGGTGATGTTGGTCAGGTTGTGCGAGACGAGGATGATGGTCTTGTCCTGCGCCTTCAGCTCCGTGAGCTTGTTCAGGCACTTCGCCTGGAACGAGGCGTCGCCCACGGCGAGAATCTCGTCGATGAGGAGGATGTCGGGGTCGGTGTGGGCCGCCACGGCGAAACCGAGTCGCATCTGCATGCCAGACGAGTAGTGCTTGATGGGCGTGTCGATGAAGCGTTCGACCTCCGAGAAGGCCACGATCTGATCGAACTTGCGTTGAACCTCCCGCCGCGTCATCCCCATGATGGAGCCGTTGAGGAAGATGTTCTCGCGGCCGGTCAGGTCCGGATGGAAACCGGCGCCGATCTCGATGAGCGAGCCGAGCCGCCCATTGGTCACGAACGAGCCGGTGGTGGGTACGGTCACGCGGGAGAGCACCTTCAAAAGCGTGCTCTTGCCCGCCCCGTTTCGCCCGATCAGCCCCAGCGTGTCCCCCCGCTTCAGCGAGAAGCTGACGTCACGCAGAGCCCAGAACTCCTCGCGCGGCGGCAGTTCACGCCCGAGGAGGCGCGCGCTGAGCCGTCCCAGCTCGTCCTTGATCGAGGTGACGTACCAGCCCCCGCCGCGAAGCCGATACCGCTTGGAAACGCTGGAGAGCTCGATGACTGTGTCGGCCATGAGTGGGCGGGCCTCTCAGATCACGTCGGCGAAGGTGCGTTCGGCGCGCTTGAAGACCGCGAGCGCGACGTAGGTGAGAACAATCGTCACGGCGGCGCTCAGAGCCAGCGCGGGCAGCTCCGGCGCGACGCCCAGGATGACGACGCGGCGATATCCATCGATGATGGCGGCCATCGGGTTGAGGAGATAGAAGGGACGGAGCCAGTCCGGGATCACGCCGATCGGATAGGCGACGGGCGTGGCGAACATCCAGAGCTGCAGGAGGAGAGGCAGACCGTGCCCGATGTCGCGGAAATTCACGTGAGCCGCCGAGGTCAGGCTGGTCACCCCGAACGCGAGAGTGATCTGGAGCAGGAGGAGTGGGAAGACCCACAGCGCGGTCAGGGTGAGGGCGACCTTGTAGTACAGGAGCATCCCGATGAAGAGGAGCGAGGCCACCGTGAGATCGAGAAGGCCGGCAAGGAGAACGGCGACGAGGAGCGTCTCGCGCGGGAAATAGATCTTCCGGATCAGGACACCGTTGCTCACCATGGCCACGGTGCCGCCGCTGACGGCATTCGAG
>Ga0137409_10006970_pt1 | contig 11652 bp, 8 predicted proteins | sample CZODoug1_16funga_FD_122059 | JGI IMG/M metagenome (GOLD analysis project Ga0137409, IMG submission 122059) | Vadose zone soil fungal communities from Angelo Coast Range Reserve, California, USA - CZODoug1_16fungal (Hybrid Assembly) | ecosystem: Environmental > Terrestrial > Soil > Vadose zone... | reverse complement strand
GTCTGCCCTACGCCGTCGAGGTCGTACTCGATCGGATCCTCGACGGTGACGATGTTGGTGTGCTTCGCGTCGAGCTGGCTCAGCGCGGCGTAGAGCGTGGTCGATTTGCCCGATCCGGTCGGACCGGTGACCAGGATAATGCCGTGCGGCTGGCGGATCAGCTCCTTCAGCGTCGTCAGAGTGCTGTCGGCCATGCCCAGCCCGGTCAGGTCCAGCCTTCCCGCCTGCTTGTCGAGCAGCCGCAGCACGACGCGCTCGCCGTGGGCGGTCGGCAGGAGGGAGACGCGCACGTCGACCGAGCGTCCCGCGAGGCGCAGCGCGATGCGCCCGTCCTGCGGCTGGCGCTTTTCTGCGATATCGAGGCGCGCCATGATCTTGATGCGAGAGACGATCACGCCGTGCGCCGCCTGCGGCGGCTCGAGCACGTCGCGCAGCATGCCGTCCCGGCGGAAGCGCACGACCGAGCGCCGGTCGAAGGCCTCGATGTGAATGTCCGACGCGTTCTCGCGCACGGCCTGCGAGAACAGCGCGTTGATCAAGCGTACGATGGGGGCGTCGTCCTCGCTCTCGAGCAGGTCGGCGACCTTGGGCAGGTTCTCGGCGAGCGCGGCGAGGTCGGGGTTCGCGTCGAGGTCGGTGACGATGTCGGCCGCTTGCGAGGTGCCGCGCTCGTAGGCGCGCGCGAGCGCCGCGTCGAAGGCTTCCTTGGCGAGCTCGCGCAGGGCGAGCGGGCCGCCGAGCGCGCGCTGCACCTCGGCGAGCACGCTCGCTTTCACCCCCGGACGCACCCACAGCTCGATGCCCTCGTCGAGCTGGCGCGCGCTGATCACGCCGTGGCGCTTGGCGAAGGCGTAGGGCAGCCGCTCGACGCAGCGGGCGTCGGGCGAGAGGGTGCTGGAGGACATGTCCATATTTACTGGTTTGCGGGTGCCGGAGGCGCTTGCGGCGCGGGCGCGGCCGGCTGCGGTGCAGGCGTGGCCGGCTGCGGTACGAGCGCGCGCTCGGGCGGCGCGAGCGGATCCGAGCGCGGCCTGGGAGCCGAGGGCCCCGGCGGAGCAGGCTCGAAGCGATCGTAGATGCCCTCGCGCTCGGGCCCCTCGCCGCGCGTGTAGCCGCGCAGGTAATCGTAGCGATCCACGGTGACCCGATAGGCGTCCTCGGGCGCGCGGACGATCACCGGACGCAGGAAGATCATCAGGTTGGTGCGCTTCTTCTCCTGGCTCTTGAAGCGGAACAGCGCGCCGAGAATCGGAATCTCGCTCAGGAACGGAACGCCCTGGGTGGTCTCGTTGAGCGTGTTCTGGATCAGCCCGCCGAGGACGATGGTCGCACCGTCGTCGACCACGACCTTGGTCTCGATCGAGCGCTTGTTGGTGATCAGGTCGGACGCCCCGGTCAGCAAGCTCGGAGCGATGTCCGACACCTCCTGATAGATCTCGAGCCGCACCGTCGAGCCTTCGGAGATCTGCGGCTTGATGCGCAGGGTCAGCCCCACGTCCTTGCGCTCTATGGTCTGAAAGGGGTTCACGGCCCCCGCGGTCGGGGTGGTCACCGTCGCCGCCGTGGTAAAGCTACCGGTGACGAAGGGCACGTTCTGGCCGACGATGATCTTCGCCTGGTAGTTGTCCAGCGTCAGCAGATTGGGCGTCGACAGGATATTGCCGAGCTGGTTCGAGGTCACCGCGCGCGCGAGCGCCCCCAGGCTCTGCACCGTGGTGCCGTTGGGGAGCGTGATCGACTTGCCCAGCACCGCCACCGTGAGCCCGTTCGCCGCGGCCGCGGCGGCTGCCGGGGCCGCGACCGCCGCGCCCAGACTGGGACTCGCTCCGAGAAAATTCGTGAACCCGCCGACCGAGGCCTGCCCGACCCCGGTAACGCCCGCCCACTGGAAGCCGAGCTCGTCGGTGCGGTCGGCGTTCATCTCGGCGATCAGCGCCTCGACGTAGACCTGGGCGCGGCGAATGTCGAGCTGCTCGATCACCGTGCGCATGTTGTTGTACACCGTGTCGGACGCGTTGATGATCACCGAGTTCGTGGCCTCGTCCGCCTGGATGAGCGAAGGCGCGGATCCTGGCGCGCCCGGCGCGCCCGGCGGCCGCCCCGGAACGCCGGCGGGGGCGCCAGGCGCACCCCCGGCCGTCGCCGCCAGCATGCCGCGCAGCACCTCCACCAGCTTCGTGGCTTCCGCGTGCTTGAGGTAGATGACGCGCGTGCTGCCGGCCGCGCGCGCGGGCACGTCGAGCTTGGCGATCAGCGTGCGCAGCTGATCGACGCGTCCCGGGTTGTCCGAGCGCAGCAGGATGCTGTTGGTGCGCGTGTCGGCGACCACCGAGAAGCGGTCTCCGCCCGCGGCGACCTGCGACGGCGGCGCGCCGGGCGCGCCGCCCGCCGTGGTGACGCCCGTCCCCGAGAGTCGGACTACCAGCTCGGCGAGATCGACCACGGAGGCGTACAGCACCGGGATCACCGTGACGTCGGTGCTCGACGGGAGGTCGACTCTTTCGATGATGCGCAGCAGCCTGCGCACGTTGTCGGCGTAGTCGGTGATGATCAACGCGTTGGCGGGCTCGTACACCGAGAGCTGGCTGGTGGGCGACATCAGCGGACGCAGCACGTTCTGCAGCTGCGCCACCGCGACATGCTGGCCGATCACGACCTGGGTAACGACCTGCTCGCCGCCGCCCGGGGGGCCCGGCTGCTCGTTGACGGGCGCCGACGCCTTGGCCTCGGCGACGGGGACGATGCGCACCGATCCGCTGGGTCCTTCGACCGCGGTGAATCCCTGCGCCTTGAGCGCGGACAGGAACACCTGGTAGGCGACCGCGATCGGCATCGGCTTGGACGAAACGATGGTGACCTGGCCGCGCACCCGCGGGTCGATCAGCATGTTGCGCCCGGTCATCTGCGCCATCGCCTTCACCACCGCCTGGAGGTCCGCCTGCTGGAAGTTGAGCAGCACTTCGCCCGCGCGCGGCGTGACCGCGACGGTTCCCGGGGCGCGCGCCCCGGCCGGGGCCGAGGGAGCGGTCGTGGCGGGAGGCACCGGGGCGGCCGGCGGGGGCTCGTTCGGCTGCTGCTCCTGCTGCGTGTCCGGTGCCTGCGCGAGCGCGAGCTGCGCCGCGAGCACGGCGGCGAGGACGGCGGAGGGGAGGATCGCTTTCATGGCCCGATGATCGTTGCGCCTAGCGCATGTCGTAGTAGAGGGTTTCGTTGCGGCCCTGGCGCTGCACCTCGACCAGAACCCGCTGCGCGGAGCCGAACTGCTGATAGAGACGCATCACGTCTTCCATGCTGGTAAGCGCCTGGCCGTTCACGTTCTTGATGACGTCGCCCGGCCGCAAGCCGAGCTTTTCGTAAAGGCTTCCCGGCTGGATCTGGCGAACAAGAAAGCCGCCCTCGGGGTTGGGAACGATCAGCGCCTGGCTGAGGAACTCGGGCTTGCCCATCTGCTGCTGAAGCTGCTTGCGGTCCACTACCGCTGCCCCGGTCGAGCCCGGCTGGACGATGGGACCAGGCGGAGGCGGAGGCGCGATCAGATTGGCGACCTTGTCGAGGTCTTTCAGCGGCACGGTTTCGCGCGCGCCGTTGCGCAGGATCACGATGCGGTCGCGCTCGACACTGTCCAGGCGCACGCCCGGGGTCAGGTCCTCGCCGGCGCAGAAGGCCGACTCGGGCTGGCCCTGCACGATCACCAAGGCGCAGCCGCCGACCGGGCGCGCTATGACGCCGGTCAAGGTGAGGTTGAGATTGGTGGGGGCCAGGCTCTCGGCCGTCTGCGGCGACGCAGCGGGCCCGAAGAGCTGCGAGCGGGGGAGCACGCCGAGGTCGACCTCACCGGCGGCGCCGCGGAGCACCGCGGGGCCGCTCGGCTGGACGATGCGCCAGGTCCCCTGCGCCAGCGCCCAGGAGAGCCATAGCAGCGCCGCGAGCGCCGCTGCCGCGGGCACGGCGCGGTGCGTCAGCGCGGCCTGGACCTGGCCCGCGGAGGGAATAAAGCGCTGTGCAACGGACATCGCCGCAGCCATAGAATCGCCCCGAAAACTTGATGAAGCGGAACCGGTTCTCTTTATAAACCCTTCATCTTACACGAGAAGCATCCATTCCCGTCACCCTACGCCGAACGGGCGGGGAGGACATCCAAAAGCCCCGCTTGCCGGTGTCATAATCCGCACGAAGCAATCCCACAGACCCCCCATGCTCACCCCGCAATCCGCGCGCACCCTCACCCGCTACAACTACTGGGCGAACCAGCTCATTTTCGACGCCGTCGCTGCCCTGCCCGAGGGGGAAGCCACCAAGCCGCGGGCGACGCTCTTCAAGAACATGGTCCACACCCTCAATCACAACTACGTCATCGACCTCATCTGGCAGGCGCACCTCGAAGGGCGCGACCACGGCTTCACCGCCCGCAATACGCCCGGACACCCGCCCCTGGAGGAACTGCGCGCCAAGCAGCAGGCGATCGACGACTGGTACATCGCCTGGAGCGACGCCCAATCGGAAGCGACGCTCGTCCAGCCCGTGCACTTCACCCTCATCGGCGGCAACCGCGGCGTCATGACGCGGGGGGAAATCCTGCTGCACATCGTCAACCACACCACCTACCACCGCGGCTTCGTCGCCGACCTCATGTACCAAGTGCCCGGCGCCCGCCCGCCGACGACCGACCTGCCGGTCTACCTCAGGGAGACCGCCCCCGCGACCGTCTAGCTTCCCGTCTAGACTGAGGCGCCCGGCGACTTGGTGTTGTCCACCGCGGGCCAGCGCTGCGAGGCCTGGGGCAAGGGCGTTTCCTTGCCGCTCAGACGCTCGACCGCGATGGCGTAGAGCGTGATCTGGTCGATGCGCGGATAGAACCCCTTGGGGCGCTCGCTCCACTTGCCCTTGGCGTACTTCGCCATGAGCGCGTCGAAGAAGCGCGTTCGCGCCTCGAGCTCCTCGACGACGCGGATGCGCCCGAAGGCGATCACGCTCGCGTAGGCAACGCTCGAGTCGCACTCGAACCGCCCGTAGGGAAACACCTCGCCCGGCTCGTCGACCTCGAAGCACACGCGCGGCTCGTGGTCGACGTTTTCGCGCAGGTGCCCTTTCGCGCGGGTGTTGTGAACCAGGATGTCTCCCTCCGCGCAGACGTAGAGCAGCGGCACACAGTACGGCCAGCCGTCCTCGCCCACCGTCGCGAGCCTTCCGCAGAACCCCTTCTCGAGCACCTCACGGGCGCGTACCTCCGCCATCAACTTGTCAGCGCGCCTTACCTGGGGCAAGCCGCTCATCGGGACCCTCCGCCGATAGTCAAAAGACCCGATTAGACCACGGGAGTTCGATCCGAAACGAGCCGGGATCGTACGTTGACGCACGTTACAAGTTCACCCCGGGCCGGCCGCGGCTTGGGTTGATCGGCGCAATCCCGGGGAACGCCGGCGCAACAAAGCATGAGTAGCTTGGGTTGCGTCAAGAGGAGGTGGCCATGATCCGTTCGCTCCCCGTGTTGCTGGCGGCGCTCGCCGCTGCTTCTCCCGCTAGCGCTGTAACGACCGAAACCTACGGCGCTGGGGACAACGCCTACGTGACCGGTAATACGCCTTCTGCGGCGGCCTACCCGACCGTCGTCCAGGTCGTTCAGAGTTCGAGCACGAAGGGCGACTCCGTCTCGAACAACGGGTTCATCTTCGTCAACCTTCCGCAGTCGGCGAAGCCCGGGAACACCATCGCTGTCTTCTTCGAGCATGCCTCCTCCGTAGCGGGGAACATCAGCCACTACGCGGCGACGGACGACACGGCGAACGTCTACACGGACGTTCAAGGCGGGGTCGACTCGGAGAACGATCAGGCGACAGGCGGGTTTTACTTCATAAACCTCCCGAGCGCCGTCAAGCAGGTGAAGCTCCAGAACAAGAGCGGCGGGACGCTCAACTTCTGGCAGGTGACGATCGTCGAGCTTAACGACGTCGTCGCGATCGACGCGACGAACAACGGGCAGGCGACTGGAACCGCCGTCACCGGCGGGAGCCTCTCGGTCACTCAGACCGGCGACATGATCCTCCTCTACGGCGCGCGGACGAGCAGCGTCGCGACGACGCTCTTCACGCCGACGTCGCAGTCGAACATCGACTGGCAGCTCCGCGGGACGGACATAAACGACGGGACCTTCCTTCAGGCCGGGGTCTACAACTCCGCGAGCGAGATTAACCCGCAGCTCGACATGGCGACGTCGACCAGCTGGGCTTCGGTCGCGATGGCGTTCAAGGCGGGCGCGTCCGGAGCGCCGAAGGACTCCGGGAACGTCGTCGTGAACGGCGTCCTTCACTTCGGCTTCCTCGACGCGACCTTCTCCGATCCGATCAGGCTCCAGGTCCCGGCGACCGGGAACCTGCTCGTCGTCGTGCGCTCCGGCGGAGTTCCTCCGGGAGTCGGGCTCATGGGCTCGATCCAGGACACGAATGGCAACGGCTGGTTCGTCGGCGGATCGACGCTGAACGACGCCAGCATTCAGCGCGCGTACGCGATCTCGCCGAGGGTCGGGAACGACCTCGTCTTGACGATCCCTCAGCTGGGCGGGGCGAGCGGCGATCACACGTACATGGTCTACGACGTCTCCGCTCCCGCGGGGATGACCTTCGAGCTTGACTCGGACTTCGTTGCGACGGGAACGCAGGCGGCGGACACCGACCTGACGACGCTCACGATCACGCCGAACGTCTCCGGTATGGGGATCGTCTTCGGCGCGGTGAGCTGGGCTCACGGCACCGGGATCGGAGTCACGGACTCGACCCTCGTCTTCGATTCGATGTGGTACGACGGAGAGCCGGTCGACGGTCCGACGAACCTCGACGAGAACAACGGGAACTGCCACGGCTTCGACTTGGCACCGAGGACGACGACCTATCAGAAGACGGTCGCGTCTCCCGCGGCCTCGGGATGGGAATCGCTCGGGATCGCGTTCCGGGTCGCACAACCGGGCGCGGCCGGAGGTCCCGCGCCGTAGGAGTATTGCGGTCGACCGTTCGCTCTGCCAAGAGAGGAGAAGAGCCATGTCCCGACCCACGTTGATCCCATTTCACAGCCTGCTCGCGTTCAGCTTCTTCGCCCTGCCCGTAGCGGCGAGCGACGCCCGCCTGAGCGAGAGCTACGGCAAGCTGCCGCTGCAGTTCGAGGCGAACTGCGGTCAGGTGTCGAAGGAGGTCCAGTTCCTCTCGCGCGGCGCCGGCTACGGCCTGTATCTCACCCCGAACGAAGCGGTGCTGGTGCTGACGAAGCCCGATGCAAAGGCGCACGGAAAATCCGTTGCCCTTCGCATGAGCCTGGTAGGCGGCGCGCGCAAGGCCGTGGTGAGCGGGCTCGATGAACAACCCGGCAAGGCAAACTACTACATCGGAAGCGATCCATCGAAGTGGCGCACCAACGTTCCGACCTACGCCAAGGTGCGCTACCGCGAGGTCTATCCCGGCATCGACCTCGTCTACTACGGCAACCAGCGCCAGCTCGAGTACGACTTCGTCGTCGCACCGGGCGCGGATCCGAACAAGATCGTGCTCGGCTTCAAAGGTGCGGAGAAGCTCGCGATCGACGCGCAGGGTGATCTCGTGCTGCAAACACGCGGCGGCAAGATCCGCCAGCACAAGCCCGTCGTCTATCAGGACATCGACGGAGCCCGGCACGAGATCGCAGGCAGCTACGTGCGCAAAGGCGCCAATCGCATCGCCTTCAAGATTGCCGCATACGACCCGACCCGGCCGCTCGTCATCGACCCCGTGGTGCTCTCTTACTCCACCTACCTCGGCGGCACGAGTGTCGACGCGGGCAAGGCGATCGCCGTGGATGCGGCCGGCAACGCCTACGTCACCGGGTATACGATTTCTTCCGATTTCCCGACGACGCCCGGCGCCGTCCGGACGACGCAGACCTTCCCCGAGAAGGTTTTCGTGACCAAGCTGAATCCTTCGGGCACCGCTTTCGTCTATTCCGCCATCGTCGGTGGCGAGAGCACCGAGCGCGCGACCGGGATCGCCGTGGACGGCGACGGCAATGCCTACGTGACGGGCTACACGTCCTCGGCGAATTTTCCGACGACGCCCGGCGCGCTTCAGACCGTGCGCGGCACCAGCCCGTCGCCCTTCGGCACGCCGCCCCAGGACGCGTTCGTGACGAAGCTCAGCACCGACGGCTCCCGGCTCGTTTATTCCACCTTTCTCGGCGGAAGCGGGTCCGATGGGGCGTCGCGGATCACGGTGGATGCGAGCGGCAACGCGTACGTGGTGGGCGGCACGACGTCAGCGGATTTTCCGGTCACCGCGGGTGCGTACCAGACTTCATGCGCGCCGGTCGACTCCTGCGCGGACGCCTTCGTCGCGAGGCTCAACCCCGACGCCTCGGGCCTCGTCTATTCCACCTTCCTCGGCGGCGGCCAGTCGGAATCGGCTTCCGGAATCGCGGTCGACCGCGCCGGCAACGCCTACGTCGCCGGCAGCACCAATTCCCTGGACTTTCCGACCACGCCGGGCGCTTTCCAGCCGGCCTACGCCGGGGGCTTGTGGGATGCTTTCGTGACCAAGCTCGATCCGACCGGCACCGCCCTGGTCTACTCCACCTACCTCGGCGCCGGCGACTTCGACCAGGCCTTTGCAATCGCCGTGGACCCAGGCGGCAACGCGTACGTGACGGGACGGACAGGCTCGACCGATTTTCCCACCGTGAGTGCCTTCCAGGCCGCCTTCGACAAGCAGAGGCAGTTCATGATGACGATCTTCGTGACGAAGCTCGACCTGACGGGCTCCACGCTTGTCTACTCGACGTTTCTCGGCGGGACCGCCGGAGACGAGCCCGGCGCGATCGCGTTGGACGCCGCAGGTAGCGCCTACCTGACAGGCGTGACCAACTCGACCGACTTCCCCATAACCCCCGGAGCGTTTCAACCGGCTCACGCCCAGGGCAATTCCCAGGACGCGTTCGTGACCCAGCTCGCGCCGAGCGGCTCGAGTCTCGTGTACTCAACCTATCTCGGCGGCACCGACTTCGAGTACGGCTACGGAATCGCCGTGGATGCAGCCGGCAGCGCGTATGTCACGGGAGAGACAGGTGTCGGGGGTTTCCCCACGACGCCCGACTCGCCGAAGCCTGCGTTTACCGGGAACTTCCAGGACGGCTTCGTCGCGAAGTTCGCCGACGCGGCACCCCCGCCGCCTGCCCCGACCGGTACCGGCACGACGCGCTCCGAGGAGAGCGCCGCAACCCAGATCGGCTTCTGGACGAGTTACGGCGCGGAGACCGGCACCTTCAGCGACGGCAGCATCGCCGCGTCCAACGTCGTCGCCTCCACCGCGATGTTCAGCTTCACCGGAACCGCGGTGAGCTGGATCGGCGTCAAATGCAACGTCTGCGGCGTCGCGGCAGTTTCGATCGATGGCGGCGTACCGACCATGGTGAACACCGCCGGCCCCGGCGCGCCCGGCGCCCTCAGCTCCGAGCCGGTCTTCTCCGCCTCGGGCCTTGCGGCACGGAGTCACATGATCACGATCGCCGTGACAGGCACCAGCAACTCCGGCGGCAGCTATGTCGCGCTGGACGCGTTCGATGTGACCACGGGCAGTGCCGCTCCTCCCCTCCTGCCGCCCGTGGTGCTTCCGCCACCCCCGGTGACGTTGCCCCCGTTGCCTCCGATCTTGGGGCTCTGATCGACCTATCGACAGAACTCGGCGTGCGACAGGACGGGTGGCGACGGGCGGATCATTTTTCGGATCGGCGCTGAGCGCGCTGGTCCGACGAGGTCAGGTGGGCGTCGTGGCCCGACCACACGGTCTGCTTCATGGTCTCGGCATCGGCGATCTTGGCGGAAAGCCGGCGGTGGTTCCATCTGCCGTACGCCCTCGCGATTCGGCCAAAGATCCACGACACGACGATCACGACGACAAGCGCGGCGATCCCGAGTGCCCACCATTTGACGTCGTCGCAGAAGGCCTTGCCGATGTTCTTCCCGGCGCAGTAGCGCGCGAGGAACGACAGCCACTCCCAGTCCTTGCCGATCCCGTCGATCATCCCTCACTCCCTGTCGCGCGCGTAGGGGGCGCGCAGCTCGACCGGCGCCTGGCGCTTCCTGCGCATGCGGATGTTGAGCGCCTCGACCGCGACCGAGAAGGCCATGGCGAAGTATACGTAGCCCTTGGGGATGTGGTGGTCGAAGCCGTCGGCGATCAGCACCACGCCGATGACGAATAGGAAGGCGAGCGCGAGCATCTTCACCGTCGGGTGCGCCGACACGAAGCGCCCGATGCCGCCCGCGAACAGCATCATCAACGCCACCGAGGCCACCACCGCAGCGACCATCACGGCGAGCTGGTCGACCATGCCGACCGCGGTGACGATCGAGTCGAGCGAGAACACCGCGTCGATGACGATGATCTGAAGGATCACCGCGGAGAAGGTGGCGCGGCCGGCCGAGGAGGCTTCGCCCTTCTCGCCCTCGAGCAGCTGGTGGATCTCGGCCGTGCTCTTCCACAGCAGGAACAGGCCGCCGGCGATGAGGATCAGGTCGCGGCCCGAGATCTCCTGGCCGAAAAGCGGAATCGTAAACAGCGGCGCGGTCAGCCCTGCGATCCAGGCGAGGAGGAACAGCAGCCCGACGCGCATGAACATGGCGAGGAACAGGCCCAGCTTCCTCGCCGTCTCGCGGCGCCCCTGCTCCAGCTTGTCGACCAGGATGGAGATGAAGATCACGTTGTCGATGCCGAGCACCAGCTCGAGCACCGTCAGCGTGACGAACGCGACCCACGCGTGCGGGTCGGCGAGCAGGTCCACCTCAGTTCAGACTAGGAGTCAGACGACTTCGGCGGTCCGCGTGATTTCGCCCATCTTGCCGCTCTGGTAGTCGCGCACCGCCTGGACGATCTCGTCCTGCGTGTTCATCACGAACGGACCGTAGCGCGCGACCGACTCCTTGATCGGCACGCCGGCGAGGAGCAGCAGGCGCCCTCCCCCGGCGGCGCCGCGCAGGCGCACCGCGTCGCCCTCGCCGAGCATCGCGAGCTGGCCGTCCTTGACCTCCTTGCCCTCGTTGCCGAGGAGCGCCGAGCCTTCGAACACGAAGGCCATGGCTTGCTGCTCGCGCGGCAGCGCGACGGTGACGTCGGCGCCCTGGTCCAGCGTCCAGTCCTGGTAGACGATCGGGATATGGGTGTCGATCACCGCGCTCGCGCCGAGCGCCTCGCCCGCGACCACGCGCACCCGCGCCTTGCCGTCCGCGCTCGCGGCCTGCGGGATCTTCGCGCCGGACACTTCCTGGTAGCGCGGCCGGGTCATCTTGAGCTTGCCCGGCAGATTCACCCAGATCTGGAAGCCGTGCACGCGCCCGCCCTTGTCGCGGATCTCGCGCGAGGGCACCTCGGAGTGCACGATCCCCGCGCCCGCGGTCATCCATTGCACGTCGCCGGGCCGCAGCACGCCCTTGTGGCCGGCCGAGTCTTCGTGCTCGAACTGGCCCTCGAGCATGTAGGTGATGGTCTCGAAGCCGCGGTGCGGGTGGTCGGGTGCGCCGACCGCCTCGCCCGGGCGATAGTCAACCGGCCCCATCTCGTCGAGCAGGAGGAAGGGATCGACGTGGTCCAGGCCCTGGGCGGGGAAAGGACGGCGCACGATGAAGCCGGCGCCTTCGCGCTGGCG
>Ga0137409_10006969_pt1 | contig 11654 bp, 5 predicted proteins | sample CZODoug1_16funga_FD_122059 | JGI IMG/M metagenome (GOLD analysis project Ga0137409, IMG submission 122059) | Vadose zone soil fungal communities from Angelo Coast Range Reserve, California, USA - CZODoug1_16fungal (Hybrid Assembly) | ecosystem: Environmental > Terrestrial > Soil > Vadose zone... | reverse complement strand
TCCGCAGGCTTGATCGCGCTTGAACTTCAAATACATCTCGTTCTGGGGCTTCAGGCGGAGAGCCCGAGCGTTCCAAGCGCACGCTTGATCGGAGCGTGACTCCACAAAGAATGCCTGGGCCACCATGAAGGCGGCCTGCGCGCGCAACGTCGCGGGGGCCCGATCGTCGTCATAAACCGCCGTCGCTTGTATGCGCCCTGTCCCCGCGGTGTGTGGATCGAGTACCAACTCCAGGACATCATCCAATCGTTTGCTGTAAGTTGCGCTGTCCGCGAGTGAGGCGCCGCCAACCTGCCGTACCGCCCGTCCACCATTCTGTGGAGTTGTTTGTGTGCCCGCCGTGTCGCGCGCCACGGAACGGGAGGTATCGGCCCCATTCGGATTCGCCCTGCTGCCGCCGTTCAGCGCCATCCAGGCGCCTCCCCCCGCGAGGATCACGATGACGCCGGCGGCGACGGGGATGAGCGACCGCCGCTTCCTCGGAGGGGCCGGGGCCGAGACCGGGGAGAGGAGCTGGGTTTTGGCGTCTGTATCGCCCATCGAGTGCGTGTGCGGCACGGCCCCCGTCGTTGGCCGGCCCGTGACGGCGGCGACGTCAGCCGCGAACTTCGCGACGCTCTGGTAGCGCTCCATCGGCGTGCGAGCGAGCGCGGTATCGAGGACCGGTTGTAGCCCGCCGGGGAACGACAGATCGGGCCGCGCCTCGGCGAGCGTCGTGGGCTCGTCGGTCAGCCGCTTGATCATCGTCTCCTGCACGCTGGTCGCCTCGAACGGCAGCTTGCCGATCAGCATGCGGTAAAACACGAGCGCGAGGGAGTAGAGGTCGCTGCGGCCGTCGAGGGTGTCGCCCGAGAGCTGTTCGGGACTCATGAACTCGGGCGTCCCCAAGACCAGGCCGGTCCTGGTGACCTTCTGGCCCCCCTGGTCACCGCCCACGGCCTTGGCGATTCCGAAATCCACCACCTTCACTGTCTCGCCGCCGTCCTTCCGCCTGCTCAACATGATGTTGTCCGGCTTCAAGTCGCGATGCACGATGCCCAGATCGTGCGCGGCCTGGAGCGCGTCGGCAGTTTGCAGGAAGATCGCGGTTGCACGCGGCACTGAGATCGCGCCGTCGCGCTCGAGCAGATCGGTGAGCGGCTCGCCCTCGATGAACTCCATCGCGAGATAGATCAAGCCGTCGGGTGTCTCACCGAAGTCGTAAATCGCGCAGACGTTGGGATGGGTGATGCGGCTGGCGTTCGACGCCTCGCGATTGAAGCGCGCCACGGCGTCGGGATCGTGCACCATCGATGGATTCATCACTTTGATGGCGCTCCGCCGGCCCATCTTCACGTGTTCGGCGAGGTAGACCTGACCCATGCCGCCCTCACCGAGCTTCTTCACGACGTGGTAGCGGTCGGCGACGACCTGCCCCACGAGATCGCTCGCCGGCGCGGCGGATCGCAGCGTCTGCCCGTCGTTGGGGCAGAACTTCACGTCATCGGCATATTCGGTGGAGCAGACCGGGCAGATCTTCATTCCGGAATCGGCCCTCCGCCTCCCGCGTCGCCGCCGGGCAGCTCGACGCGCAGCAGCTTGTCGCCGACCATGATGCGCGAGCCGTGCCGGAGCGCCATGGCGCCGCGGGCGGCGATCGCGACGCCGTTGCGGCTGTGATCGTCCACCAGCACGAAGTCCGCGTCCTCAGAGCGCACGGTCGCGTGCTGCGCGCTCATCGAGGGGTCATAGGGGAAAATCCAGTCGCCGCGCTCGCGTCCGATATGCACGTCGCGTCCCGGCGACAGCTGGATGACGTCGCGGGAGCTGCCGTCCGTGCGGAGTTGGGTGAGGCTGGCGATATCGGCGCTCGGCGTCAGGCTGCCCATGCGCTTGGTCGCATCGGCCTCCGTATGGTGGGGACCGGGGTAGCCGAGGCGGCGGAAACGCAGAATCTGTGAGCCGATGAGGATCAGTTCACCATCGGTCAGGCGGTAGGGTGCTTCGAGAAAGACCCAGGTGCCGTTGCGGCTCCCGAGGTCGCGCACATCGAGCCGCCCATCTTCCCACGAGAGCTTGGCATGCAGGGGCGAGAGGAACTGATCTTCGGAGAACCGGATATCTCCCTCGGTCCGGCCGATGGTCGTGAACATGTGTTTGCGCTCGAACCGCGCCACCTCAGTGGCCATCTCGGAAACCAGAACCAATGTCAGGGAGTGTTCGGAGCGTCTATCGGGGATCAGGCGTCGGTCGAGTACGCCTCCGCCCCCCGCGGTCCCCCCGCCCGCGGTGCCGTGCGAGGTCACCATCGTTCCACACAGCGGGCAGGGAGCATCCGCCGGCGCGCCGCCCGGGGATGGAGGCCCGCTCGTGCGGGAGACGACACCGCCACCACCACCGCCTGCCGCCACCGCGGCCCGCGCGGCTGCGGCTTGCGTCAGCGGCTTTCCGCAGTCGGAGCAGAATTGCGCGCCCGCTTCGTTTTGCCGGCCGCAATACTGGCAAGCGCTCAGTGCCATAAAGTAAGGTGGCCCAATCTATTGCTCGCCGCTAGCTTGCGCCACATGCGACTCATCGGTGCGGCGCTCCTCGTCGCTGCGACGGGGGCGGCGGGGGGCGGCTGCGCGTCCTCCGCCACCCGTCATCCCGCCTCCGTCTCAGCTTCACGCGAGCGACTTCACATCACGATCGTCTATCCCGACACCGCCGACCCGATTCAGGCGCAAGATTCGTCGTTCCTGTTCGGCAGTGTCGGCCGGGGGCGCGGCGATGTCGCGTTGTCGGTCAACGGATTCCCCGTCCGCGTGTCTGCGGCGGGCACCTGGCTCGCATGGATCCCCCTGCCGAGCGACTCATTGGCGCGATTTCAGATCGTGGCGCGCGCCGGTGCCGGCCCCGAGCAGCAGGAGACCACGTTCGTCGCGCGCATCGCGCAACCATACCGCCCGCCGCCGGGCGCCACCGTCTGGATCGACACGACGAGCTTCACACCGACCGACACGCTCGCGTTTCCCGCGGGGGAGGGCATTCGCCTGTCGGTTCGTGCCACGCCTGGTGCGCAGGTGCGGCTCCGCATGGAAGGAAAACGCACGCAGGTGTGGTTCGTGCCCGACACGCTGCCAGGAGAGCCGGCATGGGGGATCCGCGCGTTCGGGACCGATACCGCCACCTACCGCCTCCCTCCCGCCGCTGACCGTTATGTCGCATGGCTGCCCGCCGAGCCGCTGTGTGATGCAATCCTCGAGGTGATCGTCGGGACGGATACCGCCCGTGCCGTCTGGCCGCTGGTGCTGGACACGCTGGACCGTGCGCACCCCGCGGTGATCGTGCTGAACGATGACACCGCGCACACCGGGAAGAGCGACAGCCTGACGGTGGGAAAGGCCGTGCCCTACGGCACCTACAACTGGTTTTTCCCGCTGGGCACGATCTCGGTAGCCACGGCCCGTTGGGGCAGCCAAGCACGTCTGCAGCTGTCGCGTGGCGCCGTGGCGTGGGTGAACAACGCGGATGTGGTGCCGCTCGCGGCGGGGACGCCGCCACCCGGCGGCATCGTGGAGTCGGTCCGCCTGGTGCCCGGCCCACGCGCGCTCGTGCTACGCGTGCCGCTGCCGACGCACGTTCCCTTCAAGGTGGAAGAAGAGGAAAGGAGCCTCACACTGCGGCTGTACGGCGTCGCCTCTGATGTGAATTGGATGCAGTACGGCGGCACCGATCCGTACGTGACCCGCATGAGCTACGCGCAGCCGGCCGTGGACGAGGTGACGCTCACGCTCGCACTGGCGGGGCCGGTGTGGGGGTATCGCACGCGCTGGAGCGGGCGCGACCTGCTGCTCGAGATTCGCCGGCCACCGGTAATCGATCCGCGGCGCCCGCTCGCCGGCCGGACGATCGTGCTCGACCCTGGCCATCCACCGGTCGGTGCGCACGGGCCATCCGGCTTGTGGGAGCCCGTCGCGACCCTCGCAGTGGCACAGCAGGCCAAGGCGCTGCTCGAGCGGGCGGGCGCGACGGTGTTGTTGACGCGCACCGACTCGAATCCGGTGGACTTGTTCCCGCGTACGCGCTTCGCCGAGGAGCACGATGCCGACGTGCTCGTCTCGATCCACGCGAACGCGCTGCCCGACGGTGTGAATCCGTTCACCAATAACGGCACCAGCGTCTACTACTTCCATCCGCGCAGCGCCGCCCTGGCGCGCGCCCTCGATCGGGCACTTGTTGGGGAGCTAGGGGTTAGGGATTTGGGAATGGGGCGCGGTGACTACGCACTTGTGCGTGATCCGTGGTTCCCCTCGGCGCTCACCGAAGGATTGTTCATGATGATCCCGGAGCAGGAGGCGATGCTCTCCAGCCCGGAAGGACAACTGCGCTACGCGAGGGGTGTTGTGCGAGGGATCGAAGATTTCTTACGAGGGCTTGCCCGGTGAGGGTAATTCTCCTCGCGCTCCTCCTCTTGCCGAGCATCGCCTCAGCGCAAGTGGATCCGTCAGGCAGCTGGCGCACCATCCACACCAAGCATTTCCGCATCCACTTCGGTCCCGCCCTGCGGGCGCGCGCGACACTGGCGGCAGCGGAGGCTGAGCGAGCGTACACCCTCCTCTCGAGCGAGCTGCATCCGCCGCGCGGCATCATCGATCTCACGTTGTCGGACGACGTCGACACACCCAACGGCTTCACCACCGTCTTTCCATCCAACCGCTTCACGATTCTGCTCGTCCCGCCGGTGACGGATCCCGCGCTGCAGACGTACGACAGCTGGGAACGGCTCGTGATCGTACACGAGCTGACGCACGTCTTTCATCTCGATCGCTCGCGTGGCCTGTGGAAGACACTGCAGTCGGTGTTTGGCCGCGTGCCTGGTCTGTTTCCCAACCAGTACCAGCCGACCTGGGTCACCGAGGGCCTCGCGACGTACTACGAGTCACGATTTACGACCGGGGGCCGCGCGGACGGGAGCTTTCACCGCGAGATCGTGGGCGCCGACGCCGCGTTCGGGCGCGCCCGCTCTCCGTGGGACGCGCTGCCGTTCACGCGGTGGCCCGATGGGCTCGCGCCCTACGCGTACGGCAGCCGCTTCTGGGAATTCCTGTCGCACGACGTGAATGACTCGATCGTGCCGCGCTTCGTCGAGAAGACGGCGGGTCAGTTCATTCCGTTCCGCGTAGGTCGTCCCCTGCGGCACGCGGGGGTGCCGCGGCCGCTGGCCGATGCGTGGTCGCGCGCGATCGCGACGGCCGTGCCCGACACGCAACCCGGAGGACGAAGTCAGCTGGTTCTGGGCGGCCTGCGCGCCGAGCCCGTGCCGCGCCTGTCGCCCGACCGCCGCCGTCTGGCGTACGTCTATGATGACGGCCGCGGCGCCCGGCGGTTACGCGTCGTGGATCTGCAGAGCGGCGCCGTGCTGCGCGCGCATCGCGTGAACGGCGGGGTGAGCTACGATTGGCTGGGCGATACGCTGATCGTCGCACAGCTCGAGTTTCGCACTCGCTGGAAGATTCGCAGCGACCTGTGGCGCTGGCTCCCGAACGGCACGTGGCAGCGCATGACGGCGGACGCGCGCCTGATCGAGCCGCGCGCGGGTGGCGGCACGCTATCGGCGCTCAAGCTGGCCGGCGGCGGTGACACACCGACAATTCCCGCTAGCGCACTCGACGGGACCTGGGGACCGATCGTGCCGTCGCCGGACGGACGCTGGGTCGTCGCGGCACGCAATCAGGACGGTCACTGGGCGCTGGTGCGCTGGCCGGCCGGTCAGCCGCAGTCGATGACCGTGCTGGCACAGGCGCTCGGCGCATCCGCGATCGCCGATCCCGTTTGGGCTGCCGATGGTGAGAGCGTGCTGTTCGTGACTGACGCGGGTGGGTTTCCGCAGATTCATCGGTGGCGCGAACGCGACGGCATCGTCCAGTTGACCACCGAGCCGCTGGGCGCACGCTCGCCGGCGCCGCTGCCTGACGGCCGCATTCTCTTTACGACGCTGGGAAATGGCGGCTGGGAGCTGCGCCGCGCTGCGCCGCGGCCGATCCCGCTGCCGCCGGCGCCAGTGCTGGCCGTCTCGTTCGATTCCGCCCCACGGGTCGTGCTGCGGGAGACCGGATACGCAGGGTGGGGATCGCTGCGGCCGCATTTCTGGATTCCCTTGGGAGTGAACTTCGGCAAGGCCGGCCACTTCTTCGGCGCTGCGACCGCAGGTGCCGACGCGGTCGGACGCTATACCTATTTTGCCGAGGCGACGTTCTCGCCCTCACCCGCGCGGTTGCAAGGCTCGTTCTTCCTTCTTAATAGGACGCTCGGTAATCCCACCCTCGACCTGTTTTACTCCAATCGCTGGTCCCTGGTTGGGATCGACAGCACCGGCCACGTCGTGTCACAGAACCGTCCCGAGGGCTCCATCGGGGCCACCCTGGTGGCTCAGCGCTGGCGCAGCTTCATCACGCTGCGCCTCGCGGCGGAATATGAAGGAAGGAGATTCGTCTCGATCCCCGATACGAACCTCGCCGCCATCTGCACGGGTTGCATCGACCGCGATCGCATCGGCGGATCGGCGATCCTCTCGCTCGGCTCGGTGGTCTCGGCGCCGCTGACCGTGTCGCTGCAGGATGGCGCCACGGCGTTGCTGTTGTACCGGCGCAAGCAGGAGCAGGGCACCGCGCGCTTCCTCAACGAGGTCCGCGCCCGTGGCAACGTGTACCTGCGCGTCGGACCGCGCGTCGGATTTGCGTACCCGGTCCTCGCGCTGCGCGGGGCGATCGGTGCGCTCGGTGGGCCGATCAGCGATCGGTTTGGGATCGGCGGTGTGTCCTCTGGCGGCGTCGAATTCCTGTTTGGGCAGACCGTTGGTGCGTTCCGCACATTCCCGGTGCGGGGCTACGCCGCGGGAATTCTGAATGGCCGCCGCGCCGCGGCGGTCACCGCCGAGTATCGCCTGCCGCTCGCGCTGGTCGGACGCGCGATCGGACACCTGCCGATCGGCGCCGACAAGCTCGCGCTCTCGGTCTTCGGCGATGTCGGCGACGCGTGGGACGTCGGCGAGCGCGCGCGGTTGCATCGGCTCCGCTCGGTCGGCGCCGAGCTCGTCGCCGACGTCACCGTGACCTACGATGTCCCGCTGCGCCTGCGTTTTGGCGTCGCGCAGCCTGCAACCGGACACGCGCAGTTGTACGGGGCATTCGGCGCGGATTTCTGAAATCTGTTGACCCGCTCCGGGGCGAACCCTAAGTTAGCCCCGACCCCTCGGAGACCGAATTGTATTGCTCCCGCTGTGGCACTCAGAATAAGGACACCGCGAAGTTCTGCGATTCTTGCGGCCTCGACCTGACCGCGATGACGCCGACGGGCGTGCGCACCGAGGCGCCGGACATCACGGAAATCGACATGGTGCGCCAGGAGCTCAACGAGGAATACGAAATCGTCGAAGAGCTCGGCCGTGGGGGCATGGCGATCGTCTTCAAAGCGAAGGAAAAACAGCTCGACCGCGAAGTCGCGATCAAGGTGCTGCCGTTCTCCCTCGCGTTCGACAAGGAATTCGTCGAGCGCTTCCAGCGCGAAGCCCGCACCTCCGCCCGGCTCGAGCATCCCAACATCATCCCGATTTACCGTGTCGGAAAATCGGGCCGGATCATCTACTTCGTCATGAAGTTCTTGCGGGGCAAGCCGCTCTCCAGCGTTCTGACGGCGCGCGGCAGCCTCCCTCCCGGCGAGATCAAGAAGATCCTCGCTGAAGTCGGCCGCGCGCTCGCATACGCCCATAAGAAGGAAATCGTCCACCGCGACATCAAACCCGACAACATCATGTTCGACGAGCACGGGCACGCGGTGGTCACCGACTTCGGCATCGCCAAGGCGGCATCGGGCGGCAAGCTCACGGGCACCGGCATGTCCATCGGCACGCCGCACTACATGAGTCCCGAGCAGGCCAAGGCGCAGCCGCTGGACGGCCGGAGCGACCTCTACTCGCTTGGCGTCGTCGCCTATCAGTGTCTCACCGGCGGCGTCCCCTTCGACGGCGAAGACTCCTTCTCCATCGGCTACAAGCACATCATGGAGGAGATCCCGACACCGCCGCTCGACACTCTCGAGAAGCGGCAGCTCTTCGAGATCGTCAAAAAAATGATGGCGAAGACGCCGGGGCAGCGCTTCCAGAACGCGGACGAGCTGGTCAGCGTGCTCGAGAGCGGGCGCTCGGTGTCGTTCTCCACCGACGCGACGATGGCGATGCCGTCGCTGACCGGCGCGCGACTCGCTTCCGCGCCGACGACGCCGCTGCCGCGTGCGACCGGCACCCGGCCCCCCGCGGCCGGCGAGGAACCGCGCCGCTCGGTGCTCTCAGGGCTGCTGTTGTGGCTCGTCATCGTCGGGGCGGTGTTCGGTGGCGGCGGGTTCTACGCGTATAAGAAAGGACTGATCTTCGCGAAGACTCCCGGCGGCGCGGGAGGCGATTCGACCGTGGCGCGGGATAGCAGCGGGCGAGACACCACGCGGCTCGCCGCCGCCGACTCGAGCCGGGACTCGGCGCGGGTGAGCACCACACCGCCCGCTCCACCGGCTATGGGCACGCCGGGTCGCCTCGTACTGCAGAACGTGCCGACCGGTGCCCGCGTCAGCATCGAAGGGCAGCCGGTGCGGGGGACTCAGGTCGACCTGCCGCCCGGTGTCCACCGCCTGACGGTCCGGGCTGCCGGATATCAGACCTACGATCGGCAGGTCATCATCACGCCTGGGGAGACCTACAACGTCCGCCTGGACATGCAGACCAGCGACGACGATGCCGGACCCTGCGACCGGTTCGGCCCCGCCTACAATCAGGACAACATCTGCTTCGATACGCGACCGGTCCCGCTGTCCTCCACCATCATTCCGGTGGCACAGGATGCCCCGGTATTCCCCCGCCAGGCGATTCTGTTGATCCGCGTCTCGCGCAATGGGACCACGATGGAGGCACGCGTGTTCGTGCCCTCGAATGTCGATACTTTCAACAATGAGGCGCTCGACATGGCGAGGAACCTGCGCTGGAATCCGGCTCAGAAGAACGGTGAGCCGACCGAGGCGTGGGTGCAGTGGCCATTCCAGCCGGCTCGGCAGTAATCCACACGCCCAAAATCCATTCCACGGCGTTCATCGCGCCGACAGCGGTCGTGATGGGCGACGTCACGCTGGGGCCACGCTCGAGCGTCTGGTATCAGGCTGTGCTGCGTGGCGACATGGCACCCATCGTGATCGGGGAAGCGACCAACCTCCAGGATGGGACGATCGTGCACGTGGATGAGGGGAAACCGGCCTTGATCGGAGCGCGTGTAGGCGTGGGCCACCGCGTGATCCTCCACGCCTGCGTCGTGGAAGACGAGTGCCTCATCGGCATGGGCAGCATCCTGCTGAACGATGTCCATGTGGGGACGGGCAGCGTGATCGCCGCAGGGGCCGTGGTGCCGGAAGGGATGCAGGTGCCGCCCGGCTCGCTCGTGATGGGAGTGCCGGCGCGTGTCGTGCGTCACGTCGATGATGGTCTGCGCGCGCGAATCCGCGGAACGTGGGAGCATTACGTCGCGGAGGCCGAGCGACACCGTCGCGGGACGTTCCCGATCCAGAGAGCAACTTTGTGATGTTGATACTCGGAGTGTGAGACGCGCCAACGCGAGTCTTCAGTCTTGCCGGGCTCCAAACACGCGCCTACCTTGGGCCTCCACGTTCCGTTAACTTCCTCAATTCAACTCGATCGGCCGTGAGATTCGCATGACTGCATCTGAAGCCCGCCATAGTCTCGACCTGAGCGCCAACGCGCTCACCGTCCTCGAGCGCCGCTATCTCGTGAAGGACGACCACGGGAAGCCGGTGGAGCGTCCTGAGGACCTGTTCTGGCGGGTGGCCCGGACCATTGCGGCTCCCGATCGGACCTATGGCGCGTCCGACCGTGCTGTGGAGAGCCTCGCCGAGACGTTTTTTGAGCTCATGGCGACCCGGGTGTGGATGCCCAATTCTCCCACTCTGATGAACGCCGGTCGTCCCCTCGGCCAGCTGTCCGCGTGCTTCGTGCTCCCGGTGGAAGACGCCCTCTCCAATGGGCGCTCGGGCATCTACGACACCCTGCGGGCCATGGCGCTGGTGCATCAGTCGGGCGGCGGGACGGGGTTCTCATTCTCCCGCCTGCGCCCCAAGAATGATGTGGTTCGCTCGACGATGGGCGTCGCCTCCGGGCCCGTGTCGTTCATGAAGCTGTACGACGCCTCGACGGACGTCGTGAAGCAGGGTGGGACGCGGCGCGGCGCCAACATGGGCATCTTGCGCGTGGATCATCCCGACATCCTGGACTTCATTCACTGCAAGGATGATCTGACGCAGATCACGAATTTCAACATTTCCGTCGCGGTCACGGATGCGTTCATGCTGGCGCTGGAGGCGGGGAAGTCCTACGACTTGATCCATCCTCGCACCGGCAAAGTCGTCGGCCAGCTCGAGGCGCGCGAGGTCTTCAAGCAGATCGTGCACGGCGCCTGGAAGACGGGTGAGCCGGGCGTCTTCTACATCGATCGCGCGAACCACTACAACCCGGTGCCGCACCTCGGGAGCTACGAGGCCACGAACCCCTGCGGCGAGCAGCCGCTGCTTTCCTACGACGTGTGCAACCTCGGCTCGATCAACGTCGGTCTCTTCGTCAAGAACGGCGAGGTGGATTGGGACGGCCTGCGCACGGCGGTACATCTCTGCACCCACTTCCTCGACAACGTCATCGACGCGAACAAGTACCCGCTCGCGGAGATCGACGATCTGGCGAAGCGCATCCGCCGCATCGGTCTCGGGATCATGGGCTGGGCGGACCTGCTGGTCCGGCTCGGCATCCCGTACAACGCCGACGCGGGCGTCGCACTCGGCCGCCAACTGATGGAGTTCATTGACGAGGAGTCCAAGGTCGCGTCCGAGAAGCTCGCGGAGCAGCGCGGCACGTTCGCGGAGTGGGAGCGCTCCATTTGGGGTCCCGACGCGACCTGCGCACGCGACGCGCGTGGTGAGCGGATCCGCCCGATGCGCCGCTTGCGCAACTGCAACCTGACTACGGTCGCGCCCACAGGGACCATTTCCATCATCGCCGGCTGCTCGTCGGGAATCGAGCCGCTGTTCGCGGTCGCATTCATGCGCAATCAGGCCGGCGTGCTGATGCCCGACGTCAATGAAGACTTCGTGGCGATCGCCAAGCGCGAGGGATGGTACTCCGACGACCTGATGAAGCAGATTGCCGAGGCGGGCCACATCCACTTCGACGCGGCGCCGGCGAAGTGGCAGCGCGTCTTTGTGACCGCGCACGACGTGACGCCGGAGTGGCACATCCAGATGCAGGCGGCGTTCCAGGAGTTCACCGACTCGGCGATCTCCAAGACCAGCAACTTTCCGAATGACGCAACCGAGGAGTACGTCGAGCAGATCTACCGCTACGCCTACCAGCTGGGCTGCAAGGGCGTGACGGTGTACCGTGACGGCGCGCGCGAGAATCAGGTGCTGTCCACCGGCTCGACCGCGAAAAAGGTCACGGAGAATGCAGCAGCCGGGGCAGGGAAGGACGCGCTCACCGAAGCGTTGAGCCGCATCGCCGAGCTCGAGACCGAGCTACACCTGACCAAGGATCGCCTGCACGACGTCGAGGCGGAGAACCTGCAGCGGCGCGCCAAGCGCTCGCGCCCCGATCT
>Ga0137409_10006968_pt1 | contig 11655 bp, 8 predicted proteins | sample CZODoug1_16funga_FD_122059 | JGI IMG/M metagenome (GOLD analysis project Ga0137409, IMG submission 122059) | Vadose zone soil fungal communities from Angelo Coast Range Reserve, California, USA - CZODoug1_16fungal (Hybrid Assembly) | ecosystem: Environmental > Terrestrial > Soil > Vadose zone... | reverse complement strand
AACAATGTCCCGGTAGACTTCCACGTTGGTATCGAGAAGTTTCAGCCGTCCGGCGGGATCGTTGCGGTCCGTCGCGCCACCGGATTTTTCGTTGACGCCCGCGGTGATGATCACGAGCACTGCTTCGGAAAAGTCGGAATAATCGCCTGCGCGGAGTTCCACCGCCGGGGAAAGTGTGGCGCCATACTGGAGATCGGCTACGACACCCTTTGCACGAGCCAGATTCTTGTCAATCACGACGACTTGGCAGGCAATTCCGCGCATCACGAGAGACAGGAGACATGCGGAACCTACGCCGCCCGCGCCAACGACTCCAACCTTCATGAAAGACCTCCTTTGATGACTTTGTGGAATATAGTATCCACACTCCAGAAGTGCAACCGGGCTACCAAACGTATTATTTCTATAACTGATAGAAACTGAACTGACTGGAAGTTGCTCACGCAATAGAAAATGCCAACGCTTGGACACTGTGCCCAAATCCAGACAGACTGCGCCCCAACTATCCTAAACATTTCTCGAGCATTGCTCGCATTTCCAGCACTTCGAAGGTTTTGTCGGAAATCCGAGTTGGCACGCCGCTTGCTCCATCCCATCAAGGGACCGACTGCAAGTCTTGTGGATAGGAGATTCTCTGATGAGTGAATCTAGAGATGCGAATGCGGCCGTTGAAAACGATCACCGGACGATTGAAGGCCAAGAGAGTAAACTGAAAGTGCAAGATTTCTCGAGGCGCACTTTTCTTGGGGTGGGATCCGCTGGAATTGCGACCGTGGCCCTGGCCTCCCTCGCTGCCAACGCCCAGGAAAGATCAGACATTGAAAAAGGAATACACGATCATTCTGCAAGTAATCCGGGCCCGGAGAACAAGCCCCTTTTGGATGAGAATCCGAATTCAAACCTTCCTCCGCCGACGGATTCCGGAAACCTGGAGCCCGTATGGTACTCCTTCGATCTAACTCACAAACGCGTTCAAGAAGGAGGTTGGACGAACGAAGTAACACAAAAGGTGTTGCCATCTTCAAAAGACATCGCGGGAGTCAGAATGCGCCTTACAGCGGGCAGCTTTCGGGAGCTGCATTGGCACACGGCGGACGAGTGGGCCTTTATGCTGTACGGAAATGCTCGCGTGAGCGTTCTTAATCCCGATGGAACCGTGTTTCTCGGCGATGTGGGCAAAGGCGACCTTTGGTACTTTCCCGCAGGATTCCCTCACTCGATCCAAGGGTTGGGACCGGATGGTTGTGAATTTTTGCTGATATTCAACCAAGGGACGTTTTCTGAAGACAACACCTTCCTGCTTTCCGACTGGGTGAGGCATACGCCGCCGTCGGTGCTGTCGAAGAATTTTGGGTTGCCGGAGAGCGCTCTTAAGAGCTTACCAAACAAGAACCTATACATCTTTCCGGCGAACTTGCCCGCATCCCTGGCACAGGACAAGGCCGCTGTTGGAGGGCGTGGGGTCGAATCCCCTTACCAATACACCTTTAGAATGGAGGCTATGGCCCCGACGAAGCAAACGAAGGGCGGTGAAGTTCGCATAGTTGACTCGCATACCTTCACGGCGGCAAAAAATATTGCTGGGGTCCTAATAAAAATTAAGCCGGGTGGTCTGCGCGAACTGCACTGGCATCCGCACGATTCCGAATGGCAGTACTACATCACCGGTAAGGCACGTATGACGGTGTTTACAAATGAAGGAGCACACACGATGGACTTCAACGCCAATGATGTCGGTTTTGTGCCGGCGGTCGCTGGCCATTATGTCGAGAACATAGGCGACACGGATCTCTTGGTTCTGGAAATGTTCGCTGCGAGCGAATTTTCGGAAATTTCCCTTAACAACTGGATCAGGCATCTCCCCCCGGAGATGGTCACGTCGCATTTGAATCTGAATGCAGACGCCGTAAGTAAGATTCCTTCACAAGTGCTTGACGTTCTTCCTGGCTAGCTTCGCCGTCAAACTATTCGTGTTACTGTGTTTCGGAGGAGCCGCCGATGCGAGACTTCGATAGCCTGTCGCAGAAAGAAATCCTTGCCCTGGCGATTTCGCTCGAGGAAGAGGACGAACGAATTTACGCTGATTTCAGCGAGAGCCTGCGCGAAAAGTTTCCAGGCACTGCGCAAGTGTTTGAAGAAATGCGCCAGGAGGAAATCGGGCATCGCCGGCGGCTGATCGAACTCTACAAGCAGAAATTCGGCGAACATATTCCGCTGATTCGCCGCCAGGATGTTCGGGGATTCGTCCAACGCAAACCGATCTGGCTGAATACTCCGCTACGCCTGGAACAGATTCGCGCCCAGGTGAGCGCCATGGAAGTGGAGACTCGCCGCTTCTATGAACGCGCTGCGGCCCACGCACAGGATGCAGGCGTCCGGCAATTGCTGGACGACTTGGCGGAGGAAGAGGCGAGCCACGTTGAGCGCGCGGCGGAGCTGGAGAAAACCCAGCTGAAACCTGAAGTCCGCGAAGAGGAAGACAAGGCCAAACGCCGTCTCTTCGTCTTGCAGATTGTGCAGCCGGGCCTGGCTGGTTTAATGGACGGATCGGTTTCGACGCTCGCGCCGGTTTTCGCAGCGGCATTTGCCACGAAGAATACTTGGGATGCTTTTGCCGTTGGTCTCGCCGCATCGCTCGGAGCCGGCATCAGCATGGGCTTCGCCGAGGCGCTGTCTGACGACGGCAGCCTCACGGGACGCGGGACTCCGTGGATTCGCGGTCTGATCACCGGGTCCATGACGGCTCTCGGCGGCATCGGGCATACACTGCCGTATCTTATGCACAACTTTAATTACGCGACGGGCGTGGCGATCCTCGTCGTTATCATCGAACTCGCGGCCATCACGTGGGTACGTCACCGTTTTATGGACACACCTCCACTCTCCGCCGCCATGCAAGTGGCCTTGGGCGGCGCGCTCGTTTTCATCACCGGGATACTTATCGGGAATTCATAGCTGCAACGGCCTTCCCCCTTCAAGAAGTTTTTGCTGTGCCCGCATATTGACACCCTGCCGTGCTGAAGACGTAACTCCGACATTTGACGGACAGACGCCAGACATCTGTCACGCACTGGAAGAGACGCACCTCGTTCACTGCAAATGGGTTATTTCATGCCCGCCGGCCTGCGACTGATTGGAATCTTGAATGCTCTGTGTAGACGCGTCGTCAATTTGACAAAAAACGGGAGGGCGTCAATGAGCGTCGCAACCAACCCAATATTCGCGGAACATCTGAATGATCTGGAGGGGGTCATCTCAAATTATTCTCCGGTACTCTTCCGGGTCGCCCTGCGACGACTTCGCAATGTCCAGGACGCCGAGGACGCCGTACAGGACGCCCTGCTATCTGCGTGTAAACACATCGGACAGTTCGAGGGGAGATCGCAGCTTTCCACCTGGCTCACAAGCATCGTATCGAACGCCGCGGGAATGAAACTGCGACAGATCTCGCGGCTCGAAACGGTATCGCTCGATCAAAGCGTAGGTAAAGAAAACGACAGCGCTACTTTCGCAAATAAACTGAAGGACGTCAGACCGAACCCGGAAAATATTTGCGCGAAAAATGAGATGGATGAAACGCTGCGCCGGGCGCTCGCAGAGCTATCACCGAAACTGCGCGATGCAATTCAGATGTACCTGGATGGAATCTCAACGCGAGAGGCAGCTAAGGCCCTGGGAATTTCCACGCATGCGGTGAAGTCCCGCGTTCGACGAGGGCGGTCGATGCTGAATTTGCTTCTCACTAGAAGCGGTAAGGCGCCCCAAGCCGTGCCGTTTGTCAATGCAACAAGCGTTGAAGCACCTGACGTGACCGAAGCTCCCGCGCTACTTCGGGTCACTGGATAAGGCTCCTCTGGAGGTCAACGCCGTGAAGTTGCGTTCTGTTGTCATTCGGATGATTTTCGCGTGGATGCCGATGTTGCCGCCGCCAGTGCTCATCGGGCAGCCGCAGCGAACGGACACATGCCGCCCGGCCTCCTCTTCACGTGGTGGCGTGACTGCCGGAGGGTGCCAGGGAACCAAGTCTCCGTAATCGATCGCTAATTCATCTTTGTTGGGCAAAATTCGGGAGGATAAAATGCGCACTCTTGTGATTTGTCTAATGCTTTTGGCTTTTTGCGTAGGCGCTTCAGCAGCGACGGCTCGCGACGCCGATAACGAAACACCGTCACCCAATTCCGCCAACGAGAAGGCGGCGAAGTCGGCCGATTCGGCCAAACCCGAAGTGCGAGAAGGCGAGAAGGATGCCGTCAAATCGGAATTGCAGGATCTGCGGGATATCGTCCAGACTCAATCCGAACAGCTTCAGGACTTGCGAAAGCGTTTGGCCGCCCTGGAAACGGGTGGAACGTCCTCGAAGGAAGTTGTCACGCCAGCCATTGTTCCGCCGGCCGGCAGCATTCAAGCATTGGCTGCCGTGGAGACCTCCGCCGCTTCGATGCCGCCGGCAGCAATGGTGCAGGACACCAGCCGTGGCCAAAACGAATCCAAGTCTCCGTTGTCTTTCAAAATTGGTTCGGCGGATTTTACTCCGGGCGGTTTTGTTGATTTCACCACTTTTTATCGCAGCACAGACGTTGGCAGTGGTATCGCCACGTCGTTCGGATCAATTCCCTACAGCAACCAATTGCCGCAGGCCCGCATGTCCGAGACGCGTCTGTCCGCGCAATACTCCCGCTTGTCCCTGAAGGTTGATGCTCGTCTGACCGATTCGACGACCATTACCGGCTACGTCGAATCCGATTTTCTCGGCTTCCAGCCGGCCAACGCGTTCCAAACCGCGAACAGCGATAGCTTGCGTCTTCGAGTTTACTGGGCCAATGTTCGGCACGGTAAGTGGGAGGTACTGGGCGGGCAAGCATGGTCGTTGATGACTCCCAACCGCGTGGGGGTCTCACCGCTGACGCCCGATGTGTTCTACACCCTGGACGAAGACCCCAACTTCCAAGTCGGCCTGACCTGGCTGCGCCAGCCGCAGTTCCGCGTGACTTATCACCCCACGAGCAACTGGGCGATCGCCGTTTCGCTCGAGAACCCTCAGCAATTCGTACCCGGTTCGGTTGTCTTCCCGTCGCCCTTCTTCACCCCGCAGTTTGACAACGGCAGCGGCAGCACTAGCGCGGCTAGCAGCGCCACGAATACCGCCGTCCCTAATTTGCATCCTGACATCGTCGTCAAAACGGCGGTCGACTCACATCTGGCGGGTCGCTCCCTTCACATCGAGGCCGCCGGGTTGATACGCAGCTTCAGGGTATTCAACAATTTGACGACTCCGGCAAGCACCAACACCATTACAGGAGGCGGCGGTTCGCTGAACTTCAACTACGAGGTCGTTCACAATCTGCGCCTTATTGCCAATTCCTTTTACAGCTACGGTGGAGGGCGTTACATCTTTGGGTTGGGCCCCGATGTGATCGTCAAACCAGATGGCACTCTTTCAGGAGTTCACGCCGGATCAGGGATCGGCGGCTTTGAATACCAGGCAACACCGAGCTATATGTTCTACTCGTACTATGGCGCCGCGTACTTCGCGCGCAACTTTGCGGCCCAGCCCACGCCGGGTTCCACCTGTAACGGCCTCGCAGGTTTCGCTTGTGTAGGCTTTGGCTTCCCCGGATCGGGGGAAACAACGAATCGGGCGGTTCAAGAAGCCACGTTCGGTGTGATCCCGACCCTGTGGTCAAACGAGAACTTTGGTCGGCTGCAAATCATCTCCCAGTATTCCTATCTGATCCGGAGCCCGTGGTCAACTCTATCGACAACTGGCACGAACCCGCGGAACGCACACACTAATATGGTTTACCTCGGCCTTCGCTATATATTGCCTTAACGGAGAACAGGGAAATACAAATGGCCATGAATACGATAACGATAGTAAACGGCAAGCGAAACGAAAACTCGCCGACGGAAAGTTCGGCGGAAATCCCTGTGCTCATCGATGGCTCAAGACACACAGCACAGCCCGGTGAACGGCTCGTCGACCTCATCAACCGCGTGGGCCTGAAACTTTCGCAGGTGTGCTATCACCACCAGCTGGGGCCGATTCAAACGTGCGACACGTGCCTGGTTGAAATCGGCGGCCAACTCGTGCGCGCCTGCGCGACCACCGTCACGAGCGGAATGAGCGTGACGACCGCTTCGTCGAAGGCGCATGCAGCGCGGCAAGAGGCCTTTGACCGCATTCTCGTCAACCACATGCTCTACTGCACCGTATGTGACAACAACAATGGAAATTGCACGGTGCACAACACGACTAAGCTGCTGGCCATCGAGCACCAGCAAATCCCGTTCAAAAAGAAACCCTACGCGGTCGATAACACGAATCCTTTCTACCGATACGATCCCGACCAGTGCATCTTGTGCGGCCGCTGCGTGGAAGCTTGTCAAAATTTGCAGGTGAACGAGACCCTTTCCATCAATTGGGAAGACCCGCATCCGCGTGTGCAGTGGGATGGCGGTTCGACGATTGGCGAATCCAGTTGCGTCTCCTGCGGACACTGCATCACCGTCTGCCCGTGCAATGCGCTCATGGAAAAATCCATGCTGGGGCAAGCCGGATTCTTCACGGGCATCTCTAAGGAATCGCTCGACGGCATGATCGATGTGGTCAAGGACATCGAACCGGAAACGGGATACGGCGCCATTCTGAGGCTGTCCGAGATTGAATCGGCCATGCGCGAGTCGCGCATCCGCCGCACCAAAACCGTGTGTACTTATTGCGGAGTTGGTTGCAGCTTCGATGTGTGGACCAAGGATCGCCACATTTTGAAAGTCGAGCCGGCGGACGGTCCCACGAACGGAGTTTCGACTTGCATCAAAGGGAAATTCGGATGGGACTACGTGAATGCTCCCGACCGCCTGACCAAGCCGCTGATTCGCGAGGGCGACAAATTCCGCGAGGCCAGTTGGGACGAGGCCCTAGACCTGGTGGCGCGCAGATTCACTGAAATTAAAGCGCAGCATGGCCCGGACTCGCTTGCCTTTATTTCTTCTTCGAAGTGCACCAATGAAGAAAGCTATCTGATGCAAAAACTGGCGCGCGCGGTGATCGGTACGAATAACATCGACAACTGCTCCCGCTATTGCCAAGCGCCGGCCACCACGGGGCTATTTCGCACTGTGGGGTACGGGGGCGATTCCGGCTCCATCCGCGACATCGAGAACGCAAGCCTGGTGCTGATCATTGGCAGCAATACGGCGGAAAGCCATCCTGTTCTTGCCACTCGCGTGAAGCGCGCTCACAAACTTCACGGCCAGAGGCTTATCGTGTCCGATCTTCGCGAGAACGAGATGGCGCGGCGCGCCGACATCTTCCTGCACCCCAAGCCGGCAACGGACCTGGTCTGGCTTTCGGCAATCACTCGTTATCTGCTCGAAAACGGTCTCGCGCACGACGACTTCCTTCGCCAATGGGTGAACGGACTGGACGAGTATAAGAAAACACTTGCGCCTTTTACCATGGAGTTTGCTTCGCAGACTTGCGGGCTTCCCGTGGAAACGCTCGAGAAAGTCGCACACATGATTGCGGAAGCCAGCGGCGTCTGCATCCTCTGGGCGATGGGAGTGACGCAACAAAGCCAGGGCTCCGACACATCCACAGCTATCTCAAATCTCCTTCTCGTTACTGGAAATTACATGAGGACAGGCACTGGTGCGTATCCGCTGCGAGGGCACAACAACGTGCAGGGCGCAGGCGACAGCGGTGCGGCGCCCAACACTGTTCCGGGTTATCAATCCGTAGATGACCCCGAAGTTCGAGCGCGATTCGAGTCGGCATGGAAGGTGAAGCTGCCCTCCACCAAAGGCCTCGACAACCACCAGATGGTCGATGCGATCCATGAGGGCAAGCTGAAATCCCTGTACCTAGAGGGCGAAGAGATGGCGATTGTGGATTCCAACGCCAATCACGTTGCGGCGGCATTCTCCAAGCTCGATTTCTTTGTTGTGCAGGATATTTTCTTCAGTACTACGTGCCGCTTCGCCGATGTAGTTCTCCCCGCCACCCCCAGCCTGGAAAAGGAAGGCACATTCACGAGCACCGAGCGACGCATCCAGCGGTTGTATCAGGTGTTCGAGCCCATTCCCGGCAGCCGGCCAGATTGGAAGATTACCCAGGATATCGCCAACCGTCTTAACGCCAATTGGAACTACGCCCACCCCTCCGAAATCATGAGCGAAATGGCTTCGCTCGCACCGATGCTCGCGGGAGTGAACTATGAACGGCTCGAAGGCTACAAGTCCCTTCAGTGGCCCGTTGCCGCCGATGGAAGCGATCAGCCATTGCTCTACACGAAGAAATTTAATTTTCCGGACGGCAAGGCGCGGCTCTTCCCGGTGTCATGGTCGGGACCGGTGGAGAAGTCCAACACAGAATTCGACCTGCATCTGAACAATGGGCGTCTGCTTGAGCATTTCCATGAGGGCAATTTGACCTACCGTGTGAAGGGCATCCAGGAAAAGACGCCGGACACTTTCGTGGAAATTTCGCCGGAACTCGCTCAAGAGCGCGGCGTCCAGAGCGGCACATGGCTGTTGCTCATTTCCCGCTATGGACAGGTTCGCGTGCGCGCATTGGTAACGGATCGTGTCAGCGGACGCGAACTCTATATGCCAATGAATTCCACCGAAAGCCCCGTGAATCGCCTGACCAGCAGTATTACCGATCCGGTAACTCACACGCCGGCGTTCAAGGAAGCCAGTGTGCACATGCAGGTCTTGCCCGAGATCGGCGAAAGTCCGCTGCCGCGCGTGAACCCTCGTTTCGGCCATCCCACTCCGCAACATGGCGTCGAGGTCGAGCGGAAATGGAAACGCGCGGACTATCATTTCCCGGGAAATGGTCTCGTACAAATCAAGCAATAGAGAAAAGGAGAGAGCCATGGCCAAGCCTGTCCCATTGCAGTTGCCTGCCCGCGATCCGCGCGAGGAACTGCGCTCACGATTAGAAAGAGCGCCGCTCGAACACGCGGACGCGCTGATTGCCACGTACGAAGTATTGCAAGGACTGCACGACAGCGGCGTGCTGGAAGTATTGCGTGGTCTGCTTGGATCCAGTGACAAAGTATTGGAGAGGGTCGTCGACGCGGCGCGAGCGCCAGAATCCGTGCGCGCCGTACGGAATCTCATAGTTGTATTTAAAGTGCTCGGAGAGATCGATCCTGATGTGTTCGACGGATTTGCGCTGGCGCTTCCCGAGGCGATGCATCACGCCAGGGAGCAGGGGAAAGAGCCTCCCAGCTTGCTGGCAATTCTGAATAAGTTTCGGAGCAAGGATTTGCGCCGCGGGCTGGTCGCTGTAAACGCTTTGCTCGAGGCGTGGGGGCAAGAATTTTTCTCGGAAGCACATTCCAAGTCGAGCTAATAAACAGGTTCGTGGGGGAACTATGCGAAGTATGAATCGTTGGGTAATCGCAACAGCTGGGGTTTTCTTACAGATTGCATTGGGCGCCGTGTACGCCTGGAGTGTTTTTCGCACTCCGCTTGCGAAACAATTCGGATGGAGCATTCCTGAAGTCACATTGACGTTTACGATTAGCATTTTTGTGCTGGGCATATCGGCGTTTTTCGGCGGCCTCTGGCTGACACGCAGTGGGCCGCGCATTGTTGCGCTGAGCGGCGGCGTTTTGTACGGACTCGGCGTTTTTCTGGCCAGCTTTTCCGATCATGGTTTGTGGTGGTTGTATCTGACGTATGGCGTAATCGGCGGAATCGGCCTGGGCTTCGCTTACATCGTGCCGGTTGCCGTGCTGGTCAAATGGTTTCCGGACCGCAGGGGATTGATCACGGGCATCGCGGTCGGCGGATTCGGCGCCGGCGCGTTAATCACCGCGCCTGTTGCGACGCGTTTGATTCAGACCGTTGGAGTCCTCCACACGTTCGCCTATCTGGGCATCGCATTCCTGATCGTGACAGTTGCTGGCGGCTCTTTCATGCAAAATCCGCCGGATGGTTGGAAGCCCGCGGGTTGGACCCCGACGGCAACGCAATCGGCCCAACGGGCGAAGCGTGACTACACGCTTCGGGAAGCGCTTGCGACGTGGCAGTGGTGGGCGCTGTGGTTTCTTCTCTTTCTAAATACTTCAGCGGGCATTTCCGTAATTTCGCAGGAAGCGCCGATGTTCCAGGAACTGGCGCGCGTGAGCGCGGTTGTAGCAGCGGGCATGGTTGGCGTGGCCAGCCTCGGCAACGCATTAGGGCGCGTATTCTGGGCTGCGGTTTCCGACGCGATCACGCGGAAAGCTACATTTTTCGTGATGTTTTTGATTCAGGTGGTGCTCTTCTGGTTCTTGCCGAGCATTACTTCCGCAACCATCCTCACTGTGGTCGCCTTCATCATATTGCTGTGCTACGGAGGCGGATTCGGGACCATGCCTGCATTCGCGGCCGATTATTTCGGCGCGAAAAATGTTGGACCGATCTACGGCCTTATGCTGACCGCCTGGGGTTTTGCCAGCGCGTTCGGACCACTGCTGATCGCATACATGCGCCAGTCAAGTGGCACGTATCGTGGAGCGTTGCACGTCATCGCCGGAGTGATGCTTGTTTCTGCCGCGCTTCCGGTGCTCGTGTCTCCACCGCGCGAAGCGCGTCTCGATCCCGCAGCGCAGCGGCCAGATCCGCTGTATTCTAAGGGCGCGGGAACGGGAAGTTCGCGAGCCGCGGATTGAAAACTGCGGACGCGCTTGCTGAAAAGGGTTTTTATCCAATGGCGAAAAAAATCCGCAGCATCGAACTGACGCAAGTAACTCAGTGGGAGGAAGGCAGGGCCACTCGTGTTGAAGACTACCTGGCTGGTGAAGAGCCCCTGGAGATGCGCGCCGGACAATACTCGCTCGGCGTCACTCTGCGCACGCCGGGTGATGACGAAGAACTCGTAGCCGGCTTTCTTTTTAGCGAGGGCATCATTTCAAAGCGGGAAGATCTCGTGGCGCTGCGAATGCCGGGCGAGAAGGATGCCGAAAAAAATCTCGTGCGCGTGACGCTCGATCCCGGCGTGCGTCTGGCGTCGAATGGCGCCGCGCGTAGATTCTCAGCAGGGTCGGCTTGCGGCGTGTGCGGCAAGGCTTCCATCGCGCAACTTCGCCGGCGGGGCTTGCGCTCTCCAAAGGCGTCTTCGATATTTGATCCCGAAATGATTTTCCAATTGCCGCCGATTTTGCGCGAGACGCAGACAGTGTTTGTGCGAACCGGCGGATTGCATGCTGCGGCGCTTTTTACCGCGACCGGCGAACTGCTCGTATTGCGCGAAGACATTGGCAGACACAATGCCGTGGACAAGGTAATCGGTTGGGCGCTGCTGAGCGGACGCGTGCCTCTCAGTGATCACATAATGCTCGTGAGCGGCCGCGGCGGATTCGAGATCGTGCAGAAATCGATCGCCGCCGGAATTCCTCTGTTGGCGTCGGTGTCTGCGCCCTCGAGTCTTGCCGTGCAACTGGCGCGCGAGATGGGACTGACGCTGGTCGGCTTTCTGCGTGGAAAGCGCTTCGTCATTTACGCCGGCGAGGAACGGATCGCCGTTTCTGCTTCGGTGCCTGCGGCGGCTCAATGACATGCTCGCTTTTGTTCACACGCTCGGTTGTCCACCAGGCTCGTGCCTCTCGGTAATCTCCAGGCGCGTTCATGTTTTTCAAAATGAGTCCGTGCGGATCGATT
>Ga0137409_10006966_pt1 | contig 11655 bp, 8 predicted proteins | sample CZODoug1_16funga_FD_122059 | JGI IMG/M metagenome (GOLD analysis project Ga0137409, IMG submission 122059) | Vadose zone soil fungal communities from Angelo Coast Range Reserve, California, USA - CZODoug1_16fungal (Hybrid Assembly) | ecosystem: Environmental > Terrestrial > Soil > Vadose zone... | reverse complement strand
CGAAGCGCAGGTAGTACCAGGACGAGTCGACGAAGGTGTCCATGGTGTCGGTCTCGCGCTTCGCCGGCTTGCCGCACCGGGGGCAGGTGCAGTTCAGGAAAGACGGCGTCTTCGCGAGCGGGTTGCCGGTGCCGTCCGGGACGAGGTTCTCCGGAAGCACCACCGGAAGCTGGTCGTCGGGTACCGGCACGTCGCCGCAGCCGTCGCAGTGGATGATCGGGATCGGCGTGCCCCAGTAGCGCTGGCGCGAAATGCCCCAGTCGCGCAGCCGCCAGGTCACCTGCTTGTCGCCCAGCCCCTTCTTCTTCAGGTCCGCGGCGATCGCGTCGACCGCTCCCTCGTAGTCGAGCCCGTCGTACTTGCCGGAATTCACGCACCGGCCGTGCTCGGCGTACCAGGACTGCCAGCCCTCGGTGGAGTACGGCCTGCCGTCGACGTCGATCACCGGCTTGATCGGCAGCCCGTACTTCCTCGCGAACGCGAAATCGCGCTCGTCGTGGCCGGGCACGCCCATCACTGCGCCTTCGCCGTATGCCATCAGCACGTAGTTGCCGACCCAGACCTCGATCTTCTCGCCCGTGATCGGGTGCGACACGAACAACCCGGTCGCCATGCCCTTCTTGTCCATCTGCGCGAGGTCGGCCTCCATCACCGATCCGCGCTTGCACTCCTCGACGAAGGCCGCGAGCTTCCTGTCGGATTTCGCCGCGTGCGCGGCGAGCGGGTGCTCCGCCGCCACCGCGCAGAAGGTCGCGCCCATCAGGGTGTCGGCGCGCGTGGTGAACACGCGCAGCAGCTTCTTCTCGCCGGCCAGCTCGTACGGGAAGGCGATGTTCACGCCGTGGCTCTTGCCGATCCAGTTCGCCTGCATGGTCTTCACGCGCTCGGGCCAGCCCGAGAGCGAGTCGAGCGCGGCGAGCAGCTCCTCGGCATAGGCAGTGATGCGCATGTAGTACATCGGGATCTCGCGCTTCTCGACGATCGCGCCGGTGCGCCAGCCGCGGCCGTCGATCACCTGCTCGTTGGCGAGCACCGTCTGGTCGACCGGGTCCCAGTTCACCGTGCCGGTCTTCTTGTACACCAGACCCTTCTCCAACATGCGCAGGAACAGCCACTGGTTCCAGCGGTAGTAGTCGGGTTTGCAGGTAAAGAGCTCGCGCTTCCAATCGATGGCGAAACCGAGCTTCTTTAGCTGGTTCCGCATGTAGTCGATATTGCGGTACGTCCACTCGGCCGGCGGCACGCCGTTCGCCATCGCGGCGTTCTCGGCGGGCAGGCCGAACGCGTCCCAGCCCATCGGCTGCATGACGTTGCGTCCCCGCATCCGGTGGAAGCGGGTCATCACGTCGCCGATGGTATAGTTGCGCACGTGCCCCATGTGCAGCTTGCCCGAGGGGTAGGGAAACATCGACAGACAATAGAACTTCGGGCGGCCGCCGTTCCCGGCCGGATCTTCGGTGGCGCGAAACGCGGAGCTTTTTTCCCAGTGCTCCTGCGCCGCTCGCTCGACGGATTCGGGATCGTACTGGGGCTGCATGAACGGAACTCGCGGAAAGCGTGAATTATAACCGCGCGGCCGCGCCACTGGCCGCATCCGAACCGGCATCCGGGTCGTACAGCTGGGTGATGTCACGCGAAGGGAGATTGATCATGATGCGACTGTCCGTCGGCGCCGCGCTCGTCGCGACCGCGCTCGCCGCAAGCGGCCCCTCCGCCGCGCAGACCCGGACCCGTCCCGCGCCGCTCGCCACCGTCGAGTCGGTGCAGCTCTCGGCCTCGGTCGAGCGCGGCAAGCAGATCGTTCCGCTCGGGCCCGGTACGGAGCTGAAGGAAGGCGACCGCGTCAACACCGGCGCGAGGTCGAAGCTGGTGCTGAAGCTCGCGGAGGGCAGCACGGTGAAGCTCGGCGAGAAGGCGTCGCTCTTCTTCGACAAAGCGAAGGTGCGCGACGACGGCGTCTTCGACGCCGCATTGTTCGTCGCCGAGGGCGCCTTCCGCTTCACCACCGACGCGCTCGGCAAGCTCTCCGGCAAGCGCGAGGTGACCATCGCCGTGAACAACGTGACCGCCGGGATCCGCGGCACGGACCTCTGGGGAAAATCCACGCAGGAGAGCGACATCATCTGCCTGATCGAGGGCAGCATCGAGGTCACGCCGCCCGGCGAAAGGCCGTTCACGCTCGACCAGCGCTTCTCCTTCTACGCGCTCGAGGGCAACCTGTCGAAGCCGGTGGCAACGGTCCCCATCGACAAGTTCAGGGAGTGGGCGGCGGAGACCGAGCAGGAGCCCGGCCGGGGCGTCGCGACGCGGAGCGGGAAATGGAAGGTCAGCCTCGCCGCCGTCAAGTCGGGCGCGGCGTTCGAGGCCTACAACGCGCTGCGCCGCGCGGGCTATCCCGCCGAGATCGTCCCTGAGAAAGCCGGCGAGGCCCGCGTCTACGGCGTGCGCATCGCGGGCTTCGAGTCCGAGAAGGACGCGAAATCGGTCGTCGACGCGCTCAAGGGCCAGGGCGAGCTGGCGAAGCACCAGTACAAGGTCGGAATGTAGTTCGTCGCGACCGCGCGTAGCGGTAAAATCGGGGATTCGTTGAATGCCCGAATGCACAGTCTCCTCGAGAATCTCAACCCCGAGCAACTCGCTGCGGTCACCCTGCCGGACCAGTCTGCGCTGATTCTCGCCGGCGCGGGCTCGGGCAAGACGCGCGTCCTCACCACCCGCATCGCCTGGCTGATCCAGACGGGCAACGTCACCCCCGGCGGCGTCCTTGCCGTGACGTTCACCAACAAGGCGGCGAAGGAAATGCTCACGCGCATCTCAGCGATGCTGCCGGTCAGCACGCGCGGCATGTGGGTCGGCACCTTTCACGGCCTGTGCAACCGCTTCCTGCGCACGCACCACCGCGACGCGGGCCTGCCGCAGCAGTTCCAGATCCTGGACTCGCAGGACCAGCAGGCGGCGATCAAGCGCCTGCTCAAGGCCCTGAACGTCGACGAGGAGCGCTTTCCGGCTCGTGACACGCAGTACTTCATCAACGCGGCGAAGGAAGAGGGCAAGCGCGCGAAGGACGTGGAGATCGGCGACGAGATCATGCGGCGGTACGCCGAGATCTACGCCGCCTACGACGAGCAGTGCCAGCGCGAGGGCGTGGTCGACTTCGCCGAGCTGCTGCTGCGCACCTACGAGGTGCTCGCCCGGAACGAGGTGCTGCGCGAGCACTACCGCGCCCGCTTCCGCCACATCCTGGTCGACGAGTTCCAGGACACCAACCGGCTGCAGTACCGCTGGCTCAAGCTCCTCGCCGGCCCCAAGAACGTGATGTTCGCGGTGGGCGACGACGACCAGAGCATCTACCGCTTCCGCGGCGCGAACGTCGGCAACATGGCCGAGTTCGAGCGCGACTTCCGCGTCGAGAACGTCATCCGCCTGGAGCAGAACTACCGCTCGCAGGGAAACATCCTGCAGGCGGCGAACGCGCTCATCGCGCACAACAAGAAGCGCCTCGGCAAGAACCTGTGGACCGCGGCCGGACACGGCGAGCCGGTGCGCGTCTACGAGGCGCAATCGGACGGCTACGAGGCGAGCTGGCTCGCCGAGGAAGTCCAGGCGCTCAAGCGCTCGGGCCTCGCCCTCGCCGACATGGGCGTGCTGTACCGCTCGAACGCCCAGTCGCGCATCATCGAGCATGCGCTCTTCTCCTCCGGCATTCCCTACCGTGTCTACGGGGGCCTGCGCTTCTTCGAGCGCATGGAGATCAAGCATGCGCTCGCCTACCTGCGCCTCGCCGCCAACCCGGACGACGACGGCGCCTTCCTGCGCGTCGCGAACTTCCCGGCGCGGGGCATCGGCGCCCGCTCCCTGGAAGCCCTGCAGGACGCGGCCAAGGCCGGCGGCACCAGCCTCTACAAGGCGGCGAGCGGGCTTTCCGGCAAGACCGGCACCGCCGTCGCCGCCTTCGTGCGCCTCGCCGAAACCCTGAAGTCGGAGACCGAGAAACTGCCGCTTCCGGAGACCGTCGAGGTGATGCTCGAGAGAAGCGGCCTGGTCGCCCACTACAAGGCCGAGCGCGACGGTGCCGACCGGGTGGAGAACCTGAACGAGCTGGTCAACGCCGCCGCGGCTTTCGTGAGCGAGGCCGAGGAGCAGGATCTGCCGGCCTTCCTGGCGCACGCCTCGCTCGAGTCGGGCGAGAACCAGGCGGCCGAAGGTATGGACGCGCTGCAGCTGATGACGGTGCACTCGGCGAAGGGCCTGGAATTCTCGGCAGTGTTCGTCACCGGGCTCGAAGAAGGCCTGTTCCCGCACGAGCAGAGCGCGCTCGAGGACGACGGGCTGGAAGAGGAGCGTCGGCTCATGTACGTGGCGATCACGCGGGCGCGGCAGCGCTTGTATCTCTGCCATGCACAGACGCGCATGCTGCACGGCCAGACCCGCTACAACGTTGCCTCGCGCTTCATCGACGAGATTCCCCAAGAGGTGGTGAAGCGGCTCACTCCCGTAATGGGCGCAGGCCGCGGACGCTTCGACGATCAGGTCTGGGCGGCCGCGCCGGAAAAGACTTTCAAGCAGAAAAGCGCCGGGCACGGCTTCCGCATCGGCCAGGCGGTGCAGCACCCGAAATTCGGTCAGGGCGTGATCGTCAATGCCGAAGGGTCGGGAACCGACGCCCGGCTACAGATCAATTTCGGGAAGCAGGGAATGAAGTGGCTGGCCCTGGAGTACGCCAAGATAACTGCGGCCTAGCCGCGGTCTAGGTCTTGTCGAACAGCTTCAGCTGGCTTGCGCCGGTCAGCGCGGCCTGCTCGACGGCGCGCTTGGCTTCTTCCAGGGATCCGGTCTCGCCGGCGTGGTTGCCGGCGCGCCAGCGGTACACGCCGTCCCAATCCTTCTTCGGGCCCAGCTCGACCGAGCCCAGGCGCTCCTTGCCCAGCCAGTAGCCGTGGGACAGATAGCCGCGTTCCCAGAACGCCTGCCTGGCTTTTTTCGCGGTGCGCTTCGCCATGCGCCACCCCCTAGGCGCGCATTCTACGCGCGAAAATCCGCCCTCGTGTAGAGTAGCGCCCTGCCCGCGAAAAGGGCATTTTGCGGACCCCCCTGTTGGGGGTGTCGAAAAATCATGAAAAACGACTATCTCGAGCGCATTCTTCGGGCGCGCGTCTACGACGTGGCGCTCGAGACGCCGCTCGAGGTCGCGCCCAACCTCTCGGCGCGGCTCGGCAACCGGTTGTTCCTGAAGCGCGAGGACATGCAGCCGGTGTTCTCGTTCAAGTGCCGCGGCGCGTACAACAAGATGGTGAACCTGCCGGCAGCGGCGCTTTCGCGCGGCGTGATCGCGTCCTCGGCGGGCAACCACGCGCAAGGGGTCGCGCTCGCCGCGCAGAAGCTCGGCTGCGCCGCGACGATCGTGATGCCCTCGACCACGCCCAAGATCAAGATCGACGCTGTGAAATCGCGCGGCGCCGAGGTGATCCTGCACGGCGACGCCTACGACGAGGCGCACAAGGAGGCGAAGCGTCTGGAGCGCGCGCGCAGGCTCACCTTCGTGCACCCCTACGACGATCCCGACGTGATCGCGGGCCAGGGCACGATCGGCATGGAGATCGTGAGGCAGTCGTCGCCGGCGCCGGACGTGGTGTTCGTCGCGGTCGGTGGCGGCGGGCTCATCTCCGGGATCGCGTCGTACATCAAGCGGCTGCGTCCCTCGGTCAAGGTGATCGGCGTCGAGCCGGTGGACGCAGACGCGATGGCGCGCTCGCTCAGGGCGGGACGGCGGGTTGCGCTCGACCATGTCGGCCTGTTCGCCGACGGCGTCGCGGTGAAGCAGGTGGGCGCGCTCACCTTCGCGCTGTGCCGCGAGCTGCTCGACGGCATGGTGCTCGTCGACACCGATCAGATCTGCGCGGCGATCAAGGACGTGTACGGCGACACTCGCACCGTGCTCGAGCCCGCGGGCGCGCTCGCCGTCGCCGGCGCGAAGGCCTGGGTCGAGAAGACCGGCGTGCGCGGTAAGCGCCTCGTCGCGGTGGCCTCGGGGGCGAACAGCAACTTCGACCGGCTGCGCTTCGTCGCCGAGCGCGCCGAGTCAGGAGAAGCCCGCGAGGCGATCCTCGCGGTCACCATCCCCGAGCGCCCCGGCAGCTTCAAGAAATTCTGTGCGACGCTGGGCTCGCGCAACATCACCGAGTTCAACTACCGCATCGCCGATTCCAGCGACGCGCACGTCTTCGTGGGCGTCGAGGTGCACAACCGCGACGAGACCGCCAGGATCGTGAAGACGCTGAGCCGCGAGGGCCTGAAGGCTCTGGACCTTTCCGAGGACGAGATGGCCAAGCTGCACGTGCGCCACATGGTCGGCGGGCACGCGCCCGCCGAGATCCGCGGCGCCCGCGGCGCGCCCGACGAGCTCCTCTACCGCTTCGAGTTTCCCGAGCGCCCCGGTGCGCTCATGAGATTTCTTTCGAACATGCGCACCGATTGGAACATCAGCCTGTTTCACTACCGCAACCACGGCAGCGACACCGGCAGGGTGCTCGTCGGCATGCAGGTGCCGCGCCACGAGATGCGGGAGTTTCAGCGCTTCCTGACGAAGCTCGGCTATCCGTACATCGACGAGAGCAGGAACCCGGCGTACCGCTTGTTCCTCGGCTAGGCCTTCGGCTCCTCGCCGAAATACCCCGGCGCGATCTCGCCCGCGTAGCACGGCGGCGAGGAGAACGCTTCCGGGTTGTCGAGAAACTTCAGGCCCTCGGCCTCGCGCCGGTAGACGCCGCGCTCGGTGACGACGAAGTCGACCGGGATGTCGTGCGCCTGCGGCTGGATCGTCTTCAGGTACGCCTGCTCGTAGGCGAGGCCGATCACGCGCGGCCGCTTGGCGAGTGCGGCGAGCGTGCGATCGAAGAACGCGCCGCCGTAGCCCAGCCGGTATCCGTCTCCGTCCCACCCGACCATCGGAAGCAGCACGTTGTCGGGCACCACTTCGGGCGACCCCACCGGATGGGGTATGCCGAGTGGTCCTTTGACGAGCTCGACTCCCGGGTGCCACTCGCGGAAGATCAGCGGCGTCTTCGGCGCGACGACCACCGGCATCGCGCTCCTCGCTCCGCGCCGCCGCAGCGCAGCGGCGAGGTGGCGCACGTCGTACTCGTTCCGGTAGGGCCAGCAGAACGCGACCACGCCGTGCACCAGATCCGGGAACGCGCGTTCAAGGTGGATGTCCATCCGCGCGCGCCGCTCGTCGAGCACTTCCTGCGTGAGCGCGTCGCGCTCGCGCAGCAGCCGCTCGCGCTCGGTCTTGCGCCAGACGGCGAGCTCAGCGGATAGGATGATGGCGCTCATGGACTACGCGGTATTCCGTCACTCGGGGGACCGGAACCCCCATGGTATTCTAGGACAGGAGGGTGCGATTTGAAACCAGCACTGCAGCTTGCGCTGGCTCTTGTCTTCGCGTCGACCGGATTCGCCCACGCGGCGAAAGTCGATTCGCAGGACGCGGCCCTGCTCGCCGCCCGCGACGCGTTCGAGTCGGGAAACCGCGCACGGCTCGCCGCGGTGGCGCCGCAGCTCCAGGGGCACGTGCTCTGGCCCTACGTCGAGTACTGGCAGCTGTTCCTGCGGCTGCCCGCCGCGCGTTCGGAAGACGTCCGCGACTTTCTCTCCCGGTATGCGGGCAGCGTGCTCGCCGAGCAGCTGCGCACCGACTGGCTCAAGGTCCTCGCGAGGAGCGGGCGCTGGGAGCTCTTCCAGGAAGAATATCCGCTGCTCTCGGCGGACGATCCCGACGTGACCTGCTACGCGCTGCTCGCGCGGAGCAAGCGGGACGACGCCGTGGTGCGCGAGCAGTTCAGCAGCTTCTGGGGCGCGGCGCGCGACCTTCCCGACGGTTGCCTGCAGCTGGCGCGCACCCTCTCCAGGTCCGGCCAGCTCGGCCCGGCCGAAGCCTGGGCGCGATTCCGGCTCCTCATCGACGCGGGCCTGATGGGCGCGGCCCGGCGCTCGCTCGAGTTCGTGCCGCGCGGCGAGGCGATCGATCCCCGGCGGCTGTCCGGGGTGATACGCGCGCCGTCGCGTTTCCTCAAGGGGCCGCCGGGTGATCTCAACAAGGTTGCCGACCGCGAGCTCCTCATCGCCGCGATGACGCTCGCGTCCGACTCCGATCCTGTGTCCGTGGCGAAGCTGTGGGGCGGCGGTCTCTCCGCCAGGTTCTCGTCCGAGGACACGAAGTACGTGTGGCTCATGCTCGCGATGAACGGCGCCCAGCGCCACGTGCCGGAGGCGCTCGAGTGGTTCGGCAAGGCGGGCGCCCTGAACGACGAGCAGCTCGCCTGGCGCGCGCGCATCTCGATGAGAACCGAGAACTGGACCGAGGTCAGGAATTCCATAGACCGCATGTCCGCGGTCGCGAAGAACGACCCGGTCTGGACCTACTGGTATGGGCGGGCCCAGCGCGAGCTCGGCAGCCCGCTCGAGGCCGAGGGCTATTTCCAGCGCATCGCCGGCGAGCACAGCTTCTACGGCAGGCTCGCCGCCGACGAGCTGGGCGCGACCCTGCGCCTGCCGCCGCGCGCGCCGTTGCCGACCGAGGCCGAGGTCACCGACGCCGCGGCCGTGCCGGGACTCGCCCGGGCGCTGGCGCTGTACCGCATCGACATGCGCGCGGAGGCGACGCGCGAGTGGTTGTGGACGATACGCGGCATGGACGACAGGAAGCTGCTCGCCGCGGCGGACCTCGCGCGGCGCAACGAGGCCTGGGACCGCGCGATCAGCACCGCCGACCGCACCGTCGTGGCGCACAATTTCTCTGTCCGCTACCTCGCGCCCTACCGCGAGGTCCTCGCCGAGAAGGCGCGCTCGCGCGACCTGGAGGAGTGCTGGGTCCTGGGCGTGGTGCGCCAGGAAAGCCGTTTCGTCACCGCGGCGAAGTCCTCGGCGGGCGCCGCGGGCCTCATGCAGGTGATGCGCCCGACCGCGAAGTGGGCCGCGCAGAGGACGCACATGAAGAACTTCTCCTGGGCGCGGCTGCGGGAGCCCGAGGTCAATGCCTCGCTCGGCACCTACTATCTGCGCCACGTGCTCGACCAGTTCGACGGCAGCCCGGTGCTCGCCGCGGCGGCGTACAACGCCGGGCCCTCGCGCGCGAAGCTGTGGCGCGGGACTTCGGCCGTGGAGGGGGCGATCTTCGCCGAGACGATTCCCTTCGTCGAGACCCGCGACTACGTCAAGAAGGTCATGGCGAACACCGTCTATTACTCCGCGGTGCTGGGGACCGAGCCGATGCCGCTGAAAACGCGTCTGGGTGTGGTCCCTCCGCGCCGCGAGGGCGTCGCCTCGATCCGGACCGAGCCGGTGCTCGAGTAGCTCTCCTTCGGCGCGCGGGCGCCGCTTCGCGGTTAAACTAGCGGTTTCGCTCGGCGCTTTCCCCGCGGCACATCATGAGTCGGATTCTGGTTCTCGGCGGCAGCGGCTTCGTCGGCCGTCACATCGTGCGCCAGCTCGTCGACGACGGGCATTTCGTCGTCGTTCCCACGCGGCGACGCGAGCGCGCGAAGCATCTCATCCTGCTTCCGACGGTGGACGTCGTCCAGGCCGACGTGCACGACCCGAAGACGCTCGAGCGGCTCATGGCGGGCTGTGATGCCGTGGTGAACCTGGTCGGGATTCTCCATGGACGGCGCGGCGATCCCTACGGACCGGATTTCGCGCGCGCGCACGTCGAGCTGCCGCAGAAGATCGTCGAAGCGTGCAAGAAGAAGCGCGTGCCGCGCCTCGTCCACATGAGCGCGCTGAACGCGCACCCCGAGGGCTCGAGCCAGTACCTGCGCTCCAAGGGCGACGGCGAGACCTGGGTGTTCTCGGCACAGAACGACCTCGCCGTCACCGCGTTCCGTCCTTCCGTGATCTTCGGCCCCGAGGACCGGTTCCTCAACACCTTCGCGTGGCTGCAGCGCTGGCTGCCTTTGCTGCTGCTTCCCAGCCCTGGGGCGCGCTTCCAGCCGGTCTACGTCGGCGATGTGGCGCGATGCTTCGCGCTGAGCCTCGCGGACCGGGACAGCATCGGCAAGCGCTACGACCTCGGCGGGCCGCGCGTGTACACGCTGCGCGAGCTGGCGGCCTACGCCGGAGCGGCGAGCGGCCACCCGCGCCCGATCATCGGGCTTTCGGAGCGCCTGGCCTTCCTGCAGGCGTGGGCGATGGAGTACAAGCCGGGCGAGAAGCTCATGTCGCGCGACAACTTGAACTCGATGAAGGTCGACAGCATCTGCAGCACGCCTTTCCCGTTCTCCATCCAACCGGAGCCGCTCGAGTCGGTCGCGCCGGTCTACCTCCGCGGCGCGTTCCCGCGCTCGCGCTACAGCTGGTTCCGCTACAAGGCCGGCCGCTAGAGGAAGGCCCGGCCGCGTGAAGATCTACGCTGTCGGCGGCTCGGTGCGGGACGAGCTCCTGGGGCTGCCCGTATCCGACCGCGATTACGTCGTGGTCGGCGGCACGCCCGAGGAGATGGTGCGCCTGGGCTACAAGCCCGTGGGCAAGGATTTCCCGGTGTTCCTGCACCCGAAGACCCACGAGGAATTCGCGCTCGCGCGCACCGAGCGCAAGGTCGCGCGCGGCTACAAGGGGTTCAAGATCCACGCGGCTCCGGACGTGACCCTCGAGCAGGACCTCGAGCGGCGCGACCTGACGATCAACGCCATGGCGCGCGAAGAGGGCGGGGCGCTGGTCGACCCCTTCGGCGGCGCGGCGGACCTCGAGCGCGGGCTGCTGCGCCACGTGAGCGCGGCCTTCGTCGAAGATCCGGTGCGCATCCTGCGCGTCGCGCGCTTCGCCGCGCGCTTCGGCTTCGCGGTCGCTCCCGAGACCATGGCGCTGATGCGTACCATGGTGGCGGAAGGCGAGACCGGCGCCCTCGTGCCCCAGCGGGTGTGGCAGGAGTTCTCGCGCGGCCTCATGGAAGGCGACCCCGCGCCCATGTTCGCCGTGCTCGCGGAGGCCGGCCTGCTCGCGCAGCTCCTGCCCGAGCTCGGGCTCGCGTTCGAGGACGGCCTGGCCGTCAACGACGCCGCGCGGATCCTCGTGCGCTCGCTCGAGTGCGCCGCCGCCGAGCGGCTCGTGCTCGCGCCGCGGTTCGCGCTCCTCGCGCTTTGTGCGCGCTCGCCTGAGGCGGTGTCCGCGCTTGCCGAGCGGCTCAGGGCCCCGGGAGACTGCCGCGATCTCGCGGTGCTCGCCCAGCGCCACGCCGGCGCGCTGCTTCGCGCGCCTTCGCTCGGCGCCGCCGCGCGCCTCGAGTTGCTCGAGCGCTGCGACGCCTTCCGGCGGCCCGAGCGCTTCGACGCGCTGCTGGCCCTACTCGCCTGCGCCGAGCGCGGGCGGTGCGGTTGGGGCGCGGTTCCCTTCCCGCCGCGCGTGGTGCTCGGACGGGCGCTCGCCGCGGCCTCGGGCGTCGACGCCGGGGCGATCGCCGCGCAGGGTTCGAAACCCGACGTCGCGGCGAGGGTGCGACGCGCGCGCGTCGCGGCGATCGAGGGGGCGCTCTAGTGGGGTCCGACGCCGCCCTGCTCGGACGCGGCCTCGCGCAGAACCTGCTCGCGGGAGCGCGCCTCGCCTTTTTCCTGCGCGTGCGCGCGCTCGATTTCCGCGTCTCCGCGGCGCAGTGCTTCGCGCTGA
>Ga0137409_10006965_pt1 | contig 11656 bp, 10 predicted proteins | sample CZODoug1_16funga_FD_122059 | JGI IMG/M metagenome (GOLD analysis project Ga0137409, IMG submission 122059) | Vadose zone soil fungal communities from Angelo Coast Range Reserve, California, USA - CZODoug1_16fungal (Hybrid Assembly) | ecosystem: Environmental > Terrestrial > Soil > Vadose zone... | reverse complement strand
TGTCGAGCAGCGCCGAGAGCGCGTATCGCCTGTGCCGTTGTATCTCCAGATGTAGCCGTCAGAGCATCGGGTCGGTTCAATTATCGGTTTTCCTGTTATAAACTGCTCCGATCGACGACGGCGCTCATCAGGCTAGCTTGGAGGTGCCCATGACAGCCTCACTTGTAAAGGAGCTTTACTACGCCCCGAATGGAGATCACTGGACACTGCGCAAGGACGCCGCAGGAAAACTTATAGTGCGTCACCAGCCTAATTTCGCCTCTGGTGGACAGCCCTCAGAAATTGAAGTGGATCAGTTTCTTTCTCGCGGTGGACAAGGGCCAGAATACCAGGCCCTGCGGGAAGCGCTCACAGAACTTCACCATGGCGCGCCAGCGCATGAAAACAAGGGAGAACTCTCCGCAGATGCCGGAGATAGACTGTGTCGGGCACTGGGACAAGCTGCTACCCGATGTTGGAGTAGCTTGCCGCAAGAAATTCAACACAAGTTATTCGAAGCCGCGGTCATGTCCCAAGGAGAAGTGATCCGCCAAGAGCTTGCCGTGTACTTGCACGGCAAGCATGATCGCACAATCATTGGAGCACAATTGAGCACGGTGCCCGAGCCGGATAGCCTAGGAGGTTAACGCAAATGCGCGAGGGCGGCGCTCTTCCGTCATTTTTCTCGACGTCAACGGAGTGTTGAATTGCCGAGCTTGCAAAGCCGTTATCGAGCACTTTAACAACGCGAGAAGCTAGGAAACACTGACGTACTTCTTCTCCACTTGATACGTGCCGATGTTGGTGTCCACACGTGTGGCGAAGTGGCGCCGAGGGTCATAGAGCGTTGCGACGGGACTTTCGCTGTCGTCTTTGGGATCACTTGAATCGTAGTTCACCAGCCGGTCGAACGATTGGGGCAGGAATCTCGAACCGCCGGTGCGCTTCTGACGGATGGTTGACCTTGGACCGTCTTCCCTCTTGCTGCATGCGTCGATGCGCTTCCTCCCATGATGGAGGTTTCAGCGAATCCTGAACCCAATCGGCAACGGAAGCTTCGTCGCACCACTCCAAGAGGCTGGGCATTACCTTGTGGTGGACGCCCGAGAGCATGAAGAACTTCATAGCTGGCACATCCGTCCACACTGTCCGAGTCCAGAAGGTACGATGAGCTTCGCGCAGCACGAACACGGACAGGCAGTTCTTTGCAGATTTGGCTTACCAAGCGGAACGGAACGTTTGAACGAGAAAGATCGGAAGATATCGCCAGGCTCTGATGCGTAGACGTGTCAGCGATACGAACGGCATTTGTGCTGCTCCTGCTTAGAGTTATGGACCAGCTTGCGAATACGCATAATACCCTGTTGGCGAGCGAGAACACGTTCGGAGATTGGAGCTAACGGATTGCGCGCCAAGGTACCAGCTGCGAAACGCACATGAATAATGTCTCTACTGTGGATATGTTTTGTCCTGCGTGCATCGCTTTTTTCAATTATCTCGGCATTCGAAAAGTCATAATTCTACCAGCGCGGGGCTCTGCGGAACGATTCTCAAACGCAACACGTTAGCTTCGGATAAAAATGGAGAACGGAGTGCTTGTTGATCTCCGCAGGCGCAGCACGAGAGATAGCCTTCTCGCCTGTAAAGCAACCATGCTCACACTTATAATTCCCGTGACTACTGTGAGCTGTTCAACCCCGACCGCTCAGATGAAAGAGCCGCGCGCTGGAGTTGTTGAGCGCGAGCAGCCCAGAACCTCCGCGTCCAAGGTCGCGACGGTGGACACGCCGAAAGCGACATCTGTTTCGCGCCCCGCTTCGAAAAACGCGAACACGCGACCACGGCTCGATACTCAAAGAGAGCAGCAGCTTTTCCAGGAATTTCAGGAATTTCTGGAATGGCGGAGACGCCAAAAAGACCCGCCGTGACGGCTGGCGCTTACTAAATCTGATTGATGCGGGTGTTTCCGGGTGGGTAATAGTCGAGTACTTCGAATGCCGCGCTCTATAGCACTCGCACTTTGCAGATCGTTGACGCGCGCAACCTTGGCATTGATAGTGAAGACCTGCTCGGCAGCAGCGCAAACGTCAATGCCGTCTGCAGCGGGATTGGCAAAGCAAAATACCATTGACCGTCAAATCATACCAGTAACAGTCAGGTATTTAGTGGATGACCGTCGGTTTTTGCTTGGTGCTGCTCGCCCTTCGGTAAATGCTGCGACTACATTGTTCAGGGTTCGGGTCGAAGCGGGACACGAGCAATGAAATCAACAATTGTAAAACGTTCCGTCATCATCGCTGGTCATAAGACCAGCGTCAGTGTCGAGGATGCGTTCTGGAAGGGGTTGAAGGCGATCGCGGGCGAACGCGACATGAACATGTCCGAGCTTATTACCTCGATCGATTCGGGCCGACAGCACAGCAATTTATCTTCGGCGATTCGCCTTTATGTCCTCAACTACTATCAAAGCGCACTCAAGAGCCCCGCAGCCAGCCGCTCTCAACATATCATGCATCCTGGGCAGCGAGAGCCCTGAGGGCCACCATGGATAGTAATCGAGAACTTGGATGACGGTTCCGGACGCGTCCGTCACCACGTTCGGCAAAAAGGTACCTGACACCATTTCCTCAACAGGGGTTCTCGCACACCAGTGCCCTTCGATTTCGCGGACGGCTCTCAACCACGCGTCTGTTGCCCGTGGACACCTTTTTCGCTCGGTCTGACGGAACTCTTTTTGTTAGCATGGACGGAACTCTTTAGTTGGCGTGCCAGTTTAGATGTTCGCACTACTGGAGAATGCGAACATCGTCCAATCGCCATGTTGCTTTGAGCGAGAGATCCATGAACCTGTCAGGCGAAAGTTTGGTCGTCATATTGCTGGTCGGCCTCGTCGCAGGTTGGCTGGCAGGGAAAATCGTAACCGGCTGGGGCTTCGGTCTCATCGGTGACATCGCCATTGGAATCGTGGGCGCTCTTGTCGGGAGTTGGTTATTCCCTCGCCTGGGTGTCCACATCGGGACAGGGATCATCAATCAAGTCATCGCCGCTACAGTTGGGGCGATCTTGGTACTGTTCATCATTGGATTGATACGAGGCGGCTATCCACGCCGGCGATTTTTGCGTTGGTGAGGAGTGCTCACCAAACGCGGCAAGGAAGCTGTGGCACACCAGAACCGTCAAATACCTGTTGCAGAACCAAGTGTACACGGGCATCCGATACTACAACAGGCAGACACGAGCGGCGGAACCGGCGAAAGGACGCGAGCACGCTCCCGTGACCTACCGCGACCGCGCCGTGCGGGTCGGCGTCCCGGTGCCCGCGATCATCTCGCAGGAAATGTTCGACCGCGTGCAGGCGAGAATGCAGACGCTCGGGAAGCGCTACCGCCACCCGGTGACCACTATCTGCTCAGCGGGTTGGTGAAACGCGGCGAGTGCGGCACCAGCTTTTGTTCTAATCGCCGCTACGTGGGCAAGCTGCTTGTTACCGGCAAGCGGTGCATCTACCACAGGGCCGCGTCCAAGTGCGTTTCCCGCACCACCAGGACAATGCACGCTCGCACGAACATCACGCCGTGCCGCAATCCGCAGATCGCGACGCATCTTCTAGAAGACGCGGTGTTCGACATCATTCAAAAACAGATGCTCGATCCCGTTACATTGCGTAGTGGTATTGACGAGCTTAAGAGCGATGAGCAAAAGGATCACGCGGCAATCGCGGAACGTTTGATGGCAATCGCCCGAGAGATACAGACGGTCGAGGAGCACAAAAACAGGGGGCACGGCGACTACCGCCGTGACCCTTCGCAACAGATGCCAAGGCTCTGACTTTGCGTCGCTTTCGGGGAACAGCGCACATGGAGCGATTTTCGCTGCACAACGATCTGTGGCGATTGACCCATTGCGGAAGTCGAGCGGATGTCCGCGCACTATTGCCGTCAAGGCGAGGTGTGCACACTTGGTCAATTCAACGACCGGCCAGACGCTCAACGTCCCAGAAAAGCAGCAATAAGGCTCGGCTCCTGCCCAGCCCGAAAACTAAACCATCGGATAATTTGCCCTGTCCTGCGGGAATGGAAAACGTCAGCGGTTGAGTTCCCGGGCCAAGTTCCAAAGCTTCGATCAAGCCGAGCGATTTACCGGCTCCGGCCCGATCTGCACCGTTGTAGCGGTGTGAAACGTGCTACTCTGCCGATACCAGCTAATAGGAATAGAAGAGCGCACGGTGCGGGCCGGGAATGCGATATTCGAGAGCGAATGCAGCCTCTGAGCCCCACGTTACGAAGAGCCAAAAGACACCAAACACGGCGGAAGCAAGTTTGCCGATTTATGCCCTCGCAACGAGAGCGGCTAGCTCGGATGAATCGAGCCTTTCATGACGGGCCATGATGATCGCGGTGACAGTCCGAAACCAGTTGTTGAATCGGGCCCCGTTCCTGTTGATCCCACCACGCGCGCGTTACATCTGCGAATTCGCCAGCAAGAAATCCTTGCGGAACTGGGCGTCCGGGCATTGCAGGGGGCGTCCTTCGATGAGCTGCTAAATCAAACCGTACGGCTCACTGCCGAAGGCATGGAGGCGGAGTTCTGCAAGGTCTTGGAGTACATCCGGGAAGATAATCGTTTTTTAGTGCGTGCAGGTGTCGGTTGGGACGAAGGCATTGTCGGCACCGCGACCGTGGGTGCAGACCTGGAATCTCCGTCTGGGTTTGCGTTGCAAACCGGTAGGCCGGTCGTCTCCAATCATCTCGAAAATGAGCAACGGTTCAGAACACCGGAGCTTCTCGTCCAACATGGCGTTCGCCGCGCCATGAACGTGATCCTTCAAGGCGATGGCGCGCCATACGGCGTGCTGGAGGTCGATAGCCGCTCCGAGGGGGAGTTCAGCGCACACGACATCTCGTTCCTGCAAGGAGCGGCAAACATCCTGGGCATGGCTATCGAGCGGCAGCGCTACGAGCGCCAGCTGAAGGCCACGCTCGGCCGCCATCAGGTTCTGCTCAAGGAAATCAACCACCGAGTCAAAAATAGTCTTCAGGTCGTAACCGGCATGCTCCATTTGCAAGCCAGCGCAGCCAATGATGAAAAAGTCAGCGCACATCTGGCCGAGGCGTCGAACCGTATTTCGACGATCGCTCGATCTTACGAGCGGTTGGCCTACGGAAAAGATGTCGAGAACATTAGCCTCGGCATGTACTTGCAAGAGGTTTGCGCCGACGCAGTAGGCACCACTTCACAGTGTAACCTCGACTTCAACGGCGATCCTGGAATTCGTCTCGACTCCGAGAGGGCCATCCCGATAGCTTTGATCGCAAACGAGCTCGTCACAAACGCCGTCAAATATGCATTTCCCGATCGCTCCGATGGACAGCTCTGGGTCCGCCTTGCCTATGGAGACGAGAACACGATTTTATTTTCAGTGCGCGACAACGGGATCGGGTTTCCCCGCGAGTTCGACCCCACCAAAAGCAAGGGCATGGGAATGCGAGTTGTCACGGCGCTTGCAAAGCAATTGGATGGACGTATCACTCAATACTCGGATGCCGACGGAACCAAGTTTACGCTCTTGGTCCCGCTAGATCGTCGCAGCGAAAGCTAGGCTAGAGCGCCATCTCAAGTCGTCGCCCGCGATCTCCTCGACAAGCGCGACGATGCGTCGCCGCATCCTTGCTCTGTGTCCTCCTCCACCGGAAACGGCTCCCACTCTATCTCGCCATTCTTCCTGCTGGGATGCTTCAACGTCGCGCCCTTGTGGCCGCACACGGTGCAGCGCGCGCACCGGCGCAGCACGTCGGAATGACGCATCAGGCCCCCCACCTAATGATCAGCGGCGCGAGGGCTGCCGCGCGTCCGGCCAAGTATGCACTCGGCCGTGGTAATCTTTTGAGCTTTGCCTTCCCGCCGCATTTGCGCAAGATTGCCGCGAGTGAGGAAAGCGATGCCCATCAAGCCGTATTTGGAAGGCGGTGTATTCGAGCCCGAAGATGTCCAGGTGATGGGCATGGCCTTCGAGGAAGTGTGCCGTGTTCTAGGAATAGGCACAGCTGCCGCGCGTGAGCGTGAGGCTGTCGCCGTCAGGATCATCGAGTTGGCCCGGCGCGGTGAACGCAATTACTACCGGCTCGTCGAACGGGTGATCAAAGAAGCAGGCGGCGACAGAGTTCAACCTTTGCTCGGACTACCGTCCTAGCTTGCCGCGCTACTTTTCCTCCTGCTCTAGGTAATTACGCCTCGCCGTGTTCGCGTCATCACTGGCGGGTTCGTGCTGCCGCGCCAGTTCGTACCAGAGCAAGGCTATCCGCAACAAGACAGCCTTGTTCTGGGGCTGCTTTGCACTTCGAGCCACGCGCAAGCACGTCGCAGCACGTTCGCGGAACAGTGGCTTGGTCACGCTACTAATACCCCCGATCCAGAGAGGGAATGCCGCGCCGGTCCTTATGTTCCCTATCGGGACCAACGGAACGGTCGTCTCTCCTTGAAGGTTACTCGTCGGGAGGCCGACATAAGGGCCCAGGCCGATGCTGTCTGTAGAAGATCGAGCCGTTCGGCAAACAGCAATTGCAAGTATTGCGCGCGCACTCCGTGACATGTGGAACCCGGAGCGCAGCGATCCGGTGCCTGACCGAATTGCCCAACTCCTTAAACAGCTTGACCGTCAGCAAGCTCACCACCGGCAGAAGACCACGAGGGACTGAGGCGATATATCAAAGCACCCCCACGAATCTGGGCGTGACCGGGGAGTTCGCGGAAGCTGCATTGATCATGCGAGAAATGGCCGGTGAGTTCCGCCAACGTGGTCGCGCATGCCCGACCCACCACATTGGCATGGCCGCTTCGTTTCCCTGCTTCGGCGATTCAGCTGACCGGCGCATTGAGTAAGTTCCTCGCGTAGTTCGCAAAGGCTCTAGTCGATCGCGCCCTTGTTCGCCTCCACAACGCGTCCTCGCTCGGTCTGGCGCCAGCGAGTGCGTGCTGCCTTTCGCGCGAGCGCGGAGCGCTGCTTGGGCGAGAGCGCCAGAACCCGACGTTGGGCAAGCACTCGCGCCAAATCTGGATTGCCTCGAAACAGCGAAAAGCGCCGTCGCTTGCGCTTCTGTTGAGTGAGCATCGTTGAGTGAGCATTTTTCGTGGCGACTAATCGTCGGCGGATTCGCTCGTACGTTTCCAGGTCCTCGACCACCAGCAGCTTGAGCCCGCGCGAGGCGCTACTGTCGTTTGGCGTCGGGAAATAAAAATGACCTCTCCCGGTGGAGGTCCGCTTTTTGAAAAACCGGAAGAGACTCAGGCTGAGTTCTTCTCACCTTGACCCGTTGCTGACGTAAACCGCCCGGCTGAGGCTGCCAAAATTTCGCAATGCAGCACCGTCATTACCAGACCGCCGATGTGCTATCCTCTCTGCTGAGAACGTGGGGGCTGGCAGAGCCCACCTCGATCCAAAAGGCACGTTGGGAACGTTCAAGAGTTTCGCAATTGAAGTTTCCATGTCACGGGAGGTGCGTATGAAAAGAATCGGTACGGCAGCGATGCTGTCGTTTGGCCTGACCGCTGCCGTGTCGGCGCAGACGCTGGACGACCTCAAGAACGACGGCAAGAATACCGACAACATCCTCACCTACGGCATGGGCTACGGCCAGAACCGCTACAGCACGCTCACGCAGATCGACAAAACCAACATCAAGCGCCTGGTGCCGGTGTGGAGCCTGAGCCTCGACAATCAGTGGGGTGAGCAGGCGCAGCCGATCGTCTACAACGGCGTGATGTACATGACGACCGCAAAGGCGACCGTTGCAATCGACGTGGGAACGGGCAAGCAAATCTGGAAGACGCCGGTCGACTGGCTGCCCGAAACGCCGCGCGTGGTCTGCTGCGGCGTCTCCAACAAGGGTGCCGCCATCTACAACGGCAAGATCTATCGCACTACGCTCGATGCCTATGTGCTGGCGCTTGACGCCAAGACCGGCGCGCAGATCTGGAAATCGAAGGCCGCCGAATGGAAGGACGGCTATTCCATGACGGTCGCCCCGCTGATCGCAAACGGCGTGCTGCTGACCGGCATTTCGGGCGCCGAGTTCGGCATCCGCGGCTTCATCGACGGCTGGGACCCGGAGACCGGCAAGCAGCTGTGGCGCCATTACACCATCCCGGCGCGCGGCGAGAAGGGCAACGAGACCTGGCCCCAGGACAACAATGCCTGGGAGACAGGCGGCGGCTCGGCCTGGATCACCGGTTCCTACGATCCGGAGCTCGATCTCATGTACTGGGGCACCGGCAACCCGGCGCCGTGGGCCACGCAGACCCGCGCGGGCGACAACCTGTACACGTCGTCGGTGCTGGCGATGCGGCCGAAGACCGGCGAAGTCGTCTGGTACTACCAGTTCACGCCGAACGACGCGTACGACTACGACGCGTGCTGGGAGCTGATTCTCGCCGAGCTGAGAGTGCAGGGAGGGAACCGCAAAGTGCTGATGCAGCTCAACCGCAACGGCTTCCTCTACGTACTCGACCGCACGAATGGCCAACTGATCTCGGCGAAAGCCTACGGAAAAGTGAACTGGGCGAGCCAGGTCGACCCGAAGACCGGGCGGCCGGTCGAGACCGACATCGCGAAAAGCATCCGCGACATGAAATCGACCGAGATGTGGCCGTCAACGCGCGGCGCCAAGAACTGGCAGCATGCTGCGTTCAATCCGCAGACCGGACTGATCTACGCCAATACGATGCACGAGGGCCGGATGTACAAGCACCTGGAGACCAAGCCGTTCGTGGTCGGCCAGCGCTATCAATACATCGAAAACCTGCCGCTGCCGCGCGCCGCGGGCGAGCCGGTCGGCCACATCGAGGCCATCGACCCGCTGACCGCGGAGAAAAAGTGGCGCGTTCCGCTCGCGGATTTCCAGATCTGGTCGGCGATGCTCACGACCGGCGGCGGAGTGCTGTTCACCGGCAAGGAGACCGGCGAATTCATCGCCCTCGACGCCGACACCGGCAAACAGCTGTGGCAGTTCCAGACGGGCTCCGGCATCAACGCCATGCCGGTGACCTTTACCCAGAAGGGCCGGCAATACGTGACCGTGCTCTCGGGGATCGGTGGGCTGTACTGGAACATCGCGCGCGAGCAGCTGAAGGACAAGGTGCCGCCGGGCGGCTCGGTCTGGACCTTTGCGCTGATGCCGAACTAGGGCCGTGCGGCGGAGTCTCGCCGCGGCGTCGCTGGCCGCCGCCGCTCTCGCCTGCGCCGCGGCCGCGGCCCAGGGCCCGCAAGCGCCGGGCGCGGCTGCCGAGCAGCTGAAGACCGGCGCGGAAATCTACGCGCGCAACTGCTCGCCCTGCCACGGCGCGCGCATGCTCGACCCTCAGGGCGCATCCGACCTGAGGAAATTCCCGCGCGGCGAGCGCGAGCGCTTCGTCAATTCGGTGACGCGCGGCAAGAACCAGATGCCGCCCTGGGGCGACCTGCTCAAACCTGAGGAGGTCGAAGCGCTGTGGGCCTACGTGGTCGCGGGCGGCAGCATCTGAGGCAGCGCTTCACAAGGGCAGCATGCGGCGCAGTATCCCGTGGCGCGGGAAGACGACGTGCTTCGCGGCGGCGAGCGCGTGGACGGCGATCAGGGTCACGAAGACGTAGGACGTCCCCACGTGCAGGCCGTTGAACAATGCGTAGATGTCGCGGTCGTCGACGCCCCAGGGCGGGAGCATCACCGCGTTGAAAAACTTGACCCCGAACTTGCTGAAATTCGAAGCGGTATAGCCCGCGATCGGCATGATCAGCATGCAGGCGTACAGGAGAACGTGGTTTACGCGCGCGGCGCTCCTCTCCCAGGCCGGCATCGACTCGGGCAGCGGCGGCGGCGTGTGCGTCAGGCGCCAAGCGAAGCGAAACAGGATCAGCAGCCCGATCACCAGGCCGGTGGACTTGTGGAAATTGACGAAGACGGTGCGGTCGGGCACGCCGCGCGGGACGAGCTGGAGATACCAGCCGAAGGCGATCTGCCCGAGCACGGCCAGGGCGATCAGCCAGTGAAGCGTAATCGCGGTGCGGGTGTACCGGGTCGGCGGGAAATCCATGCGCGGCGGAAACTATAGGGGATGAGCGGAGAGGAAATCAATCGATTTGAAAGCAAGAGCCGGAGTGCTTGCTTTCGTGCCGTCCCCGAACATGGCGCCATGGCGAGCCGAAGGGCGCGCCGCCACCGAAAAGGAGCGCTATCATGGATTTCGCAATGACGAGCAAAGAGACCCACTCACCGGCTTTCGCAAGCGACGTCGAGCGCTGGGCGGCCGTGCAGCGCAGAGACGCGGGAGCGGACGGCATGTTCTTCTACTCCGTGCGCACCACCGGCGTCTATTGCCGCCCCTCGTGCGCTTCGCGGCTCGCGCGGCGCGAAAATGTCCGCTTCCACGCGAGCTGCGCGGAGGCGGAAAGCGCCGGGTTCAGGCCGTGCAAGCGCTGCCGGCCGAACGAGGCGGCCCTCGCCGTGCGCCGCGCCGCGGCCGTGGCGAAGGCCTGCCGCCTGATCGAGACGGCCGAGGAGATGCCCAATCTCGCGGCACTCGCCGCATCCGCGGGCATGAGCCGCTTCCACTTCCACCGCGTGTTCAGGACGGTGACGGGCCTCACTCCCAAAGCCTACGCCGCAGCTCACCGCGCGCGGCGCGTGCGCGAGGCGCTGCCGCAGAGCTCCACGGTGACCGAGGCGATCTACGGCGCCGGCTTCAATTCGAGCGGCCGCTTCTATGCCGAGTCCGTGCAGGTGCTGGGAATGACGCCCACCCGCTTCCGCTCGGGAGGCAGCGGCGCGGCGATCCGCTTCGCCGTCGGCGAATGCTCGCTCGGCTCGATCCTCGTCGCCGCCACCGACAAAGGCGTGTGCTCCATCATGCTCGGGGACAAGCCCGAGGAGCTAGTGAGCGAGCTCGAGGACCGCTTTCCCAGGGCGACGCTCGTCGGCGGCGACCCGGGCTTCGAGCGATGGGTGGCCAAGGTGGTGGGCTTCGTCGAAGCGCCGTCCCTCGGCCTCGATCTGCCGCTCGACGTGCGCGGCACCGCCTTTCAGCAGCGCGTCTGGCAGGCGCTGCGCAAGATCCCGGCCGGCTCGACTGCGACCTACTCGCAGATCGCGCAGCGCGTCGGCGTGCCGAAAGCCGTGCGCGCGGTGGCGCACGCCTGCGCCACCAACGCGATCGCCGTCGCCATTCCCTGCCACCGCGTCGTGCGCAACGACGGCTCGCTTGCGGGCTACCGCTGGGGCGTCGAGCGCAAGCGCGCGCTGCTCGAGCGTGAAGCGCGGTCCTGAGGGAGAAGGACGACTGGAGTGGCGGATAGCGTCCTTTACAAGTAGTCTAGCCGCTTCCGCCGGCCACCAGGGAGACCGACAATGAACAAGCTGGAGCGCAGGGACATCCTCAAAATCGGAGCGCTCGCGGCCACCGGCCTTGCGTTTCCGGCAATCGTTCGCGCGCAATCGAAGGAGATCGTGATCCTCGGCTTGTGGGACCAGACCGGCGCCTTTGCCGACGTCGGCCCGCTCAACGACCGCGGCATGAAGATGGCGCTCGAAGAGCGCGACATGAAAGTCCTCGGTCGGCCGATCAAGTACATAACGCGCGACGGCGGCACGCAGGCCGGCACCTCCACCCGGCGCACGGAAGAGGCGGTGGACGCCGAAGGCGCGAAGTT
>Ga0137409_10006963_pt1 | contig 11657 bp, 10 predicted proteins | sample CZODoug1_16funga_FD_122059 | JGI IMG/M metagenome (GOLD analysis project Ga0137409, IMG submission 122059) | Vadose zone soil fungal communities from Angelo Coast Range Reserve, California, USA - CZODoug1_16fungal (Hybrid Assembly) | ecosystem: Environmental > Terrestrial > Soil > Vadose zone... | reverse complement strand
GGATCTGGACGGGATCATCACGCCGTCCGGCCTCCATTTCCTGATGGACCACGTGAAGGGCGTTCCGGATATCGATCCGCAGCAGCATCGTCTCCTGATCCATGGAATGGTGGACCGTCCTCTGGTTTACACGATGGATGAGCTGAAGCGTTTCCCATCCGTATCGCGGATCTATTTCCTGGAATGCAACGCAAACAACCGGCCTCTTCGTGGTCCGAATGCCGACTCCGTCCAGCTCGTACATGGACGCACGAGTTGCAGTGAATGGACGGGGGTGTTGCTCTCGGTTTTGCTCAAAGAGTGCGGCGTCCAAAAAGGGGCAAGCTGGATAGTGGCTGAAGGCTCGGACGCCAACAAGTACACCATGAGCATTCCGCTGGGAAAAGCGATGGACGATACTCTGGTGGCCTACTCCCAGAATGGCGAACCGGTGCGTCCCCAACAGGGTTACCCCGTGCGATTGGTGGTCCCGGGCTGGGAAGCAATCCGCGCTGTGAAGTGGTTAAGCCGAATCAAGGTTGTAGATCAGCCCGCAATGGCGTGGCATGAAAGCGGCAACAACGCCGACACGAGACCCGACGGCAAGGGGTTATGGTTCCGATTCGAACTGGGACCCAACTCCGTCATTACCAGGCCCTCCGGCGGCCAGCGACTGCCCGGCCACGGTTCTTACGAAATCACGGGACTGGCGTGGACCGGTGCGGGAGCAGTGCGCAAAGTCGAAGTATCCATCGACGGCGGCCGAAGCTATAAGGAGGCGCAGCTTCAACAGCCGGTGCATCGGTACGCGCACACACGGTTTCGCTTCCCGTGGAAGTGGAGTGGCGAAGAGGCGGTGCTGCAGTCCCGCTGCACGGATGAACGGGGCGAAGTTCAACCGACAATAGCCGAGGCTGCTAAGAATCTGCGTGTCGCACCGGATTACTTCTACGAGGCCGATCATTTCAATGGCATTCAGCCTTGGAAGGTCAACCGTGATGGGAGCATTCAAAATGCGCTGTTCCTCTAGTCTTCTCACGGCAGTGATAGCGCTCTCGGCGTGTGTCACGGCGCTGGCACAAGGACCCACTTATCAGCTGGGAAGCACTCCGAGCGAAGAGGAAATCAAGGCCAGGGACACCGCTATCAGCCCTGACGGAAAAGAACTGCCGCCGGGAAGTGGAACCGCCAAAGAGGGCGCAATCCTCTTTGCCCAGAAGTGCGCAGCGTGTCATGGACCAAACGGCGACGGCGGCGGACTGACCCGCGGGATTGTACCCCTCGGGAATGCCAAGCCTGTGAAACTCCCTGTCAGCCTCGTACCGTATGCCACGACGGTTTGGGACTTCATCAACCGCGCTATGCCCCAATCGAAGCCGGGATCGCTCACTGCGAACGAAGTCTATGCTGCAACTGCCTATGTGCTCTATCGAAACGAAGTCATCAAGGAAACCGACGTCCTCGATGCCAGGAGCCTGCCGAAGGTGAGAATGCCGAATCGCGACAATTTCATTCCCGCACAGCCGGGTTGGAAACCTGGAGAGAAAAGACCATTCGGATACTACCCAGTGAACAAGTGACGGAGCTCGCGTGCCACAATTCTAAAGGACTTACGGCAAGGCGTATTCCCCTCCTTGCAAAGGAGGGGAATGTGCTCGCCCTCACGATTTGTCATCGTAATTACGAACAGCAGGAATTAGCAACGCCGTTGCAAAATTAGCAACGCCGCGGCAAAATTAGCGACGCCGCGGCAAAAGATGTCGACGCCTCGACAAAGATTGCAGCGGCGTTGCAAAGTTAGCAGCGGCGTCGCTAATTTAGCAGCGCCGTCGCTAATTTAGCGGCGGCGTTGCTAATTTAGCGGCGGCGTTGCTGATTTAGCGGCGGCGTTGCTAATTTTGCAACGGCGTTGCGAAAGATGTTTGGGGCTCGCCAACGCTTCACTCATTGTTTTTTCCCATCGGCTTCAGGTAATACATATCCAAGAGGAACTTTGCGGCTTCGTTTTCGTATAACACTTCATGTTCATTGAGTTGGAACACCTGGGCGTGAAGCTCGGCGGGCGGCCGATCCTGAAAGATCTCAACGGCCGGTTTGCCGGCCGGTGCATTGGTCTGCTCGGACCCAATGGCGCGGGTAAAACGACGCTGATTCACACGCTTGTGGGATTTCACTCGCCGACGGAAGGAACAGCCAGGGTTCTTGGGCTGGACGTCCGGACCGGGATGCGGGAAATCCGGCACCAGATCGGCTACATGCCGGAAAACGATTCCTACGTGGCCGGCATGACCGCCATCCGGTTCCTTCGCATGATGGCGGAGCTCGCAGGTCTCCCTCCTGAAGCCGCGATGGAGCGCGCGCACGAAACGCTCTTCTACGTTGGGCTCGGCGAAGCGAGATACCGGAAACTGGGAACTTACTCGCTCGGCATGAAGCAGATGGCAAAGCTCGCCGTTGCCATAGTCCACGGTCCCCGCACGGTCATTCTCGACGAACCGACCAACGGGCTCGATCCGCCGGGCCGCCAGCGCATGATTCAGCTCATTCGTGACATCCGCGATACCCGCGAAATCAATCTGATCATTTCCTCGCACCTCCTCCGCGACATCGAAGAAACGTGTGACGACGTCATGATTCTCAAGAACGGCGAGATCGTCGTTTACTGCAACCTGGAGGAACAGCGAAAAGCCAATAAGAAGTTTCTGCAACTGGAGGCGCGCGGGAACACCGCCCCGTTTCTCGAGGCCGTAGAGAAGTTGGGCTGCGAGTGCGCCGTCGAAGGGAATCGAAAGATCAAAATGGTTCTTCCGGAAACCGTCGAAATTCGCGACCTGTACCGCGCGGCATCGGACTTTTCGATCCAGATCCGAAGACTCGATTACAAGCGCGATTCATTGCAGGATATTTTTTTGAAAGCAATGGAGAACAAGAATGGCCGTCTATAAACGGAACTATCAACGGTATGATGGCCCGCTCACCGAAACTCCGTGGCGGTTCACGATTCTGCTGCGCTACGCCGTCAAGGAAGTCTTCGACTCCAAGTTGTTCACAGCGTTCTTTTCCATTTGCTTTGGCCCCACGCTCGGCGCGTTTCTCATCATCTATTTGACTCACAGCGCCGCAGCGCTTGCTACCCTGGGCTTGCCGCCCGTGACGGCGGCCATAGAGATAAACAATAACTTCTTCATGACGGTTCTGGACATTCAGACCACGCTGGCATTCTTCATTGCGGCATTTCTCGGCCCGAATCTTGTCACCCCCGACCTTGCCAATAGCGCCTTATCTCTCTACCTGAGCCGTCCCCTTACACGAACCGAATACGTTCTTGGAAGACTTTCCGTGCTCCTCGGCCTGACTTCCTTGATTACGTGGATTCCCACTCTGTTCCTCTACAGTTTCCAGGCTGTCCTGGAAGGAGGCTCGTGGCTGTGGGACAACTTGCGGACCGGGGCCGCGATTTTCGTCGTATCCTGGGTTTGGATTCTCACGATCTCCCTGCTGGCGCTCGCGCTGGCTGCAGTGACCCGGACAAGAGCCTTCGGTGGAATTTTCATGTTCGTCATCTTCTTTGCCGCGTCAGGATTCGGAAATACGGCTAATGCCCTTTTATGGCAGGACTCCGACACAAAGTGGGGGTCGCTGATCGACCTGCGGTCGGTTCACCAGACGATTTCCAAATGGCTCTTCGACGTCCCATACGTGAGTGATGTTCCCGTGTGGTCGGCGTGGATGGCCATGTGTGTTCTCTGTGGGATCTCCATGATGGTCCTGGCCCGCAAGATCAGAGCAGTCGAGGTGGTCCGGGGATGAGCGCGCAGCAGATCATCTTCGACGGGGTTTCCAAGTTCTACGGCGAGGTGCTGGGCGTCAACCGCATCAGCTTGTCGATCGGCCCGGGCATCACGAGCCTTGTCGGACCGAATGGTTCGGGTAAAACGACGCTGATGAACCTGATGACGGGACTTCTGTGGCCGACGAAGGGCACAGTCAGAGTCCTGGGCGTCGAGGCTTCGCAAGCTGAAGAGTTCTACAGGCTGGTCGGATACTGCTCCCAGTTCGACGCGTTTCCCAAAGGTCTCAGCGGATACGACCTTATCCACTCCATGCTTGGTGTCCACGGCTATAGCGCCGCTGATGCAGAAGAACTCACCTGGAAAGCAATCGACCGCGTGAACATGCGGGATGCGGCAAAGCGCCGCGTCGCCGGCTACAGCAAGGGCATGCGGCAACGCATCAAGCTGGCGTTGGCGATCTGTCATCAGCCGCGGGTGCTGGTCCTGGACGAACCGCTCAATGGACTCGATCCGATGGCGAGAGCGGAAGTCATTGCGCTGTTCGAACAGCTTGCCGCCGATGGTTTCTACATCATCATCTCGAGCCACATCCTGCATGAAGTGGACATGATCTCGGACAAGGTGGTCATCCTGAGCAATGGTTATGTCGTTGCCGAGGGTGACATTCAAGGCGTCCGCAGCGAGATGGAAGACCACCCGATGCAGATCTTCATTCGCTGCGACCAGCCTTCTGTTATCGCATCACACGTCTTCCAGCAGGACCACGTCGTGGAAGTCAAGATCCACCAGGACGGCCAGGGCCTGCTGGTCAGCACTCGTAACGCCGATCAGTTTTACCTGCTCCTGAACCGGATCGTGCTTGAAAACCAACTCTCCGTCGAGGCGATCGCACCCGCCGATGAGAACGTGCATTCGGTCTATCAGTACCTCATCGGTTCGAATGGAGGGTAATTCGGGGAAAATCGGGGTCAGACTGGTGAATTCCCTTTTTCCAGGCAAAGAAACCCTTGATCGGAAAAAAGGGAATTCACCAGTCTGACCCCGATTTTTCCGAATGGAGGAACAACTTGAACTTCCAACTGTGGTCCCGCCAGATCGACTCGATCATCCGGCTCGAGCTGAAAAAGTACGTCTTCGCAAGACGGTGGCTTGGTGTTTATTTGCTGGGCCTGGCGCCGATCCTTCTTTTCGGCGTGCGTATGTCTTTCTTCAACAGGCGGCAGCTTCTCGAAACTGTCTACGCTACTTTTTTTCAGCTCTATCTTTTGCGTTTTGCGATTTTCTTCGGGTGTTTCCAGATTTTCACGCAGCTCTTCCGCGGCGAGATCCTCGAGAAAACGCTGCACTATTATCTGCTCGCGCCTGTGCGGAGGGAGGTCCTTGCCGCCGGGAAATTCCTGGCGGGTCTCATCGCCGGCACCGCTGTGTTTGGAGGAAGCACAGTGGCGACGTATCTACTCGCGTTCGCCTCGACAGGTTGGGGAGATCAAGGCCTGCAGCATCTGGCGCAATACATTGTCGTCGTAATGCTGGCGTGCCTTGGCTATGGCGCGGTGTTTATGCTGACGGCCCTTCTTTTCAAGAATCCCAAAGGGCCTGCGATGCTGCTTCTGGGCTGGGAGTGGCTCAACTTCTTCCTGCCGGCGTTTCTGCAGAAATTCAGTATCGTGCACTATCTGCAATCGATCTGTCCCGTCAGTGTCTCGAGGGGACCGCTGGCGGTCATCACAGCTCCGACGTCAGCGTGGTATTCCGTGCCAGGCCTGCTCCTCCTCACAGCCGTGATCCTTGCCGTCACGAGCTTCATGATTCGGCGCGTGGAAGTCACCTATAGCGCGGATTGACGAGATCGCCATCTCAATTCAAGCCAGGTCCAGCCGCAAAAGGTCTATCCGTGGGCCGCTTTGGCCTCGATTTTCCGGATCGTGTGTTTCAGCTCATGAATCTGGCGGCGCACCTCGTGCAGCTTCTTGTGATCGTGCGCCTCGAGCAGCTTGTCCCGCTCGCTTTGCAAGTCGTGAATCTTATTCTTCAGATCGGACTTCGTGTGGACGACCGTTGCAGCAAAGTGCGCATGCGGTTTTTCGATGCCCAGAATTTGCGCCAGCTCGTCCATCAATTGTTCTTTGTGCTTGCCGTGAACGCCCTCGATTTGCGGAAACTTCAGAGCTTCCTCGCGCAATTTAAGAACGGTCATCCTCTCCAGATCTTTCCATTCCATAAAAACCTCCGGAGCATGTTGCGGGTTTACTTTGTGCGGGGATTATTAACACAAAGGAAGCCAGAAGCCAAGAAGCCAGAAGCCAGAATGGCTGATCCCCATTCTGGCTTCTGGCTTCTTGGCTTCTGGCTTCCTTGTTTTTACCGGAACCTTACGCTATCGAGGATATCTTCAAAGGTGGTGTTATACCGGCTGAACTCGTTGCTCGGCGCGACGCCCACGAAGTAGTAAAGCGTTCCGTCAGGCCGCAGAACTGTCACAACCCAGTCGGTCTCGCGGCCTCCTGCCGGCGATTCATTCGAAAGCTCCGTGGAGAGAGCACTCTGGCCGTTCACTCGAATGCTCTCGTGGCTCCGCGTAATCCTCATATTGGGATTCGATCGACGCATATTATCGATCAACTGATCCGTGGCTTCCTCCAAAGAGATTTGCCCCGAGCGGTCGTAGTGCGGCTCAAACGGTGAGACCATCATTCCGTATGCCAGCGAATTGTTGACGATGCCTCCGTCCGGAGCAAGCGTTAGGGCGCTTCCTTCGCCGTATTGACGCCAGTTGTCGGGATATCTGAGCTGCATGTCCTGACCGCTGTAGACCGCCGTGCGGCTCGACGGCGCACTGGGCCTGCCGTTGCCGTTGCGGGTATCGCTCGGACGATTGCTGCCGGACGCAGATCTCGTCGTGGGAGCCGCCATTCCCGTCAACCTGCTTTTCAGGTCATGGAAACCCGGCGAATCGTTGCGCGCTGACTGCGGCGCCCCTCCCAGCTTTACGATTTCCTGCTGTACGTAGCTGATTCGGTTTTCCGGATTCGGGTGATCGCTGAAGAATTCACTCGCACGCCCCTTGCTCTCCGCCTGGATCTTCTCGAAAAAGTCCACCATGGCTCTCGGATCGTAGCCGCTGTCGTGGAGAATCTGCGTGCCCATCAGGTCCGCCTGACGCTCGGCATCACGCGAGTACTTCAGAAGAAGCGAGTTCGTGGCAAAACCGACCCCGAGCTGAGCGAGTATGGATCCCACGGAGTTACTGCCGAGAACTCCGCCCAGAATCGCAAGCGGCGCCTGGGCGATGTAGGCCTTCGACGTCTGATTTGTCCCGTGCCGAAGCACGACGTGACCGATTTCGTGTGCCATCACGCCGGCAATCTGCCCCTCGTTGTCTGCGGCTTCAATAGCTCCGCGATTGATATAAACGAATCCGCCTGGAAGCGCGAATGCATTGATCGCCTTGTCATTCACGATCTTGAATTGGTACGGATACTTTTCACCCGGGGCGTGTGCGGCCAGCGAGCGCCCTAATGAATCAATGTAAGCGGTGGCCTGGCGGTCATTGAGTATCGAAAGCTGGCTTTCAGCCTGCTTCGACACCTCTCGTCCCATTTCGACGTCCTGCTGGGTGGAAAAGAGATTCCACCCCGGCTTAAGCTGTGTGCGGCTATCCGCATACGCCGCAACGACAAGCGCTAGAATGAGCGCTACAATCATTGGGGTTCTGGCAGTTTTCGAGCGCATAAAAGAGCCTCCCTTAAAATAGACGGCGTTCAACACGTAACATGAGCAGACCTTGTAGATAAGGATGCAGACCCTCACCGGGCTCCTTCAGGAAATCTCAAGACTGGGAGGCCGCGAAGCCGTCCGATGGACCAACGGCTTGCGTACATGGGTCGCGACCTACAGCGATCTGTATAGTGCAATCAGCACGATCGTTGCCGACTTCGATCGGCGTGGAATCGGCAAAGACGAGCGGGTGCTGATCTGGGCGGAAAATCGCTTCGAATGGGTCGCAACTTTCTGGGCATGCATAGCACGAGGAATTCAGGTGGTGCCGGTTGACTACCGGTTTTCTCCGGATCTCGTCAGCCGTATCAAGGCAGAATCGAAACCAACGCTGGTCCTCGACAATGCATTTCTCGACACGACCTCGAACCTGCCATCTGCCACGGGCTTTGAGCCTTCCGTGGTTTCACCGGACGACATTGTCGAAATCGTCTACACCTCAGGCACAACCGGTGAGCCGAAGGGTGTGGTTCATCGTCATCGAAACATCTGCGCCAATCTCCGGCCATTCCAGGCCGAGATCTCGAAGTACAAAAAGTGGGCCCGCCCATTTCAGCCGGTTCGCATTCTGGATCTTCTCCCCTTGAGCCATATGTTCGGCCAGTCGCAGGGAATCTTTATTCCACTTCTTCTCGGCGGCGCCGCCGCGTTCACATCAGAGACTCATCCCGGCCGTATCATCCAAATGGTCCATGACAACCGCATCACAGTGATCGTCTGCGTCCCCCGCATTCTGGAAAATTTGACGAACGAGATCCAGCGCCTCCACCTCCGTACCCGGCCCCGTGAGGGTCACTGGCTGACCCGTTGGTTTCGTCATCGCCGCATCCACTCTCGCTTCGGCTGGAAATTCTGGGCCTTCGTCTCCGGCGGCGCTCGCCTCAACCCGGAGATCGAAGATTTCTGGTCAGGGCTCGGCTATCTTGTCATCCAGGGCTACGGCCTCACTGAAGCCAGTCCCGTTGTCGCCGTTAATCATCCTTTCAACTCGCGGCGCGGTTCCCTTGGAAAAGTCGTGCCCGGCCAGGACGTCGTGATCTCTGCTGATGGAGAAATCCTGGTCCGCGGCGAAAGCGTCACAACCACCGACGGCGGTTGGCTTCGCACCGGCGACCTCGGCGAGATCGATGCCGAGGGCCGTCTTTACTACCGCGGCCGCAAGAAAGACGTGATCGTCACTCCCGAAGGTCTGAACGTGCATCCTGATGACGTCGAAGCCGTGCTTCGCGAGTTTGGAGAGATTCGCGACAGCGCCGTCGTCGGTGTCGGCGACCGGGTTCATGCCGCCCTGATCCTGAAGGATCCAACGGCCGACCCCGCAACCCTTGTTCGCCGTGCCAATGAACGGCTTGAAGCGCATCAGCGAATTCGGGAATGGTCGATCTGGCCGGCCGACGATTTTCCGCGGACGCCTTCCACTCTCAAGGTCAAACGGCAGGAAGTTGCGCGGCAGCTCGGCAGCGAACCACGTATGGAGGAGCGCCAGCGCCAGGTGGACCTGAGCGCTATGTCTTCTCTGGAGCGTGTCGAGCTGCTTTCCCAACTGGAAGACCGTTATCAGGTCGATCTGGATGAAGAGGCATTCTCCAAACTCACATCCACTCACGAGCTTCAAGAATGGCTTTCTCAACCGCAGTCTGCCGCGCCGGTCGAACGCGAAGCGCCGCTCTCGGAGTGGGCTCGATCGGTTCCCGTGCGCTGGTTCCGCACGGCCCTCCAGCACGCCATAGGACTGCCGCTCTTTCGAATCACACTACCGCTGACCGTTACCGGTCTCAAAAATCTCGAATCTCTGCAGCCACCCGTGATCTTTGCGGCAAACCACACCAGCTTCCTTGATGCGCCGGCGATCTTTACAGCGCTGCCCTACCGCTGGCGCCAGCGTCTCGCTCCCGCAATGATGCAGGACCATTTCCGGGCTTATTTCGAGCCGCGCCGATACTCATGGAAGGAGGTCGCTCTGGCAACCGCTTCTTATTTCCTGGCCTGTGCTGTTTACAACGCGTATCCACTGCCGCAACAAATGTCCGGAACTCGACGCGCGCTTAGATACACGGGCGATCTCGTCAGCCGCGGCTACTGCCCTGTTGTTTTTCCGGAAGGACTGCGAACGCCCGATGGACAGATCAAGACGTTCCGGCCCGGTGTCGGAATGATGGCTGTGCGGCTTCGAGTTCCTATCGTGCCAATCCGGCTCTCCGGCCTTTACGAAATCTATTCGATCCACGACTCCTGGCCCCGCCGCGGGCCAGTTCATGTTTCGATCGGCAAGGCGCTCGAATTCCCGGCCGGCGCAGCCTACGAAGAAGCCACTCAGCGCCTGGAAGAAACACTGAAGGGAATGTAAACTGGCGTACACTTAGCGCAGAACTTGTTCAGCCAGGGGGAATTTTGAAATTGGACGAATCCTGCATCTCAGATCCGAAATCCGAAATATCAGATTGGACTGAGTCCGATTGGAGATTTCGGATTTCGGATTTGAGATGCAGGATTCGTCCAATTTCAAGATTTTGTGTTGTGCTTCTCGCAGTCTGCCTGTTGGCGGCGCCGGCATTTGCGACGGACCTCAGGGTCACCGACGTCGGCAACAGCGTTGTTCTGCTGCATGAGGTTTTCGTCGATTACGGCGCGTTCACCAATGACAGGGAGACAGAGGGGATTCGGGTCCAACAGGGAGAAGCCGTTGTGGTGGCAATGTGGACGAACATCGAGACCCTGACAATTACGGGCAAGGATGAATCAGGAACAGCACCGAGGTTAAAGGTCGAAGTCGTCCCTAGAAGTGGAGCGAAAATATCTGCGACTCTCGTTTCCAAGGGCCGCATGAAGTTATCAGGGAAGACGGATCTGGGCGATTACTCAATCGATCTGGAGAAGGTTCGCATCATCGCTCCAGTCCACACAAACGGGCAACCAGTCAGACGTCAATGAAGCGGACTGAGCAGGAGTCCACATGAAAAGAAACCAAATTGTGAAGTTTGTCGCACTGATGGTGTTCTGCAGTATCGGGATCTCGCTGGGAGAAGACAGCGAGCAATTGCTCACGATCGACCACTTTGTTCGTGTGAAGTCCACTGTACCTTCCATCGCCGGCCAGCCGACGCAGATCTATGTCAGAGAGAAAGCAAAGGCCGGAACGGTTTTGAGGAGCTCGACTTTCACGGATCGAGTAGTTCTTTTCATACATGGTGCGGGCACGCCGGCGGAAGTGGCGTTCGACGTCCCAGCGCGGGATTACAGCTGGATGGGATATCTGGCTCGTGCGGGTTTCGACGTGTTCTCGATGGACGCAACGGGTTACGGCCGCTCCACACGGCCTCCCGCGATGAACGATCCCTGTAATCTCACCAGGGAGCAGCAGGCGGCATTCATTCCGAGCCTCGTTGACTTTTTCCCAGAGGCCATCCTTGTCTCCTGCTAAGTACTTCGTGTAACACTCTTGATAAGTCCTTCCGACCTGCCAATAACGCTTTGAGACTTCGAGAAAGCCGGGATTAGGGATCATCGTTGCGTTTTCCTTGCCCGTCCACCATTTTGGTTGGCGGCTAAAATATTCAGTGATCGGAGAAGCTTCAGCCAGTTCCTTTTGCATGTCTCGGTCAGCCATTTCAGTTCAACCATGGTGCAATTGACGTTGATGGTGATAGCCTGGTGTATTCGCTGGTGCCGCCAAGACAGACTGGAAGTACAACAGTTAATTATATAGCACCATATACTGCAACTAACCCGATAGCATCCAGCCCGGCATTGCAGTTCAACACTGCAAATGGCGATATTCTTTTTACTCCCACTATGCTGCAGGCTACAGTAATGGCCGTGTTGCTCCAGGAGTACAGGAATGGTGTTTTAATTGGTTCAGTGGTGAGAGATATCCAGGTAACTGTACTTAACTGTAATAACAGTCTTCCTACATTAACCGGTATCAACGGTACCAACGATTTTGACACTACGGTTTGTGCCAATACTCCATTATGCTTCGATATATATAGTAATGATTCTGATCCCGGACAGGTTTTATCCATTAACTGGAACAATGGTATTGACAGCGGATCGTTTGTGCCTTCTGCAGCAAATCACCCTGCGGGGAAATTTTGCTGGTCACCGGAT
>Ga0137409_10006961_pt1 | contig 11658 bp, 9 predicted proteins | sample CZODoug1_16funga_FD_122059 | JGI IMG/M metagenome (GOLD analysis project Ga0137409, IMG submission 122059) | Vadose zone soil fungal communities from Angelo Coast Range Reserve, California, USA - CZODoug1_16fungal (Hybrid Assembly) | ecosystem: Environmental > Terrestrial > Soil > Vadose zone... | reverse complement strand
CTGATCTTCGCCCGCGGCGCCCTCGCCGAGCGCATGGAGGCGGTCGAGCCCGCGATCGCCGCGGCGCGCGACGTCTCCCTCCCCGGCGCCCGCAACCCCCTGCTCCTCGCCCAGGTCTGGATGGCTGCAGTGGCTGGGCGAGGTGCAGCCGAAGGCGAGCCGAGCGGATCAATGGCTGGGCGAGGTGCAGCCGAAGGCGAGCCGAGCGGATCAACAATGCAAGTCATCCCGATGGACATCGAGGTCCACGCGGATCGCCCGCTGCTCGTCATCACCGGCCCCAACGCGGGCGGCAAGACGGTCGCGCTCAAGACCCTGGGCCTGCTCGCCCTGATGGCGCAGGCCGGCTGCCACGTGCCCGCGCGCGCGGGCGCGCGCCTGCCCGTGTTCTCCCAGGTCTTCGCCATCGTGGGCGACGACCAGAGCGTGGCCGAGAACCTCTCGACGTTCTCGGCGTTCGTCAAGCAGCTCCGCGACGTGCTGGAGCGGGTGGACGGCCGCTCGCTCGTGCTGCTCGACGAGCTGGGCGCGGGCACCGACCCCGACGACGGGGCCGCGCTGGCCCAGGCCGTCCTCGAGGCGCTCGCCGAGCGCGGCGCGGTGGTGGCGGCCTCGACGCATCTCGAGCCGCTGAAGGGCTTCGCCTCCACCCACCCGCGGGCCCGCAACGCCTCGGTCGAGTTCGACCCCGAGCGCCTCGCGCCCACCTTCCGGCTCGTCTACGACCGGCCCGGCCAGAGCTACGCCCTGTCGATCGGCGCGCGGCTCGGCCTGCCGCCCGCCCTGATCGAGCGCGCCCACGCGCACCGCTCGACCCAGCAGCGCCAGCTCCAGGAGCTGCTCGCCCGCCTCGACGACCGCGACCGGCGGGACGCCGAGCGCACCGCCGCGCTCGAGCGCCGCGAGGCGGAGAGCGCGGGCCTGCTCGCGCGGGCCCAGGCGGAGCTGGAGGCGGCGCGGGCCACCGCGCGGGAGGCGGTGGCCCGCGCCAAGGCCGAGGCCCAGCGGCTCGTCACCGAGGTGCGCCGGCACGTGAACGACGAGTGGGATCGCCTGAAGCGCGCCGAGAAGAGCCGCCCGGAGCTCGAGCGCGCGCGCAAGCGCCTGGTCGAGACCGCGCAGCGCGTGGAGCAGACCGCGGGCGCGGCCGCGCCTGCGCCCACGATCTCGGGCGACGCCACGCCGGGAGATCGCGTCGAGGTCTCGCACCTCGGACTCAAGGGCCAGGTGCTCGCGGTCGACGGGGAGACCGCCACCGTGCAGGCCGGCGCGGTCACCGTGAAGGTGCCGATGCAGGCGCTCACGGTGGTGGCCCGCGGCGAGGGCGGCCGCGGCGCGGTGGCGCCCGGCGAAGGAGTCATGTACTCTCGCCCCCGGATGGGGACGGGGCGGGGCGCGAAAGCCGGATCTCGAGGGGTGGTGGCGGTGCCGGGCAAGAGCGGCGTCCCCGGCGAGCTGCACCTCATCGGGCGGACGACCGACGAGGCGCGCGATCTGCTCGAGAAGTACCTCGACGACGCCTTCCTGGCCGGGCTCCCCACCGTCCGCATCATCCACGGCAAGGGCACCGGCGCGCTCCGGCGCGCGGTGGAGGACGTGCTGGGCGGCCATCCCCTGATCGTCGAGCATCGGCCGGGCGCCGCCTCCGAGGGCGGCGGGGGCGCGACCGTCGCGACCCTGGCCCAGAGCTGAGGCCTCACGCCATGCCGGGCGGATTCACCCAGCAGTACCTCGACGAGATCCGCTCTCGCGTCGACATCCTCGAGATCGTCGGCCAGGTGGTGAAGCTCAAACGCGCGGGCGAGAACTGGAAGGGGCTCTGCCCCTTCCACACCGAGAAGACCGCGTCGTTCACGGTCAACCCGAAGCGCAACATCTACCACTGCTTCGGCTGCGGCGCGGGCGGCGACGCCTTCAGCTTCCTGATGCGCCAGGACCGCGTCGCCTTCCCGGAGGCGGTGCGCGCGCTCGCCGAGCGCGCCGGGGTGACGCTGCCCGACGCGGGCGCGCGGGCACCCGAGGTGGACGGCAAGCTCGAAGCGCTGCGGCGCGTGATGACGCTCGCGGCCGAGTTCTACGCCACCTCGCTGTGGGAGCACGGCGGCGAGAAGGCGCGCGCCTATCTCGAGCAGCGTGGGGTGGACCCCGAGGTGGCCAAGCGCTTCGGCCTGGGCTACGCGCCCGAGAGCTGGAACGCGCTGCTCTCGGTCATGGGCCGGCAGGGGATCTCCGAGGACGTTCTGGTGCAGGCCGGGCTCATCCTGTCCCGCCAGAACCAGCCCGGCTTCTACGACCGCTTCCGTGGCCGCCTGCTGTTCCCGATCCGCGACGTGCAGGGCCGCGTGGTGGCCTTCGGCGGGCGCGCGCTGTCGGGCGAGGAGCCGAAGTACCTCAACTCCCCGGAGACCCCGCTCTACGTCAAGGGCCAGGTGCTCTACGCGCTCGACGTCGCCAAGGGCGCGATCCGCGACCGGAGCCGGGCCATCCTCGTCGAGGGCTACCTCGACTGCCTCATGGCGCATCAGCACGGCTTCGGCGAGACGGTGGCCGCGCTCGGCACCGCCTTCACCACCGCCCAGCTCGGGCTGCTGCGTCGCTACGCCGACGAGGTGGTGGCCCTCTTCGACGCCGACGCCGCGGGACAGAAGGCCTCGAGCCGTCTCGAGGAGATGATGAACGACGTGATGGACCTGCAGAACCTGGGCTGGTCCGTCGCGCGCACCGGGGGCTTCGAGAAGGCGGGGCACCTGCCGATCCGGGTGGCGCTCCTTCCGTCCGGCCACGACCCGGACAGCCTGCTCCGCGCCGAGGGGGCCGCCGCGCTCAATGCCATGCTCGACGCGGCGCGTCCGCTGCTCTCGTTCGTGCTCGAGAAGACGCTCGGCGAGGAAGACCTGGCCACCTCCCGCGGCCGCGCCAACGCCCACGCCCGCGTTGCCCTGATCCTCTCCAAGGTGGCCAATGCCGAGGAGGCGACCTCGCTGGCCCGCGAGGCGGCCCGCCGGCTCGGCGTGGACTCGACCCAGCTCTGGATCGAGGCCCAGCAGTTGCAAGGCGCCCGGGCCCGGGGACGACGCCCCGCGCCGATGGCCGGCACGCCGGGCGCTCCCGACGCCGATGCCTGGCCTCCGCCGGTTCCCTTCGAGCGCGATCTCGTGGCCCTCCTTTTGCACGTCGACGAGGCGCGCGCCGAGCTGCTCCCGATGCTCGAGGAAGAGGACGTGGTGCACCAGGGCCTGCGTCTGGTCCTGGCCGCACTGCGGCGAACTCCGGATGGAGTGGCCGAGACCCTGATGGCCGACATGCCGGGGGATCGCGAGCGGGGGCTCCTGGCCGCCCTGCTCGTCGAGGAGCGGAAGTGGGTCGATACACATAGTCACATCGCAGAGCTAAAGAGGCGGTACCATATCCGGCATCGTAAACACAGGGTGAGCCAGGTGACCCGGGCGATCATCGACGCCCAGGCCAGCGGCGACCCGGCGCTGCCCGCACTCGAGGACGAGCTTCGAGGCCTGCAGCGTGATCTGCAGCGGGAGGCGGAGGCCGTCAGGGAGCTAGCCCTGGCGCGCCCGGGGCTGGCGGGCCTAGGACCCGCGGACCCCCAGCGCCAGGCAGGAACACCCTAACCCCCCACCAGGAGAACGGCGAGGCATGGCGAACGAGTCGAAGACGGCGGACGAACCGAAGATCGAGGAGCTGGACAAGCTCATCGCGAAGGGCAAGCAGAAGGGCTTCCTCACTTACGACGAGGTGAACGACGCCCTGCCTTCCGATCTCGTCACGCTCGATCAGCTCGACGACATCATGCTGATGTTCGGCTCGATGGACATCGAGCTGGTGGACTCGACCAAGGCTGCACGCCTGCCGTCGGAGATGGCCTCCCAGGCCGCCGACCCCGAGCCCGACGACGAGGAGCCCGAGCCGCGCCGGATCGACCTGACGCCCGGCCCGGTCGGCCGCACCGAGGATCCCGTCCGCCTCTACCTGCGCGAGATGGGCAAGGTGGCCCTGCTGACCCGCGAGGGTGAGATCACGCTCGCCAAGCGCATCGAGGAAGGCAAGGACGAGGCCACCGCCGCCATCCTCTCCACGAGCCTCGCGGTCGAGAAGATCCGCGCGCTCCGCGAGGAGCTGCGCCGCGACGAGGCGCCGATCAAGGACGTGGTCGACTTCCCGGAAGAGGAGTCCACCGAGGAGAAGGAAGAGGCCCTCCGGCGCTCGGTGATCCGCGAGCTGGGCAAGGTGGACCGCCTCCTGCGCGAGCGGGAGCGCCTCACCCATCAGTGGCGACGCCTCAAGGCCAAGGCCGGGGGGCGAAAGCGAGGCAAGGCCGAGCCGGCCTGGAAGCGCATCGAGACCCAGGCCGAAGCCAAGAAGACCAAGGTCCTCGCGATCCTCCGCGGTCTCAACCTCCAGCAGTCCCTCCTCGACATGTGGGGCGCCGATCTCAAGAAGCTGGTGGAGAAGATCCACCGCGCCGAGCGCGAGATCGCGCTCTGGTCCGACGGCAAGCGCCCGGCCCCCACCGCGGTGGACGCCTTCCTCTCCTCGCTGGCCGACGACGACCGCGACGAGGGCGACCGCGATCTCTACCAGAAGGCGGCCGGCAAGTACCCCTCGATCAAGGACCGGCTGGTGTGGGTCGCCCAGCAGAAGATCAAGCGGGCCGAGGAGCTGGCCGACGCGCGGGCGGACGAGCTCAAGACCATCGTGAAGATCATCAAGCAGGGGGAGGCCAAGGCGGCGCGGGCCAAGAAGGAGATGGTCGAGGCCAACCTGAGGCTCGTCATCTCGATCGCGAAGAAATATACGAACCGAGGCCTTCAGTTCTTGGATCTCATCCAGGAGGGCAACATCGGCTTGATGAAGGCGGTCGACAAGTTCGAGTACCGCCGGGGCTACAAGTTCTCGACCTACGCCACCTGGTGGATCCGGCAGGCGATCACCCGGGCCATCGCGGACCAGGCCCGCACCATCCGGATCCCGGTGCACATGATCGAGACCATCAACAAGCTCATCCGAACTTCCAGACAGCTTGTTCAAGAGCTTGGGCGCGAGCCCACCCCGGAAGAGATCGCGGTCAAGATGGAAGTGCCGGTGGACAAGGTCCGCAAGGTGCTCAAGATCGCCCAGGAGCCCATCTCGCTCGAGACGCCCATCGGTGAGGAAGAGGACAGCCACCTGGGCGACTTCATCGAGGACAAGCAGGTGGGCTCGCCGGTCGAGAGCATGATCGGCCTCTCCCTGCGGGAGCAGACCAACAAGGTCCTCAACTCGCTGACGCCGCGAGAAGAAAAGGTGCTGCGGCTGCGTTTCGGCCTGTCCGACGGCTGCGAGCACACGCTGGAAGAAGTCGGCCAGGACTTCGCGGTCACCCGCGAGCGCATCCGCCAGATCGAGGCCAAGGCCCTGCGCAAGCTGCGCCATCCCTCGCGCTCCAAGAAGCTGCGGAGCTTCCTGGAGTCGTGAGCGGGAGACCCCCTCTCCCTGGGGGAGAGGGCCGAGGTGAGGGGTGAAATGGTATGATGGCCGCCGGGCCCATAGCTCAATTGGCAGAGCCCCCGGCTCATAACCGGTCCGGTCTTGGTTCGAGTCCAAGTGGGCCCACCAAAAGCTTGGCGAGGTGCAGCCGAAGGCGAGCCGAGCGAATACAAGAAATGCTTGAGGGGCAGTGGCGAGGCGCAGCCGAAGGCGAGCCGAGCGGATATCAAAAATGCCTTACCGAACGCGAGTAGGGAGATAGTGGACCAGAAGCTCCAGACCCTGATCAATCTGCAGGCGATCGACTCGCGCATCGCCGCCCTCGAGGCGGACGCCGCGCGGCTCCCCAGGGAGATCGCCGCCATCCACGCCGGTCTCGATGACGCCCGGACGCAGGTCGAGCAGGCCAAGACCCGGCTCGACGCCGCCCGCAAGGACCAGCGCGCGAAGGAAAAGGACCTGGAGGTCGTCCAGGCCAAGCGCAGCAAGAACGAAGCCCGCCTGTACGAGGTCAAGACCAACAAGGAATACTCCGCGGTCCTGATCGAGATCGAGGACATCAAGCAGGAAAAGGCCAAGATGGAGGAGGAGATCCTGGTCCTCATGGAGGCCCAGGAGCGGCTGACCGGGGACATCCGTGAAGCCGAGGTGCGCTTCAAGCAGCGCGAGGCCGAGGGCCGGGGCCAGGAGGCCACCGCCAAGGAGCAGCTGCGCACGGTCGAGGCCGAGCTCGCCGGGGTCCGCACCGAGCGCAAGGAGCTGGCCGGCCAGCTCCCCGGCCCCATCCTGGGTGACTACGATCGGATCCTGCGCGCCCGTGGCGGGGTGGCCCTCGTGCCGGTGACCAAGCCGAACTTCTGCGGCGCCTGCCGCATGACGATCACGCCCCAGCGCCTGCAGGAGCTTCGCGCGCAGGCCTCGCTGATCCCCTGCGAGTCCTGCGGCCGCTACCTCTACTGGCCCTCCTGAGCCCGCCCCTCACCCTGAGGGGTCGGTAGTGCCGACGCAGCCCCCGATCGTCATGTACACGGACGGCGCCTGCTCGGGCAATCCGGGGCCGGGTGGCTGGGGCGCCCTCCTCATGGAGGACGGCCGGGAGCTCGAGCTCTCGGGCGGCGAGAACCCCACCACCAACCAGCGCATGGAGCTCACCGCCCCGCTCGAAGGCCTCCGCTCGCTCGCGGGCCGGCGGCGCGTCGCCATCTACAGCGACAGCGCGTACGTGATCAACTGCTTTCGCGACCGCTGGTACGAGCGCTGGCGGAAGAACGGCTGGATCAACTCCCAGAAGAAGCCGGTGGACAACCGCGACCTCTGGGAACCGCTGATCGCCCTGGCCCTCGAGCACCACGACGTCACCTGGCACAAGGTCGCGGGCCACAGCGGCGACCCGCTGAACGACCGCGCCGACGCGCTCGCCCGCTCAGCCATCTCACGCGTCGCGCGGTAGGCCGGGCGCTAGATCGGGGTCAGGTCTTGCATTACGACATTTTCATCGCGGGCAACGATCTTGTTGCGCGCGGAAATGTCGTAATACAAGACCTGACCCCGTTTCCCATCATCCGATGAAGAGACCGCCGTTGGGCGAGAGCCACTGGCCCGTGAAGTAGGAGGCGTCGTCGGAGGCCAGGAAGGCGGCGGTGGCCGCGATCTCCTCCGGCTCGCCCCAGCGCCCGAGCGGGGTGCGGGCGACGATCAGCCGCTGCGAGACCGGCGACATGGGCCTGGTCATGGGCGTGTCGATGTAGCCCGGGCAGATCGCGTTGACCCGGATCCCGCGCGAGGCCACCTCGCGCGAGATCGCGCGGGTGAAGGCCAGGATCCCGCCCTTGGCCGCGCTGTAGTGCGGGGCCGCCTCGAGCCCCATGAGCGCGGCCACGCTCGACATGTTGATGATCGCCCCGCGGTTGCGGCGCGCCATCAGCCGCAGGGCCTCGCGCGTGCAGAAGAAGGTCCCGTTGAGGTGCACGCCGATCATCCGGTGCCAGACCTCGTCGGACATCTCCTGGGTGAGATCCCAGTGGGTGGTCACCGGCCCGCCTCCCATGAGCTCGCCCATGCGCGCCTCCGAGCGCGCGCGGATCTTCTCCCGATCGCCCGGCGCCCCTTCCGCGATCCCCGCGTTGTTGACCAGGATGTCGAGCGCGCCGAACTCGCGGTCCACCTCCGCGAACATCCGCCTCACCTGCCCCGAGTCGGCCACGTCGGCGGCGAGCGCGCGCCCCCGCGCCGCCTCGCTCCCCGACGCGATCGCGTCCACCGTCTCCTGGGCCGTCTCCTGCTTGACGTCGTTGACGATCACCCGCGCCCCTTCCTGGGCGAAGCGCAGCGCGATGGCCCGGCCGATGCCGGAGCCGGCGCCCGTCACCAGGGCCACCCGATCCTTGAGGCGCATCGCGATCTCCTCCGTCGTGGGTTGACTCGTCGGGAACGGCTGAACGCTACGTCGGTCAATGGGCCGAGTCAAGGCGCTCCCGGGCTCCCTCACCCTGCCCTCTCCCCTCTGGGGAGAGGGAGTGATTTCTTCACTGCCGCGCAGCGTCACCCGAGGCGGTTCTTATTCTTGCCGGAGGGCGGCGGGGGCCATGCTAAACCGAGACTATGCTGACCGATCACGAGACGCGACGGGAACACGACGAGCACGATGAGCGCGAGCTGCCGCTCGAGGGCCTGAGCCCGCGCGAGCGCGACGCGCAGATGAAATTCCCCGCCCTCGAGGAGCCCGCGTGGCTCGAGGACGAAGCCGACGACGAGATGGAAGAGCCGTCGGACTCGCCGTTCCGCGGCATGTGGATCGGGATCGCGGCCGCCGCCGTCACCTTCGTGCTGGTCTTCGCGATCCCGCAGTGGCTCGGCTGGTACGACATCGGCCCGCCGCCCCAGTCCAAGCGCGAGCCGGCGCCGGAATCGGTCATCGCCACCGTAACCGCCAAGCCCTCGGGCGCCGCGGTGGTCGAGACGGGGCCGCCCGCGGCCGCGGCGCCGCCCGCCACGGCGCCGCCGGTCGGCCTCCCGAAGGCCCCGATCGCGAAGGAGACCAAGCCTGCCGCGCCCGTCATCGCCCCCACCGTCTCCCGGGAGACGAAGCCGGCGCCGCCCGCGGTCACCGCGCCGCCGGCCGCTTCCTCCCGGCGGACGTTCACGGTCCAGATCGCGGCCTTCAAGAACGCCAAGCAGGCCGGCCTGCTCGCCGACCGCGTGAAGCGCGACGGCTATCCCGCCGACGTGCGGCGGGTCGAGTCGTCCGCGGTGCCCTACGTGGTGCGGGTCGGCGGCTTCGCCTCGCGCGAGCAGGCCGAGTCGGCCCGCGAGGCCCTGGCCCGCAAGGGGTTCAAGGGCTTCATCCTGTAGTCGGCCACTTGCTCTCGATGGTGAGTCCGGCCCGCCGCACCTGCTCGCGCGCCAGCACCTCGACCCGCTCGTAGATCGCGCGCTCGTCCACCGTGGTGATGCGGCCCTCGTCGAGGACCAGCCGGCCGTCGATCATCACGCTCCGCACGCTGGATCCGCTCGCCGCGTAGACCAGGTTGTTGAGCGGGTTGAGCAGCGGCCGCCACTCCGGCTGATCGCGGTCGTAGAGGACGAGGTCGGCGCGCTTCCCGGCCTCGATCGAGCCGATCCGCCGCTCCATGAGGAGCGACGCCGCCCCATGGATCGTCGCCATCTCCAGCACCGTCTCGGGCGGCATCACGGTCACGTCGAGGCGCGCGTCCTTGTAGATATTGGCCACGAGGTACATCATCCGCAGCATGTCGAAGTGATTCGACCCGTTGCCGCTGTCGCCGCCCAGCGAGACGCACACCCCGCCCGCCAGCATCTCGGGCACGCGCGCGTGCGCGGCCAGCCCCTTGGTGTGCTTGAGCCCGGCGGTGGGGCAATGGCTGATCTTCACCCCGCGCCGCGCGAGCAATTGGATGTCGGCCTCGTCCAGGTACACCATGTGCGAGAGCTTCGCGTTCGGCGCGAGCACGCCCCAGTCGTCCAGGGTGCGGAGCGGCAGGCGGTCCCGCGTCTTCCGCGAAGGATGCGAGGCCAGGTGCATCATCCCCCACCCGACCCCGTGGCGATCGGCCAGCGCCTTGGCCCCGCGGATCAGCTCCTCCGAGCAGGTGCCGAAGCCCAGCAGGAGCGGCCACGCGGACACGAGCCCCCCGCGGCTGCCATTCACCGCCTCGAGCATCGCCTCGTTCGCGTGCAGGGCCTCGCGCGTAGTGTGGCGCATGCGCTCGGGCCCCGCCTCGAGGTCCCAGGTCCAGCGTCCGAGGATCGCCCGCATGCCGAGGCGCTCCATCGCCCCCGCCACCGCGGCCGGCTCGAAGAGCGTGCCCGCCTCGCAGAAGGTGGTGGTGCCGGTGCGGATCATCTCGAGGCCGGCCAGGAGCGCGGCGTGCTCCTCGTCCTCCGCGGTCATGACCGAGTAGAGCGGGATCAGCCAGTCGGGCAGGTAGCGGTCCACCGGGATGTCGTCGAGGAGCAGGCCGCGGTTGAGATGCTCGGAGAGGTGCACGTGGGTGTCCACGAAGCCGGGGGTCACCACCATCCGGCGCGCGTCGATCACCCGGTCCGGCACCCGCGGCGGGCGCACGTCGCGCGCGGGCCCGACCTGGACGATCTCGGCTCCGTCGATCAGCACGGAGCCGTCGCTGAGGATCCGCCGCCCGGCATCCACCGTGATGATGGTGCCGTGCTCGACCAGGATCACGAGCGGCGGGCGATCACCCGGTGCTGCTGGGTCCCGAGGCCGTCGATCCCCATCGCCACCACGTCGCCGTCGTCGAGATAGTGTGGCGGCCGGGCCCCGTGGCCCACCCCGGCGGGCGTGCCGGTGGAGAGCAGATCGCCCGGCTGGAGCGACATGAAGCGGCTCACGTAGGACACGAGCTGGCGCACCGGGAAGACCATGTCCCGGGTGCTGCCCTGCTGGCGCCGCTCGCCGTTGACGGTGGTCCAGAGCCCGAGCGCCTGCGGGTCGGCGATCTCGTCCGCGGTGACCAGCCAGGGCCCGATCGGCGCGAAGGTGTCGCAGCTCTTGCCCTTGGTGGTCCCGCCCCCGTGCTCCATCTGGAACTCGCGCTCGGAGACGTCGTTCATCAGGCAGTAGGCGGCCACGTAGCGGAGCGCGCTGCCTTCCGCCACGTTGAGCGCGGCGCGGCCGATCACCGCCACCAGCTCCACCTCGTAGTCGAGCTTCACCGCCCCGCGCGGCCGCGCGATCGGGTCGCCCGGCCCGCTGATCGCGCTGTTGGCCTTGATGAAGATCGTGGGCTCCTTCGGGAGCGCCATCTTCACCTCTACCGCGTGATCGGTGTAGTTGAGCCCGATGCAGACGATCTTGCCGATGCCGGCCAGCGGGCAGCCGAGACGGGGCTTGCCCTTGACGACGGGCGTCTGCGACGGCTTCGCCGCGCGCAGCCGCTTGAGTCCGGCGGGCGTGAGCGTCTCGGGGGTGATGTCCCGGACGACCCGGGACAGATCCCGCAGCTTCCCCTCCGCGTCGATCAGCCCGGGCTTCTCGGCACCGGCCCGGCCGTAGCGTACGAGCTTCATGTCGCCTCCTCAGTGGGCCGCGAGGCCGGGAACCGACATCACGAGATGGAGGTAGCCTCCGAGCTCGTTGATCCTCCGCGTGTCGCGCGCCACGAAGGCGGCGCGCTCGGCCTCCGTGAGATCGAGCCCGGCCAGGGCCGCGCGCGCGTCGGTCTCGAAGCGCGCCCGGTACTCCTGGTCCTTCTTGAGCCGGTACAGCAGGCTGTTCACCGCGTAGCGGCTCACGGGAGACTCCACTCGACCGCGGCCAGGTTGATCCGCGGCAGCTCGCCGAAGTAGCGCACCTGGGCGCGCGCCGGGGTCACCGCCCCCAGCAGCACCATCCAGTTCAGGAACTCGTGCTCGCCCGTCTTGTGCAGCTCGTCCACCCCCAGGTTGCGCAGCGGCTCGTGCTCGCCCGCCTCCATCCAGTGGATGAGCTTGCGATCGAAGACGGTGTCGGTCTCGCCGACCCGCGGCAGCGACAGCTCGGGGAAGTGCGAGAGCCCGCCGGTGGCGATGATCCCCACCTTCCACGGAGAAACCGCGACAACTCTGGCAAGATGCCGGCCGAAGTCGAAGCAGCGCTTCGGGGTGGGCTGGGGGGCCACGAAGGAGTTGACCCAGATCGGCACCAGCGGCGGGATGGGC
>Ga0137409_10006960_pt1 | contig 11661 bp, 9 predicted proteins | sample CZODoug1_16funga_FD_122059 | JGI IMG/M metagenome (GOLD analysis project Ga0137409, IMG submission 122059) | Vadose zone soil fungal communities from Angelo Coast Range Reserve, California, USA - CZODoug1_16fungal (Hybrid Assembly) | ecosystem: Environmental > Terrestrial > Soil > Vadose zone... | reverse complement strand
CGGATCCTGAAGCCGATCGATTGGCGCTTCGGCGACCAGCTCGAGTCCCGCGGCGCGAAGCTCCTCGAGCAGCGCGCGGAGCGTCACACCTTCCCGCGCCGACAGCGGCTCGAGGTCCGCGAGCGAGAACGCCGTGACCGCCGCGCCTCTGGCGGCGGACGCGGCTGCCCTGACGCGTTCAACGGCGGCGCTGCGGCTCGCAGGGACGCCGACAATGCGCAGCTCGCCGGCCGCGGGGGGACGGACAATCGGCGCGCCGACGTCGGCGCTCACCGTCGCCACACGGACGAACGTCGTCTTCGTGCCGTGCCTGCGGCGGCGCAGCTCGTCGGCGAGGACGCCAAGGGTGATGATGTCGTGCGTTCTGGCGAGGCTTGTCAGTTCCGCGTCGGTGCTCACGAGTGCAGCACGTTGACCGTATAGGTGATGGGCTCGGTGAGGTTGCCGACGTCGTAGACGAGGACGCAGAACGGCCCGGCGACCGACGCGTTGCCGGACAGGTGCACCGCCGGAGCCACCGTCGGCCCCTGTGCGTTCGGGACAACGGTGTCCTTCTCGATGACCGCGCAGCTGCCGATGCTCGGCGTGCCCACGCCGAGGCCGATGGCCACGGTTGGCTCGGCGCTGCTAATGCTGATCCTCAACCCGCCGATCTGCTGGACGGTGAACGTGTGGGTGTTGGTGCCACGGACCAACAGCGTGTCGCTGAACGATTCGGGGATCGTCGGCAGGACCGGTGTGGGGGCCGCAGGCACGATCGGGTCAGCGCACCCGGCTGCGAGCAGGGCGACGCCAAGAACCGCTAAGAGTGTCCGCTTCATGTCCCCCAATCATACCTGTCAACCTGGCCGTCTGAGTAATGCCTCACAGGCTCCAGGTCGCCGCGCTTCGAGTGGAACGATAATCGAATTCCGGCCGCCTTGCGCCTTCGGAGCCGGGCTGCGAGGCCTGTTCACATTTCTCGGACACGCTCCTGGCCGCGATGGCGATCGGTCCGTAGTGCAAGCGAACATCCGACTGCTTTGGCCCTCGCAGACTTTCGCCACGAGCTGCTATGAGACGGTAGGACCGAAGGCCAATCCGAGGAGAGCGGCGATGGCAATCGCCAGCGCCCAGCCGAGGCCGCAGACTGCGACGGCTCGCGCCGTGCTTTTGTAGTCCAGCGCCTGACGGACGGCGACGACCATCGCGGCGAGCATCCAGATCGCGGTGATCGCGAATGCGGGGATCGTCGCGCCGGGCACGGCGCCGAAGATGCGCAGCATGCCTGGCGCCGCGGAGAATCCGATCGTTCGCAGCAGCTCGCCGACATCGGCGCGCGTCTCCGCCTCCGGCATGAGCTTCGTGCCGATCTGGAACGTGATGAGGGCCCACGTGGCCCAGGACACGAGGGAGATTGCGCTGATTGTCAGAATGCCGCGCAACGAGGCGTTGCCCCAGCCGAAGGCTCCGATGCCCGCAGACAAGCTCGACAGCAGGACGACGAGGAACGCCTGAGCGGTAGCGCCCGCATCGGCCTCGACTTCCTCGTAGATCGGCGGGTCGAGAGCTAACGCCCCGATGAGCCGCATCGGGAAGCTGGTCGGAACTGTTGTGGTGACCATACGCCGATTCCATGCAAGGACCCTGCTCATCCCAACTGCTGATCCCAAGCCGGACATTGCGGTCCAGCTCTGGTGTCTTTCTGGTCGACCTGCTGCGGCAACGGACCGCCCCACTTGCGCGAGTCGGCTCCGTCACTGTGTCGAGCGTGAGCGCCGGCGGTCACGCGCATGGGAGGTCAGGGACGACGCGGCCGCTGTTTCGCGGAAATCGCCCGGATCACCAGCTTCCGGCGCCGCTTCGCATCCATCGGCACGTCGGAGGATTTCACCGCCTGCGCCATCAGCGCGCGCACGGCCGGGCGGTCGAGGACCGACGCGTCCTCGAGCCGGATGTGCCGCACCTGATTGCCGCCGCCCTGCAACAGCTTCTGCGGGTCGACGAGCCATGCGCCCTGCAGGAAGCAGAGGCTCACGTGTCGCGGATAGATCACGATCGAAAACAGCGCGTCCGACGGCCGCTCGTTCGGACCGTAGCCGATGACGAGCGCGTAGTAGTTGTCGTACACGAACTCGACGGCGTGAGGCAGGCGTTTGCGCATCGTCGCGATCGCGGCTTTCGCCTGCGAGCGGATCGCGGGCGTGTATTTCGCGAGAAATGCGTTGAGCTGCGCCGACGGCGTCATTTTGTCTTCAGCCGCTGCCAGATATCGAGCGCGCGACGGCCGGCCGCTTCAGTGGTCGCGACCCGCGCCGGCCAGGAGCGCGTGTAGCCCTCGGAGGCCCACTTCCTCGTCGCGTCGATCCCCATCTTGCCGCCATATGCCGGCAGATCCGCCGCATCGTCGAGATCGTCGACCGGGCCCTTCGTCATCTGGACATCGCGCAGCGGATCCATGTGCGTGCCGACGATCCAGGCCACCTGACCGAGATCGTGGACGTTCACGTCCTTGTCGACGACGACGATTGTCTTCGAGAACATCAGCTGCCCGAGTCCCCAGAACGCGTTCATGATCTTCCGCGCGTGACCCGGATAACGTTTGTCGATCGACACCAGCACGAGGTTGTGAAAAATGCCCTCCGCCGGAAAATGCATGTCGACGATTTCCGGCAGCGTCTTCCGAATCATGGGCAGGAAGATCCGTTCGCTCGCGAGCCCGAGATAGTAGTCCTCCATCGGCGGCACGCCGACGACCGTGGTCAGGTAGGTCGGGCGCTTCCGCTGGGTGATGCAGGTGATGTGGAACACCGGGAACTCGTCGGGCTGTGAATAGAGGCCGGTGTGATCGCCAAATGGGCCTTCGCGACGCCGCTCTCCCGGCTCGACGTACCCTTCGAGGACGATGTGCGAGCTCGCCGGCACCTCCAGATCGGCCGTGATGCACTTCACCATCTCGATGCGCTTCCGCGAAAGGAATCCGCCGAGCAGCAGCTCGTCGAGCCCTTCAGGCATCGGTGCGGTGGCGCAGTACGGCAGCACCGGCTCGGCGCTGAGCGCGACCGCGACTTCGAGCCGCTTGCCGAGGCGTTCCGCGACGCGGTAATGCTGCGCGCCCCCCTTGTGCCGCTGCCAATGCATGCCGGTGGTGCGGCCGTCGTACACCTGCATCCGGTAGGTGCCGATGTTCCGCATGCCGGTCTCGGGATCTTTCGTGAAGACGAGCGGGAACGTGATGAACTGCCCGCCGTCATCGGGCCAGCATTTCAGGATCGGCAGCGCGTCGAGCGTGCCGTCGCGGCGGACGATCTCCTGGCACGCTCCGTCCTTCACGGTTTTCGGCACGAGGTCGCGAAGCCGGCCGACCATCGGCAGCATCTTCAGCGCGTCCATGATGCCCTCGGGCATCTGGGGCGTCATCAGCTCGTCGACTTCCTTCGCGAGATCGTCCAGCGTCCGCACACCGAGCGCGAGGCACATGCGCTCGTTCGATCCGTAGACGTTGCTCGCAACCGGAATGTCGAAGCCTGACGGCTGGTCGAACAGCAGCGCCGGTCCGCCGTTCGGCGACTTGCAGGCGCGATCGGTCACGGCGGCGATCTCGAGATCCGGGCTCACCGGCTCCGCGACGCGCGCGAGCAGCTTCCGGCGCTCGAGGTCAGAGAGGAAGTCGTTGAGGTCTGAGTACATATCGCTCGGCTAAAGTCTTCGCGCTACGCGACAAGATGCCTTCGCTACGCAGCAGGAAGCACTTCGCAAGACGCAGCAAGAGACCTTCCTGCTAGGTCTTCTTCGTGTTTACATGTGTTTCGTGTAATTCGTGGGTTGGCGGCTGCATTTGGCTTTCTATCTTATCGGTAATCTGCTGCGCCACGGCGAGCGCGCGGCGCCCGGCCTCGCCCGTGACGACCGGCGCGCGCCGTGCGACGACGGCGTCGGCGAAGTCGGCAAGCTCCCGTTTCAGTGGCTCCTCGTTCGCGACCTCGAGCTCTCCGCCCGTCAGCGACGGCGCGGGCCCTTCGCCTTTCATGAGCCGCCAGACGTCGACCTTCTGCGCCGCATAGTCGATCGAGAGGTAAGACGCCGCCTGGAAGAACCGGATCTTGCGGACACGGTCGCGGCTGATGCGGCTCGCCGTCAGGTTCACGATGCATCCGTTGGCGAAGCGCAGCCGGGCGTTCGCGATGTCGACGCGATTGGTAATGACCGGCACGCCGACCGCCTCGAGCGACTCGACATCGGAGTTCACGAGCGACAGCACGACGTCGAGGTCGTGAATCATCAGATCGAACACGACGTCGATGTCGAGGCTGCGTTCGGGGAAGGTGCCCAGACGATGGACTTCGATGAAGCGCGGGTCGGTGACGAGCGGCCGCGCGGCGGCGAGCGCCGGGTTGAACCGCTCGGTGTGCCCGACTGCGAGCGTGACGTCCGCGTTGCCCGCGGCGGCAATCAGCTCGTCGGCCTCGACGAGCGATCGTGCCATTGGCTTCTCGACCAACACGGGGATGCCCGCCTCGAGAAACGGCAAGGCGATGTCGCGGTGGAGCCTGGTGGGCACCGCCACCGTCACGGCGTCGACGCGCCCCTCCATCTCGCGCGCCTCGAACGCAGGCTGCGTCCCGTTCGCGGCGGCAATTTCTTCCGCTCGCGCCCGGTTCGTGTCGACGACGGCGACGAGCTTCACGCCCGGCAGCGACGACAGAATCCGCGCGTGATGCTTGCCGAGATGGCCGACGCCGATGACAGCGACGCGCAACGTCATGAATGCAACCACGAAGACACGAAGACACGAAGACTCGAAAAGACGAATCTTATCTTCTTCGTGGTTTCGTGTCTTCGCGGTCCCGGCAGGTTGTTCACACGCGTGCCGCAGGTCGACCGACGATGCAGATGCCCGCCTCGTCCGCGGCGCTGATGATCGCGTCACCGTCGATCATCAGCGTTTTCCCGGCGTCGACGGACAGGAGGGTCGCGCCGGCGGCCTTCATGGCTTCGATCGTCGAGACGCCGACGACGGGCACGTCGAAGCGCATGTCCTGCTTCGGCTTCGCGACCTTGACGATGCGGACGCCGTGCCCGGCGAGGTGGCCGGCGCGGGCGATCAACACGTCGGTCCCCTCCATCGCCTCCACCGCGACGACTGCCGCCGACTTCACGGCGATGGTCTGTCCAATATCGAGCCCGGCGATCGTGTCCGCGAGACCGTAGGCGAAGGCCATGTCGCCCTGCTCCTCCGCGCTCGGCGCGCGGCGCGTGAGCGTGCCTTCGCGGGCCATCAGCGGACCGAGAAACGCCGTCGAGTCGACGAGCGCGATCCCCTCGTCGCTGAGCACGTCGGCGATCGCCGCGATGATCGAGTCGGTGTTCTTCGCCGCCAGCCGCATCAGGACCCGGCCGAGCGCCCAGTCCGGCCGGATGTCGAACAGCTTTGTATGCTTCACCTGTCCGGCCATCACCGCCTGCGAGACGCCCGCGTCCTTCAGCAGCCTGATGCAGGCGCCGAGCTGGCCAATCGAAATCCAGTGGAGCGGCGCCGTGGGTTGTCGCGCCGCGAGGTCGGCGAGCTCGGGAAAGGTCTCCTCCCGGAGGGCGATCACCGTGACGTCATGTCCGGCGCCACGAGCCGCGTCGAGGACGAGAAACGGGAAGCGGCCGTTGCCGGCGATCAGACCTAGACGCATATCCTGGCAATGTCTCAGTCGTCGGGGCCGATTTCTTCCGTGCGCCTCGACGCGCGCCGCAGGATGACGCCGCGCTGCGACGTGCGGATGAAGTCGATCAAATACCGGACCTCGGGACACGCCAGCGAGCTGTCCTGCTCGATCTGCTGCAGCGCGCGGGTCATGGTCTGCTTCGACTGCAGCAGGTAGCGGAACGACCGCTTCAGTTTCGTGACGACCTCTACCGTGAAGCCGCGGCGCATCAGGCCGATCGTGTTCGCGCCGTAATTGCGCGCCGGCCGGCTGCCGACCGTCCGGGCATACGGCAGCGCGTCCTTCGTCACGACCGAGTAGCCGCCGATGAACGCATGGCGCCCGACGCGGCAGAACTGGTGGACGCCGGAGCCCGCGCTGATGTTGACGTAGTCCTCCACCATCACGTGGCCGCCGAGGGTCGCCATGTTGCCGAAAATCGTGTCGTGCCCGACATGGCAGTCGTGCGCCACGTGCACGTAGGCCATGAACACGTTCCGGTCGCCGATCGTCGTGACGCCGCCGCCGCCCTGCGTACCGCGATGAATCGTGACGAACTCGCGGAAGATGTTGCGGCGGCCGATCGAGAGGCGCGTTTCCTCGCCGCGGAACTTCAGATCCTGCGGGATCTGGCCGATCGACGCGAAGGGATAGATCTCGCAGTCGTCCCCGATCTCGGTCCAGCCGTCGACGACCGCCGATGCGCCGATGCTGCAGTTGGCGCCGATGCGCACGTGCGGGCCGATCATCGCGTGCGGCCCGACTGTCGTGCCCTGGCCGATCTGCGCGCGCGGGTCGACAATCGCCGACGGATCGATCTCGGTCTGATCGGGGACGATGCCGAGCAGCAGCTGTGCTTCCGCGACGAGCTGATCGCCGACGAACGCTTCGGCGTGCGCCCGCGCGAGCGTCGCGCGCCGGGCCCCGAGCCAGACCTCGAGCCTCAACCGGTCGCCCGGCACCACCTGCCGGCGGAACTTCGCATCGTCCACGCCCCGGAGGTATACGTGGGTGTTCGGCGGCGCCTCGCCGCGCTGCAGGAGCAGGATCGCCGCCATCTGCGACAGCGATTCGAGCATGAGGACGGCCGGCATGAGCGGCGCGCCCGGAAAGTGTCCCTGGAAAAACTCTTCGTTGACCGTGACGTTCTTCACGGCGACGAGCCGCCGGCCCTCGTCGTACCGGGTGATCGCGTCCACGAGAAGCGAGGGATACCGGTACCAGAGCCGGTCGAGCAGGATGGGGATGTTGATAGACAAGGGATCAGGGATTCGGGATCAGTGATTCGGAATTGTAAATCCAAATCCCAAATCCCGAAGCCCGAATCCCGTCGGCGTCTTACGGCTTGGGCGCCGTTCCGCCTTTCGCGGCGTCGAGCTTCTTGACGACGTCGAGCGTGAGATCCAGCCCGGGCGCGGCCCAGGAGATGCCGGACTCGGGCGCGTTGAACACGATCAGGAGGCCCCTCTCCGACGCGATCTGATCGATGATCGGCGAAAGCTTCTTCACGAACTCGCTCTGCACTTCCTGCTGGAGCTCGTTGATCTCGGCCTGGGCGTCCTGCTGGAACCGCTCGGCGTCTTTCTGTTGCCGCTCGATTTCCTTTTCGAGCTGCGAGCGCGCGGCTTCGTTCATCACGCTGCCGCTGGTCTGCAGCTTCTGCTGGTTGCCTTGCAGCAGCTTGGCCTTGTCGGCGTTCTCGGTCTGCTTCTTCTGAATCAGCGCGTTCACGCGGCCGACCGCCGCTTTGCCATCGACGGAATTCTGGAAGACGGCCTGCGGGTTGAAGAACGCGAACTTCGCCCCCTGCGGAAACGGCGCGGGCGGCTGCAAAGCCGGCGCGGGCTGCGCGGGTGGTTGAGCGGGCGCGGCCGGCGGCTGGGCCGGCTTGGCCTGCGCGGGCGTCGATGCCGGCGGCGTCTGCGCGAACATGGGGGCGGCGCTCAGCAGCAGCATCATTGCGAGCGACGCGACTATGGCACAACCTCTCATTACTCTGAATCCTTTCGTGTTAGTGCAAAATCAAGGGCTTGCCGCTCGAACTACACGGTAAGCCCTTGATTTTACACTAGAAGGTCGAGCCGACCGCGAAGCGGAACTGGAACGCCTTCTGGGGGAACAGGGTGTTGTCGAGCACGCCCTGGCGCTGGGGGTTGTAGGCGAAGATGAGGCGGAACGGGACGTTGAGCACCGGCATGAAGAACCGCACTTCGAGGCCCGTGGACGTCTTGAAGTCCTTCAAGTTGAAGCTCGCGCCTGGCTTGAGGACCGTCGCCAGCGAGCCGCCGTCCGGCACGAAGGCGGGCGGCCCCTGCAGCGTCGGTCCCGGCTGCACCTGCCCCGCGTCGTAGAACGCGATCAGGCGCACCGGCCCCGCAATCGTGATCTGCTCCTCGACGTTGAACAGCAGGCTCTTGTTGCCGCCGAGGACCAGCCCCGTGGCTGGGTCCTGCGGCCCCACGGTCCGGATGTCGAAGCCGCGGATGCTGTACTCGCCGCCGAGGAACAGCTTCTCGAAGATCGGCAGCTCCTTCGACGCGTTGTTGAAGGAGTGGATGTACTCGAGCTGCCCGCGCATCCCGAGCGTCAGCCGCGCGCCGTGCTTGATGAACCAGACGCCTTCGACCACGGGCTTGTAGAAGTTCGTGTTGCCGCCGATCCCGGCCAGATCGATCGACGTGGTGAATCGCTTGCCGCTCGTCGGGAAAATCGGCTGGTCAACCGTGTTGTAGACGTACGACGGCACGACCTTGCTGATGACCCGCTCGCCGTCCTGGCCGATCAGCAGCGAGTCGCGCAGGAACGGGTTGCGCGCGAGCACCGTCGGGTCCTGATAGAGCTCGTTGATTTCCTGCACGCGCACGCGCTCGCAGCTGTAGTTCGTGAACATCCGCGAGAAGCCGCTCAGCGGGAAGCCGAACGTGGCGACCGCGCCCGATGACCGCTGCGTGAACTGGCCGATGTACCGGACGTCCGACCTGAACACGTTGAAGCCGCCGGTGATGTTGCGATCGAAGAGGAACGGCTCCTGAAACGCGAGCGAGTAGTTCTGCGCGCGCGATCCGGCCGACATCGAGACCGTGAGGCTTTCGCCGCGGCCGAGGAAGTTCGCCGTCTGGAACGAGAGCTGGCCGAAGAAGCCTTCGAACTCCGACACGCCGGCGCCGAACGTGAGCTGATTGCGGTTCTGCTCTTCGAGCTTCAGCTTCACGTCGACCTTGTTCGACTCATTGGGCGTCTTCTGGACGTCGACGTCCTTCCCGCCCTCGAGCGCCTTGAAGTAGCCGAGCTGGTTCAGCCGCTTCACGCTGTACTTCAGGGCTTCGGTGTTGAAGACGCCGTCTTCCACGAGGCGCATCTCGCGCCGGATCACGTTGTCGCGCGTCGTCGTGTTGCCGACAAAGGTGATGCGGTTGACGAAGAACTGCTGCCCTTCCTGCAGCCGCATCGTGACGTCGACGAGCGGCGCGCCGTTGGTCTCCAGCTTGGCCGCGTCCGGCGCGCGGAGTGATTCGGGCGCGTCGGGCTGGTTGGGATTCGGATCGTCGTGGAACTTGTAGTCCGGGAATCCGGTGAACTCGTAGTAGCCGCCGGTGCCGTACACCTCGCGCGCCTTTTCCAGCCCCTTCCGGATCCGCTTCTCGCCGTAGTACTCGCCCGCCGTCATCTTGAACAGCGGCTTCAGATAGTCGGTCTTGATGACGGTGTTGCCAGCGACGTCGAAGCTGCCGACCTTGTAGCGCGGGCCCTCGCTGACCGGAATCTTCAGCTCGATCCAGCGCGTCTTCTTGTCGCTGGAATCTTCGAGGACCTTCAGCTCCGGCACGCCGACGTTCGCCCGCAGGTAGCCGTGGTCGCGATAGTACGCCACCACTTTTTCCGCGTCATCGTCGAACTTCGTTTCCTGGTAGGTGCCGTGGTCGCCGATGAGCGACATGAACCACAGCGGGAAATGGTAGAAATCCTGAAACTGCCCGCGCTCCGTGTTGTCCTTCAACTGGCGCTTCAGCGCTCCGTCGCTCATCGCCTTGTTGCCGACGAAGTCGAGCTTGCGGATCTTGACCTTCGGCCCCTCGTCCATGTTGAACGTCAGGTGGACGAGCTTGGGGCCACCGGGGATTTCCTTGATCTCGGGCGTCACCTCGGCGAACTGGAAGCCCTTCTCGCGCAGCATGTCGCGGACGATGCCCGACACCTTGCGCACGAGGCCCTGGTCGATGAACGTGTCGAGGCGGATCTGCGCGTTCGCGTCCTTCAGCTTCTCGTCAATCTTCGAGATTTCGATCTTCTTCGAGCCCACGTAGTCGACGATCTTGACGCGCTGCCGCTCCTCCATGTTGTAGGTCACGACTTTTCCGATCGTGCCGTTGGGGAACGTGTAGTCCTTGGCCTCGATGAACAGGTTGTCGAGAAAGTTGGTGTTCCACAGACGATGAAAGTCGTCCTCGATGATCTTGTCGGTCGAGTCGTCGTACGGGATCCACACGCCTTCCGACGGGCGGCTCTGTTTCAACTGGATGTAATAGAGATACGTCTGCGGCTCGATGACCGACGTCCCGCCCTGGGCCTCGAAGCACGGGCCAAACGCGAGCACCACCGGCGGAGATCCGGCGGGCGGCTGGGCCCGTGGGGCGGCCGCCTGCTGACCGCAGAACTGGATTGCTGGCAGCGCAGGCCCCGGCTGCGGGTCCTGGGCCAGGAGCGGCGTGGCGACGAGCGAAAGCGCGACCGCGGCGGCCGCGCCCAGACACTTGGACATCGACGCTATCTTAGACTGAGGAGCGGTCCGTCTGGCTTTAGACCCAGAAGCGGTTCGTCTGGCCGTCAGGCCAGCTTCCGGCCCGCTTCGAGCGGCGCCAGCCGCGGCCGATAGGAGAGCGTGCCCGCGTCGAGGTAGACCTCGACCTCCCCCCCTTGCAGGTGGCCCCGAATGAGCTCTTCCGACAGCGGATCCTCGACGTACCGCTGGATCGCGCGGCGGAGCGGCCGGGCGCCGTACGATCGGTCCTTGCACGTAATCTCGATGATCCAGTCGACGACTTCCGAGGTGAGCGCGATGCTCAGCTTGCGGTCCGTGAGGTTCTCGTTCAGCTGGGCAACCAGCAGCTCCATGATCTTCCTCAAATCCTCGTCGCCGAGCGCATCGAAGACGATGATCTCGTCGATGCGGTTGATGAACTCGGGGTTGAACGTGCGCTTCACCTCGCCGAGCACCATGTCCGAGACATTCTTGTCGATCGTCAGCGCATCGGACGACTGGAAACCCATCGAGCTCTTCTTCTGGATGAAGCGAGCGCCGATGTTCGACGTCATGATGATGATCGTGTTCTTGAAGTTCACCCGGTTGCCGAGACCGTCCGTGAGATGGCCGTCTTCGAACACCTGCAGCAGGATGTTGAAGATGTCCGGGTGCGCCTTCTCGATTTCGTCGAGCAGCACGACGGAGTACGGGTTGCGCTTCACCTTCTCGGTGAGCTGCCCGCCTTCTTCGTGTCCGACGTAGCCGGGCGGCGAGCCGATCAACTTCGACACCGAGTGCTTCTCCATGTATTCGGACATGTCGAAGCGGATGAGCGCCTGGTCGCTGCCGAAGAGAAAATTTGCCAGCGCGCGCGCGAGCTCGGTCTTGCCGACGCCGGTCGGTCCGAGAAACACGAAGCTCCCCACCGGCCGGTTCGGGTTCTTGAGGCCGGCGCGTGAGCGGCGAATGGCCCGCGAGATGGCCGAGATGGCCTTCTCCTGGCTGATGACGCGCCTGTGGAGCTCCGCCTCCATGCGCAGCAGCTTGTCGCCTTCGTCCTGGTTGATCGACGCAATCGGCACGCCGGTCCACTTGGACACGACTTCGTCGATCTCCTGTTTGCCGACGACCACCTTGCGCGCGCTCGACTTGACGTCGAACTTCTCGCGGACAAACTGCAGGTTCTCGCGCGCCGTCACTTCCTGCTCGCGATAGAACTGCGCCTTCTCGAAGTCCTTCTGCGAG
>Ga0137409_10006958_pt1 | contig 11663 bp, 12 predicted proteins | sample CZODoug1_16funga_FD_122059 | JGI IMG/M metagenome (GOLD analysis project Ga0137409, IMG submission 122059) | Vadose zone soil fungal communities from Angelo Coast Range Reserve, California, USA - CZODoug1_16fungal (Hybrid Assembly) | ecosystem: Environmental > Terrestrial > Soil > Vadose zone... | reverse complement strand
AAACGCCCAGAGCGATCCAGTCGAAGAATTCCCGCACCGTAGGTTCCGACGATCCATTCATCGCCGACAGGAACAACCGCCGTGATCCAATTGTGTTTCAAGCCAGAGCCCGCCCCTGCTGTGTAGTTCACCCGGACCGTCTCCTTGTTGATTTCAGAGAGGCCGCCTAGCGTGCCGACCATGAGTTCATCGCCCGAAACGCCAAGGGAGTACACATGGTTGTTCACCAGTCCATGAAACGCATACATGCTGTGGGGGCCGCCGGCCGCGTCCAGGAAGGTCAAGCCCGCCGGAGTACCTACCACCAAGCCATCGTGGTAAATAGCCACGTCTGTGACGTGGTCCGCGATAAGCCCGTCGGCTCGTGTGAGAACCTGCTGCTGGCCAGCATTCGAATCGAAACGGACCAGACCATTTGCTGTAGCGACCGCTACAGTTCCGGCCCGGCTGTCCGGGACGATGCGATTGATGCAGAAAACGTGATCATTTTCCACATGGGTCGCGTGGCCCGCATCCGCGTCAAGGAGATCGAGGCCACGGTCGAAATAGCCAATCCAAACGCGCCCACTTCTGTCTGTGGCCAGCGCCGAAATATTGCGATCGGTGAGTATGGCAGGCCCAGGCCTCAACACTTGTTGCCAGCCCAACCCGCGCGGACTCATCCGATAGAGGGCATCGCTTGAAAGCACATAGACGTCGTTTTCGGACGCAAAAAGCTGGCGGACCTTGGCCAATTCTGCACTTTTGTTCGAATGCGATAGATGGGGCTCCATCTGCGGGCTACCAATCGGGATGGCCAGGACCCCCTGATCCTCAGAGCCCACGATCAGGCTCGAATTCGTAGCCAGCAAGGAAGTAGCAAGTACCCCCGGCGCGAGGACTTGTGAAAAACGCCCGTTATCGAAAACTGCCACGCCTAGCACTGTGCCTACATAGGTTTTTTCGCCGGAGGTCGCGAGCCACTGAACCTGCCGGTCTGGCAAGCCTTGCTCCTCACCAAAAGAATCGACCGCGCCGGCATGCCAGTGGAACACGCCCTGGTTGAGCGTGCCGATCCACAAATCGGATTCTGTACCCGCGAGGGCCGTGACATACAGACTATTCAACGAGGGATGCAAGGGCGCCAGATGCTTGCCATCGTAAATCAGGACACCCCGCTTCTTTGTTCCGATCAGGAGATGTCCGGCGGACGCCTGGAGTATCGAGGTGATCGCGCGGGCTTCGGATTCTTGCGGAAGAATCTGGCGGAAGCCTTGGCCATTGAAAGCCAGCAGACCATCCTTCGCGGTGGCTACCACGAGTTCCGGTGCCCGGCTGTCCGCCAACAGCGCCGGAGCAAGCGCGACGAGCGGAGACGATGGCAGATCCCGGCCGGGGATAAATTGCCGGGAGGGGGTACCCCTAAGATCGTATTCCAGAAGGCCACTCGGCCCACCTATATAGAGATGATTCTGAAAGCGGGCTGCCTGCAGGAAGACCGCAGGCGCGCTAACTAGTTCAAAGCTGACTCCCACGGGCGGAGCAAATGGGTGAGTTTCGAAGCGAATCTCTCCTTCGGCCCGAACCTCTTCGGTGGAGAGCAGCAGCGCCCGCCTGGCGCGCCAGCCTACAGAACCAACCATTAGCGCTATCAGTGCCGCGGTGCCGGCCACATTTGCACGAACCAACAATTTTCGTGTCAGCCACATTGGTTCCCTCAAAACATTTCAGCTCGCCCGCGCTTTACAATTTCGTTCTTTAATCCCTATAGCAAATTGGCCGCCAGAGTATTCTCAACCCAAAACAGCAGAATTCTCGAACTAGAAGTTTGTGCCACTCCGTGTCGAACAACACACAGTGTGTTCCCCTGGACATGCACGACACACCTTGCCGTCTACAAGAATCGCCGCTCATGGACGGTGCTATTCGTTGGCTGCTCGATTACAAATTTTGGCTGAAGTTCTTCTGAACGCGACTTAACCGAGCTAGCCTGAGGTCTTGAATGAGTTGAGCATGCTTTCCGCGTGAAACCTCTTCAATGATGTGAGCTTGGGATCTCGCTTCGTGAGCGCGAGTTTGTAGTTTTCGGTTGCGTTTTTTTGATCACCTAGATTCCAATAAGCCTCAGCCCGATTGTAGTAGACCCATCCATTTTCGGGACAAAGAGCTATGGATTTGGCAAATTCTTCCAAGGCGCGGTCGAACTCGCCAAGTCCTGCATAGGCTGCTGCTAGTCCGTTCCTTGCATACGCTTCGGATTGGGTTTTCCACTTAGCGTCCGCACCAGGTACGACATCGATGGAGCCAATTGCGATTTTCAGATCTTGGATCGCTCGATTGAATTCCTTACATTCCATATAGACCTGTCCGCGACCTGCAAGGGATGAAACATCATTGGGACTTAGATCGAGGGATCGTGAGTAATCCACGATTGCTTCGGAAAGCCTGCCTCCGTACCAGAGGGACATTGCGCGGTGATGGTATGCCGACGCGTGATTAGGATTACGAGCGATGATCTCAGTGAAGAACGCTGCCCATTCCTGATAGTCCTCGGTTTGTTCCCAAGTCATCGACAACCAGTTCAAAATCCATTCCAAGACAGTCGAATCTGGGATCTCGCTTTTCTTATTCAGGGCGCGCAGCAACAGTTCTCGGGCTTCGACGTAGTTGCCGCCCTGGAGCAGAGGCACTGCCAAATCGATAAGGCGAGCGATGGTTTCTTGACCGCCGTTTTTGTGGCTCTCGCTTTGGAACATGCCTCTAAGGAGATGCCAGGGGTTCATATGGTGGCCGCGCGGTAGCTTTTACTACACCGTGGAATTCTATAAGTCTTCGACCGGGTTCGCCAATGATTGACGCTTACCGGACACTAGGTACTAGCCGTGCCTCTAGCCTTTCCGCCTCACCACTTCTTCAGAAAGCCTTGTCCTATTGGGCGACCAAATCGTCGAATTTCCAAGGCTATCTGCCTTCTATCTTAACTTTGCCGTCACACCTGTACCTCCGGCCGGGATGCAATCTCTGCGCAATGTGGTCGAATGATCCTTACGATCAACGAGTGCCGTTGACAGAGTCAATGAAAGGTTCGCCGACGCGCGGTTTACCCGAGGCCAAGTGAACAAACCTCTTCTGACGATTTCGATTGTGCTGACGGGCATAATGCTCGGGATCCTGCACTACGTCCTTAAACCAGCTCCCGACGAGAAGCTACTCCAACAGTACGCTCAAAGTATGACGAACAGCACGGAATGGCAGGGCCGAATTGCGCCCGATTTCGAGCTCAAAACCACTCGCGGCGAGCGATTTCAACTCTCCGAAAACGTCGGCAAGAAAATCATTGTGCTCAACTTCTTCGCCACCTGGTGCGGCCCTTGCCGCCAAGAAATGCCAGAGTTAAATGCTTACTTCAATGCGCACAAGGCGGAATCCTTCCTGTTGCTGGGCATTGACGCCGAGGAAAAGCAGGATCGCGTCGACGAGTTTCTCTCTGAGCTCAAAATCGACTTCCCCGCAGGTGTCGATGCTGGGCCGATTCAGAAGCAATACGGGGTGAGTGCGTTTCCGACTACTGTTTTAATCGGCGTTGACGGCAAAGTGCAGTTCTACGAGGCTGGCGCCCTCGCCAACGCCGAAGTCGCCTTCGACAACCTGCTAAGCAAGAATCGTCAACTCATACAGTCCGCCCAAGTCATCTCGCCCGAGGAGTATCGACTCCAAGCTGAAAGGCAGCCGGCGCTTCCGGTGCGCCAGAACACGGAAAAAGCGGCTGTCGAAGAGGACGAAAAACTCGACCCGCGCGGGAAGCGCATCGCTACCCGCATGGACTGCCCCTGCGGATGCGACAAGAAAGTCCAGGGCTGCACCTGCAGCACCTCAAAAAATATCAAGAAGGCGTTAGCCAGCGAAGACTTCAAGGACAAACCGGATGACGAGATCGTGAAAGCTCTCAACAAACGGTTTTGCTCGGGGGCAATGTGATTGTCGCTGAAAATCTTCACATGCATTTTCGGCACGGCTTTCTCCGCAAGCAGGTGCATGCGCTCAACGGCCTGAGCCTGGAGGTGCGTGACGGCGACTTCTTCGCCCTCGTGGGACAGAACGGGGCCGGTAAGTCCACCGCCATGTATTGCTTCCTGGGCCTACTGAAACCCACTTCGGGGAAAGTCCAGGTGATGGGCAAGACTCCCGACCTCGGTTCCCCTCTTTACGAGGGCGTGGCTTACTTGCCGGAGGAGCCGCACTATCATCTCTATCTGACTGTCGAGGAGGCCACTCGCTACTACGCTTCCCTCTATGGGAAGCGCGTGCCGGATAAAACCATTAACGGCATCCTCGAGCGCTTAGGTCTGGCACAGTTCAAATCTCTTCGGCTTGCCAAGTGCTCTAAAGGCATGAAGCAGAAGGTCGGTATTGCGCAATGCCTTATTCACGAAACGCGGCTGTTATTCCTTGACGAGCCGACGCGTGGATTAGACCCTCTCGCCGTCCGGGAGTTTCGCGAAACCCTTCGCGAGATTCATCAGCGCGGTGCAACCATTGTGATGAACTCGCATGTGCTGTCAGAGATCGAGATGCTGGCTAACCGCGTGGCGATCATCGCGCACGGTAAGGTCGTCGCTCAGGATGAGCTGCGCAATCTCTTGACCCTAGACCGTGAACTGTACAGCGTCACCTTCGAAGCCAATGGGGTCATCCCGGACTATCTCACCTCTGTTGAACGTCTGGGCAACGTCGTGAAAGCGAGCATTCCAAAGGAAAAGCTCTACGACTTCATGGACTTTACGCGGATCTCAGCCTTGCCTGTACACGACTGTTCGTTGAAGAAAATCTCACTGGAGGACTCGTTCTTCAAGATCGTCAAGGGTGGCGGACCGCCGCTGTGATTTGATGATTTGTGGAGCTCCCCCAGCGTCAAGGAAATGAAATGAAAAGAGTCTTCGCTGCAGTAGTCTTGATGCTAGGTTTGGCACATTGCCAATCAGCTGGGCAAGAGAATGGCAGCCGCCTTGTGCTGCCGACCCCCAAATTATTGAGATGTCAGTCTTCCGATTGCTTTCAGTTGTGGTTAGAGAAACCTGCAGAAGCAAACGATGTATTCCCGAAGCAGCTGATCATTGACATGAATCAGAGTTGTCTCTACGGAATGACGGCACTATACGACAAGTCCATCCCCGTAGAGGACGTAAAAGCTGCGATCGATGAGCACTACGGGAAATGGGCCTTACCCCTAAATCACCATGCTGCGGGACCCGTAAAGCTCTGGCGCGTGGAGCCTGAAAAATTCGCGATTCAATTAAGCGTAGCCGACAGAAAAGATGAAAAAAGGAACATAGCCGAGGCGGGAACGAAACAGGCCATATACATAGCCTTTGGGGGAAGGTCTGCGTGCAGCATCCCCTGAAATGGTCCGCGGTTTACGTGGTTGGACATGCGGGCACGCGAGGCGATAGGAGCATCTGTGGAGGAACGATGGCGGAATTGCTGAAGGCGAACGTTCTGGCGAATTTTGCCTATTATCGCCGTAGCCGGCTGCTAATAGCATTTGCTCTCGTATTCTTGCTTTTGACCGGCTTGAGTTCCCTGCCCTCCTTCTTTGGCAACTCCGGCGTCCAAAACTTCAATACATTGCAGGAAATTTATTCCAGCATGAACGGATTCCTGCTTTTCTTTGCCGCGGGCCTCGGCCTATTTGTCGTTTCTTCGCACCTCCGCAATCGAAGTCTCAAGATGGTCTTTACAAAGCCTTGCTCCCCGGCCGTGTGGCTGCTGTCTGCGTTCGTATCGGCGGTGGCCGTTTCGCTACTACTCAACCTCGTCGTCCTGGCCAGCGCAGTGACCTTGTCCCTAGTCTGGCATCTGCCCGTGCGCGCCGGCTTGCTCTTCATCTCCGTGGACACCTTCGTGGCCTCTGTCGGACTCATTGCCTACTTGATGCTCTTGGCCACGCTGGCGCACCCCGCGATCGCGGCGACCTTTGCTCTCATCTTTAACGCCGACCTTTTCTACGGCGCCCAAATGTGGGCTCAGTCTGTCATCCGCTCGGGCAATTCAAGCGTTGCTTTGCGCTTCCTTGCTCGGCTCTTTCACTATCTTTACCTTCTCATGCCCATGGTGCATGCCTTCGGCAAAAAGACAGAGAACATTTACAGCAGCTTGCGTGTCTTGCATGGCGAGTGGCGATATCCTCTCTTCGCACTAGGCTACGCTCTGGTATTAGCGGCGTTCTGTTACTTCCTGGCTCTATTCGCCCTTCAGAGGAAAAACCACATTTAGGATCGCTACTTCCACTACCCCATCAACGCCCAGGGCGGCAAAGGCGCCGCCCGCGAGCTTGTCGAGCCGGTCCTCAAATCCAAAGGCATCTGCGACAAGCTGATTGACAAGGCCCGCGCCTGATTCCAACGTCTTACTTCGCCCAACCCTCAACTGCGCCTTCTGCATCCCGGACGTAACTGCGGGACGTTCAACACCTTACCGCCCCGTTCGAATGATACTCAGAAAGTAATTGACATGCAGTATACTTTCATGCTATCCTTGCCTGTGTTTGCTTACACTGCGCCTCGAAGTGCCCATCAAAATGCCGGGCTTTCGGCTGCGTTTCCGCGCCGGGCCGTTTTGGATCGCCGTCGCCCTGCCTGTTCCCTGTTTTCCCTCCCTGCTTTTCATTACATCGCTACCTCTTTGTTTCCTTACTTCCTCATTGATCGTCACCGCGACGAAAGATCCGTCACCGTAACTCCTTTAGTTTCTGCCGATTACAAATGCCCCCTCGCGCAACTCCTTTCCTTACACATCCTTACAAATACCCCGGGGGTGTGGGGGTCAGCTCTTCCATTCTTAAAGTTTCACTTTAACTTTTCCCTCCTTCGCGGCTCATCACGCGCCATTCGCCACTTTTTTCGCCCTTTCTTTTCATGCGCTTGCGCACTCTTTCATTTTCCGTATCCCGTAAGCCCTTTGCTTGCCACTCTTACGAAAACAACGGGGGTGTACCCAAACAATTCCCATTCTGAAACTCTTCCCGTTTCCATCTTGCTCCTACCTCTTTTCCCACCGTCCCAACTTCTGGCGCTCAAGGCCATCTCGGGTCATAATGCCACCCGGCGCCCCGCTCGTGAGGACCCTTAACAATGCTCCACGCATGGCATGACGTTTCTCCGGGAAATGAGCTTCCCCGCGATTTTCAGGCGGTGATCGAAATTCCTCTGGGCTCTAACGTCAAATACGAGTTAGACAAAGCAAGTGGGCTATTAAAGGTGGATCGCATCATCCATTCGGCCGTGTTTTATCCGGCAAACTACGGCTTCATCCCGCAGACGTACGCCGACGATGACGACCCCCTCGACGTCCTTGTCTTGTGCCAGGAACCGGTGCAGCCGCTGGCGCTTATCAAAGCGCGCGCCATTGGATTGATGACCATGGTTGATTCCGGGGCGAGCGACGACAAGGTGATCGCCGTGGCCACCAACGATCCGGAGTTCAACAGTTATGTGGAAGCCAATGAACTGCCCCCGCATCGCTTGCTCGTTCTGAAGCGCTTTTTCCAGGACTACAAGCAACTCGAAGGCAAGCAGGTCCAGGTGGATGATATTCGTCCGGCTTACGCCGCGGTCACGGTCATTGAAAAAGCTCTGGCGCGCTATAAGGAACAGAGTGCGGCTCTTCGCGCCAAGGAGCGTCACTAATGCAAATGCATTATTTTTCTGGGCTGCGCTCACTGTTAACTTGCATTGGCGAAAGCTGCCCCTGTCGAATGGTCCGGCAGTTTCGTGCGTTGTTTTGTCTTCTGGTACCTCGCCAAGTTTATTTACTGGAGTAGGCATGAAGAGGTTTTTGAAATGGACGCTGGGAGTCATGCTGGGGCTACTGGTCTTGGCCTTCGCAGGACTTTCTTATTTGGCTGGCAGCCCGAAGGATGCTCTTTATATGGCGCGGTACGCGCTGCCGCATATGCACCGTGGCACTCTGAAAGTGGGCGACGATGCGCCCGACGCCCGGCTGCTCGCTCTCGATGGACAGACCCGTTTCCACATCCGCGAGCGCACCGCCGGACGGCCCCTCGTGCTTGTTTTTGGAAGCTTTACATGACCGCCCTTCCGTCGCCAGGTCGGCGACGTCGTGCAGATTTACAACGACTACAAGGAGCACGCCGATTTCCTCACCGTCTACGTGCGCGAAGCGCATCCCACCGACGAATGGCAAATGAAATCGAATGTGAAAGACGACGTGTGCTACGCGCAGCCCAAAACTCTGGAACAGCGTATGGCCATCGCCAACGATTTCACCAAGCGCTTCAAGTATCCCCTGCCCTTTGGCGTCGATGACATGGCCAACGCCGCCGATCTTGCATATTCCGCGTGGCCCGAGCGTCTCTACATCATCGACGAACACGGCTACATCGCTTATCGCGGCGGGATGGGACCTTTTAACTACAAGCCGGATGAAGCCCGCGCCTGGCTGGCCGGGCGTTACGGCGAAGTGAAGCATCCTGAAAAGACGGAAGCTGCGCCCGCGCCCAAGAAAAGCTGAGCCCATGCGGAATCGTTCCGGCCGATCGGATGCCTCCCGATCCACAAAGTTGCGAAGCATCGGCCTTGCTCGCGCGCTCTCCAAGCTCGGCATTTGCTCGCGCTCCGAAGCAGCCAAGCTGATTCGCGCAGGCCGCGTGAAACTGAACGGCGCGCTACGCCGCGATCCGGAAACTCCAGTACACCTCGGAAAAGACCGGATCGAAATGGATGGCAGCCCGCTCGCGAAGAGCGAGCGACTTTATCTCGCGTTGAACAAACCGCGCGGCGTGCTGACGACCGCGTCCGACGAAAAAGGCCGCGAAACGGTGTACAGCTATCTTCCCGAAAACTTTCCGTGGGTTGCGCCCGTCGGGCGGCTGGACATGGCCAGCGAAGGATTGTTGCTGCTGACGAATGATTCCGAATGGGCCGCTAGAATTTCTTCGCCAGAGACGCATCTGGACAAGACGTATCACGTTCAGATTGGTGCAATCGCAGACGAGAATTTGCTCGCTGCTTTGCGCAACGGAATTCATTCCTCAGAGGACGGCGAATTGCTGCGCGCGAAACGCGCGAGCCTTCTGCGGCGCGGCGAACGCAATTCGTGGATCGAGATTGTTTTGGATGAAGGCAAGAACCGCCAGATTCGACGAATGCTGGAACAGTTGCAAATTGAAGTTTTGCGGCTCGTGCGCGTAGCGATCGGGCCGCTGACGCTCGGCGAGGTTGCCAAAGGCAAGACGCGCGTGATCGAGAAAGACGAGAAGCAGGCTCTGGACCGCGCTATGCGAGCGCTGAACCGCGAGCCTGCGTCTTCCGTTCGTTCGTGAAAGTTATTTGGATTTGTAGGTGAAGCTCACTTTGGTCTCTTCGTCGAGGACCAGCGGCCTGACGAAGTGATACGAGTTGCCGGCTCGTGGCACATCGATGCGAACCGGCAGTACGCCGGAAACCCGCTGCTGAAGATTCGTTACATTCGCAGAAGCCGCCGTCTGCTGCTGAGCAGCGATTTTTCGCGCGTTGCGTTCGGATTCTCGCCGGTCGAGCGGGCCGTTGGTGGCCTCGACAGTTACAGTTTCCGTCGCTGCGCCGAGGCTCATGGAACCGGCTCTTCCGAAAAGTCCGAGGTTATCGAATTCTTCCGCGCCGGAAACATCGTGCGAAGCCGGCGGCAAGAGATTCGCGGCGATGGCGTCGCCCCCAAAATCTTTCACTTTGTATCGTTCGGGGAGAAAAACTTCCCACTGCAGAAGATCGATGGGAATGTCCATTTTTGGAAGAGAGATATCGGAGCCGCCTTTTTTCGCAAAAGGCGCGCCGGAATGGATGAAGACAAAGGACACGTTGTAAGAATCCGTGGGACGGAATCCGGGACGCAACAGCGGGACGCGGTTGCCGTCGGGGCCTTCGACGGGTTTTACTTTTTCTCCGGCGACTTCGGCGGTGAGAATGCTTGCGCCTGTGGGAAGCGCGATTTTCAAGAATGGCTGGGCCTGATTTTTAACGAGCAGCTTTACTTCCGTCAGCGAGCGGCCTTCAGTCGTGAGGAGTGTTGTGACGACGGCTCGTTCCGCAACCGCAGAAAGTACGCTGCTGTCCGGAAAACGCGTCCATTCCAGCGCAAGGCTCGGCTTTTCGTTTGGCTGCTTGTGATAGCGAAATGCAGCTTGCATCGGGAAACGCGAGAGCGAGCGCAGATACGGATTGGTTTCCTTGAAATCCATGCGCTTGAGGCCGCCCGCTTCCTTAGCGGTGAGTTCGATGGTTCCGGCGCCATCGACAAGCACTTCGCCGGTCTCCCGCTGCGCATTCTTGAAACTTAGAAATGGCGCATCCAATTTGGTGGCCGAGATGGATTTCTCCATGGCGATCAGGAATTGATGCGAACGTTGCGCGGGGGCGCCCACCTTCAAAACCAGAACCCCGGATTCCACTTCGCTCGACTCGATGGAAGCGCCGGTGGTCCCGGTGACTTCATATCCACTGGGGATTTCGATTTCGAATTGAGCAGGTTCTCCCTGCACTACGGAAATGTCGGCGAGCGCGGCGATTCGAATTTCAGCTTCGCTGACGGAGACGAGTGTTTTGACGTCGGAAAGAAAGCGAATTTCTTTCGGCACGACGGGAGCAGCAGCTTCGCGAGTGGTCCACCAGATGTTTGCTTGCACGCCGGGAACCAGCGTGGCTTCGATGGATGTCTGGCCGTTCTCGGAGGATCTCGTGGTGATCAAGCCCGGGCTGACGCGCACATTGGTGTGATCGCCCGGGACGACGAGGGCAAAACGTACGCTGCCCGCCGATGGCGCGGGAATGCTGAACGAAGCGCGACCCGCTTCGATGTTCAACGGGAGACCGGCGTCGAGAGTCACTGAAAATTCCGAGGGGCCATTCAGAACGGCGGTGCGCGTTCCGTTTTCCAGCGCGAGAGGCAGGCTCTTGCCTTCCTGGCGGGCGTCCAGGATAGCCATGCCGGTGGTGAGCGGAACTTTCGTCGCGCCCTTGTGAAGAATTTCTCCCTGCAACTGGATGGTGCCTTGCACCGATTCGTCGGTGACGCGGAATTTCAGGTCCGCGCGCTTCATCGAATAAGGGACAGGAGGCGCGTCGGTTTTGCGCGCCGGTTTGCTCGCGAGTTCGAGGAGATGGTTGTACTCGTCCAGCGGGAGCGTGACATTGCCGGAAGCCGGGACGGGAGGAAGCGCGGACCCGTCTGCTTTGGCGAGCCCGGGTAGAACCAATATCCAGGCCAAGAGAATTGCTAGAAGCTTTTTCATTTGCCACCTGCCTTTTTGTCGCGCTGAAAAGTGATCTCCGCGGATGGAGATTGATTCTCCGCTGTGAGTTCCGAGACGAAAAAGAGAGACGGACCGAACGCCGGGAAGGAGACACGGATGGGAAGAATGCCAGCGCGCTTCCCAGCCAAAGCGTCGGATCTGAATTTATCGAGGAGAGATAGCGTCGCGGCCTTCGCTTGTTTGGACTTGGTTTCGTCTTTAGAGTCCAGCTCTGGCTGCGGTACCGGCGCCGACGGAGCCATCTCCAACATGGCAACGCCAGAGCCGACTCCTGCTGTAACTCCACCACTTGTTCCTCCACTTGCTCCACCAATGGGGCTGCTCAATGGCATGGGGGGATTGAGAGCGGCGGAGGAGGGATTCACGTAGGCGACGATTC
>Ga0137409_10002057_pt1 | contig 11664 bp, 8 predicted proteins | sample CZODoug1_16funga_FD_122059 | JGI IMG/M metagenome (GOLD analysis project Ga0137409, IMG submission 122059) | Vadose zone soil fungal communities from Angelo Coast Range Reserve, California, USA - CZODoug1_16fungal (Hybrid Assembly) | ecosystem: Environmental > Terrestrial > Soil > Vadose zone... | reverse complement strand
ATCGCGGCCGCTACGTAATCCCCGACCTGCCAAAGGCCAACTACAGCGTCTGGGTGCGCGGGTACGGCCTGGTCGACTCGCCAAAGATCAAGACGGCGCCGGGCAAGAACGTGAACCTGACGGCGGTCGTGGCACCCAGTCCGCGCGCAGCGGCGGAATACTATCCGGCCGGCTTCTGGTTCTCCTTGATACGCGTGCCCGAGAAGAGCGAATTCCCAGGCAACGCGCCGGGCGGCAACGGCATTTCACCCAACATCAAGAATCAATCGGACTGGATCAGGACTCTGAAGTCGGGGGGCTGCACGGCGTGTCACCAACTCGGCACCAAGGGGACGCGGGTGATCCCGAAAGAGCTCGGCACGTTCCACACGTCCGCCGAAGCGTGGGAACGGCGCATTCAGTCCGGACAGGCCGGCGCGCAGATGGCCGGCGGTCTCAATGCGATGGGTAAGGACCGCGCACTCGCGATGTTCGCCGACTGGACCGATCGGATTGCCGGCGGCGAGCTGCCGCCGGCGCCTCCGCGACCGCAGGGAGTGGAGCGCAACGTCGTGATCACGCAGTGGGACTGGGCTGACCCGAAGGCGTACCTGCATGATGAGGTGTCGACCGACAGACGGAATCCCACCCTCAACGCCAACGGCCTCATCTACGGATCGCTGGAGCTCAGCGCCGATTACCTCCCTGTGCTCGATCCGGTCCGGAACACCATCAGCCAGGTGAAGCTGACCGTGCGCGATGCGACCACGCCGCCCACGTCGCCGAAGATGCCGCAGCCGTCACCGTACTGGGGCGAAGAACCCATCTGGACCAGCAAGAACAACGTCCACAATCCGATGTTCGACGAGAAGGGTCGCGTCTGGATCACGTCCGCCGTGCGCCCGGCGGCAAACCCGGATTTCTGCAAGGAGGGTTCGAGTCATCCGTCCGCGAAGGCCTATCCGCTCGCCGTCTCCGGACGGCAGCTCGCCGTCTACGATCCGAAAACCAAGCAGCTCACACACATCAGCACCTGCTTCGGCACGCACCACTTGATGTTTGCCGAGGACGCGAACAAGACACTCTGGACGAGCGGCGGCGGCCAGGTGGTCGGCTGGCTGAACACGAAGATGTTCGATGAGACCCACGACGAGGTGAAGTCGCAGGGTTGGACCGCGCTGGTCATGGACACGAACGGCAACGGCAAGCGCGACGCGTACGTCGAGCCCAACCAGCCGCTCGATCCGACGAAGGACAAGCGATACGGCAGCGCCTTCTACGCCGTCGCTCCGGCCCCAGACGGCTCGATCTGGGGATCGGTGCTCGGCTTCCCCGGTGCGGTCGTCCGGCTGAATCCCGGGACGAATCCACCGGAGACGACGTTGGTGGAAGTGTACGAGCCGCCCTACGGCAACGCGAAGGCACCTGTGCAGGGGTACTCACCGCGCGGAGGCGATGTCGACCGCAACGGCGTGTACTGGACGGCCCTCGCCAGCGGACACCTCGCCAGCTTTGATCGCCGCAAGTGCAAGGGGCCGCTCAACGGGCCGACTGCCACCGGACAACACTGTCCCGAAGGATGGACGCTCTACCCGGAGCCGCTGCCGCAACTCAAGGGCGTGACCGAGTCGGGCAGCGCCGAGGCCAGCTACTACACGTGGGTCGATTGGCACAACACTCTCGGGCTGGGCGAGAACGTGCCGATCGACACCGGCAATGCGTCCGAAGGTCTGCTCGTGCTGAAAGACGGCAAGTGGGTCGTGCTTCGCGTTCCGTATCCGACGGGGTTTTACACGAAATGGATGGACGGCCGCATCGACGATCCGAAGGCTGGATGGAAGGGCAGGGGGCTCTGGGCGACCGTGAGCACCCGAACGCCATTCCACATGGAGACCGGAAAAGGGACCACGAGCAAGGTGATGCACTTCCAGCTGCGGCCCGATCCGCTCGCGAAGTAAGCGATCAGAAATGGTGACGTGGTGACTTGGTGAATTGTGTTTGACTCAATTCGCCAATTCACCAACTCACTAATTCACCAACTTACTAATTCGCCAACTCCACGAATTGGGCCGGCTTCACCGATTTACATCAACCGGCAAATCCAACCGCTCGCCGCATCGCAGTACCAGAGGACGCCTTTGCTGATGTCCAGGCCGTGCGGCTCCGGATCGCTCTTCGTCAACTGAATCCTGGCCACCGGCCTGCCATCTTTCGGATCCAGCTTGTAGATGACGCGCCCATCGGACTCGACGCACCAGAGAAATCCGTTGTCCCACGCCAGACCGTGCGTCCGCACGCCGGGCGCGGGAATCGATCGAACGATTCCGCCGGTCTCGGGCTCCATCAGGAAAAGTTTTCCAGAGGCGGGAACGGCCATCCAGTACTTGCCGTCCACCCACTTCAGACCATGAGCGCCGGAGGGTGTCGACCTGGGTGTGATGTTTCCGTACAGACCCGATCCGGGCGTCGGCCATGAGTTCAACGTTTTGCCCGTCTTCGCGTCGACCTTCAACGTTCTCGGCGGCTTCGTCGGATCGGTCATTTTCGTGGAGCCGATCCAGAGGGCGCCATTGCCGTAGGTAATCCCGCTGCCGTGGATCGATTCCGTCTGGAGCTCCTGAATGATGGAGCCGTCCTCCGGACGCACCTTGAAGGCCTTGTTGGGATCGACCTGATCGAGCACCCACAGACCGTCCGCGACGAACTGGAGATCGTTGGGCTGCGTGCAGCCGGCAATTTTGTAAAGCTTCTCGACGCGTTTTGTGATGGGCGACGGGTCCGCCGTCGCGACGGCGGCCAGCGACGCGCGAGAGGCTGCCGCCAGAGCCGCGACATGCGCGAGAAAAGCGCGACGCGAAACTTCACGTGTCCTCGCCATCTCCTTCTCCTTCCGATAGCCCGTCCGACGCGAAAACCGGTCGGGTGGAGTATATATCGCGGTCCAGCCAGAGCAGCCGAAGTAGCCCGAAAAGGTGTAAGGTAGCCAGGCTGCCATGAGGGAGGTTCGCATGCTCGCCACCCGGTCGAACGCCTTGAACGTGCTGTTGTTCGTCAGCCTCGCGGTTGCGCCGGCGTCCGCGGACGTGGTGCGGATCGAGGTGCAGTCGCGAAGCGATCTCGTCGGCGGGCAGCCCTTCGGCGCTGCCGGTCCCTACGAGAAGCTCTCGGGAAAGATCTTCTTCGCGGTCGATCCGGCGCTTCCGGCGAACCGCATCGTGGCCGACATCGACAAGGCGCCGCGCAACGCCGCCGGAAGGGTCGAGTTTTCCTCCGACTTTTTCCTGATCAAGCCGAAGCAGATCGGGCGCGGCAACGGCGCTGTCCTTTACGAGGTCTCCAATCGCGGCGGCAAGGGGATGCTGGGATTCTTCAACCATGCGACCGGGAGCGTGGATCCGGTGTCGGCTGCCGACATGGGCGATGGCTTCCTGATGCAGCAGGGCTTCACGCTGCTGTGGGTCGGCTGGCAGTTCGACCCGCCGAAGCGTCCGGGCCTGGTGCGCGTGTATCCGCCGACTGCGTCGGAGAACGGCCGGCCGATCCGCGGACTGGTGCGCAGCGACTTCGTCGTCACCGAGCGTGAGGCCGATCATTCGCTCGCGGACCGCGATCACACCGCCTACGCCGTTGTCGATCCGGAGTCTCCGGACAACGTCATGACCGTGCGTGACTCGGTCGAGGGGCCGCGCCGAATCGTGCCTCGCAGTCAGTGGGGCTTTGCGCGCGCCGAAGGCGGGACGACGGTGGCCGATCGCACGCGCGTCCACATGGCGACGAAGTTCGAGCCGGGCAAGATCTACGAGGTGGTCTACACCGCGCAGGATCCGCCGATTGTGGGACTCGGGCCCGCAGCCATCCGCGACGTGATCTCGATGCTGAAGTACAAGTCGGCGGACTCATTGTCCATGCCAGCCGCCGCGATTACCCGGGCGCTGGCATTCGGCGTCTCGCAGAGCGGCCGGTTTCTCCGGACCTACCTCTATTACGGCTTCAATCGCGACGAGGGCAATCGGAAGGTGTTCGACGGCGTCATCGCCCACGTGGCGGGCGCCGGCCGGGGAAGCTTCAACCACCGGTTCGCGCAGCCGTCCAGAGACGGACATCCGTACCTGAACTTCTTCTACCCGACCGACATCTTTCCGTTCACCGACGCCCCCGAGCGCGACCCGGAGTCGGGCGTCACCGACGGCCTGCTCACGCACGCGGGCGCGCCCGAGCTGTTGCCGAAGATTTTCTACACGAACTCGGAGTACGAGTACTGGGGCCGCGCCGCGTCGCTCATCCACACGACGATCGACGGCGCGAGCGACGCTCCGCTCATGGACAACGTGAGGATCTACCTGCTCGCCGCGGGGCAGCATGGGCCCGGGGCGTTCCCTCCCGTGCAGACGATCGGACAACAGCGCAACAACCCGCTCGACTACCGCTGGGCGATGAAAGCGCTGCTGCTCGCCATGGATCGCTGGACCGCGAACGGCACGGCGCCTCCGCCGAGCCGCTACCCGCGCGTGAGCGACAGCACCCTCGTGCCGCCCGATCGCCTGCGGTTCCCGAAGGTGCCCGGCGTGACCACGTCGACCGCGGTGCATCGCGCGTATCGCGCGGACTACGGACCGAAGTTCGCGACGGAGGGTGTTGTCACCGTGGAGCCGCCGCGCCTCGGCACCGCATTCCCGATTCTCGTGCCGCAGGTGGACGCGGACGGGAACGGCATCGCAGGCGTGAAGATGCCCGAGCTCGTCGTGCCGCTCGCCACCTACACGGGCTGGAACCTCTTCAACGCGCGCTCCGGACCGACCGACGTGCTCTCGAGCATGCAGGGGTCCTACATTCCGCTGCCGCGGACCAGCGCCGAACGGAAGCGAACCAACGATCCGCGGTTGTCGATCGAAGAGCGCTATCGCGACAAGGATCAGTACGTGGGCCTGGTGGGGAAAGCCGCGCGCGAACTGATCGACCAGGGCTTCCTGCTGACCGAGGATCTGGCCGTCGTCCTGAAGAACGCGGGCCGTCACTGGGACGTCGCGGCGTCGACCGCGGCTCCCTCGACCGTGCAGCGCGAGTAGCGGGGTGCACGGCGCCGAAACCTCCGAATCGCTGGCCTGGGCCGAACTGCAGCGCCGCGGGACCGTTCGTCCGCGCTATCTGCGCGGGCTGGAGCAGGAAATCTCGGCGGAGCTCGCGCGCTGCTTCGACCCGTTCGTCCACGAACAGGACATCCGTCCGTACGGCGCGATCGTCGCGCGCGAGACGCCGCACCTCGATCGCCTCGGGCGCGTTGTCGACACCGAGGCGATGTCGGTTGACGTGATCCGCAGCCTGGCTGACGGGCAGCACAGCGTCGTGCTCGTCGTCAAGGATCAGCCGGCGCGCCTGCTCCTGCTCCACGAGCGCATGGACACCGATCAGGACTATGCGTCGCATGCCGTCTGGGTCGATGGCCTGATCATCTGCAACGACGCCGGCGGCGTCGTCCGCATCGTGACCGACAGCTCGGTGACGCTCGTGCAGGGACGGCGCTGGATCGCGAAGGACCTGGTGTACGAAGCGGCAGAGGACATCGTGCAGGTGGTGCCGGTGGCGACCGGCGAGGTCGTGCGCCGGCTGCTGGAGCTGTCGCATCACCGCATGAGCGCGAACCGGATCGGCGCCACGCTGCTGTATGTATTGACCGACGTTCCCGCGCCGACCAGGCACCGCGACGAGGGGATAAACGTCGCGCCGCTGAATATTTCCGTGTGCCGGGAGGACGAGGAGCCGTTGTTGCTCCATCAGGCCCGGTATCGCGACGGCGCGCTGCTGGTGGGCCGCAACGGCCAGTTGCTCGCCGTCAACGTGATCCTGCGGCCGACGCGCGCCAGCGAGGCGGCGGTCAACGCCATCAAGGGCACGCGCCACACCTCGGCGGCGCGGCACACCTACGATTGTCCCGACGTCCTCGCGTTCGTCGTGTCGACCGACGGTCCGGTGACCGTCTTCAGCGACGGTCGACGGATCGCCGACCTCAAACGCGACGCGCGCCCGAAGACGCCTGCGGTGATCGAGGAGCTGATCGCGCGGCGCTGCGCAGAGCGCCAGACGCTTTGACGTGCGTCTGGGCTGGCCAGTGCTCGTTCGCAAACGACGAACCCGGACGACGCGCGCCGACGACGAAGGTCAGAGCGAGCCGAGAAATGCCAGCAGTTGCCGCCGCTGCGAGCGGTTCAACTGGAATACGAACCGCAGCGTCGCGCCCAGCGCCTGGCCGCCATGCCGGAGAATAGCTTCCGTCGGCGTCAACGACCGCCCGTCGTGCATGAGCCGGCTGCGCGTGCGCATACCCCACAGCGGAGCTGTGCGCATCTTGTTGCGCGTGCTCTGGCCGCCGTTCTGCACGATGCCGTCACCGGTGCGGACGTTGTGAAGCAGGAAATCGCCGAACGGGTGGATCGTCTTGCTGGCCAGCGCCGCCGGTACTTCGAACGTCCCTCCGTTGATCGGCATGTGGATCGGGGCGGTGGTGATGTCGCGAACGTGACAGGTCTTGCAGCCGATCGCGTCGAAGATCTCCGATCCGGCAGTGACGTCCGGTGTGATCGCTCCTCGAGGCGGCGCCATCGTCGCGCGCATGAACGTCGCGAACTCGCTGATGTCGTCGTCGGGATCTTCGCCGCAGATGGTGCCGGCAAGGAGGACGGGCGCGCACGGCGTGTCGTCCGGCACGATGTCGAACGGCGCGGTGGAGACGTAGCGGCCGTTCGACGTGTTCTCGACGAGGTTGAGCCGGTTCGTGACGCCCTGTTCGTTGAGGTACGCGTCGGACGAGAACGACAGCAGGCTGGCCTGCTGGTTTTTCCACCCGAAGCGGCCGACGCGTGTCATGCCCGGCGCTTCGAGCACTGGAACGTGAATCACCTGCCCCCGCATCGCGTCCGGCTGATTCGCCGCGATGTCGATCAGCGTCTGGTCGTCGATCGCTTCGACGAACCCGTCGCCCAGGGTGTTGAGCGATGTGCGGAGCGTCCGCACCTCGTAGCCGGGCATCACCGTTTCCTGAATGCTCGAGTCAACCGCGCGATCGTTGATGAGCGATCCACCAGGGTGCTCGACGAACGAGGTACCGTTGAAATGCCCGGCCCGCAGCTCGGTGACCTGGCTGATGCCGCCGGTGACGGGCGTCTGATGACATTCGGCGCACGACTGTGCGTTGTACACCGGGCCGAGCCCTTTCTTGATGTCGTCGCGCTCTTCGAACACCTCGCGCACGTGATCGAACGTGGCCTGGTCGACAAGGCCATTGGTCAGATTGCCGAATCCCGCGGGCGCTTCGTCGTCGCCGATCCCGCTAACCGTCGCCGAGTAGGCTCCGAGGAGCCAGAGACACGCCAGCGCCGTGCTCAGCATTCTGAAGATGCTTTTCATTCCGCACCTCGATCGGGGAAGTCGGCGAACCTTAACTCAGCATCATAAGCTCGTCAATCACGAATTGTCGGAATTCACGACGCAGCTCGACTGAATGCGGGACGGTACAGTGTCGCTTTTACACTTGCGGGGCTGGACTAGCTCGGCAGTAATGTCAGGGCGATGGCGAAGGAAACGACGGACAGGAACGGCACGTCCTTTGACGGGACTTTAGATCCATGCCCGCGACAGTCGAGAGATCCATGCCCGCGACAGTCGAGGCCCTGCACAATTCTTTTTCACTCCGCGTTAGGCAGTCAGACCAGCACGCGAATGCTGTCGTACGCGGCGTGTGCGTGTGCGCGGATGGTGAGCTGATAAAACAGTTGTCAGCTCTACAGAACGGTCTGCTTCTGTCGAGTCATCGACGCCGCTTTACGCCGGTAACCGTCGTGCAACGCTTGTGTGACGGGACCCGGCGTGCCGGTTCCGATTTTCCGATCGTCGACCTGGACGATCGGCACGACCTCGCGCGTCGTGCTGGTGAGGAACGATTCATCGGCGCCGAACAGATCCTCGTCGTGCAGCACCGCCTCGCGGACCGGGATGCCGGCCTCGGCGCCCACCTCGAAGAGGAACGCGCGCGTGATCCCCGGCAGCAGCCCGGCGTCGATCGGAGGGGTGATCGCCGCGCCGTTCTTCACGATGAACAGGTTCGACTGCGTGCATTCCGCCAGTTCGCCCTTGTAATTGCGCATCACTCCCTCGAACCCGCCGCGCCGGAACGCCTCCTGCATCGCGAGCGCGTTGTTCAGGAGATTGTTGGATTTGATGAGCGGGTTCACCGAGCCGGGATGGTTGCGGACGATGGGCACAAGCGCCACCGTGACCCCGCGCTCGAACACTTCGCGCGGCGGATCGACGTGGGGCTTCACGATGACGACGATTGAGGGTGTCGGTGTGGCCGCGGGGTCGTACGTGAGCTCCCCGATGCCGCGCGTGACCAGGATCCGAATGTAGGCCTCGCGCCCCGGGCCGTCGCCCAGCCCCGCGGTCCGCATCGTCTCGCGGAAGCGGGCGTCGATCTGCAGGTCGGTCAGCGGCACCGCGAGCGCCAGCATGTCGGCCGATTTCCGCAGCCGCCGCACATGCCGATCGAAGAGGAACGGCTGGCCGTTGTACGTGCGGAGCGTCTCGTACACGCCTTCGCCGTAGAGAAACCCGTGATCGAAGATCGAGATGACCGCGTGCTCCTGATCGGACACGCGCCCGTTGACGTTCACCGTGGCTGCCATAGCTGGAGGGTACACCAAGGACACAAAGGGAGACAAAGGACACAGAGGTCGGACAGCCTGTGATATACCCTTTGTGACCTCGTTTGCTCAGCGTCCCTGACCTGAATGCGAGTACTGAACGCCGCGCAGATGCGTGAAGCCGATCGGCGCACGACTGAGGAGATCGGCATTCCTTCGCTCGTCCTCATGGAAAACGCCGGCCGGCAGGCGGTCGCGGCGATGGAGGCGATGCACAGCGACCTGTTCGAGCGGCAGGTCGCGGTGCTGTGCGGCCGGGGCAACAACGGCGGCGACGGCTTCGTCATCGCGCGCACGCTCCTGCAGCGCGGCATCGACGTGTCGGTGTTCCTCATGGGCCGCGTCGCGGATGTGCGCGGGGACGCGCGAACCAACCGAGATCCTGGGCCGCCTCGGATTGACCGTCGTCGAAGTGGCCGACAGCCAGGCGTGGGAGCTGCATTTCTCCGAAGTCAGCGACTGTACGCTCATCGTCGATGCGATTTTCGGGACCGGATTGAACGCACCCGTGTCTGGCTTCATCGAATCGGTCATCGCGGACGTCAATGCGTCGGGCATTCCCGTCGTCGCGATCGACCTGCCGTCGGGGCTCTCTGCCGATTCGCCAGAGCCGATCGGCCCGTCCATCGACGCGGGCCTCACGGTGACGCTGGCGGCGCCGAAGCTGCCGCTGGTGCTGCCGCCTGCCGAAATGCGCGCCGGCGACATCGTGATCGCGGACATCGGCATCCCGGGCGACGTGCTCGAATCGGTCGAGGGCCCGCGTGTCGCTCTGCTCACTCGCGCGTCGATGCGCGAGCTGGTCACGCCGCGCACTTCTGACAGCCACAAAGGCGACTACGGGCGCGTCCTGATTGTCGCCGGATCGCGCGGCAAGACCGGCGCTGCGCATCTGTCGGCCGTCGGCGCCTTGCGATCGGGCGCCGGTCTCGTCACCGTGGCCACCCCGGCGGCGTGCCAGCCGGTGCTCGCGGCCATGGGCGCCGAGTACATGACGGAAGCGCTCGCCGAGCGCGCCGATGGGCTCGCTCCCGACGAGGTCGATCGTCTGCTCGACATCGCGCGTGACGTGATCGCGGTCGGGCCCGGCCTCGGCCAGGCGCCCGCGACGCGCGCCTTCGTCAAGCAGATCGTCGATCGCGCGACGATGCCGCTCGTCGCGCGGCCGAACCCGACGTCGAAGCCGCCCGGGATGTAGTCGAGCGACTGGATCGACTCGGCCGGCACGATCGCGCGGAACCCGATGTTGTGGAACAGCACCGGGATCTCGAAGTCGTCGACCAGGACCTTGGAGTCCTGCGGCGACGAGCCGCGGATCACCACGCCGGAGTAGCCGATCGGCAGCTGGAAGTTGACCACGCCCGGCATCGCGGTCAGCGCGCGTACGACGTCGTTGCCGGTGCCCGGGATGCGCTGCAGCTCGCGGCGATCGAGCTCGGCGGCGCCGGGCGACGGCGGCGGGGCCTGGCCGGTGACCTCGATGGTCTCGGCGTGGCTGCCGGCCGACAGCATGACCACGTCCTCGATCTGGGTCGCGGTGACGTTGGCGAGCGCCGGATCGTAGCCGTCGCGCTGGATCACCAGGCTCGCGCCGATCGCCGCCGAGATCTTGAACGCGCCGCTGCGATCGGTCGTGGTGATCTCGGTGCCGCCGTCGACGCTCACCTTGACGCCGGCGACCGGGCGGCCGAGCGCGTCGATCACGCGGCCGGTGATCGTCGCGACCGGCGCGTCGGGGCTGGGAGCGGTCGCCGGCGCGGGCGGGGTTGCCGGCGGCGGCTCCTGCGCGGCCGCGCTGCCGGCCCACGCGAGCACCGTGAAGAAAGTCATGCAACGAGGCAACATGGCTGTGTACCCGCGAGCAGATGGATCGTTCAGGGCTTGCGGCAGGATTGCGGCATCGCTTCCGTCAGGTGCGGGCAGGGCGAAGCAACGTCCATGCCGCGGCGACTCGTGTCGACCTGAGTGGCCGCTGCCGGCGATTTACTTCGCATCGCATGCGCGGGGGGGCCGCGCGCGCGATGCGCAGTCCCGCATGGGTTGTCGACACTGTCGGCGGCGCGACAGGAGGCATCGCCGCGGCGAGTAGCGCGCGCCACATCCGGAGGCGGCCCGGCTTCGCCTGCGACATCGCCCGATGGCGGATGTCGCACCCGAAAAAAGGGCGGCGTCCGCAGGGGTGTCGCGGACGCCGCGTCAGGCGGCCTCACGCCGGGTCGGGGTTGGAGGGGGAGGACCCGGCGTGGGCGCCGTGAGAGAGCTGACTGCCTGCCGCCCAGACCTGCCGCCCAGACCTGCCGCCCAGACCTGCCGCCCAGACCTGCCGCCCAGACCTGCCGCCCAGAATGGACGCCAGGCATCGAGACGGTCGCTTCCGTTTCCGTTCAGTCCTCGAAGTCGTGGCCGTGGCCCGCGTGGCCGCCTCCGCCCGCCTTGTCTTCCTTCTTGGGCTTCTCGGCGATCAGCGTCTCGGTGGTGAGCATCAGGCCCGAGACCGACGCGGCGTTCTGCAGCGCGGTGCGCACGACCTTGGCCGGATCGATCACGCCGGCCTTGACCAGGTCGGTGTACTCGAGCTTGGCGGCGTCGTAGCCGAACGGGCCGGAGCCCTCCTTGACCTTGGCGACGACGATCGAGCCGTCGACGCCGGCGTTGTTGGCGATCTGGCGCAGCGGCTCCTCGAGCGCGCGGCGCAGGATGTTGACGCCGTAGCGGCGATCGTCATCGAACGTCAGCTTGTCGAGCGCCGCGATGCAGCGGATCAGCGCCACGCCGCCGCCGGGGACGATGCCCTCTTCCACGGCCGCGCGGGTCGCGTGGAGAGCGTCCTCGACGCGGGCCTTCTTCTCCTTCATCTCGGTCTCGGTCGCTGCGCCGACCTTCACGATGGCCACGCCGCCCGCGAGCTTCGCGAGGCGCTCCTGGAGTTTCTCGCGGTCGTAGTCGCTCGTGGTCTTCTCGATCTGGGCGCGAATCTCCGCGATGCGGCCCT
>Ga0137409_10006957_pt1 | contig 11665 bp, 8 predicted proteins | sample CZODoug1_16funga_FD_122059 | JGI IMG/M metagenome (GOLD analysis project Ga0137409, IMG submission 122059) | Vadose zone soil fungal communities from Angelo Coast Range Reserve, California, USA - CZODoug1_16fungal (Hybrid Assembly) | ecosystem: Environmental > Terrestrial > Soil > Vadose zone... | reverse complement strand
CCGCGAGGAGCGCGCGGCGCGATGACTCGCGCGGGGATCGGCTATGACCTTCACCGCCTCGCGGAAGGCCGCAAACTCATTCTCGGCGGCATCGAAGTTCCGTTTCACAAGGGACCCGTGGGCCACTCCGATGGCGACGCGCTGGCGCACGCGATTTGCGACGCGCTGCTCGGCGCGGCGGGGCTTGGCGACATCGGCACGCATTTTCCGGACACCGATCCGAAATGGAAAGATGTCTCGAGCCTGCGATTTTTGGAGCGAGTTCGCGAACTGCTGGTTGAACAGCGGCTCCGCATTGCGCATATCGATGCGGTTGTCATCACGGAAAAACCGAAGCTGGGCCCGCATTTTCCGGCCATGCGGGAGGCGTTGGCGAAGTCCCTGGGGATCTCCACTTCCGCGATCAATTTGAAAGCCAAGACCAACGAAGGCGTGGACGCGATCGGCCACGGGGAAGCGATTGCCGCGCAGGCGATCGTCACACTCGAAGGTTGAGCCTGCGGTACACTTCTCCTCGCATGCTTCCGAAACCCGCAGCCGAAATTCACGCCGCTGTGAATCCATTCACGGCCGGAGACGTGGCCGCGATTCTTCGCGAGCAGGGATGGTTGCGCCGCGAGGACGAAGCCGCCGCCTCCGAGTGGGGGCTCCGCTTGTTTACCCCGACTTCCGAAGGAGAGCCCGCCACAAACTGGACGGCGGACGCTGCCGCACTGCTTGGCCCGCGGGCGGAGAACCGCGAAACGTTCGCTCGCCTACTGGCGTTGGTGTTCGAGTACGACGCGCATGCCGTGCTCGCTTCGCGGGAATGCCAGGAGGTCCTGGGGCGGGACGGCGCACGCCAAGTTCTTCGCGCACTCGCGACCGAAATATTAGCCGGCGGTCTCGTGGATTCGAACCGGCTAAAGGAAATTGTCGCGGCGGTCAAGGCCAGGCTTGCTTACTCGAGCCGCGAAATCTTTCATCCGCTGCGCGTGGCGCTTGCGGGTCGTGTCGGTGGAGGCGAACTCGACCGCGTTGTCCTGCTGATCGACCGCGCCGCGCGGACCGAGGGACTCGTGCCGGTCAAATCTGTTCGCACTCGCATTCTTGAATTTTGCGCCGCCCTTGATTGAACAGGAGTTTTCCAAGTCTATGGACCGTCTCACCGGGATCCATGCCGTCCGAGAAGCGCTCGAAGCCAATCGGCCGCTCGATTCCCTGATTGTCGCGCGTGGCAGCCACGGCAACCGCATCGAGGAATTGGTGCGCCTGGCGCGCCAGCACGACATTCCAGTGCGGTTCGAGGAGCGTATCCAGCTAGATCGCACTGCCGGCACGCGGGAGCACCAGGGCGTCGTCGCGCTGGTCGCGGCATCGCCATCCGCCAGCTTTGAGGACTTGCTGAAGCCGCGCGACCCGCAAACCGGTCCGGGCCTGTTGGTACTTCTTGACGGCGTAGAGGACCCTCAGAATCTCGGCGCCGTCGTGCGGACGTCGCTCGCGGCGGGCGCGCAGGGCGTCGTCATCCCGGAACGCCGCGCCGCCGGGCTTACGGATGCTGTTGCGCGCGCGTCGGCTGGAGCGCTGGCGCACCTCCCTGTTGCGCGTGTCAAGAATCTATCGCGCGCGATGGAAGAAATGAAAGAGGCAGGCTACTGGCTGGTGGGACTCGACGAGCGCGCCGAAAAACGCCACACCGAAGTGGATTTCAAAGTCCCGGTTGGCGTGGTGTTGGGCGGTGAGGGAAAAGGGCTGCACGCGCTGGTCCGGGAGCGCTGCGATTTTCTGGTTTCGATTCCCACGACTGGCCCCGTGCGCGCGTTGAACGTGTCAGTCGCCGCCGGAGTCGTGCTCTTCGAGGCTGTCCGCCAGCGCGAAGCGGAAAAATCAAAGCCCACGACCTCTTTGCAAGAAGAATAAATCCCGGAGTTTGTCACCGCCCTATTTCCACAATTCCGTGGCAGGTTGACACGGCTATTTGTCGTACTGAATCATCGTGAAAATATCGATCCCGGGCAGCTTCGCGCGGCCGTTCAGGAATTTGAGTTCCACGGCAAAAGACGCGCCGACTACTTCTCCGCCCAGCTTGCGGACTAACTCGACGGTTGCCGCGGCAGTGCCTCCGGTGGCGAGCAAGTCATCACTGATTAGAACGCGCTGGCCGGGCTTGATTGCATCCTGGTGGATTTCGAGCGTATCCGTGCCGTACTCGAGCTGGTAGGTAACTGCAACTGTTTTCGATGGCAACTTCTTAGGCTTGCGAACGGGGACGAAGCCTGCGTTCAGGCGGTACGCCAGCGCCGGGGCAAGAATGAATCCGCGCGCCTCGATGCCGACGACCGCATCCACCACGTTTCCGGCGTAGTGGTCACAAAGATTGTCGACGAGGGCGTGAAATCCGCCGGGGTTCTTCAATAGCGTCGTCAGATCGTAGAACAGGATTCCTGGTTTTGGATAATCGGGAATTGCGCGAATCAATTCCTTCAAATGGTTCATTCCGTATGCTCCACGAAATCAGTAGTCCCGCTCGATTGTGAAACCGCGCGAAAACTCGGGCAGGATTTTCGCATCGTTTTCGGCGACTTGGTCCACGCTGGCCATGCGCGGACCGCGCCGCAGCTCGGTTTTCAATGCGTCGAGTTGGGCCTCACTGCCGATGGCGTATACTTCAACGCGTCCATCGAAAAGATTTTGTGCGTATCCGGCGATGCCCAGCCGAACCGCGACTTGTTCCGCAAAAAAGCGAAAACCCACGCCCTGCACGGCGCCCGACACGTAAAATCGCTTGGCCAGAGTTTCCACGACGGCCTGCCATGCCGCAATCTCCTGCGTGCAGCCGCGCGATTGTAGCAGAGGTCGCTCATCCTGCGGGTGGAAACTACACGCCCGGACGAAGCTTTCCGCTGTGGCGCTTGGTAGTGACCTAATTTGGAAAATGTCGCATCGATTCTGTTTAGGAGGTCGGGGCTTCAGCCCCGACATACAGGACAGTTTGAAAGGGGCTAAAGCCCCGAGTCGTGCGAACTTGAACGTCGGGGCTGAAGCCCCGACCTCCTAAGATGCAAACATCAGACTGCTTTCAGAGTGTTCGCCCAAATTAGGACACTACCTGGCGCTTGCAAAGGTCGTAATGTCGCCGGGCGTCAGGTAACATTTAGGATTCATGTCGCGGCGGAACACCAACCCGGGGCAGGTTGCAGGTCGCTTATTTAGTGGCGAGGCTTGTCCGCGCGATACGAAAAAAGACCCCGCGTCTGACCCTTCGCGTGCACTCAGGACAAGAGACGCGGGCTACAATAAACCCAAGGCACTCGGTCGGACCTGCCGCCGGCTTTTCATGGCAATTCTTGTCGCCACATTTTTTCCCGCGTACGCCTCGGCTCAAAAGTCTTCGGCCCAGAAACCGGTTGCACCACCTGCCGGCGTGCAGATCGTTTCAAACGCCGGCGAACCCGAACTGCGTGTCGACGGCGTCCCATTTTTCCTACATGCCGCCCAGTTTGACTATTTTCGGATTCCTCCCGACCTGTGGTTCCGGTCGCTCGACCGCTACCGGGAGCTTGGCATCAATACGATCGACCTTCGCATCCCCTGGAACTGGCACGAGATCGGCGATGCGGAATTCGATTTCGACGGCCACACGAACCCTCGCCGCAATTTGCGTGGCCTTCTGCAGCTCATTGCTGAAAAGCATTTGAGAATCGTCGCGCGACCCGGCCCACTGATCGGCGACCACTGGCGCAACGCGGGCTACCCCGCATGGCTGCTTACGTACTCCGATTACAAGATGGATGAATCAGCCATCAAGGCGGGCCTTGCGCCGCCAGATGCGGAACTCACCACACGGGACGGCAACGCGGCTGCCAGGGATTGGCTTGCAAACGATACGCACATGGGTTACGCCCGCCGTTGGCTGACCGCAATTGCCAGGGAACTCGCGCCCTACAGCTCAAAAAACACGGTTCAAATCACCGAGCCGGGCGAGCGCGAAGGAGAAACGCAAGATGTAGAAATCAGCGGCCCACTCTTGTTCGTGGCGCTCGATGATGCCGTGGCGATTCGGAATGGCGCAAGTGCGCCCGACCTCTCGCGCTATCTGGGCGAACTTCGCAGGGCGTTGACGCGAGGAGGGCTTGATGCGGCCTCCTTCATGAACGCGCCGGATGTTATGGCGCAGGGCGCCCCTTCATTGTCCACCGCGTCGGCAACAGAGCATCAAAACGGAGTAGGTCTGACCGGCGAGTGGCTCTTCAAGCCCTCCGCGGAACCGGCTGTACAAGGTCGTACAGGAGTTTCCTCTTCCGAGCTGCATGACAGAGAGCTCCTCACGTCGCGTGACGCATTTTCTCTTTCATTCCTGGCGAACTCCCTCGGAACGCAAGCAGACTTTCCTCCGTTGCTTTCCGGTTTCGCCACCACTACGTTTGCGCCCGGCGAAGATATCCGTGCGGAACAGCCGCCTCCAGAAAATATACTGCTCGCATCGCGTCTCCTCCTGGGGAGTGGGGTTCGCGGGATCACGTATTCACCTCTCCAGGACACGCTCACGCCGGCGGGCTGGGGAACTCCGTCCGCGGCGCGCTATTTTCGTTGGGACGCGGCGCTCGACCTTGCAGGAAATCACGGGCTCACCGCAAAGGGCGTAACGCGAAACGGTCAATTCATTTCCAAATGGGGCGCCATGCTCGCAGCGTCGCATCCGCGTGCGGATTTTGGCATCGTGGATCTGCGCACATGTCTCCGCGCGGAGCCCGCGGACGAGTCTGCCGCAATGCCCATGACGCGAACGATTGAACAAATTGTCCGAGTCTCCCGCATGGCGGGTTTCACGCCAGAGCTGCTCAATCCCGCCGCACAATCGGTTGAGCGGCTGCGGCACAATGCCGTGATCCTGCTTCCCGTGCCCGAGGGAATTGGAGGCAATCTTCCCCTCACCGAAAAAGCGCAGACGGCCCTGGCAGAATTTGTCAGGGGCGGGGGAGTGTTGATATTTTTTCCCTCTCGTCCGCCGGGAGCGCTGCTCGAGCAGTTGTGGCGAGCCGCGCCAGCCAGCTCCTCAATGACGGAGGGCATCATCGAGTGGCCATTCGAACGGGGCCGTATGATTGCGTCTTCGAACGATTCGTACTCCTGGGATTCCCCTAAGGAGGATCTTGAGCTGAATCTGGCACAGCTTGAAAGTTCCCCGGTCTCTGAAATCTTGACCGCGCTCCTCGTCAGAGCTGGCGCCCCTCGAAGCCTTCGCCGCGCTGCCTCTAGTAAATACAATTCAGACGTATTCGTTTCGCAGCTTGTCCTGAATGAAGATCTGACATCTCCAGCGCGCTCACACGCGTGCGTTGAGGATCAACTCTGCGGCGTTGCCCTCATCAGCGTGACGAATCTCAGCGCGGACCAGCCCGCGGAAGAGTCGTTCGAAATCACGGACCCTGGCGCGCACGGCGCGAGAGTGACTCCGGCTACGATCTCGTTCGATGTCACTGTTCCTGCGCGCGAATCCCTCCTGCTTCCGGTCCACGCTCCGCTTTGTTCGACCTCCGTGGACGAGCATTGTACGGACGAAGTCATCTCCTCCGGAGCGGAATTGCTGGGGGCCGAACGCGACGGCAGGACGCTGGAATTGACGTTTTACGCGCCTGCACGCGCGACGGTGCGCCTGCACTTGGAGAGTCAGCCCACAAAGGTGGAACTCGAGCCTGACTTCCGGCTTGAAAGCCGGTGGAAGCAGGAAACCGGCGAATGTGAATTCTCATTAATGCGGGGCGCGGCGCCGGATTATCTTCGCACTATTCTGGTCCATCTTCGTTACACGCCGCATGTTGTTGAAAAATTGGATCCCTGGAAAAATCATCGCCAGGATTCAGAATTTGAAGTGTTCGACGCGGTACGCGTTCCACTCGCCACCGACGCTTCAATTCCCTCCGGCCCGTCGCTGATTCTCACGACACCTGGCGGCGGAGGCCAAATGGTGATTGCATCGTGGAATCGCACTGACAACTTACGAACCCTGGACTTCAGTCTCGATGGCCCGTTCCATGGCACTGGCGGGGGCAGAGTATTTCCAGGGGAACAACTATTCAGCCGCCTCCGATTTCAGGCCACTCACAACTCCACCACCGCTGATGCAGCCGCAATCTCCGGAGGCGACGGCCTGCTTCAGGGTCTACTCACGCTTCGTTCCGGCCGTGAACGCGGCGCCATTCCGATCCTGTTCTTGACCGCCAAAGAGGGGGGAATCACCCACTACCAATATGATTTCGATCGGGACGGCGCACCCGAATGGGTGCTGGAGAGTGATCGCCTGCGCTTGATTGTCTCACCCGCAGATGGAGGCCGCGCTCTGGCATTCGTGGACAAATCAACAAACGACGACCTCATCGCGCCAGGAGGCGCCCTGCATGACTTTCTGGTTCCGGCGGAGACTGTTCCCACAGACATCTCCGCATTGGGAGATTTCGCATCCAACGGCGCCTACCGTGCCGCGTGGGTCGAAGAAAAACAGGGAACGGGCCTGCAACTTTCGTACAGCGAACATGAGAATTCTCCCGTGGGCCTTTACGTCGAAAAAACCTTGCGGCTCAGCGCGCCTGAAACAATCGAGGCCACCTACCGCGTCTCGCTGGGCGCGGCGGCCCCCTCCGCTCCCGGGGATGATCTCGGACCGAAGCAGACCTTCATTTCCATGCTTTCTATTCCTGCTACCGTCTTGGAAGAGCGAAGTACGCACTTTTGCTGGCAGTCCGCGGTCTCGTCTACATCCAACACGACTCCCACCCCAAATGGCAAGTCCGGGTCCGGCACGCACTGCGAGGATTTTGCGGCCTCTGGCGGCCCAATCGCTATTCCCGCGGAAATCACACGTCTTCAAATCCGGTCTTCCGGTCGCAGCACGCTCACAGTGGAGTGGACCTCCGCGCACGCGGTCATCGTTCCCAAGATTTTTTCCGCTCAGATTAAATTCGCGCTTCCGGCGCCCGCGCCAGGCGCTGCACCTGTCGAGTTCACGCTGCGGTACACTGTCGGTGCGTCCGAGCCGTGAGCCCACGGTACAAAACGGCCATGGATTGCATCCAAGTGAATTGTGGTTTGATAAGCAAACTATGAATCGCCGCTCGACCATCTTGACCATCTCTTGCGGAGCCGCGCTGCTTTTCACTTCCGCAACGATCCGCGCGCCTGCGCAGGAGGCCGGCCCGATGAGGCCGGCTTCACCCGCGACACTTCCTATTCCCATGCCGGTCAATAAGCCCGAACCACCGCCCGTCCCTCCCGAAGAGATCATCCGGCGCTTCGCGGCGAAAGAGGACGAGATGTTTCGCGCGAGCCAGGGCTATGGCTTCCAGAAGAGCGTGCGCCTCGAAGAGATCGGTCCCGATAACAAGATTTCAGGACAAGTTGAAATCGTCACGCAGCAATTTGTCGGTCCCGACGGCAGGCGATACGAAAAGCCCGTCCGTAGGTCGGCATCCACGCTCCAGCATTTGCAAGTGGAGCGCGGGGATTCGGATCTCATCGCTTCGACGCCGCTTTTCCCGCTGACCACTCCGCAGCTTCCGAAATATGAAATCACGTTTCAGGGAAAGCAGCCGCTCGACGAACTGAGCACATACATTTTTGCCGTGAAGCCGCGCGCCTTGGACCGCGCGCACGCCTACTTCTCCGGCGTGGTGTGGGTAGACGAACAGGATATGGTCATCGTGAAGACCATGGGCAAATGGGTTACGGAAACGGGCGACGTCACCTCTCCCATGCTGCCGTTCGCGGTTTTTGAAACCTACCGGCAACAGGTGGGCAAGAACTTGTGGTTCCCTTCGTATTCGCGGTCCGACGAAACCATACCGGCAGACAAGACCACGCTCCCGATCCGAGTCATCATTCGCTGGACCGACTACACGCCCGCAGGCACGCAACCCGCGTCCCCGCCGGGTGGCGCGAAGCCCTCAGACAAATTTCTGGCGGGATCAACGCTTCGTTAGCGCGGAAATCTCATGGGTGAGGGATGGATCTGCGTTGTGCTGTCAGCTTGCCGCGTGGAATCGCGGTGCGGTGGATGGTGATCTTGAGTAGCACAGGCTTCAGCCTGTGTACTGTCGCCGGATGCAACTCAAACCAGACAGGCTGAAGCCTGTGCTACTGGATCGCGCCGGCCCCGTGCTGTCGCTGCTCGCGGGAAAACCGACCGGGACATTCCGAAGAGTTCTTGTGAGAAATGCCGACGGAAAGGTTTCCGGGTATGCGTTCAGCGCAAAAGTAGAGCCCGCAAACGTAAATGCACTCACTAGAAATTTCTGAGCAGAACGGGCAGTTCGCGGATGGTTTCGATCGTTGCGTCAGGCGAGGCAGCGCGCAACCGTTCGGGCACGGGCGATCCGCCGAGCACGCCTACGGCGCGCATTCCCGCGCGATGCGCCATCTGGATGTCCTCCGGCGCATCGCCGATATAAACGCACACTTCCGGGGATAGGCGGAGCCGGTCCAGCGCCAGGCGCAGCGGGGCGGGATGCGGCTTACGGCGCGGAGCATCCTCACTGCACACTTTTGTGCGAAACATCGCCGCCACTTCGTGCTCACGCAGTTGCCGCCGCACTCGCGCGCGGCTTCCGCTGGAGACCAGTGCCAGTATGAATCGACGCTCGAGCGCGCTAAGAACGCGCCGCGCTCCCGGCTGTAGCTCGGGCTGATGCGTACGGTAAAACTTCATCCACAAGCGGTCGGCATCTTCCCATTTCGCTCGCGGCAGGCGCGCGGCGCGGTACACGTGGTGCCAGTTCGGCGAGTAATGCCGTTTCAACTCGGCAATGCTCCATTTCATCCCCAGCGCGGCGAACATGTGGATGTAGGCCTGCGCGTCGGCTTCGAAGGAATCGAGCAGCGTTCCGTCCCAGTCGAACAGCACGCATTTCAATACGCTCTTTCCGTTCATGGACACTGGCTTCATCCCGTCACCGGGAGTGGAGGAAAAATGTTTTCGAGTTTTCATTTTCGCAAAAACAAAAATAGCACACATCTGGATGTATGGCTGAGCAACCAAAAAAAAGAGAGAGGCTCCTTAACACCCCTCTCTCGTTTTGAGGCGCGGTTTGTCTGGAGTTAGAACTGGAAACGCACCGACCACTGTGCCTGCCGTGGATCGCCAACGCCCTCGCGCAGGAAACCGTCAAAGTTGATAAAGCCAGGTGTCGTGAGAGTATTTACATTATTCTTGTTGTTAAACAGGTTGAACACTTCGATCTTGGGGACGAGTTGCATCCGTTCGCCGAGATGGAACGCTCTGGCCGCCCCAAAATTGAACGCGAAGTAGGCATTGTCCTTGCGAAGGTGGTTCCGGCCGCAGTCCGCGCCAGCAACGATGCGGGTGACCGAATTGGTGATGCTGCAGGGCGGGCCGCTGGGACCGGCGGCGGGAGGCGCCACATCCGTGATCGGCTGGGCAGAATGGGCTTGCATACGGACATCAAGCTGGAAGCCCGCTGGAAGATCCGCATAGGCGCTCAAGTTGAACTTATGCTTTTCATCGCGGTCGGAGAAAGCATATTCTCGATTGAGGTTGAAATAGTCAAAGTAGCGGAAAGAGAAGGGGTCACGCTCATTGGAATCGTCGTCAAGATCCTCAGACAACACATAGTTAGCGTCCAATTCGAAATGCTGGCTGAAGCGTTTTCGCACGCCCAGAGTTGCGCCACGGTATAGTGATCTTGCCGACCCCTCTACGTCCGTAATGGTGCCTATCGTATGGGTAGGCACGGTGAACGGCCCCTGTTTAGTGTACCCCGGGCCAAGTGCGCTGACATCAAGGGCTGGTTTCAAATCCGCCGAAGAGCAGCACACATTGGGGTTGACGAATCGCGTCAGGTGCACGCCTTTGGACAACGTCAAGTCGAGGTACCCTGTCCACCCAGAGTAGATTTCCTGTTCGTACGCCAGATTCGATGTGTAGATGCGCGGGTTGGCGTAGTTTTTGCTAAACACCGTGATGCCGACGTTTGGTGGGAATGTTCCTGGTGCTAGCGGTGTTGGGATCACGGTGCCGGGAAATGTCGGGAAGAGCGTGTTGCCCTGGAACAAACCTCCGTCGATTTCCTGCTGTTGCACGCCGTTCGTTGTGATGGCGCCCACTTGCGTCAGCATGTTTTGCCGGGCGTTGAAAATACCCCAACTGGCCCGTAATGCAGATTTTCCGTTGCCCCGAATGTCCCAGGCAAATCCGACCCGCGGCTGGAACATTTTGTTCTGATTTGGAATAAATCCGGTGGAGGGAAATGCCGCATTGTTTAGATAGAAGCCATACGCCGTTTGAGATGGTGGAATGACGGGATCTGGGAAATGCTGTGCCTCCCAGCGTAGACCATAGTTGAGCGTGAAGTTTCGAGTAACCTTCCATGTATCCTGTATGAATAGCGCAAACTCGTTGTTGGCGATCGAAGAGGCGCCGGATTGGTCGTTCGTTTCACCGGCTTGCGTTGGCCCGTGCTGAATAAAGATAAGGAGGGGGCTGCCATTGTTCGTCGCTGTGCCGCAAGGGACAGGGGCGCTGCTGCTGCCGACTGGAATCATGGTTGTGAAAGCGATCGACGTCCGCGACAGCGATTTCGTCGACATGTTCATCGGGGAGGCCAAGCTCGTCGCCGACCTCGTCCACCAGAACATCGTCCAGATCTACAAGCTCGGCCGGATCAACAATACGTTCTACATCGCCATGGAGTACGTGCAGGGCGTGAACCTGCAGGAGTTCATGGCGCGCCACCTCGAGCTGGGCCTGAAGGTGCCGATCGACCTCGGTGCGTTCATCATGAGCCGGGTCTGCCGGGGACTCGAGTACGCCCATTCGAAGCGCGACCGCAACGGCAACCCGCTGGGGGTCGTCCACCGGGACGTGTCGCCGAAGAACCTGATGATCAGCGCCGAGGGCGAGGTCAAGATCACCGACTTCGGGATCGCCAAGGCGCGCAAGCTCATGAAGGACCAGGAGGGGACGGTCCTCATGGGGAAGGCGCAGTACATGTCGCCGGAGCAGGCGCAGTACATGGCGACGGACCGGCGGAGCGACATCTTCTCGCTCGCCGTGGTGATGACGGAGCTCCTGACGGGCGAGTCGATCTTCGGGACGACCGAGGACACGACGATGATCCTGGGGAACGTCGTGCAGAAGTCGATCCCGAAGCCGAGGGACCTGAACCCGGAGATCCCCGAGGCGCTCGAGAAGATCATGCAGAAGGCGCTGGAGCGGAGCGTGTCGCGGCGCTACCAGGACGCCGGCAAGATGGGGTACGACCTCGAGTACTTCATGTACCACAAGGGATACGGGCCCACGATCGTGACGCTCGAGAAGTACATGCGCCAGCTTTTCCCGAGGCTCTACGTCACGCCGATGGAGCGGTCGTACGACGACAAGGCGCCGGTGAAAAAGCCGAACGAACCGGCCGCGATCGAAGTGACGGCGAAGCCCGGAGATCCCCGGCCCGGGACGAAGTAGCGTGGCCCGCCGGGTTCGCCTCCTCATCCTCCTTCACATCGCCGGCGGGACCGCGGTCCTTGCGCAGGATGCCCCCCAGGATCGCGCCGCCCTGATCCAGTCCCTGCAGGTGAAATTCGCGTCTCTGGAACCTTTCCGGGCGGACTACGTCTGCGGCATCCCGCCGGACCGGACCTATCGTTTCATCCTTCATCTGGATTTCAAGGGACG
>Ga0137409_10006956_pt1 | contig 11666 bp, 8 predicted proteins | sample CZODoug1_16funga_FD_122059 | JGI IMG/M metagenome (GOLD analysis project Ga0137409, IMG submission 122059) | Vadose zone soil fungal communities from Angelo Coast Range Reserve, California, USA - CZODoug1_16fungal (Hybrid Assembly) | ecosystem: Environmental > Terrestrial > Soil > Vadose zone... | reverse complement strand
CGCTGTCGGCGATCACATGGGCGAGCAGAAGCGAGCCGGGGCTCTCGTGCGCGAAGCGTGGATCGAAACCGCTGATATATGCGTAGGCGCGATTGTTATCCTGAAAGCCATAATACGCGGCTGCAGTTTGTCCGGCGATCCGCAGTTCATAGAGCCTGGCGACCGCTTTGGGGTAGAGAACCTTGATAACGTCGGCATGAAACCGCTGGATCCGTTCGTCGGCCAGCACCCCGGCCTGATCACGCGCGCGCCAGCGTGCGGTGTGCAAGTCGACAAGGCGGTCGAAGGTGCATTGCGCTGCGCCTTCGTCCGCGAGGATGAAATGCACCTCGCCTCGGCGCGCCGCGCGCCGCTGTGCCTTTCGCAGGTTGCGCCGCAGGTGCGATGGCAGATTCGATTCGACCGGTACTCGACACTCAAGCGTGAGCACCGGGCAGGTGCTGGCAATTTGCTCGGAAACCGTACACGCGCGCAATTTCTTGAGGCGCAATGCGGTGGCATCAGAGGGGAGTTCATCAAAGGTGATCGTGTTCCATCCGGCTTCCGCCGCGAGCGCGACCGCAAAGGCCTCGGCGACGATGTCCTCCCATCCCGGCTCCACGAGCATATCGAGAAAGTCGCTGACTGCGGTTCCGAACGACCGCAAATGAGGTCCGTCTGTTTCGCGCCTCACATAGAATGGAGCGATCCCGACCAGGCGTCCGGCATGCCAGAACGCGAAGGCGACCGGCTCCCCCGGCCGAAATGCGCGGTACCACGGGAGAAGCCAACCGGGAGACTGAAACGGGGTGCGCCGCGAACACCGTTCCCACAGCAGCCACCACGCCTGTTCGATGGCCAGCAATTCTGAAATGCCGCGCATAACGACTTTGTCGATCATGCGGCCTGGCCCGGGTGACGACTGGGAAGCTGGGCGATTTTCTCATAGACTGCGAAATACCGATCAATCATCTGGCGGACGTCAAAGCGCTCCCGCGCCGCAGCTCGGCATGCTTGCGGACTGAGACGATCGACCTGTTCGATCGCTTCGACCATCTCATCTTCGTCGGAAACCAGAAGACCGGTCTTGCCGTGATCGATAATCTCCGGCAAAGCGCCGTTGGCGAAAGCGACAACCGGGGTTCCGACGGCGAGCGCCTCCATCGCGACCAGCGAGCTTGTTTCGGGGACAAGCGAAGCAACGATAAGGCAGCGGGCAGAGGCCAGGATACGGTGCTTTTTCTCGGCCCTGACCGGCCCGATATACCTTTGCATCGAACCGAGCAGCGGCCTGACGGCGTGCTCGAAATATTCGAGATGGGCAGGATAGGGAAAAACCTTCCCGGCGATCACGAGAGGGACCCTGGCACGCGCCGCGGCGTTCATTGCGATATGTACGCCCTTTTCCGGGCAGATACGTCCGAGGACAAGCGCGTAACGGCCCTTTTCCGCCAAGGGTCGATCGTCCGGTCGATCGTCGATGGTGACCCCGTTGCGTATCGGCTCGATGAGGCTTGGGCTTGGTGGGCAGACCTCGTGCTGCGTCTGCGATACGCAGTTGAGCCAAGTGGCCGGGCGGGCAGGGCGCACGGCGCGGGACGAGTACCATTGGATCGGCAGATGCAATGTCGCCAAGACCGGGACATTGGGCGGCGGAAGGTACTCGGCGAAATCGACCCCATGCATATGAACGACATCAATATCGTGAGCTGAAAGCACCGTTTGCAGTGCATCGCGACATGACTGGCGTGCGTGCGCGACGGCGTCGTGATTGTACGGCGCCGGCGTTCGCGCGATCGGGACGTGGCGTCCGTAAACCGTCGAATCAGAGGTGGCGATCACGATCGAATTGTGCCCCGTGCGCGTCAATGCACGGTCGAGCCTGCTGAGAACTTGCTCCGCTCCTCCGACCTCTTGGGGACCGACCGGAGCGAGCGGATAGGCGACGTTCAAAACGGTGAGCTTCATATCTTGAACTTCAAACTTGGGGCTCGATGAGATCGAGTTCGATCAGCGCCTTCCCGGCGAGCTCCTGCCATTCGGCGCCGGTTCGCAGGCCCCAATCATGACGCTCGTAGAGCAACGCCCCACTATTGGGCAGCACGGTGAAGTCGTGGCGGGGCATCGGGCGGAACCGCTCCGTCTCGACCGCAAAGCCCGAAAGCGTGTGGCATTGCGTTAAGTAGCAGGCGAGCATCTGCCGCTTGCGCGCCTGCGCATCGGCATCAAGAAACAGCGCCAGTTCCGATGCTGATTCATTCGATGCAAATGTTTGATGTAACTCCCGACTTGCTCCCTGGCGATAGAGCGGCATCTCGTAGAGCGAAACCGCGTATCCGCGGCGTGCAAGCAGGCGACAGGACGCAGCAGCGGCGCAGGCGACCGCGTCGTGGTCGGGATGACCGCCTTCATAGGCATGCGTAATGGCGCAACGGATTCCCTTAGCTGCAATGACGCCGGCGAGCGCCCGCGCCATATCCGCGATATGGCGGGCGGCATCCTGGTCGGGCACGCCGATTTGGATGAGCGAAGTCTCGTCGACCCCGGCGACGCGCATGGCGCTGCGAAGCTCCCTGGCGCGCGCTGCCGCATATGCGCAGGCTGTGTCGTAGCCGTGCGCTTTTGCATCCACCAGGTTTCGCGGCGCCCCGTCTGTCGCCACGACGACCGTGGCGTTGTTGGTCAATTGGGCGCCGCAGCCAATCGTCTCGTCGTCCGGGTGCGCGACAATAACGCAGACAGGGACGTCGCGCCATGGTGGGGCTGCGGTTGATGTCGCGCCATTGCTTCGAAGGATTGAAAGACGCAGTCGGTCACGCTCCAGGGATTTGCCTTTGATTGCCACGTCCGCTGCACCGGGTGAGCTGCGGAATAAACGCGGGGGCGCTTTGTACGTTCCGTTCTTCCGCGGCGGCAGGAACCTGTCTCGTGCGCAAGGGCGTGCGAGGCTACGACGGCAGACCGCCAGATGATTTGATGTGGCCCGTGGCGATTGGAGAAATTGCCACATTCCCGGAACGTTTATGTGTCGAAAGCCTTGACAACCAGCGGATCAGAGCAAATTTCGGGACGAGAATGGAAACGGTTTTCGTCAAAATCTTTGCCGCGGCGCTGGCGTTTAGCCAAGTCGCGGTAAATCCAAGCGCCGTGAAAACCGAGTTCAGCCGCGATCGGGATCAACGGCAGGTCGCGCAGCTGCTGCAGGCCGGCTGTAAGCATATGCTTGACGCCTTTGCGATCGAGAATATCAACATCGATGACCTCATTGAGACCGCCATGAATGATCCTCAGGCGGTTGGCGGTGAGACAAAGGAGTTCCGCGGCATCAACCTTGGTGACCTGCATGCCGCCTATCGACAATTCTGCAAACGACAGGAAACTGCGAAGCCCGCGGTCGACCTCGGCGAGGTCATCGACTTCTACAACAAAGCGGCAGCCAACCTTCCGGACCACAACAAACTCAACGGCCTCAGACTTCCCGGCGTGAGCGTCGTGCTCGACGCCAGCGGCCGGCATTTCGCCGACATGTTTCAGGACAACCAGCGCTCGAGCTGGATTTCGCTCAATAAGGTGCCGGTCCACGTCCGAAACTCGTTCATCGCGGCCGAAGACAAGCGCTTTTACCAGCACAAGGGCGTTGACGAACGCGGTCTGGTCCGCGCTTTCCTGAACAATCTCACGCAAGCCGGCCGCCGCGAGGGCGGTTCGACGATAACGCAGCAGCTCGTCAAGAACCTGCTGGTGGGCGAAGATCGAACCTACGAGCGAAAGATTCGCGAGACCATTATCGCAACGCGAGTCGAGTCCACACTCGGCAAAGACCAGATCCTGGAACTTTATCTCAACGCCGTCTATCTCGGCCGCGGCTCGTGGGGCATTGAGCGTGCGGCTCGGAACTATTTCGACAAGTCGGCAAGCGAGCTCTCTCTGGAGGAGGGCGCATTGCTCGCGGGCCTCACCAAGGGGCCGAACTATTTCAGCCCGGATCGGCAGCCGGCGCGCGCCCAGGGCCGGCTCGCGTATGTTTTGGGCCGAATGCAAGAAGACGGGATGTTGGGTGCCGCAGAAAACGCCAGGCTGCATGGCAGACCGGGGTTACCGTCGCTGCCCGCAATGGCGCCCAATCAACGGGCGCGGCGCGACATCGGTTTCCATTTCGTGGATGAGGTCACTCGCGAAGTGAAAACGGTGGCCGGCGTCACCGAGGCCGCACCTGAGTCCTACACGATAAGGTCCACGATCAATCCGCAACTACAGCGCGCGACGGAAGAAGCCCTTCAGGAGGGATTGTTTCAATACGAGCGCGACAACGGCCGCCTCGAATTCAAAGGCGCTGAGGCTAATCTTTCCCAAGCAATCGGGCGGATCGAGGCCGAAAGGAAGCCCAACGAGAAACGCCCGGCATGGCAGCAAGCGCTCATAAGCGCACGTCTGCCGCTGTATGACGTCCACTGGACGCCGGCCGTGGTGGTAGAAGCGCCCGCCAGCAAGAAGGGCGCGGCTTGGCATGTCGGCCTTGCGGACGGACGCATCGTACCCCTCACCCTCGATCCCGGAACACAGCGCAAACTCAAGATTCATGATGTGGTCTTGGTTCATCTTTCCGGCGGAAAAGGCAAGGCGCCGGGGCGCGCACAACTGCGGATGCGCCCCGAGGTGCAAGGGGCTGTGGTGGTCCTGGAGAACAAGACGGGGCGTATTCTGGCGATGGCCGGCGGGTTTTCCTATCCCCTGAGCCAGCTCAATCGCACCACTCAGGCCGCACGCCAGCCGGGGTCGACGATCAAGCCCCTGACCTACCTTGCGGCGCTGGGCAAGGGCTTGCAGCCGGACACGCTTCTCAGCGACGACGAGATCGCGCTCCGCCCCGTCGGAGCGCGGGCACGGGGAGGCCGCGAGCCCGAATACTGGTCGCCCAAGAACTACGACGGCGGCGGAGGCGGCGTCCTGACCATGCGGGCAGCACTGGAAAATTCGCGCAATCGTGCGACTGTGCATCTCCTCGACGGGGGAATCGAGATCAAACCCGAGGCCAGTCTCAACCGAATCTGCGATCTGGCGGTGGAGGCGCAGATCTATCGCGAATGCCAGCGGGTCTATCCGCTCGTGCTTGGTGCGCAACCCGTGCGGCCGATTGACCTTGCCGCCTTCTATGCCACGATCGCAAATGAGGGGACGCGGCCCACACCCCATGCGGTCGAGTCCGTCGAGCGCGATGGCCAGAATATCTTTCGACACCAGGCAACGTCGGTCACGATCAAATCCGTCGACCCGGCGGCTTTTTATCAGCTGAAGACCATGTTGCAGGGCGTCCTCGCGCGTGGAACCGCCCGCTCCATCGCAAGGCTCTCCCCCTACGTCGCCGGCAAGACGGGCACCTCCGAGGATGAGAACGACGTGTGGTTCGTCGGCTTCACCAACGACGTTACGGTGGCAGTCTGGCTCGGCTACGACAATGCCGGAGGACGGCGCCGTACACTGGGCAGCGGTTCGACCGGGGGAGCGGTGGCGGTACCGGTCTTTGACCCGATAATCGAGGCCGCGTGGGCCCATGTGGCGTCCAAACGGGCGCTCGCACCGCCCTCACTCGAGGCGAGCCGGCAGCTCTCGTGCAACTCGAGCGATCTTGAACTTAACGAAAGTCGCCGGCGATCCAGGACCGCCATCACCGAGTGCCTCCGGTTGGATAGAAAGGGGAGAGTTATCGATACGCGGTATCGCCTGGTGTCTCGCGAGAGCGACAGGCAAGATCGCGACGAAATTCCAATTCGCGGGCGGTCCGAACGCGCCTATGCGTTTGATCCGAGCCGATCGCCTTGGGAGAGTCCCTGGCAGGGCGCGTCGCAATGGCGTCCGCGTCGGGAATACGAATTGCGCGGACATCACCCGCGAGGCTTCCACGCGTCTAGGCGGTCCAATTTCATGTGGCGTCGTTGAGTGATCACGGCCGACGATCGCATTGGTAAATATTCTGATGCAGCGGAGGAACGAACGGCGGCTATTCGGTTTGAATCACAGGACGCAGGATAGCTGTTTCACTCTTAAATTTAGCACGCGGGTCGATTTGTTTGCACGTTCGCGCGCTAACAGCAGGAGGCTCCGATATGTGCGATTACAGCCTTGAGAACGTCGCGAGTCGCGCGGCGCGAGTCGGCGAGAAGCTTGTTTCAACCCAGTTCGTGAACTCATTGACCCGCGGTTTCGCGGCGATAGGAGAGCCGAATGTTGCTGTGTGCTTGCTTCCTGGCACCGAGCTGGGTTTTGACCAGGATGTAGAATGCGACCACCCGCTCGGGCTCTACGAAAGGCGGAAATTGAAAGAGAAGGTCGCTCGCTTCCGGCAGATCAATTTACATAGCCCCTACGAACACCACGATGCACTGGAATTTCCGAGTGGAAAGGTGGTGCTGCTGACACGGCTTTGCATCGGACAATCCGCCACGGTGTTGCAACTTCCGGCGGACGCGCGCGCGCCGGAAGCCTCGCGCGAGAGCGGAGTCAAAGCCCTCGCACCCGTCGATTAGGGGGCCGACGCGGACGGGGTACCCGCGCGGAGAGAGAGAACGGTGGGCACGCGCTGTCCACGCGTTGGAAGCGTGCCTGTCCGCGTCATCGGGCAGTTCGCGGTCGAACCGATAAACATCCCAATACCGGGAACGCCCACGTGGAGACCATGTGGGAGGAGGTTGTCATCTGCCCTCATTGCCGCTCCCTCCCTCCCCCGCCAGCCGGGAGGGTAGAGACGGCGTATCGATGAAGCGGTTGATCGCGCCGGTCGCGATACGCCGCTCGCGCTACTGGACGGCCGAGCGACCGAGTGGAGAGCGTCATGGCTGAACGGATTGTCGCATCGAAGTTTGCGATCCGGCGGAGTAGCCGCCTCGCGCTACTTTTCGGTGGGATAGGTGTTGCGACGGGGACCTTGATCGCGAGCCCGCACCTCCTTCAGGTGCCGCTGTCCCCGAAGAAAGAGCTGCCTCGCCCTATCGCCACCGAACGAACCTCGAATTTTGCCAGCTTTGCGGCGCTTGCACATGCGGTCAAGCCGGCCGTAATCGCGGTCATCGCTCGCACCACCGAGGTCGATTTGGCTTCGCGGGCGCAGGGATCACCCGAAGGACCAAGGTCGCGATTTAGCACATCGCAAGGATCCGGTTTTTTCATCACTGCCGACGGCTACGCCGTCACAAGTAATCATGTCGTCAAAGGCAGTGCATCGGTTGAGATTCGCACTGACGAGGGCGTCGTCTACAAAGCGAGGGTGATTGGCACCGATGCGATGAGCGACCTTGCGGTGATCAAGGCGGATGGGCGCAGGAATTTCGTGCACGTGAGGTTTGCGGAACAGCCGCCGCAGGTCGGCGACTGGATTATCGCCGTCGGTAATCCGTTTGGTCTCGGCGGGACAGTTACGGCCGGGATCGTTTCTGCGCGGGGCCGGGACGTGGAGAAGGAGTCGGATTCGTATCAAGACCTGCTTCAGATCGATGCGCCCATAAATAAAGGCAATTCAGGCGGGCCGACGTTCGACATTTCAGGCAACGTGGTAGGAGTCAATACCATCATCCTCTCGCCCACAGGCGGTTCAGTAGGAATCGCCTTCGCGATCCCGTCGGACAAGGCGAAACTCATCGCTGAACAGCTCAAGGAAAGGGGTGCGGTGACGCGGGGCTGGTTAGGAATTCAGTTCCAGTCCGTCTTGCCGGAAATTGCTGACAGCCTGGAGTTAGCGGAGCCGGCGGGCATTCTCATTGCCGACGTCCACCCTCAAGGACCAGCCGCGAAGGCAGGGATCGCAGCGGGCGACCTCGTGGATTCCGTCAATGGTGAAACGATAAAGAACGCCCACGACTTCAGTCGCGCAATAGACGCCACGCCGCCGGGTTCAATAGTCATACTCGGCACCCGGAAAAAGGGACGCGAAGAATGGATTGCCGTCATGGCCGGCCGGTCCCCGATGCACGCCGAGGTTTCGCCGCTGCCGACGCCTAAATACGAAGCTGGAAACAACGAAGATCACCCGCAGCTTGGACTGAAGCTCCTTGCGCTCGGCGCGCTAGGCGGCACCGAAGAACGACAAGGAGTGTTGGTTGTGGAGGTTGAACCGGGCGGGCTCGCAGCGGGCCGAGGGATTGATCCGGGCGACCTCATCCTGGACGTTGCGGACGAGGCCATCGGGGCGCCGGAGGACGTGTTCAGGCTGGTAAACACCGCAAAAAGCGCCGGGAAACGTTCGGTATTGATGCGGATCAAGTCGGGCGACACTGCGAAGTTTATTGCATTGCCAATCGGCTGATTTTACCCGTATCTCTTGGCGGAGCGGTTCGCTCCTCAATTCGCCGGCGCTGATCGCTATGCTCATCGAAGACTATGCACTGATCGGTGATTGCGAGACTGCCGCGCTGGTCGGGCGCGACGGTTCAATCGATTGGCTATGCTGGCCGCGGTTCGATTCGGAGGCTTGCTTCGCGGCGCTGCTCGGATCCCACGACCATGGGCATTGGCTGATCTGCCCGAAGCATTCCGGCGCGCGCGTCGTTCGGCGATACCGCCCGAACACGCTGATTCTTGAAACGCGATTTGAAACCCCGGAAGGCGCGGCGACATTGATCGATTTCATGCCGCCCCGGGGAAGACATTCCAACATCGTGCGCATGGTCGTCGGGGAGCGCGGCCGGGTGCCGATGGCGACAAAGCTCGTGTTCCGATTTGGATATGGCGCGATTGTCCCGTGGATGACACGCCTGGAGGACGGTACATACCGCGCCATTGCGGGTCCGGATATGGTGGTATTGCGCACGCCGGTGCAGCTGAGAGGCGAAAATCTGACAACGGTGGGAAATTTCATCATTTCGGCAGGCGAAACCATTCCGTTCGTACTGACCTATTCATTGTCGCATCTGCCCCCGCCGGTACCGAGAGACCCAACAACGGCCCTGGAGGCGACGGAGGCCTTTTGGCGCGATTGGACAGGAAAATGCACCGCAGAGGGCCCCTGGCACGAAGCGGTGGTGCGGTCGCTGATTACGCTTAAAGCCCTGACATATGCGCCAACGGGCGGCATTGTGGCGGCTCCGACCACGTCATTGCCGGAGCGTCCGGGCGGGCCGCGCAACTGGGATTATCGCTTCTGCTGGCTGCGCGACGCGACACTCACCTTGCTCGCCATGATGCATGCCGGCATCTACCACGAGGCTCAGGCGTGGCGCGACTGGATGGTGCGGGCCGTCGCTGGCAGCGCCTATCAAATCCAACCGCTGTACGGCATCAGCGGCGAGCGCCAGCTGCATGAATGGATCGTGCCGTGGTTACCGGGTTTTGCGAACTCCAAGCCGGTCCGGGTCGGGAACGCAGCGCACCGTCAGTTTCAGCTTGACGTGTTCGGTGAGGTCATGGATGCCCTTCACCAAGCGCGTCGCAGCGGCATCACCACGAGCGAGTCGGGATGGCGGGTGCAGGTGGCGCTCCTGGGTCACCTTGCGCGCGTGTGGTCCCAACCGGACGAAGGCATATGGGAGGTTCGCGCGGAGCGCCGGCATTTCACCTATTCGAAGGTCATGGCTTGGGTTGCGTTCGATCGGGCCATCAAGAGCGCCGAAACTTTCGGACTTGAGGGGCCGGTTCACCAGTGGCGAGAATTGCGCGCGCAGATTCGCGCCGAGGTATGCGAGCGCGGTTTCGACGCACAACTCGGCAGCTTCGTTCAGTCATATGGATCGAAACAAGTCGACGCGAGCTTGCTCTTGATCCCATGCGTGGGATTCCTGCCGGTCTCCGATCGGCGCATAAGCGGCACCATAAGCGCGATTGAGCGGCGCCTGCTGGCGAATGATTTCGTCATGCGCTACGAGACAAGTACTTCTGTCGACGGCTTGCCGCCCGGGGAAGGGGTATTCCTCGCCTGCAGCTTTTGGCTTGCTGACGTCTACGTACTGCAGGGCCGTCGGCAGGACGCCGAGCGACTTTTCAAGCGCCTCATGGGCCTGCGTAACGACGTGGGCCTTCTCAGCGAAGAATACGACCCGGTGGCGCAACGGCTCATCGGCAATTTCCCGCAGGCATTCTCCCATGTTGCCTTGATCAATAGCGCCTTCAATCTCACACGCTCGCTCATGCCGGTCGAGCAGCGCTCTCAGGCGACGGTCGAGGGGAGCCCGTGAATGGACACTCGGGCGAAGCCGATGCAGCGCCCTCTCCCCGCATGCGGGAGCGGGTAGGGAGGGGACCAGCCGGACGTGACGTAATGCCTATTCCCGCGGTGGCTCGCGGGCCGATCAGAAACCGTAGTTGCGTCGCCAGTATGGGCGGTAGCCATACCAGCCGTACCGGCGATATCCCCAGTATGGGCGATAACCATAACGATATCGCCAATATGGCCGGTAGCCATAGAAGCCATAACTGTAGGGGCGCCAATAATATGGTCGATAGCCATAGTAGCGAGGCCGCCAGTAATAGGGACGATAGCCATGGGCGTAAGCTCCCCAATAGGCGGGGTAGCCATATGCGCGCCAGGGATACCGGTAGTAACCGTAGTAAGGAACTCCGAAGCCAAAGGTGAGGCCGGGTCCGAACGCTGACGCGCTGCCGGGAACAGCGACAGCTCCGACTCCCATGAATCCGAAGACCATGAGCGGCTTGACTAGTGCGCGCATCGGAGTCTCCCACTTGGTTGGGCTCTGCCGTTGGTCCACCAGCCTTCCTCGATTAAAGCAACGCGAGCGCCGTCGCCTCGTTCCCGGCGTCGCGCTGCCGCCCTTCCGCCCCCTCCTTACCCTCCCCCCGCAAGCGGGGAGGGTAAGGAGGGGAGGAACGATATCCGTCAGTGTCGATGATGGTCTTGCTGGTCGGCTCGTCGTCGCGGTGAGTATGGAACGCCAAAACCCCGGAGGGGCTTATAGCTTAGGGCCGTCGATGCTGTGTCCGCGGCCGGCTTTTGATTTTCGACAGCATGTGCGGCCCTCAGTTTGGCGATCCGATCTCGCCGTCCGCGCCGCAATGCGGCGAACCCGCAAATTCGGCACAACGCCGCGAGCAACCGATGCGATTTAAGTTTCGCGCAGGCGCGCCGTAAGTTGGACATGCTTGCCCGGCATGCTAGGCCCACGCTGCGGGTCCATTCAATGGGAGAGCCGGAGACCGGAATGAGGACACCCCCTCCCCACATGCGCAAAGGCTTCGGCGGACACATTGAACCGAAAGCCCTTTACCGATGACGACGAAACGCCCGGCCGCGAGAGCAGTACCGGCGGACCCGTGCTGCTTCATCGTTTTCGGCGCCTCCGGAGACCTTGCCTACCGTCTTCTCGTGCCCGCGCTCTACAATCTCGCGGCACGAGGTCTGCTGCCGGAAGCCTTCGCGATCATCGGCGTAGCGCGGGCCGAAAAGTCTCCGGAGACATTCCGCACCGAGCTGGAAATTGGACTGCGCCGGTTTGCAATCGGCAAGGTCGATCGTGAAATCGTGAGCCGGCTGCTTGGTTGTGTCGGCTATGTCGCCGGCGGTGCCGACGATCCTACGACTTACCACAGACTCGAGGAGGCGCTGGCGCGGGTCGAGCGCGCCCGCGACACCCGCGGTAACCGCCTCTTCTATCTCGCGACGCCGCCTTCGGCATTCGCGCCGATCGGCCGCCGTCTTGGCGAGACGTGTCTTGCTCGGGTGCAGAATGGGGCATGGCGCAGGCTCA
>Ga0137409_10006955_pt1 | contig 11666 bp, 7 predicted proteins | sample CZODoug1_16funga_FD_122059 | JGI IMG/M metagenome (GOLD analysis project Ga0137409, IMG submission 122059) | Vadose zone soil fungal communities from Angelo Coast Range Reserve, California, USA - CZODoug1_16fungal (Hybrid Assembly) | ecosystem: Environmental > Terrestrial > Soil > Vadose zone... | reverse complement strand
TGGAGAGCCGTATGCGAGAAAACCGCCCGTACGGTTCGGAGGGCGGGGTCGGCGCAAACCGATCCCGACCCCTATCATACGCCGCAGCAAGGCGATGTGGCAGGGCCGGCCATAACCGAAACCTTTGTGGTTATGGGTCCCCGCCTGCGCGGGGACGACAGCGGCTGGGTTCGTGCCCTACGCCTCTCCGATTTCGCGCAGGATCTCGGCGGTATGCTCGCCGAGCCGCGGCGAGGGGCGCGGCGACGCGACTGGCTTGCCGCCGATCATAATCGGGGTACGGACACCGGGAATCTTGCCGTCCTTGGCGGCGTCGCTTGCGAGCTCAAGCCGCATGCCGCGATGGATCACCTGCGGATCGGCAAACACTTGATCAAGGTCGTTGATCGGCCCAGCCGGAACGCCGACCGCTTCGAGCTTGTCGAGAAGCTCGGCGCCCTTCATACGCTTGGTCAGCGTCGAGAGCTGCCCGACCAGCTCGTCACGGTGCGCCAGACGTCCGATGTTGTTGAGGTACTCGGCCTTCTGCGCGAGCTCCGGCTGGCCCAGCACGCCACAGAGCTTCTGGTACTGGTTGTCGTTGCCGGTCGCGATGATGATGTGGCCGTCCGCGACCGGGAACACCTGATACGGTACGATGTTGGGGTGACTATTGCCCTGACGCTTGGGAACGTTGCCCGAGACCAGATAATTGAGCGCCTGGTTGGCGAGCACGCCAACCTGGCTGTCGACCAGCGCCGCATCGACCAGCGTGCCGCGCCCGGTCTTCTGCCGCTCGACCAGCGCGGCCAGCACGCCAACAACCACATAGACGCCGGTAAAGATGTCAGCGATCGGAACGCCCCCGCGCGTCGGCTCGCCGTCCGGCGTGCCAGTGAGGCTCATGAAGCCGCCCATGCCCTGCGCCATCAGGTCATAGCCGGCACGCGCCGCATAGGGGCCGGTCTGGCCGAAGCCGGTGACGGAGCAATAGATCAGATGGGGGTTTTCTGCCTTGAGGCTTGCATAGTCGAGGCCGAACTTCTTGAGGCCGCCGACTTTGAAGTTCTCCAGCAGCACATCGGAGCGGGCCGCGAGCTTCTTGACGATGCGCTGGCCTTCCGGCGACTCGAAGTCGAGCTCGATCGAGCGCTTGCCGCGATTGGTGCCATGGAAATAGGCAGAGCCCAGATGGCTGCCGTCGGCCGCTGGTACAAAGGGAGGGCCCCAGGCGCGGGTATCGTCGCCGGCGCCCTTGCGCTCCACCTTGATCACGTCGGCGCCGAGATCGGCGAGGATCTGCCCCGCCCACGGCCCCGCCAGAATGCGGGCAAGCTCGAGGACACGCACACCGTTGAGGGGACCCGACATCGAAAACTCCTTGGAAACCGCGCGGCGAACGGCCGCGCCAGGAAAACCACCACCAAAACCACCACCAAAACCACCACCAAAACCACCGCCAAAACCACCGCTAAAGCCGCGGCCAAAACCGCCGCCTGTGTGTGGCGCGCCGGCACGGCCATGTCCATAGCTGGTAACCAGGCCGTTAACGACGGTCCAAAGTGTTTACGACGATTTGTAGAATTCGGCCGGCATAACCATTTAATGTCACGCAGCAGGGATAATTTCGTGTCGTGAACACCTCCTTTTTTGGCGAGCTTTTGCAAAGCATCACGGAGCGCGGGCGCGCGCTCCTCGATCGCACCCGTGAGCGCCGCGAGAGCGCGGAAGAGCGTTACACGAGCCTGGTGGAGCTTTGCGAGGAGCTCCTGTCCGGGCGCGGCGAAGCCTCCGGTGTCGCGCTCGCGCGCGAAATTCTGTCGCACTATGCAGAGCTGACATCGGGGCCGCGTATCGCGTTCTTCGAGGCGCTCGCAAAACGCTTCGGTCCCGATCACGGCAAGCTCGACGCCGCCATCGCGGTGTGGCGCGCGAATCCATCCGATGACACCGCGACGCGGGTTCATCGCGCGGCCGAGCCGCGCCGGCAGGAGCTGCTGCGCCGGCTCAACCTCGCGCCCGGCGGCACTGCCGCGCTGGTGCGCATGCGCGAGCAGCTGCTCGATGCGCTCAACCGCCGCGGCGATCTCAACGTCGTCGACAACGACTTCGTGCACATGTTCTCGTCGTGGTTCAACCGCGGCTTTCTGGTGCTGCGACGCATCGACTGGTCGACGCCGGCGAGCGTGCTCGAAAAGATCATCCGCTATGAAGCGGTGCACCAGATCCACGACTGGAACGATCTGCGTCATCGCATCGATCCGCCCGACCGTCGCTGCTACGCCTTCTTTCATCCCGCGCTGATTGATGACCCGTTGATTTTTGTCGAGGTCGCGCTCACGCGGGAGATCCCGCCCGCGATCGCGCCGATCCTGACGCTGCAGCGCGAGGTGATCAGGCCCGACAAAGCGTCGACCGCGGTGTTCTACTCGATCTCGAACTGCCAGCGCGGCTTGAGCGGCGTGTCGTTCGGCCATTTCCTGATCAAGCAGGTGGCCGAGGAGATCGCGCGCGAGACGCCCAAGCTCTCGACCTTCGTGACGCTGTCGCCGGCACCGAACTTTGCGCAGTGGCTCACGCGCGAGCGCGCCAACGAGCAGTCGCAGGTGCTCTCCGCGAGCGACCGCGCCGCGCTTGCCAATCTCGAAACGGTGGGCTGGTGGCAGGCCGAGGCGACGCGCGAGCCCGTGAAGGAGCCGCTGATCCGCGCGGCGGCCTGGTACTACCTGCATGCCCGCACGCGCAATGGCAGCCCGATCGATTCGGTCGCGCGCTTTCATCTCGGCAACGGCGCGCGGCTCGAGCGGCTCAACTGGCTGGCCGACACCTCGGAGCGTGCGATCGCGCAGGCCTGCGGCCTGATGGTCAATTATCTCTACGACCTCGAGGATATCGAAGAGAATCACGAGGCCTATGCGCAGCAGCGAACGGTCGTCGCCTCCAAGGCGGTGACGAGCCTCAACAAGGCGCCGGCGCGCGATGTCGTGCCGCTGACCGAGGCGCATAACGTGTTTCTGTGAGCCGCATGTCTACTGCGGTCATGCTCGCATAGCCGGCCGCAGGGTTGCGACCCCGGACACTCGTTCTGTCAAGCTTTCGGAACCCGATTGGGTTTACCATCTGTTAAGCACCATGCTGGGCTGTTGAATGCCTGAATGCCCGGAGAGCAATTTCCTTAAAGACCAATCCGCATGATATCCGGCCGATGGCCCCGTTCAACTACCTGTTTGAGTTCGTCGCCGGCCAAAGCGTCCGCTCGGTCGCGAGCAAGTCGTCTGCTCCCAAGCCCGCGCGCTCGCGCGCCGTTCAGTTGCTGGTTCTCTGCGGTTTGCTGCTCGCGAGCGCAATCCTGGCCGGCACCAGCTTCATCGTTGCCAGTCTTCACCATCGCGTTCTGGCCGACAATGAGCGAGAGCTGCGCAACCTGGCCCTCGTTCTTGCCGAACAAGCCGACCGTACGTTCCAGGCGCTCGAGGTTGTCCAAACCAGTCTGATCGAGCGATCGCAGGCGCTCGGCGTGTCGTCGAGCGACGACTATCGGCGGGAGATGTCCGGTTACGACGTCCATATGGTGCTCAAGGACAAGATCCAGAGCATGCCGCACGTCGATGCTGTCGGGCTGATTGACGCTGAAGGGAAGCTCATCAACTTTTCGCGTTCCTGGCCAATCGCGGCGTTCGACGTGTCCGACCGAGATTATTTCAAGGCGCTCAAATCTGACCCTCAGCGAGTGTCGTTTGTGAGCGCGCCTGCACTCAGTCGAGGAGCCGGGACCTGGACCATCTTTATCGCACGCAAATTTGTTGGCCCGAATGGCGAGTTCCTCGGCCTGGTCGTGGGTGCAATCGAGCTTCAGTACTTCGAGAACCTTTTTGCAGACATTGCGCTCGGGCCAGACAGCGCGATCTCGCTATTCCGCCATGATGGAATTCTGCTCGTCCGCTATCCGCGTCGCGACGCGCCGGGTACCTCATACGCCCAGGGACCGCTCTTCACGACCGTGCTGCCGCGCGGAGACCGCGGTTTGGTGCGGGTGAGCAGCCCTATCGATGGCATAGAGCGCATCATCGCGGGTCACAGCTTGGCGCATTATCCGGTTGTCGTGGCAGTTGCCACCACCACCGATGCAGTTTTCGCCGATTGGCGGATCTATACCAAATACCTGATCGGTGCTGCCGCTCTTTCAATTCTTGTGATTGGCGGCATCGTCTTCGTCAGTGTGGGGCGATTCAAGAGCTACGAGCTGCTTGCGATAGCGCGCGCCGAAACCGCCGAGGCGGAAGGGGCGCGGGCCGTAGCGGAAGCCGTGGTCCGCGAGCGCGAACAGGCGGAAGAAAAGCTACGCGAGCAAAAACTGCAGTTGGACACGGCCCTCAACAACATGTCGCAGGGCCTTTGCATGTTTGATGCCGCGAATCGATTGGTTGTATGCAATGAGCGTTTCCTGGAGATGTACGGAATGTCGACCGAGCTCGCAAAGCCCGGTTGCCACATCAGTGAGATCCTGGCGCAGCACTTCGCCTCGGGCGCGTTTTCAGGAAACGCCGAAGAGTACATCGCCTCCATCGAGCGCGAGATCGCCGAAGGTAAGCCGGTCGATAAGACTATTGAAACAACTGACGGGCGCACGATTGCCGTCGCGAACCGCCCCTTGCCAGGCGGCGGGCGTGTTTCGACCCACGAGGACATTTCCGAACGCAAAGAGGCCGAGGCGCGCATTGCTTATCTGGCAAATCACGATGTCCTGACCGATCTGCCAAATCGCGCAGCCTTTGCCGATCACCTTGCGCGCAAGATCGACCAGGCCACCAAGGCGGACAAGACGTTCGCTCTTCTCTCCATCAATATCGACCGCTTCAGTGACATCAACGATGTCTTCGGGCACCGCGTTGGTGACGCTGTGCTGCGGGAGATCTCCAGGCGCCTGCGATCAACATCGGAGCGAGCCTACGTGGCGCGCGTTGGCGGCGACGAATTCGCTTTGATTTCAGGGTCCGGTCCGCAGCCGGACACGGCCGAAGCACTCGCAGTGGACGTTCTTAGCGCTTTCGCCGAGGACATCGAGGTCGAAGGCCGCCAGCTGCGGATGACGCTGAGCATGGGAGTGGCGATCTTCCCGGCCGACGGCGCGGACGTCAAAACCCTGATCGGGAATGCGGATGCTGCCATGCGTCGCGCGAAGGTCGAAGGCCCTGGTGCGGTGCGGTTCTTCGCGCCCGAGATGGACGAGAGCTCGCGGGACCGGCGCGCGCTCCAACGTGATCTGCGGACTGCGGTAAACTTCGAGCAATTTGCTTTGCATTTCCAGCCGCAGGCCTTGATCAGCGGGCGTATCATCGGCTTCGAGGCGCTCGTGCGATGGAATCATCCGAGCCGCGGCTTGATTCCTCCCGGCGAATTCATTCCGGCGGCCGAAGAGAGCGGCCTCATCATTCCAATCGGCGAATGGGTTCTGCACGAAGCCTGCCGCGCGGCGGCGTCGTGGCCGCATCCACTCGAAATCGCCATCAATCTTTCGCCCGTCCAGCTTCGCCACGGTGATCTGCCAGAGCTGATCCATGCCGTTTTGCTGGAGACCGGGTTGGCTGCGCGCCGCCTTGAAATCGAGATCACCGAGAGCGTGCTGATCGGCGACATTTCCCGTACCCTTTCGATCCTGCGCCAGCTCAAGGCTCTCGGTGTGCGGATCGCCATGGATGATTTTGGAACGGGATACTCTTCATTGTCGAATCTGCAGTCATTTCCCTTCGATAAGATCAAGATCGACCGGTCTTTCATATCGAACCTGGAGAACAATCGGCAGTCTCAATCGATCGTGCGCGGCGTGATCAGCCTTGCTCAAGGTCTGAACCTGCCGGTGCTGGCAGAAGGCGTCGAGACCAAGGAACAGCTCGCATTTCTGGCACGCGAGGGCTGCAACGAGGTGCAGGGCTATCTGATCGGCCATCCAAGCCCGATTGAAGAGTACGCCGAGCTGGTCGGTCGCCCGGCCGTGGCCGATTCAAAGCGCGTGGCGCGCTAGTGCACCGATTCCGAAGTTCGCATCACATTGCGGCACATCCGTTTGCGAACTTCGGAATCAAAGGTGCACTAGCAATTCTATGATTCTAGTGCCGCTTTTCGATTTGAAGTTCCTAGCAGAGCTTGTTGCAGGTGGTGTAGGAACTTCAAATCGGCGGCACTAGGCTCGTCCATACACCGGCACGATTGCGCCACGCGTGACTGCGTTCTGCGGCGAGGCGAGAAACAGAATCGTTGCCGCGACTTCCTCGACCTTTGGCCAGGCCGCGTGATCGGCCTTCGGCATGGCGGCGCGGTTTGCGGGCGTATCCATGGTCGAGGGCGCGACCGCATTGACCAGGATGCCAAGCTTGGCCACCTCTTCGGCGAGCGCGATCGTGAACGCCACGACCGCGGCCTTGCTGGCCGTGTAGGCGGCCATGCCGGCGCCGCTGCGCGGCTCGAGCGCAGGGCGCGCCGCCACATTGACGATGCGACCGCCGCGGCCGCTCATCGCGTTCACGGCGCCGCGGCTGCACAGGAACGCCGTGACGAGATTCATCTCCAGCTGTTTCATCAGTTCGGCCTTCGTCGTCTTTGCGACTTCAGCCATCGCAAAGCCGCCGACCAGATGGATCGATGCCCACAGTTGATCGACGCTGCCAAAGAGCCGCGCGACGTCGGCCTCGTCGCCGAGGTCGGACATGGCGACGAGCTTGACGCGCTCGTGCTGGCGCAGCGCGAAGCGCTCGGCCTCCGCCGCGACCACATAAGGAACATGGCAGGTGGCGCCCGCCTCGACGAGCGCGCCGACCACCGCGGCTCCAAGCGCGCCGGTGCCGCCGGTGACGATCACGTGCCGATCGCGATAGTCCATGTGGAGTGCTCCTCTCAACGACATTCGCCGGCAATGTCACGGAGGATACGGCACGATGAGCCATCAATCGAGTCGAAAGCCCTGCTCGCGCACGAAGGCGCCAAAATCGGTGCGCGTCGGCTCGGCATATTGCCGTGCCTTGTCCTGTGACCAGCCGTAGAAGCTCGCTTCGCCCCAGCGCTCGACACGGCGTTGGCGCCGATAGGGTCGCAGCGCCGCGCGTCGCCGATCGTAGGCCTCGATCTCGCCGATCAGGTCGCGCTCGCCATAGCGGTTCTCGATGACGGTGGTCGACAGCGACAGCCGCGGCGTGATCTCGCCCGGCTGCTCGGGCCAGCCGACGCACAGTCCTGCGATCGGAACAGTGCGCGGCGGCAGATTGAGCGCCTTGGCGACGATCCGGGGATAGTCCCTGACCGAGCTGATCGGGCAGATGCCAAGGCCAACGGCGGTTGCGGCCTGTATGAACGTCGTCATCACGATCGCACCATCAACCGCCGCGTTGAAGAACGCGTCGAGGTGATCGTTGGGGAATGGCTTATCGCGCCGCTTCGACATCATCGGCAACCGCGCGCCGTTGCCGACGAAGACCAGGAACACGGGCGCGTCCATGATCCAGGGCATCTCCGGGATGGTGTCGACGATCGTCTGGCGGATCGCGGTCTCGCGCACGATCACGATATCGGCCTGCTGCAGGTCGCTCTTGGAGGGCGCCGACAGCGCGCATGCGCACAGCAGCTGCAGCAGATCAGGGTCGATGGGCCGAGACTGGAAGCGCCGATGCGAGCGATGGCCGGCAATCCGCGCGAGCACCGCGAGACCGGGAAGCTCCTCGTTGACCGTGAGTTCCTCGCCGAAGCGCTCGGCGAGCGCCTGTTGGATCGCAGTTGAGGTGATGGGTTCGGAGGCGGCAGGTTCAGGCGCGGCAGGATCGGACGGCGTTGGATCGGGCGCTACAGGATCGGACATGGCATTTCCGTGGTTGGCAAGGCTGGACTTGCCTAGCCTTACCCGGAGATTGGGTCGGCCGCCATCGGCTGCGAACAACGGGCATTCATGCATATAACCGCTTGAGCCCGAAGGTTGCCTCGCGCCATGGTGGGGCAGAGGGAATCAGCAGCATGGCCGATTTCGATCTCGCTATCATCGGCGGCGGTATCAACGGGGTGGGCATCGCCCGCGATGCGGCTGGCCGCGGGCTCAGCGTGCTGCTCGTTGAGCAGAGCGACCTCGCGTCCGGCACGTCGTCAGCCTCGACCAAGCTCATCCATGGCGGCCTGCGGTATCTAGAGCACTATTGGTTTCGGCTGGTGCGCGAAGCCCTCACCGAGCGTGAGGTGATGCTGCGGATGGCGCCGCATCTGGTGCGGCCGATGCGCTTCGTGCTGCCGATGGAGACCGGCATGCGGCCGGCCTGGATGCTGCGGACCGGGCTCTTTCTGTACGATCACCTGGGCGGGCGAAAAATCCTTCCTGGCTCCCGCAGCCTCGATCTCGCGCGCGATCCGCTCGGTAGTCCGCTCAAGGAAGGTTACCGCAAAGGTTTCGAGTATTCCGACTGCCACACGGATGACTCGCGCCTCGTCGTGCTCAATGCGCTCGATGCCGCCGAGCGCGGCGCTGTGATCCGCACGCGCACCCGTTGCGTGCGGGCGGAGCGCGGGGAGAGCTGGCAGCTGACGCTTGAGGCGCGTGGCGGATCCGACAGCGTGAGCGCGCGGGCGCTGGTCAACGCGGCTGGTCCGTGGGCGGGTGTGGTCGAGACGACGGTGCTGGAGCGGGCGCCGTTGCAGGATCTTCGCCTGGTCAAGGGCAGCCACATCGTGGTGCGGCAGCTGTTCGAGCACGATCGCGGCTATATCTTCCAGAACGCTGATGGGCGCGTCGTGTTTGCGCTGCCATTCGAGCGCGATTTCACGCTGGTCGGCACCACCGACAACCCGTTCTCCGGCGATCCCGCAACGGTCGCGGCAGTGCCGGAGGAGATCGACTATCTCTGCCAGGTGGTCAACGCTCATTTTCGCACGACGATCGCGCCTGGCGATGTGGTCTGGTCGTTCGCGGGCGTGCGCTCGCTCGCCGACGACGGCTCGGCGCGGCCGCAGGACACGCCGCGTGACTATGTGCTTGCGGTCGATCGCAAGGGCGCGCCACTGGTCACGGTCATCGGCGGCAAGATCACCACCTTCCGGCGGCTGGCCGAGGCGGTGCTCGACGCGCTCGCGCCCGTCCTCGGCGTGCGTCCGGCTTGGACTGCGAATTCCACGCTGCCGGGTGGCGACTTTCCGGTCGGCGGCGTCGAGACGCTGGTCGCCAAGACACGCGCGAGCTCGCCGTTTCTGAGCGAGGCGCATGCGCGTCGCCTGGTCGGCTCCTATGGCACGCGCGCGCGTCGTATTCTGGCGGAGATGCGAACCTTCGCCGACCTCGGGCCGCTGATGGGCGCCGATCTGACTGCCGCGGAGCTGCGCTATCTCATCCAGTATGAATGGGCGCAGACGGAGGACGATGTGCTGTGGCGGCGGAGCAAGCTCGGCCTGCGCTTCACGCGTCCGGAACGGGCGCGGCTTGCGACCTTCATGGCCGGTCTCATCGGCGCGGCGGCGACGCAGTGACCTGAGACTTGATGCATTGATGTAAGATTTGGAGCATCAGCTCGTGGCCGACTTTCTCCTCGCGATCGATCAGGGCACGACCTCGACCCGCGCCATCGTGTTCGATGCCGCGCTTAAGCCTGTTGCAGTGGCACAGCAAGAGTTCCGCCAGATCTATCCGGCGCCGGGTCATGTCGAGCACGATCCGGAGGAGATCTGGTCGAGCGTCGTCGCAACTGTGCGAGCCGCACTGGCCAAGGCTGGCGCTGCCGCGCGTGATGTCGCTGCGATCGGGATCACCAATCAGCGCGAGACCACGGTGGTGTGGGATCGCGCGAGCGGCAGGCCGATCCACAACGCGATTGTGTGGCAGGATCGCCGCACGGCCGATGCCTGCGCGGCGCTGCGGCAGGCCGGCCACGAGCCGATGATCGCGGAACGGACGGGACTGCTGCTCGATCCCTATTTCTCGGCCACGAAGATCGCCTGGCTCCTCGACCATGTCGAAGGCGCGCGCGAGACTACGCGCGCGGGCCGGCTCGCCTTCGGCACGATCGACACGTTCCTGCTCTGGCGGCTCACCGGCGGCAAGGTGCACGCGACTGACGCCACCAATGCGGCGCGCACGCTGCTGCTCGACATCAGGAGCGGGCAATGGGATGGCGAGCTCTGCGAGCTGTTCGGCGTGCCGCAGACTTTGCTGCCGAAGGTGTGCGACAGCGCCGGCGATTTCGGCGCGACCGATCTGTTCGGCGGCGCGATCAGCATTCTCGGGATTGCCGGCGACCAGCAGGCGGCGACCGTCGGGCAGGGCTGCTTCAAGCCAGGCATGATGAAATCGACCTATGGCACCGGCTGTTTTGCGCTGCTCAACACGGGCGAGGCGCCTGTTCAATCACGCAATCGTCTCCTCACCACCATCGCGTATCAGCTTGACGGCCGGCGCACCTATGCGCTCGAGGGCGCGATCTTCATCGCGGGTGCGGCGGTGCAATGGCTGCGCGATGCGCTCAAGGTCATCGGGACGGCGCCCGATGTGAATGCGCTCGCGGAGAAGGCCGATCCGCAGGAGCAGGTCTATCTTGTTCCCGCCTTCGTCGGCCTCGGAGCGCCCTGGTGGGATGCGCAGGCGCGCGGCGCGCTGTTCGGGCTCACCCGCAAGGCCGGCGTGGCCGAGATCGCGCGGGCCGCGCTCGAAGCTGTCGGCTATCAGACTCGCGACCTCCTCGACGCGATGCGGGCCGACTGGCCGGCGGCCGGCGACATGGTGTTGCGCGTCGATGGCGGCATGACTGCAAGCGACGTCACCATGCAGTTCCTGGCCGATATTCTCGACGCGCCGGTCGACCGGCCGACCGTGATGGAGACGACCGCGCTCGGCGCCGCTTACCTCGCGGGGCTCAAAGCGGGCGTCTGCCCCGATCTTGCGGGTTTCGCGGCCCGCTGGCAGTGCGAGCGCCGCTTCACGCCACGCATGGATGCGCAGACGCGCGCACGCAAATGGGCGGGCTGGCAGGACGCGGTGCGGCGCACGCGCACCAGTGGCGGGTAATGCGCGCGAGACCTGTTGAGTGCAAGGGCCTGTGCGGCTAGCGTGCCGGCATGGCGAGCGCCCACGCCGATTCCCGCAGTCCAACCATCGTCCGCACGCGCGCGCGCCGGGATTTTGCGCCCTGGGCGGATCCCGCCGCAAAGCCATTGGTGCGGTTCGAGACCATCAGCAAAAGTTTTGGCGGCGTGACCGCAGTCGATCAGCTGTCGCTCGACATTTATCAAGGCGAGTTCTTTGCTCTGCTCGGGCCGTCCGGCTGTGGCAAGAGCACGCTGCTGCGGCTGCTCGCGGGCTTCGAGACGCCAGACGAAGGCCGGGTGCTGCTCGACGGCGTCGATCTGACCGGCGTGCCGCCGCATCGGCGGCCGGTCAATATGATGTTCCAGAGCTACGCGCTGTTTCCGCATCTCACGGTCGAGGGCAATGTCGCCTTCGGGCTCAAGCAGGATAGCTTGCCGAAGGCGGAGATCGCGAGCCGCGTGACCGACATGCTGGCGCTGGTCAAACTCGAAGGCTTCGGCGCGCGCAAGCCGGACCAGCTTTCGGGCGGCCAGCGCCAGCGCGTCGCGCTGGCGCGTGCACTCGCCAAACGGCCGCGCGTCCTTCTGCTCGAGGAGCCGCTCGCCGCGCTCGACAAGAAGCTGCGCGGCGAGACGCAATTCGA
>Ga0137409_10006953_pt1 | contig 11668 bp, 10 predicted proteins | sample CZODoug1_16funga_FD_122059 | JGI IMG/M metagenome (GOLD analysis project Ga0137409, IMG submission 122059) | Vadose zone soil fungal communities from Angelo Coast Range Reserve, California, USA - CZODoug1_16fungal (Hybrid Assembly) | ecosystem: Environmental > Terrestrial > Soil > Vadose zone... | reverse complement strand
GGTTGCGCTCGAGCAAAGTGCCTTGCCAACCCTTCGGGACCGGGCAGATTTCCCCTCATGCGGCGTTGTCGCCTCCTTATTGGGTCATTACCCAACGGCGTCGGCTCCGCCTTGCCTGAGGGGAAATCTGCCGCGGTCGCGGCCACGTAGAATACTCAGACAGGCTCGTAACGCAATGGGGGAAACCAGAATGAAAAACAGATCACGTTCGCTGCTGGGGTTTGCAGCGGCCGCTGCGTGTGTGTGTCTTTGCGCCGGGCTCTGCGCTGCGGCGGCCGATCGCTACGACGCGGCGGTCGCGCACGCCGGCCGCAGCGCCGCCGACGTCAAGCGTGATGCCCTGGATCATCCGGCCGAGATTCTACGCGTGACCGGCATTGGGCCCGGGATGCGCGTGGCCGACGTATTGGCCGGCGACGGCTACTACAGCGAGCTCGCGAGCTACCTCGTCGGCCCCAAGGGCCATGTGCTGTTGATCAACAACGCGGCGTTCGACACCTTCAGCGATGGCGATCGCCAAAAACGCCTCGAAGGCGGCCGGCTTCCCAACGTCGAGCATCAGACGGTCGACCTCAACGACATGCATCTGCCGCGGGGAACCCTGGATGCGGTGCTGCTCATCAAGGTGTACCACGATTTATATTGGGTGGAGACCGACGGAAAGTTCAAGTGGCCGAAGATCGATACGAATGCGGTGCTTTCACAGCTGGCCGCGGCATTGAAGCCGGGCGGCGTTCTCTTGGTCGTGGATCATTCGGCGAAGCCGGGCAGCGGCGCCTCCGCCGCCGCGGAATTGCATCGTATCGACGAGGCCTACGCGGTCAAGGATATCGAATCGCACGGTCTGAAAATGAGCGGCAAGAGCGACCTGCTCCGCCGACCCGACGATGCGCGCGATCAGATCACCTACAAGGGACCGATGCTGGGGAAGACGGATCGCTTCGTCTTGGTGTTTCACAAGCCCGCGCATTGACCGGGCCCGGCAACTACGGAAGCCCGACGCTTAAGGTCTCCTAGTTGTAAAGGGACATACCGCGCGGAGGCACGCGCGATTCAACGCTCCGGCGGGCATAGTAGAGGGATCGCCTCGCGCTTGTTTCGCCGATAGACCTGGAAGTCAGTACGATCGATCGTAATCACGGAGTGCTTCGGAAATAACTCGCTCATCCGGACTAAGCACAGATCAGCGAGATCTGGCTTTTGGTCCGCGAAGCGATCGGCCAAGCGTGCGAGCTGAATGAGATGCTCTTGGCAATTGAACGTCAGCGCGACCAGTCCTTCATTGATCATCGCCAAAGCCACTGCCGCACTCTCCAGGTGAAATGCCGTCTCGGCGATAACTGCCTCACAGGTCAATAGTGGTTCCGTCACTCCAGTCGCAAGTTGCGCTGCCCACTTGTGATGCTTGTCATTGGCATTCGCGAATGCCACCAAGAAGCCCGTGTCAGCGATACCCTTCACGACCGTGAGAATCCCTTGCGGGTCGACAGATCACGCACTCCACTGACGGAACCTGCCAGCCTCATAAATGAAGGTTCCTTTCCGCCATCCCGTGCTTTCTCGAGCTGTTCACGGACGATCCGCCCCTTCGGAACCCCGGATTGCTTTGACGCCTGTTCAAGCCAGGTCGCAAGCTCCTTCGTAAGCCGGATTGTCACTGTCTTACTCATATGGCGCAACTGTAACACATCCGGCTGGGATCGGCAAATACGAACCCCCGGATGACGAACGCCGGATAAGCACTGTGCACGTCGAATACCATTAATAGATTGTCCGACGCCTGCCCGCGTGTCGCGAAATTAAGACTCAATCGAGGTCGACGTTACTGCGTCGGGCTCTTGTCGGCCAACACCGGCCCTTCGATGTGAGTGAATAGGCGCCAAAGAGCGGCCATTCGTAGCTTCCGGTAAGCTATTTGCATGGAAATTCGAAATGAAGAGCCCAGCCCTGAAATTCTGCGCAATTACGGAACTAACTGGCGATGGAGGAGCAGTGGAGCGGGACGTATTGTCATTGGCCAAGCGTTCAATGCCCGATACTCGCCGCTCGCCATAGGCAGGCTCGGGTCAGAGAGTGCCAGTCGCGCCGGAGCTGCCACACTTTGGTTTGCGGAATGTTGAGCAGTGCTGGCGGCCACTGCAATTGTCACGAGTTTCACGATTGGAGGGGGTCGCATGCCTACAGTCTTCGAGAAGCTGAACCTGAAACAGGAGGAAGAGATTCTCGTCGTAAACGCACCGTTGTCTTTCGAGACACACTTAGCCGCGCTCAAGCATGTGAAAATTATTCGTGACCCGAGGAAAGCAAAGGCGATTCACTTTGCGTTGGCGTTCGTCACCAAGCTCATCGATGTCGATGCGTTGTCTCGAGTTCTTTGTACGAGAGCCGAAGGCGACGCTTTGCTCTGGTTCGCCTATCCCAAAGGAACGTCCAAGCGCTACACGTGCGACTTTAATCGAGATACGGGTTGGAAGTCGGTCCGCGCTAACGGCTTCGATTCGGTTCGCCAAGTCGCGATAGATGACGACTGGTCGGCCCTCAGGTTCAGGCGTTTTGAATACATCAAGTAGCCTTAGACGGGGATTACACTTCTCTCAAGCGGTCATTCGCGATGGTCAGCTTGGGGTCGAGTCCTGCCACTTGTTCGGGTCCTGTGGCGACCCGCGAAGTGGGGCGGGCGATAGGAACGACGCGCCCCTTCTCGGATCAAACTATTCCTCTTGATATCCCGCTTTCATATGATGTCGTACCGCAAGAATCATGCTCAACTTTTGCGTCGAGGCTGACATTAGGAGCCCGTCAGGCTCCCTAACCAGCGCGTCAGCGACGCGGCGTCCATCGCGCCGATTTGACGGCCGATTTCCCGGCCGCCGCGAAAAACGATCATCGTCGGGATGCTCCGGATATTGAATTTCGCCGCAGGCGCCGGATGTTCCTCCGTATTCAATTTCGCGAAGCGCAGTTTCGGTTCGAGCTGCCGTGCGGTCTTTTCGAAGAACGGCGCCATGGCGAGGCACGGTCCGCACCAGGGCGCCCAAAAGTCGACCACCAGCGGCAGGTCGCCGCGGCTGACATGCTTGTCGAAATTCTCCGCCGTCAGGTTGACGGGTGTTCCCTCGAACAGAGCGGAATGACAGCCCGGACAGCGTGGCGATTCGTTCAGCCGCTCACGCGGCAGGCGTACCACCGAATCGCATTTTCCGCAAACGACGTGAATCGGCTTTTCTTGGGATGTCATTTCGGCTCGGCGACCAGAACGACGAAGCTATCCGGCGCCATGTTCGGGCGCGGATGAGGTTGATCGGCCGTCGCCGGCGGCGTATCGCCGAGGCGCGCGGCAGCGAGAAAAAGCCGGTGCGTGGCTGGATCCAGCGCCATGGTCCGGGCGCTCTTTTGCGTTTGCACGGTGGCGATGACCCGGTACTGATCCGGTGTGTCCTGATGAATCACCGTCAGAGTTCCATCGAGGCCGTTGGAGCTGAAGACGAATCTGAGCTCGCTGTCGAAGACTGCCGCATCCGGCCCTCGCCCGATGGTCACGCGGAAAGCCTGCTTGCCGGTGAGCGAGTCGGTTACCACCATGACCTGATCCTCGCATACGGAGAACAAGCGATGGTTCACCGTATCCATCGCGAGTCCCGATGGATTGGCGCAACCGGGCAACGGCCAGGTCGCCCTGATCTTCAGCGATTTGGCGTCGATGGCGACCAGCTTGCCGGCTTCGGTCGCGATGTTGACGAATACGGTTCCCGCGGCGTCCGTGACCATGAACTCCGGCGGACCCGGCAGCGCAATGCTCGTGACGACTTGAAGCGTCGACGGATCGAGCACACTGATGTCATTGCTGTCGCCATCGGCGGCGAACACGTGTTGCGCGCGAGGTTCGTACAGGATCGCGTCCGGCTTTTTCCCGGCAACAGGCGCCTCCTGGATCACTCGAAGCGTGTCCAGTTCGAATGCGGTGACCGTGTTCGCCCGGCCGTTGCTGGTGTAGCCGCGCTTCAGTTCCGGCGCGAACGCGATGCCATGCACGCCCGAGGTATTGGGAACGACGCCGGTCCGCCGACCGCCGGACGTTGCGACCACATCGACGCGATCGCCGCGGCTGATGAAGAGTCTTGCGCCGCTGGGCTCGAGCGCCAGGTAATCCCAGCCGCCGATGCCCCCCAACCGCCAGATCGTCGATATGCCGTAATCGGCGCTCGGCAGCGGCGAATCGTCGGCGGAACATTCGGATGCCGCAGTCAGTTGCAGAACGGCGCCGAGGATGCCAAGAACGAGGCAATGCCGCATCGTCCAGTTCCAGTTTCTGTTATCCCGCTTCAACATAGATAGACCGGAAGTCTACCTTTTATGCCAGGCAACAAAAAATTCGCAACGAGCGTGTAATTCCTACAACCGGTCGAGGCGTGGCACCCTTCTGTTTGAGTGCCGCGAAGTCGTTCTTCGGCGGCTGCGCCCCATAACGAAATACTATCTCCACCAAAGAAAATGTAAGTTCCGCTGCACTGCAACCTACCCGATCATAGGCCGCTTTGACGCCGGATTTCGGATGGCGGTTTGCGGAAACGAGGAGAGGGGATGTCTTTACGATTTGTCGCGGCGCTGCTGGGGGCCGGCGCCGGCCTCGCGAATGCGGCAAGTTTCGCGAACTTCGCGGCCGATACGGGCGCGGCGGACGCCAACACCTTGAGCGAAGTGGTCGTGACCGCGCAGCGCAAGGAAGAATCCGCGCAGACTGTCGGAATCGCTCTTTCGGTCATTTCCGGGGAGGGACTGGCCGACAAGGCCATCACCAACGTCGTCGGTCTGCAGAATGCCATCCCCAGTCTGCAGGTCGAACCTGCATTCGGCGGCGGCCAACCGCAGTTTCGAATCCGCGGCGTCGGGTTTCTCGACTTTCTTTCTGCCCGGCACCGAGGTGGCGCAGGCCGGGGAGCCTGCCACTTTCGGTATCCGCGTCAGCTATAAATACTGACGCTACGATGCCAAGATAAGCGCTGACCAAAGGCGATCGCATGTTGAAATGGACCTTCATCATCCTCGGAATCATCGCCGTGCTGTTGGCGGCCGCATGGGTGAAGCTGCGCGGGCCGGACATCCCGTATGAGGCGCTGGAGGCGAAGTACACGAACGGCGCCTCGCGTTTCATCGATCTTCCGGGCGGATTGCACGTTCACTACCAGGATGACGGCGATCCCGCCCTGCCGGCCTTGGTGCTGCTGCATGGGTTCGGCGACTCCTACACGAGCTGGGAAGGCTGGGTGCAGCAGCTCAAGACCAGGTTCCACCTGCTCAGCCTGGATTTTCCCGGGCATGGACTCACGCGCGCGCCCGAAGGATATTCGCTCAGCGGCGACGGGTTGGCGGACTTTGTCGACGCCTTCGCGGCGCAGCTGGGCCTTCCAAAATTTGCGGTGGCGGGCAATTCCATGGGCGGCGGCGTTGCCTGGCAGCTGGCGTTGCGTCACCCGCAGCGGATCAATGCGTTGATCTTGGTGGATGCGGCCGGCTTTCCGAACGAGAAACCGCCGGCTGCGGTCCCGCTGGCCTTCAAAATACTCAGGTACCCGCTCGGGCGCGCGCTCCTGCGCAATATCGACAATCGACCTCTGATCGATGAGGGCTTGAGAACCGACGTATCTGACAAGGCGTTGATCACCCCGGCACTCGTGGATCGCTGGGCCGAATTGCAACGCGCTCCCGGTCACCGCGCAATTCTCATGTCGGTCAACATGAGTTCGCTCATGTCAGCCTCCCCCGAGGCGCTTCGCGGCATCAACGTGCCGACGCTGATACTGCACGGCGGGAACGACGTGCTGATCGAACCTGCCAGCGCCGGCAAATTCGCCGCGGCCATTCCGGGCGCGAAAGTCTTGATCTACCCGAACGTGGGTCATTTGCCGCAGATCGAAATTCCGCAACGCTCGGCGGCGGATGTGGCGGAGTTCCTCGGGGCCGCGCGCTGACCGGTCGCGCCCCAACCGGCTGCGTCCGAGGCGCGCAGCCGGTATCATCGCCCAATGCAGCACGACACTCTGGGCAATCCGGTCACCGCGATGCGCGAGCCCACCTTGCGCGCCGTCGATGACTTCGTCGACGGATTTCTCGCGTACGAGACGCGTGCGGAAGGCATTCTCGCGGCGGCGGATGCATCCCCCGAGTGCTGTATTGCGAACGTCTATGCAGGGTACCTGTGGATGTTTCTCGAGGCTCCCGACGCGGCCTTGCACGCATCCAAATATCTCGCCTCGGCGGAGCTTGCGTCGCCGGGGGCGACCCGGCGCGAACAGCTGAATGTGGCCGTGCTGCGCGCCTGGGCCGCCGACGATCTGCCGGAGGCGCTGCGGCAATGCGAGCTCGTGTCCGACGAATTTCCGCGTGATCTCGTCGTCGTCAAGATCCACCAGTACTTCGAGTTCAATCGCGGCAATTCGCCGGAAATGCTGCGCGCAGCGCTGAAGGTCTCGCATGTGAACGCCGGTACGGCGTACCTGCACGGCATGACCGCGTTCGCCTACGAACAATGTCACCTGCTGGACGAGGCGGAATCGGCCGCGCGCACCGCGCTCGATCTTAAGCGCAAGGAACCGTGGGCGCAGCACGCGCTCGCGCACGTCATGCTGACGCGCGGGCGAATCGATGAAGGAGCGGCGTTTCTCGAGGGCATGCAGGACACCTGGACCGGTCTCAATTCCTTCATGGTCACGCATCTATGGTGGCATCTGGCGCTCTTCTATCTCAGCCAGGGCCGCCGTGCCCGCGTGCTCGAGATCTATGATCGGCATTGCTGGGGGGTTGCGAAGGCCTACTCGCAGGACCAGATCGGGGCGGTCTCCTTGTTGGCGCGCATGGAGCTGGCCGGCATCGACGTGGGCGACCGCTGGCGGGATCTCGGCGACCATCTCGCCGCGCGGGCGCACGATACCGTGCTGCCCTTCCTGACGATGCAGTACCTGTACGGGCTCGCCCGCGCCGGGCGCGCCGAAGCCGATGCGCTCCTGAACTCGGTTCGGCGCGCCGCGGAACTGGCATCGCCTGCGCTGCGCGAAGTCTGGCAGGAGGTGGCCCTGCCGGCGTGCGAAGGCTTGTATGCCTACGCGCTGAAGAATTTCCCCGCCGCGTGGCGGCACCTCTCGGCCGCGTCGCCGCGCCTCATCGAGGCGGGCGGCAGCCATGCGCAGCGCGATCTGTTCGAACAGATCCTGCTCGATGCGGCAATCCGCAGCCGCCGGCTCGGCGTGGCGCAGCAAGCGCTGGAATTGCGCCGCTCAACCGATCGCGATGGAGTGCCGGTCAACTCGGCGCTCGGCCGCGTGTACGCCGAACTCGGCCTGCCGGCGCTTGCCGAACGAGCGCAGGCGCGCGCGGCGGCGACCGTGTTGCGGCATCCCGATTGAGCAAGCCCATGCACGACGATATCCCCGACCTGGTGTTCGCAACGATCGACGCGCGGCGCGACGAACTCGTGGATCTGGCGCGTCAGCTGATCCGCTTTCCGACCGTCAATCCGCCCGGCGAGGCGTATCGGCCCTGCGCGGAGTTCGTCGGCCGGCGGCTTCAGGCACGCGGTTTCACGGTCGATTATGTGCGGGCCCAAGGGACGCCGGGAGACGACGACCGCTATCCACGCATCAACATGGTCGCACGGCGCGAGGGCGCGCGCCCGCGGCCCTGCGTGCATTTCAACGGCCACATCGACGTCGTCGAGACCGGCGGCGGCTGGACGGTGGAGCCCTTTGCCGGCGTGGTGCGGGACGGGAAACTCTTCGGACGAGGGGCCTGCGACATGAAAGGCGGCCTCGCCGCCGCCATCATCGCCGTCGAAGCGTTGATCGATTGCGGTGCCGATCTGCCCGGCGTACTGGAAATCTCGGCCACGGTCGACGAAGAATCCGGTGGCTACGGCGGCGTTCACTATCTGGCGGAGCGCGGCTGGTACTCGCCGTCGCGCGTGGACCACGTCATCATCCCCGAGCCGCTCAACGTCGACCGCGTGTGCATCGGCCATCGCGGCGTGTGGTGGGCGGAAATCGAAACCCACGGGCGTATCGCTCATGGGTCGATGCCGTTCCTCGGCGATTGCGCGGTGCGCCACATGAACGCGGTGATCGACCGCTTCGAGCGCGATCTTTACCCGAGTCTGTCGCAGCGAAACACCGCCATGCCGGTGGTGCCCGCCGGCGCACGCCACCCGACCTTGAACATCAATTCCCTGCACGGCGGACAGGCGGAACAAAATGGCGGATACCCGGCACCGTGCGTGCCGGACTCCTGCCGCATGGTGATCGACCGCCGCCTGCTGATCGAAGAAAGCATGCAGAGCGTGAAGGCCGAAGTGACCGGGATCCTGGACGATCTCGCCCGAACCCGGGCCGGATTCAGCTACACCATTCGCGACATTTTCGAGGTCAACCCGAGCATGTCCGACCGCAACGGGCCCGTCGCGCGAATGACGGCGGCGGCCATACGCCGGGTGCTGGGCCGCGATCCCGAATTCATCTGCTCGCCCGGCACTTACGATCAGAAACATATCGACCGGGTCGGAAGGCTGAAGGAATGCATCGCCTACGGACCCGGCCTCCTGGATCTCGCTCACAAGCCGGACGAGTACGTCGTGATCGACGACATGTTGACCTCCGCCAAGGTGATGGCGCTGGCCGCGTGGTCCCTGTTGCACAACGCCGCATGACGCGAGCGGTGCTCACGGGCGATGCGCTGCCGAAGACGCTCGTTCAGGCGATGCTTCTCATCCTGGTGATGCTTCCGGGTTTCGCGCGCGCCGCCGGCAGCGTGACCGTCGGCATGCAGCTGGAGCCGCCCATCCTGGATCCCACGGCAAGTCCCGCGGCCGCCATCTCCGAGGCGTTGTACGGCAACGTGTTCGAGGGGTTGGTGCGGTTCGCCGTCGACGGCTCGGTGCTGCCGCAGCTCGCCGCCTCATGGGACGTAACGACGGACGGGCTGACCTACACATTTCACCTGCGGCCGGGGGTGAGGTTTCATGACGGCCGGCCCTTCGACGCCTCGGCGGCGAAGTTCTCGTTGGACAGGGCATTGGCGGCGGACTCGGTGAATCCCCAGAAATCCCGCCTGCGCGCCGTGCGGGATGTCGATGCCATCGACGAGCGTACCCTGAAGATTTCACTGAGCCGCCGCTCCGGCGGCTTGCTGCAATCCCTGGCATGGGGATCCTTCGTCATGGTCTCGCCGGATTCGGCTTCCAACAACGCGGGCCATCCGGTCGGCACCGGACCGTTTCGTTTTTCGGAATGGCGGCGCGGCGATTCGCTCACGCTGGTTCGAAACCCGGATTACTGGAGCACGCCCGCGGCCTTGGATCAGGCCACCTTCAAATTCATCGCCGATCCGGGCGCCGCCTACGCGGCGCTGATGGCCGGCGACGTCGATGCCTTCGGCAACTATCCGGCGCCCGAGAGTTTTGCGCAGTTCGCCGCCGATCCCCGCTTCGCGGTGTTCGTGGGCACCACGGAAGGCGAGACCATCCTGTCCTTGAACAACCGCCGTCCGCCGTTGAACAACCTTCTGGTGCGGCGGGCCATCGCGCATGCGCTCGACCGGCGCGCCATCATCGACGGCGCCATGTTCGGCTACGGCACGCCCATCGGCAGCCATTTTCCGCCGAGAAACCCGGCCTATGTGGATCTCACGAACCAGTACCCGCATGACGTGGCGGCCGCCAAAAGCTTGCTGGCGCAGGCCGGCTACGCGCAAGGCTTTGCCGTATCGCTCAAGCTGCCGCCGCCGAGTTATGCGCGCCGCGGCGGCGAAATCATCGCGGCGCAGCTCGCGGCGGCCGGCATCCACGCCACCATCGAGAATCTGGAGTGGGCGCAGTGGCTCGATCAGGTCTTCGCACGGCATGATTTTGACATGAGCGTCGTCATGCATGCCGAACCCATGGACTACGACATCTATGCCCGCGATGACTATTATTTCGGCTATGCCGACCCCGATTTCAAGTCGCTCATCGCATCGCTGGAGGACACGGTCGATCCGGTGCAGCGGTTGGGATTGCTGCGACGAATCCAGCACAAGATTGCCGACGACGCGGTGAACGGCTTCTTGTTCCAATTTCCGCAACTCGCCGTGTGGAACATCCATCTCCAGGGCCTGGTGTTCGACAACGTGTTGAACGTGATCGATCTGAAGCAGGCGCACTACGACCAGGCGGCCGCCGCTGCGCAGACCCGTGCATCCGCCGCCAAGCCGCAGTCCTTTCGCGGCCTGGGCTGGCTCGCGACCGCCGCCGTGCTGGCCTTGATGGTATCGGCGGCGCGGCGATTCGGCGTCGTTTTTCTGGGCGGCCGTCTCGCGGTGCTGATCGGCTCACTCCTTGCCGCCACGGCCATCGTATTCTTGCTCGTGCAGGTGGTGCCCGGGGATCCGGTGCGCTACATGATGGGACTGCAGGCGGACCCCGACGCGATGAGCGCGTTGCGGCATCAATTGGGATTGGACGTCGCTCCGCTCGGGCGTTATGTCCTCTGGATCGAAGGACTCGCGCACGGCGATTTTGGGATGAGCTACACCTACCGCATTCCGGTGGCGAGGCTGATCGCCGATCGCCTGCAGGTGTCGTTGCCGCTCGCACTGTACGCGCTGTCGTTGTCCACCGTCATCGCCTTTCCGCTCGGCCTCATCGCCGCCGCGCGCCGCGGCCGCGCGGGCGACTGGGCCCTTACCGGCGTCATGCAGATCGGACTCGCGCTCCCCAACTTCTGGCTGGGGCTGCTGCTCGCGTTGCTGTTCGCGGTGACCCTGCACTGGGTCTCGGCCGGCGGATTTCCGGGTTGGAGCGCCGGATTCTGGCCCGGGGTTCGCGCGCTGACTTTGCCGGCGATCGCGCTGGCCGCGCCGCAGGCCGCGATTCTCGCCCGTGTGCTGCGTGGAGCGCTGATCGAGACTCTGCACGAAGACTATATCCGGACCGCCCGCGCCAAGGGTGCGGATGAATGGCAGGTCCTGTGGCGGCACGCGCTGCCCAATGCTCTCGTCGCCGCGCTGACCATTCTCGGGATGCAGTTCACCTTTCTGCTGGCGGGCGGCGTCATCATAGAGAACGTGTTCTTCCTTCCGGGCCTGGGAAGACTGGTCTTCCAGGCCATCGTGCAGCGCGATCTCATCGTGGTGCAGAGCGTGGTCGTGATCTTGGTGATGGCGGCGGTGCTGGTGACGTTTGCGGTCGATCTGTCATACGTCCTGGTCAATCCGCGGCTGCGCGCGGCGCTTGAGGCATGACGGACCGGCCCCGGCGCAGCGTGGGCTTCGCGGTGGGCGCCGCGATCACGTGCGGTTTCATCGCCATGGCCGTCCTCGCGCAGTTCTGGACCCCATACGATCCAGGAACCCTGCACATCGTCGACAAGCTGCATTCGCCCGACCGGCACCATTGGTTCGGAACCGACCAACTGGGCCGCGATGTGCTGTCGATGATCATGGCCGGAGCGGGGAACTCGGTAGGCGTCGCATTGCTGGCGGTCGCCATCGGCGTGAGCGTAGGCGTGCCTGCGGGCCTCATCGCCGCCGCGCGCGGCGGGGTGGCCGGCGAAATCATCATGCGCGGCAACGATGTGATATTCGCATTTCCGTCGCTGCTGCTCGCGATCCTGATTACGGCGGTGTTCAGCCCCGGGGCAGTCAACGC
>Ga0137409_10006952_pt1 | contig 11668 bp, 9 predicted proteins | sample CZODoug1_16funga_FD_122059 | JGI IMG/M metagenome (GOLD analysis project Ga0137409, IMG submission 122059) | Vadose zone soil fungal communities from Angelo Coast Range Reserve, California, USA - CZODoug1_16fungal (Hybrid Assembly) | ecosystem: Environmental > Terrestrial > Soil > Vadose zone... | reverse complement strand
GCAAGCGCGTGAAGGCCGAGGTCTATCTCAAGGCGCTGCCCGAGGACTGGGACTGGGGCGTGCTGGCAGGCCTCGAGGAGGCGGCGGCGCTGCTCGAGGGCGTGCCCGTCGACGTGCGCGCGATGGACGAGGGGACGATCTTCGCGCCCTACCAGCCGATCATGGTGCTGGAAGGCGTGTACGTCGACTGGGCGCGGTACGAGACGGCGCTGCTCGGCGTGCTGTGCCAGGCGTCCGGCATCGCCACCAAGGCCGCGCGCTGCAAGAAGGCGGCGGGCGAGCGCCAGGTCATCTCGTTCGGCGCGCGCCGCATGCATCCGGCGCTGGCGCCGATGATCGAGCGCAACGCGTTCATCGGCGGCTGCGACGGCGTGGCGGTGACCAAGGCCGCGGAGCTGATCGAGGCCGACCCCACGGGCACCATTCCGCACGCGCTCGTGCTGATGATCGGCGACACGGTGGAGGCGCTGAAGGCGTTCCACCAGGTGATCGAGCCCAAGGTGCGGCGGGTGGCGCTGATCGACACGCTGCAGGACGAGAAGTTCGAGGCGATCCGCGTGGCCGAGGCGCTCGGCGACGACCTCTACGCGGTGCGGCTCGACACGCCGTCCTCGCGCCGCGGCGACCTCTACCGCATCGTCGAGGAAGTCCGCTGGGAGCTGAACCTCCGCGGCTTCGGCCACGTGAAGATCATCACCTCCGGCGGCATCGACGAGTACGAGATCCTGCGCCTCAATCCCGTCGTGGACGCCTACGGCGTCGGCACGTCGATCGCGAACGCGCCGGTCGTCAGCTTCGCGCTCGACATCATGGAGATCGAGGGGACTCCGATGGCCAAGCGCGGCAAGTGGTCGGGCGCCAAGGAGCTGTTCCGCCGCCGCGGCTCGCTGGAGACGGTCGTGCTCCCCGCCGGCACCAGGCCGCCGGGCGCCGGACCCTGGGACGCGCTGCTCAAGCCGCTGACGAAGGGGGGGCGGATCGTGCGGGATCTGCCTCCGCCGCGTACCATCCGCGATTTCGTCCTGGAGCAGCTCGGGCCGGTGTCCCTCGATACCCTCCGACGCTCGGCCGAGCGCCGGGACTTCTGAGCGGTATTCCGGATGTCCATCCTCGCGGAGATCGTCCGGCACAAGCGCCAGGAGGTGGCCGCGCTCAAGACGGCGACGCCGCGCGCCGCGCTGGAGGCCCGCTGCGCGACCCTGCCGCCGCCGCGCGACTTCGAGCGCGCGCTGGCGCCGGCGCCCGGCCGCGCGCGGCTCGTGGCCGAGGTGAAGAAGGCGTCGCCCTCGCGCGGCGTGCTCAAGGCGGACCTCGACCCGGTGTCGCTCGCGACGACCTACGCCCGGCACGGCGTGGACGCGATCTCGGTCCTCACCGACGCGAAGTACTTCAGCGGCAGCCTCGACGACCTCCGCGCCGTGCGCGCCGCGGTGGATGCGCCGCTCCTGAGGAAAGACTTCACGCTCGACGAGTATCAGCTGTGGGAGGCGCGCGCCGCCGGCGCCGACGCGATTCTGTTGATCGTGGCGATGCTGGAGCCCGAGCGGCTGCGCGACCTCGCGGCGGCCGCCAAGGGGCTCGGCCTCGCGGCGCTGGTCGAGTGTCACACCGCGGCCGAGCTGGACGTCGCGCTGGCCACCGGCGCGCGCGTCATCGGGATCAACAACCGCGACCTGGCGACGTTCGAGACGCGGATCGAGACGACGCTGGCGCTGCTGCCGCAGATCCCGCCGGGACCCATTGTCGTGAGCGAGAGCGGCTTCTTCACCGGCGCCGACGTGCGGCGAGTGATCGACGCCGGCGCGCACGCCGTGCTCGTCGGCGAAGGTCTGGTCAAGGCGACCGACGTCGCCGCGAAGATTCGCGAGCTGAGGCTGGCGTGACCCGCGTGAAAATTTGCGGCATCACCAACCTCGACGACGCGCGGCAGGCGGTGCAGGCCGGCGCCGACGCGCTCGGCTTCATCTTCGTCGAGAACACGCCGCGCTTCGTCACGCCCGAGCAGGTGCGGCCGATCGTCCGCGCGCTGCCGCCGTTCGTGACGCCCGTCGGTGTCTTCTGGGACCACCCCGTCGGCCACGTGAAGGCGGTCGTCGAGGCGTGCCGGCTGCGCGCCATCCAGCTCCACGGCGACGAGAAGCCGGAGGACTGGCAGGACGCGCCGGTGCCCGTGATCAAGACGATCAAGCTGCCGCCGGCCACGACGATCGAGGGGCTGCCGGAATACAAGATCGGCGAGCGCATCGGCGCGCTCTACTGGCAGAAGGCCGCGGCGGCAATCCTCTTCGACAGCGATGCGCGCTGGAGTGAGGGCGGGGCGCGCGAGCCCATCGAGTGGCGGGCGATCCGCCTCATGGGCGCCATGAGGCCGGGCGAAGGCCGGCTCGCCATCGTGCTCTCGGGCGGGCTGACGCCCGACAACGTCGCGCGCGCGGTGGAGCTCGTGCGACCGTTTGCGGTGGACGTGAACTCCGGCGTGGAGGTGCGGCCGGGGAAGAAGGATCCCGACAAGCTCCGGCGCTTCATCGCCGAGGCCAAGCGCGCATGACGCCGAGGCTCCCCGACGCGCGCGGACACTTCGGCCGGTTCGGCGGCCGGTTCGTGCCGGAGACGCTGATGGCGCCGCTCGTCGAGCTGGAGAAGGCGTACGTCACCGCGCGGCGCGACCGCGCGTTCCAGCGACGGCTGGCCGGGCTACTCGCCGATTACGCCGGCCGTCCGACGCCGCTCTACTTCGCGGCGCGGCTCAGCGAGCACAGCGGCGGCGCGCGCATCTGGCTCAAGCGCGAGGACCTCTGCCACACCGGCGCGCACAAGATCAACAACGTGCTCGGCCAGGCGCTGCTCGCCGTGCGCATGAAGAAGCGGCGGGTGATCGCCGAGACCGGCGCCGGCCAGCACGGCGTGGCCACGGCCACCGCCGCCGCGCTGCTCGGGCTTGAGTGCGAGGTGTACATGGGCACGGAGGACATCGAGCGCCAGGCGCTCAACGTCTTCCGGATGCGGCTGCTCGGCGCGAAGGTCATCCCGGTGGAGTCGGGGAGCAAGACGCTGAAGGACGCGGTGAACGAGGCGCTGCGCGACTGGGTCACCAACGTCCGCACCACGTACTACCTGCTCGGCTCGGCGCTCGGCCCACATCCCTATCCGATGATGGTGCGCGACTTCCACACCGTGATCGGAAGAGAGGCGAGGGCTCAGGCCCGGCGCGTACTCGGCAGGCTGCCCGACGTCGTCGTCGCCTGCGTGGGCGGCGGCAGCAACGCCATCGGGTTGTTCCATCCGTTCATCGCCGACCGCCGCGTCGCCATCGTCGGCGTCGAGCCGGGCGGCAGCGGGATCGCGAGCGGCAAGCACGGCGCCTCGATGAGCGCGGGCGCGGTCGGCGTGCTGCACGGCTCGATGAGCTACCTGCTCCAGAACGACGATGGACAGGTGGCCGTCGCGCACTCGATCTCGGCCGGCCTGGATTACCCCGGCGTCGGCCCCGAGCACGCCTACTACAAGGACGCCGGCCGCTTCGCCTTCGTGTCGATCACCGACGAGGAGGCGCTCGAGGGCTTCCAGGCGCTCACGCGGCTGGAGGGGATCATGCCCGCCCTCGAGTCGGCCCACGCCGTTGCCCACGCGATGCGCCTGGCCAAGACCCTGCCGAAGTCGAAGGCCATCGTGGTCGGTCTGTCCGGGCGCGGCGACAAGGACGTCCACGTCGTGGCGAAGGCGCTCGGCATGGAGCTCCAATGAAGGCTCCAACGAACCGGCTCGATGAGACCTTCGCGCGGCTGCGTGCGCGTGGCGAGCGGGCGCTGGTCGCGTACCTCATGGCCGGTGACCCGTCGCTGGCCGAGACGCAGCGGCTCGTGATCGAGGCGGAGCGCCGCGGCGCCGACGTGATCGAGCTGGGCGTGCCGTTCTCCGATCCGATCGCCGACGGTCCGGTGATCCAGCGCGCGGGCACCCGGGCGCTCGCGGCGGGGACCTCGCTGCCGCGCGTGCTCGAGATGGTCAGCACGCTGCGCGCGCAGGTGAGCGTACCGCTCGTCCTGATGACGTACTACAACCCCGTGCTCGCCTTCGGGCTCAAGAGCTTCGCACGCACGGCCGCCGACGCCGGCGCCGACGGCGTGATCGTGCCCGACCTGCCGTACGAAGAGTGCGAGCCGCTGCGTGCGGAGACGGAGGCGGCCGGCCTCGACATGATCCAGCTCGTGGCGCCGACCTCGACGCCCGCGCGCGTCAAGACGATTGCGCGGCTGTCGCGCGGCTTCGTCTACGTCGTGTCGCTGACCGGCATCACCGGCGAGCGGCGTGGGCTGCCGAAGGATCTCGACGTCCAGATCCGCACCCTCCGGCTCGTGAGCACCAAGCCCGTGTGCGTGGGCTTCGGCGTGTCCACGCCCGAGCAGGTGGCCGCGGTCGGCAAGGTCGCCGACGGCGTCGTCGTCGGCTCCGCCATCGTCCGCACGATCGAAGCCCACACCGGCACCTCGGTCCTGATCGACAAAGTCGGCGACCTCATCGCGACCCTTAAAGATCCCCTCCGCGCAAGTTCGAGCGCGGGCTCCGCCCGCGCAGTCCTGGGGGGAGGCACGGAGGAGCGCGCCGCAAGGCGCGCGACGACGGTCGGAAGGGGGGCGAAGCCCCCCTCCGAGGGCTGCTAATGGCCTGGTTCAGACGCAAGCCCGAAGAGACGGCCGGCAGGGTCCCGAAGGTCAACATCGCCGAGGGCCTGTGGATCAAGTGCGACTCCTGCAAGGAGATCGTGTACCGCGCGGAGGTCGAGCGCGGCGGGCGCGTGTGTCCGAAGTGCCGCTACCCGTTCCGGATCGACGCGCGCGAGCGCATCGGGCTGCTCGTCGACGCCGGCAGCTTCGAGGAGCGCCAGACCGGTCTCACGCCGGCCGACCCGCTCAACTTCAAGGACTCCAAGCGCTACCGTGACCGCGTGAAGGCGGCGCGGCAGAAGACGACACTGGAGGAGGCGGTCGTCACCGGCGTGGCGCGCATCGGCGGCCTGCCGACCGTGCTCTGCGTCTTCGAGTTCGACTACCTCGGCGGCAGCATGGGTTCCGTGGTGGGCGAGAAGCTCACGCGGGCCATCGAGCTGGCCATCGACAAGCACCTGCCGGTGATCATCGTGTCCGCCTCCGGCGGCGCGCGCATGCAGGAAGGCATCCTCTCGCTCATGCAGATGGCGAAGACCTCGGGCGCCCTCGAGCGGCTGTCCGAGGCGGGGCTGCCGTACCTGTCGGTCCTGACCGATCCCACCACGGGCGGCGTCACCGCCTCCTTCGCCATGCTGGGTGACGTCATCGTCGCCGAGCCGCGCGCGCTCATCGGCTTCGCGGGACCGCGCGTGATCGCCGAGACGATTCGCCAGCCGCTGCCCGAGGGCTTCCAGCGCTCGGAGTTTCTCCTCGAGCACGGCCAGCTCGACCTCGTGGTCGAGCGCCGGGACCTCAAGGAAACGCTGCGCCGTCTGCTCGCCTTCTTCGCCGACCAGCCGACCGACCCGCCGCCCGAGCGCGCATGACCTACGCCGAGGCCGTTGCCCGGCTCCTCGCCCTGCGCGGCGGCGAGCACGCCGGCATGCGCCCGGGCCTCGAGCGCATCGAGACGCTGCTCGAGGCGCTCGGCAATCCGGAGCGCCGCTCTACGCTCGTCCAGGTCGCCGGCACGAACGGCAAGGGCTCGGTGGCCGCGATGCTCGCCGCCATCCTCAAGGCCGACGGCCGCCGCGTGGGCCTGTACACCTCGCCGCACCTGGTGTCGTTCCGCGAGCGGATCCGCGTCGATGGCGAGGCCATCGCCGAGGACGACGTCGCCGACGGGTTCGACGCGATCGCCACGCTGGTGGCCCGCCTCGACGCCACGATGTTCGAGGCGAGCACGGCCCTCGCGCTCGATCACTTCGCGCGGGAGGCCGTCGACGTCGCCGTGCTGGAGGTCGGGCTCGGCGGGCGGCTCGACGCCACCACGGTCGGCACGCCGGCGGTGACCGCGCTCGCGCGCATCGACCTCGACCACCAGGAGGTGCTCGGCGCCACGCTCGCCGCCATCGCCGCCGAGAAGGCCGCCATCATCCGGAGCGGCGTCGCCGTGTCCGCCGCCCAGGCGCCGGAGGCGGCCGACGTGCTCGTCGCGCGTGCCGCTGCCGTCGGTGTGCCGCTGCTCATGGAGGGACGCGAGCTGGGCGTGCGCGTCCGGGCCCGCGACCTCGACGCCCAGACGCTCGACGCCACGGGCCCCGGTTGGCGGCTCGAGGGGCTTCGGCTGCCGCTGCTCGGCGTCTACCAGCCCTCGAACGCGCTCGTCGCGCTGGCCGCCGCGCGCGCCCTCGGCGTGCGCGACGCCGCCTGCCGCGAGGGGCTGGCGCGCGCACGTTGGCCCGGGCGCTTCGAGGTGCTCCGCGCGCGCGACCGCATCGTCGTGCTCGACGGCGCGCACAATCCCGCCGGTGCGGCGGCGCTCGCGGCGTCGCTCACCGAGTGGTTCGGCGACACGCCGCTCACGCTCGTGTTCGGCGCGCTCCGCGACAAGGACGCGCCCGGGATGTTGGCGGCGCTGGCCCCGCGCGCGCGGCGCCTCATCGTCACCGCCTCGTCGAGCCCGCGCGCGGCGCGGCCGGAGGCGCTGCGCGACGCAGCGCCCGCCGGCGCGGCCGTCGAGCTCGCGGATTCCGCGCCCGAGGCACTAGCCCTCGCCGCGCGCGAGCCGCGGACCCCCATCCTTTGTGTCGCCGGATCGCTGTCGCTGCTCGGCGACGTGCTGCGCGCAACCCGGGGCGATAAACCTTGTCCCATCGAAAAGGCGGCTGATAGCATAGACTCCCTTTTCTGACGGTGACTTCTGGGACACTTGAGGACGCGGTTCCGCGGTCGGCTCCGGCGTGTCGCCACGGGGCTCCTGCTGGCCGTGGCCGTCGCGGCGACCGCCGAGGCGCAGCAGCCCCAGGTGCCCGTCACGGTGCCGACCGCGGCCGGTGACGTGACGATCATCGCCGACCAGCTCGAGCAGGCGGCGCCGGACCTGTTCATCGCCACGGGCAACGTCGAGCTGACGAAGGGTGGCACGCGCCTGATGGCCGACCGCGTCGAGCTGAACCGCGCCACCGGCGATGCCGTCGCCCAGGGGCGCGTCATCTTCTACGACGGCGAGGACCAGCTCACGGGCCAGCGCATCGAGTACAACATCAAGACGGGGACCGGCGTCGTGTATCAGGCCACGGCCCAGGGCGCGCCGTACTACCGCATCACGGGCGAGAAGATGGAGCGCCTGGGCGAGAGCGTCTACCGCGTGAAAAAGGGCGTGTTCACGACGTGCGACGGCGACCCGCCCGACTGGGCCTTCCACTTCGGATCCGCCACCGCGGACCTCAACGAGTTCCTGTACGGCACCAACGCGTCGTTCTGGGTGCGGAACATCCCGCTCATCCCGTTCGTGCCGTTCTTCGCCGCCGCCATCCGGCGCGAGCGCCAGACGGGCTTTCTGTTCCCCAAGTTCGGCGAGTCCTCGCGCCTGGGCTACTACACGGAGCTGCCGTTCTACTGGGCCATCGACGACAGCCAGGATCTGCTGGTCTCGCCGCTCGTCTACACCCGGGTGGGCGAGGGGTTCAACCTCGAGTACCGCTATGTCCTGCCGGAGGCCCAGCGCGGGCGGGCCGGCGGCTTCTTCATCCAGGAGTCGGCGAAGCACGACGCCTCGCGCTTCGTGGGGACCACGCGCCAGGACTGGAAGCTCGGGCCCCGCACCTGGCTCAAGGTGGATGCCACCGGCGTCTCCGACGATCGCATGCTGGCCGACTACGGCGATGCGCTCTACCAGCGCAGCTCGCAGCGCGTGGAATCGAACGTCTTCCTGACGCACAGCTGGGACACGTGGAACCTCGTCGGCGACCTGTTCGTCTACCAGGACCTCACGACCAGGCGGCCCGTCGAGCTGAACCGTCTGCCCGATATCCGTCTCGTCGGCACGGCGCAGCCGCTGCACGACCTGCCGGGCGTGCTGTGGCAGTTCGAGGGCAGCGCCGTCCATTTCGTCCGCGAGGTCGGCTCGAGCGGCGACCGCCTCGACCTTCATCCGCGCGTGTCGCGGCCGATCCCGCTCGACGTGCTGACGCTCACGCCCTTCATCGGGGGGCGGCTCACCGGCTACGACCGCACCGTCACCGGCTTTCGCACGGCGCAGGGGGTGGCCGGCCCCATCGAGCTGACGAGCGACGAGCCGCGCCTGCGCCGGCTGTTCGAGGCCGGCGCCGACGTCGAGACCAAGGTCGCACGCGCGTTCAACACCGGCGGCTTCTGGAACATCGAGGCCATGCGGCACACGATCGAGCCGCGGCTGAACTACACGTGGATCACGGGCAAGGGGCAGAGCCGGTTGCCGCAGTGGGAGCCGGCGCTCGACACCATCGATGACACGAGTCGGATCGAGTATTCGCTGACCAACCGGATCTACGGGCGCACGATCGCGCTCGCCAACGCCGAGCCCGTGCGCTGGGAGCTGTTCCGGCTCACGCTCGCGCATGCCTACGACCTGCGCAAGCAACAGCTCGCGGACGCGTTGGGCACGCTCATCGTGGCACCGACGCCCGCCATTCACTTTCGCTCCGACCTGTCGTACAACCCCGCCGCCCACAACTTCCCGTCGGTGAGCGCCGGTCTCTCGACAGTGATTCCCCGCGGCCTGCTCAACCTCGGCGTGAGTTATTCCGACCCCTCCCACAACACCTTCCTGCAGGGAGGCTTCGCCGTGACCCCGTGGCCGTGGCTGACGACGCGCGGCACCGTCAACTGGGATCTGCATACGACGACGTTCGCGGAGAGTCGTCTCACGATCGAGCTGCACTGGCAGTGCTGGGCCCTCGCCGTCGAGGGAATCCACCGGAGCGGGCGCGCCGACGAGCTCCGGTTCACCCTCAACCTCCTCGGCGTGAGCGGGCCGATCACCACGAGCGTGGGCCTGGGCGCCATCGAGTCGGGCGGTCAGCGATGATCCCGTTCCTCGACCTCACCCGGCAGCACGCCGCGCTCAAGAGCGAGCTGATGGCCGCCGCCGAGCGCGTGCTCGATGCAAGCCAGTTCGTGCTCGGTGGCGAGGGCCGGGCGCTGGAGGCGGAGCTGGCCCAGCTGTGCGGCGCGCGGCACGCCGTCGGCGTCGGCTCGGGCACCGACGCGCTGCGGCTGGCGCTCACCGGGCTCGGCGTCGGCCGCGGCGACGAGGTCCTCACGCCGGCGTTCTCCTTCGTCGCCTCGGCCACCACGATTCTCATGGCCGGCGCCACGCCCGTCTTCGTGGACGTGGAGCCCGACACGCTCACGATCGACCCGGAGGCGATGGCGCGCGCGCTCACGCCGCGGACGAAGGTCGTGATGCCCGTGCACCTCTACGGCCATCCCGCGGCCGTCGACCGCATCGGGGCCTTCGCGCAGACCCGCGGCCTCGCCGTGCTCGAGGACAACGCCCAGGGGGTGGGCGCGACGTGGGGCGACCGGACCGTCGGCGGCTGGGGCGACGTGGCGTGCCTGTCGTTCTACCCGACGAAGAACCTGGGCGCCTGCGGCGACGGGGGCATGGTCGTGACCCCGCGTGACGACGTCGCCGAGCGCGTGCGCCGCCTGCGCCATCACGGCGACACGGGGCGCTACCACCACGTGGAGCTCGGCTACTGCAGCCGCCTCGACGAGGTGCAGGCCGCGTGGCTGCGCGTGAAGCTGCGACGGCTCGGCGAATGGACGGAGCGGCGGCGAGGTATCGCCGCGCGCTATCTCGCCGGGTTCGCCGGCCTGCCCCTGCGCCTGCCCGTCGAGCGCCCCGGCGCGCGTCACGTCTACCACCTGTTCACGGTGCGCCATCCCCAGCGCGACGCGCTCGCCAAGCGTCTGGCCGACGCCGGCGTCGGCACCGCCGTGCACTACCCGCGGGCGGTGCCGGACCAGCCGCTGTTCGCCGCCGACGGCGAGCGGCGCTGGCCCGAGGCGTATCGCGCGGCGCGCGAGGTGCTCTCGCTGCCGTGCTTCCCGGAGATGACCGACGCCGAGGTGGACGGCGTGATCGACGCCGTACGCCGCGCCTGCGAGGACCTCGGATGACGGCGGCGGCGCGACTGCGCGAGCGGCTGGCCGGGCAGCCGACCGTCGGCGTCATCGGCCTCGGCTACGTCGGCCTCCCCCTGGCCGTGGCCTTCGCCGAGTCGGGCGCGACGGTCATCGGCGTGGACGCCGACGCGCGCCGCGTGGCCGGGGTCAACGCGGGCGCGTCCTTCATCGAGGACGTCCCCGGGGCCGCCCTGCAGGCGCTGGTGCGAGCGGGCCGGCTGGCGGCGACGGGGGAGGTGGGCGGGCTCAAGGAGGCCGACGCCATCGTCATCTGCGTGCCGACGCCGCTCGGCAAGTCGAAGGAGCCGGACATCTCCTTCATCGTGGCGGCGGCCGACGCCGTCGCCGCCATCATCCGGCCGGGCCAGCTGGTCGTGCTCGAGTCGACGACCTACCCGGGCACGACGCGGGAGGTGCTGGCGCCGCGCTTCCAGGCGAAGGGCGTCGTCGTGGGGCGCGATGTCTTCCTGGCCTTCTCGCCCGAGCGGATCGACCCGGGCAATCGTCGCTTCACCTTGCGCGACATTCCCAAGGTGGTCGGCGGCGTGACCGAGGCGTGCCGTGAGCTCGCGATGATGCTGTACGCGCGCGTCGCGCCGCAGGTGGTCCCCGTCTCGGGGCCGGAGACGGCCGAGATGGTGAAGCTCTTCGAGAACACGTTCCGCTCCGTCAACATCGCGCTGGTCAACGAGTTCGCGATCATGTGCCGGCGCCTGGGACTCTCGGTCTGGGAGGTGATCGCCGCCGCCTCGACGAAGCCCTTCGGCTTCATGCCCTTCTATCCGGGCCCCGGCCTCGGCGGTCACTGCTTGCCCTCCGACCCGCACTATTTGTCGTGGAAGGTGCGGCTCGAGGGATACGAGCCGCGCTTCATCACGTTCGCGGACGAGATCAATCGCCGGATGCCGGAGTACGTCGTGCAGCTGGTGGCCGACGCGCTCAACGATCGGAGTCGGGCCCTGCGCGGCGCCCAAATCCTGGTGCTGGGCGTCGCCTACAAGGCCGGCGTCGCCGACGTGCGCGACTCGCCCGCGCTCGAGATCATCGAGGGTCTGCTCGCCAAGGGGGCGCTGGCCGAGTACCACGACCCGTACGTGCCGTCGGTGGCGGTGGGCGCGCGCACGATGAAGTCGGTCCTGTGGGAGGCCGCGGCGCTCGCGTCGCGCGACGTGGTGCTGATCCTCACGAACCACGCCAGCTACGACTGGTCCGCCATCGTCCGCGAATCGCCGCTCGTGATCGACACGCGCAACGCGACCGGCAGCCTCGCGCCCGCGCCCCACGTCATCCGCCTCTAGGTTCGCGAAACCGAAATGACCGCGCCCGCCCTCGAGCGTTCGAGTCGTTTCCGCGCGGCTCGCGCTGGTCTCTCGACTGCGCCGGCGGGCCGGGGAATCGGGGGCGCCGAGTGCGGGCGGGAGGGGTCGAAGGGACCCGTTCCCGCCGAGCGGCGACGGACGACGCGCGCCCGGATGGAGCCCAGCCGCCGCGGGGTAGCGTACGCGTGCCGCGTGGTCGTCTCGACCCCTCCCGCCCGCGCTCGGCGCCCCCGTCGCCGAGCGGCCGCG